>Ga0213865_10000199_pt1 | contig 39377 bp, 38 predicted proteins | sample PICome_6_FD_160100 | JGI IMG/M metagenome (GOLD analysis project Ga0213865, IMG submission 160100) | Coastal seawater microbial communities near Pivers Island, North Carolina, United States - PICO282 | ecosystem: Environmental > Aquatic > Marine > Coastal | place: USA: North Carolina...
TTTATTTAAATTAGCTTCAGAAAATATGGCATCTACATTTTCTTGCCATTGCTGTAAGTATTTAGGTCTTTTAACACCATTGATACCTTCTAATATATCAGTAGTAATAGTTCCAACAACCCAACCTGCTCCTGGTTTTGCGTATTCATCACCTTTGTGTATAGCAATTAATTGATCAGCAAACAATTGTAGTTCTGAATTTTTTTCTACATACTCTGTTAGTGATTGCAAGTCTGATTTGCTAAGACCAGGAACATCCATACCTTGTTTATTCCATATATAAACTCTTATAGCTTGCTCTTTACTAAAAGCTTCACCTGGAACCTTTGCTCTAAGATCTTTAGGTACTACACCTAGTTGCTTTTTAATAGCTCTATAGTCTTGCATAACAGCAAGTCTAGCGTTATCAATATCATTCATTGCTCTGGCAAAAGGATCAATAACATGCTTTTTATACCATGCCATTTGAGCGTCACCTAATTTACCTTTACCTATAGTTTCATATAATAAACCTACAAAGTCTTGTGCTGAGTAAGGTATACCTCTAAACACTCTACCACGTACAGCTCCTACTACTTGAGCTTTAGCTCTGCTATATTCTTTTTCAGCAGCAACACCAGTTGTTTGTTCTAGTATTTTATTAAAGTCATTATTTAGTTTAGAAGGTTTACTAGTTGCTACATAGGCTTGTCTTACTTTTGATTTAACGTCTAATACATTAAGAGCATCTTGTACTGCTTTAACATTTTTATACGCGTCGTCTGCAAAGTAAAAATCATTATAACCTTCAGCAGCTTTACCTACAACCCACTGTGCTTTTGCTTCAGGAGTACTATTACCTAAACCAATTATATTTTGCAAAGGTATATCTAAACCTATTGCTTTTAAAAACTGATGTATAGGTTCTGCGGCTGCTTGTGTTCTAGCTGTAAGAATAAATACATTATCATTACCGAATTTTCTATTACGAGCTACGGCCTTTTCAAACATAGGACCTTTAGCGCCTTTAGTAACTTTTTCAAATTCACTAAAATCAAACTGAGCTCCTTCATTTAATAAGTCTTCACCACGTTTTGCAAACTGCTCTGCATTTAAAATGCCTTCAGTTCCGTCAGGCATTGTGTATAACACATTGGATTTTGTAGTAGCAAGTGTATCGTCAAAATCCCAAACGCTTATACCCTTATTTGGAGCATTTACGTTACGAGCGTTATCAACAGCTTGATCGGCTTGATCCATTAAGTTGATAACTTTAGTATTTTGTTTTAATCTACTAGCCTTACTAAAGTACGGACTTTTAGCAGGGTTAATACCTTCTTCAGTAACTTGTAAACCTGGTAGTTCTTTTAGCACGCTAATCTTTTCATCAACAGTAAGACTTTCGTATGGATATAAATCAAACTGAGTACGTGGGTACATAGTTCTTGTAACTACATCTACCATATCAAACCTATCAAATCTTGCAGGATCATCTAAAGCTATACCGCTAGGTAATTTAGTATTGCTAACTTTAGACGCTTTAGTTATAGATTTAATTTCAACATAATCATTTAAATAACCTTGTGCTTCAACTTTACTTTTAGTTCCAGCTAAAACCTCCATAAGCAATTGATTTTGCTTGGTTACATTGTTATCGTTTATGTTTACTTTATCTAATGTAACTCCAAGCTCTTGAGCTAATGTTTCGCCTGTAATAGGATTTACTAAACTATTTGTATCTATGCCTGCCGCTATAATTCTAGCAGCAGAGTTATTTAATATGCTGTGACCAACAGGCATTACCTTGTCTAAATCAGCTTCGTCAATTTTTTGATCATCAGCTTTTGAAAGTTGTGTTTGGTAATAGTTTTTTCTAATAGCAGGGAATATAACACCCATATTGTTATTAGCTATACCATAAATTAAATTTGCGCCTATAACAGAAGCTGGCGGGTTATGTTCCTCTCTAAACTTTTCACCTTGACTTTGATTACGCGCAGTACCATACTTCATCACTTTAGACTTGTATTTAAACGGCGCTGCAATTTTTACAATACCATTGCTAGATTGGTATCCTGAAGCTACGAACAAAGCTGCTATTTCCACAGGCATTTCGTTATTAGCTACAGCTTCTGTAAGTCTATTAGCCATAAACTCTAAAGCATCCATATTAACTTGACCTTGCTCTTGACCTTTTTCTGTAAAAGCTTTATTTACAGTAACTCTTTGAGCAGGTTTAACGTCATATAAATTATCATTTTTTCTAGCTAAAGCTAATGCAGCTTGGTAAGCAGGATCTTGATTGTTATAATACAAAGCGTTTCTACCTGCTTTAAAATAACCGGGATATTTTGCGTATAACTTTTTTCTTTCTGTTGAAGTTGTAGGTCTTTTTAAATAAAGTTTACCGTTTATAGGCTTTGTTAATATAAAATATTTTTCTTTACTTTTACTATCTTTTACAAACTTACCATCTACTATTTTACCTGGTTCATATGCAGTACCAAAATTTCCAAACCTAGATTGTTCAAACATAGAGCTAGGAATTTTAGCGTTAATAACAGCTTGCTCCATTTCAGCTTGCTTCTGCTCTCTGTTGTCGTCATTAACAGTTACTTTACCTTTTATGCCAGCAAGTTTTGCTGCCTCATTAATATCAACTGCTCGTGATACTGCATCAAGTTTTTCTTGTAGCTCTGGACTAGGTTTTTTAGGCATTGGTTTCGATGCGGCTGTTTTAGCTTTACCAGCACCAGTGTCTGCTTTCTCTTGTTTAGTAGTTTGCTTACCTCTACCAGCCGCGTTAATAGCGTTAGCTAAATACATTTTAGCAAAGCCAGTTAGTGTAGTGCCGTACTTACTTCTATTTTCTGCAGATATTTTTTGATTTGGCACGCCACTTTCAGTAACACCTACATCATCTTGTACCTGCTTTATCATTTCGTTTGTAACTCTACCTGTGTATTCTGGTTTTAGTTCGTACACTTGACCTTGAGTTGTAACACCTAAACTTCTACCACTTTTATTTGATATGCCCGGTATAGCTCTTTTAACAGGTTGATAATATTTTTTAAGAAATTTTTTTGATAAACCTATAGATTTACCCTTAATATCTCTTGAAACATCTATAATTTCACCTTGCTCGTTTATAACTGTTTCACTACCAGCTACGTTATAAGGTGGCATTGTTCTTATAAGCTGTCTAACATTGTTAGGATTTACAAATAATCTTTGTAATGATTTAGCTTCAGCATCTGTAAGAGTTGCTTTACCTCGTATTTTATTACCAGGCACATCAAACACTAACGTAGAAACTTCATCTAAGTTTTGTTCAGCAAGCTCTCTAAACGAAGGCCTCGCGCCTTTCTCCACAACAACTACGTCATCTATGTTTACATTAGCAGCTGGACCAAATTTTCTTGAATCAATTAGTTTAGTAGTTGTTGGCTCATCTTTAAGCGTTGGTTCTGCTACATCTTCTGCAGCAATTTGTCTAGCTTCAGGAGCGTCAGTGCTTTCAGTTATAAATTTATTAGGATCAAGACCTGCAGCTTTATATATCTCAGCTCTACGCTGACCTATTCTACCTAAAAAAGTACTTACTTCACCATCAGACTCTTTGTATTCTTCTACTAAAGATTTTTTTCTACCAGGAAAAGTTAAATCAACCATGCCAGGCGTAGCCATATCAGTTACAGCTTGCAATAACTTGTCTGATTCGATATCACCTATCTCTTTATTAAAACCTAAAAGACGTAATATAAGACCAGAGTTTTCTTGAATTAAATCATTTGCAGCTAGTATGTCACCACCTTTTGCTTTCTGCATTAACTCTTTATTTCGCAAGGGTTGCGAAGCTTGTGAAGTAGTTTCCTGTGTTGGTTCTGCAGTCTCTACAACTTCTCTGATTGTTTCGTCTTCTATAGTAGGTGTAGTATCTTCAGTAGCAACAGCCAGCAAACCTTGAGCACCTTCAGTAGCTACTTTTCTTTGCGCTCTACTCAATGCTTTACCTTTGCCAAGAGTTTCATTGTAACCTTTTATAAAGTTTAAAACATCTTTACCAGTATTAAACTTAATGTTAACAAGTCCTACGTTTTGTAGAAGCTTTGTAATAGTGTTACCTATTCTTTTTAATACGTTTTCCTGTACAACTATATTACCATTTGTTAAAGCTTCACTTGTAAAATTCATTACTTCTTCTAAAGCTTCTACGGTAGGAACACCATCTGTTATGTATTGTATTAATCTAGCTTGAACTTCTGGACTATTTATTTTAACATTTTTATTATTACCAAGTTCGTTTAATAAAGATATACCAAACGCAGCTGCAGCTTGTGGGTTTTTACTAAATGTATTTCTAAATATAGGGTGAAGAAGTTCATGCTGATCAGTAGTGTAGACATTGTCTTCTTTAGCTTTCTGATCGTTAATTAATATAACCTCTTCAAGAGTTCCGTCTTCATTTTGCTTAACTAAAGATTCTCCATAAACAACTGACTTTTGAACTTTAAAACCTTCATCTTCAAGCTGTTTAGCTCTAGCGTCGTATTGCTCTTGAGTTTCTTGAGGCTCAAATTTATAGTCTAATTTTTCAGAAGTTTTTTCAACACCTTTGCGTATTTTTTCTGCAGCTTTTCTAGGCGCCTGTTCTCTTGCTATAGTTTTTAACTCTTCATTAATAGTTGCAATTTGACTAACTTCGTCTTCAACTAAAGTTGAATCTGACTCGTTAACTTGCCTTTGCAAAGCATCTCGCTGTATCATCAAATCAAAAGACTGCTGCTTTGCTTCATCGTCAAAGTATTGAGGTATTTTAGCTCCAGTGTTTTTAGCATTAGCTAAAGCTTGAGACTCACTTCTATATTCATCTTCTGTTATCTCACCTCTTTCTTTTCTACTTTTTAAATTAGTTTCTGCAGTTTCAAAAAAAGTATCTATAGCTCTATACTGCTGAGCGTTTTTAGTATTAAATCTAAGTGCTACATCACGCGCTGCAGCTCTAAGTTCAACTTGAGCTTGACTAGCTGTCGCGCCAGCAAACGGCAAGAAAAAACCTAAAGTACCACCTTGAAAAGCAGACTGCTTTATTTCTTCAGCATCGTAATAAGTGGATATAGGTTTATCTAGTTGTATAGCTGTACTAGCTTGACCTATTAAACTTTGACCAGCCTCAGTAAGAGCCTCACCACCACCACCTATAGCCATTCGTTTTACCGAAGATGGTGCGTATTTAATAAGATCTTTTACTTCACCTTTATATAAAGACCTTAAATTTTTTTGTAAATCAGTTCCAAGACCTATACTTTTAGTGAAGTTTTTCATTACAGTAGTAGCACCAACTCTTTCTAAAGCTGTTTGTACAGCTCCACCTGCTAGTGCTTCTGCTCTGTTAGCATACAAGCCTTCGTTTATAGCAGTTATAATATTTTCAGGTGTAGCTCCCTCTGGAAATCTTTCTTTGTCTTCTTCGATGCCTTGCGTTAGTGCACTGTAATAATTATTACCATACTCTTGAGCATATATAAGGGCAAGTCCAGCACCTGCAGAAACTAAACCACTTCCAGCCGCTGCTGCTATTTGAGGCAAACCTTCACCAATAGATAGAAATATATTTTCTAAACTAAGACTTTGATCGGGTTGTCTAAACACCTCTAGTCTTTCTTCTAACTCTCCTACTCTTCCAACTTTTTTAACTAACCTTTTAGCTAATTCATCATTGTCCTTTTCAAGTATATCGATTCTTTCTTGAACCGTACCTTTCTTTGTGCCATAGGATGTGAGTTCACCCCTGTTGTTTATGTAGCTTTGCGTGCCCCAAGAAGTTTCAGCGTTAGGATCTTCATTGTATAATCTTTGTAACTCCTCAGTGTTCTCGCCTATTTCACCGTGGAACCTAGATATATCAGCTTGCTTAAAACCTGTTTTCATTTGAAGCCAGCCTTTAACTAAACCTTCTGTAAAAGCATAAGGATCATCTTGTAAAAACGTATCTTTTGCTCTTCTAAAATTTATATTTTTTTCAGCAAAAACATCTTGTCCGGCTTTTTTATAAACATTTGAAACATCTTGAAACAATTGAGTTTGTTCAAATGGCACTAACACCTCTTTTGTTATATAGTCGTTAAGATCTTTATTGGCAGCTTCATAACCTTCAGGTGTGCTTATATCGTATTTTTCTTGTAACTCTGCTTGATAACTTTTTAAATCAGTAGATTTATTTTTCATTATAGCTTCAAGCGTACTATTTAGTATAGGATCGTTTTTTAAAGCTTGATCTTGAGCTCTATTTAAAGCTTGGTTATATTCTTGTTCTGTATTATATAAATCATATTGATCTGGAAAAAAAGTTTCAACGTAGTCGTAAACCTCTGGACTAATAACCATACCGTATCTACCACTTGAATCACTTTTTAATACAGGTGTTTCTGAATCTTCTATATCTAGCTTTCCAAACTTTTTATATATTTGATCTCGCTCTATATATTTAAGCATGCCATCAGTTGTAGGAGTTTCACCGGTTTGGTTCATGAAACTATATATACCATTACCACTAAAATAGTCTTGGACTTTTTTCTGGTAATCATCTACCTTTTCATTAAACGGTCTGTTTTGCGGAGTAACTAAACCTAAACTACCAAACTCAGGTTCTGGCTCATCATCAAGACCAGTTACGTTAAATGGATCAGCTGCTCTTATCCTTGCGTCTAACGAAGCCGAAGAACCATCTACCAACTCTGATTCCGTACTCTCGGGTGCTTCCCCGGTTGGTGTTACAGCTGCACCCATTTCCGCAACACCTATTGGCTTTCCCACTCCTAGAAGAGCAGAATAATCTTCTACCGTACCATTATACCCACCAGAGGTAAAAAGCTGATACGATGTGTTTAAAGCCTCTTGATTAGAGCCTAACAAGGCTTTATAGTCATCTATAGTTCCATTGTAACCGTTGTTTGAAAACAGGTTAAACGAATATACTAAAGCTTCTTCGTTCATATTATTTTATTTTAATCTGTGTTAGATCTGCCTACTATGTTGTTTACAGGTCCTGGTTGTTTATTAAACTTAGATGTGTCTAACGTGGCGTTAGCTGGAGTTTCTGTAGTTGGTTGACCTGTAAGTAAAAACTTTAAAGATTCTTTAACTTTACTAGGTGACATAGTTTCACCTATTTGTACAGTGCTGTCTGCGCCTGGGATATTTGTGGTAATTGATAAAACAGGTTCACCTTTAACAGTTTCTGATTTTTTAACAGTATAAAAATTATCTCTAAGTAATCTTTCAAGTAAAGTCATATTTAAAACATTTTCACCTGGACCTACAGCAGGACCTTCAGCGACAGGTATAGCAAGAGTGTCTATAATTTTTAATCTTTCTTGTAGATTAGGAACGTTAGCTCCAGTGCCAGTACCATTAGAAGGCTTTGGTATAGCTGTAGGTTTACTTTGTTTTTCAGGCAATAAACCTACGTTTTGACCATACAGCATTCTGTTTCTAAGTTGTTCTTTAAATTCTTTTTGATCTTTGTCGCTAATAAAAGAACCTGTAACTCTACCTGTATCTGTTACGTTTGATGAAGTAAGATCTCTATCATTCCCTAAAACTTGTTTCCATATAACGTTAGCAACTTTAGAGTCTTCTAAATAACTGTTAACTAACGCGTCAAAGTTTCTTGAAGTTACATTTGTTATTTTTTTATAATCAGTTGCAAAACTATTGTATTGTAAAGTTTTATCATTATTAAATCTTACAACAGTTTCACCCATGTTCAAATAACCATCTGTAACATTACCATCTTTACCAACAACTCCAGATTCAGTTAATATTTTGTTTAAAGCTTTATCAACTTCAGGCACTCTCAAAGGATCAAAATTTAAAAACTCTGCAGCATTAACATTAAAAGATCCTTCTGGAAATAATAAATTACCTTTGTCGTCAGTTGTATTTTTTATATGATCACTACTAATATTTATTCTAAACTGATTATTTTCATCTAAATAAAATTTAGCGTTACCACCAGCTGTTAACCCGTTTATAGCAGGCATACCCATGTTATACTTATTGTACATTTCTATATTTTCACCAACAGTAGCAACACCACCTTGTGAAGCTACTTGGGTAGGGTTTGTGTAATCATCAGCTACATAAGTTTCGTTAGAAGATTTAAAAGTATTTATTAAACCTAAATACTCTGCTAATTTTCTTTTTATACCAGACTGCTCAGTTATTAATTCCTGTCTCTTTTTTTGGTCTTGTTCTGTTTTAATAGCTAACTGCAATCTTGAATTAGCGCCAATTAAATCGTAACCTAATTCATACAAAGAATCATTTCTAACACCAGCGCTTTCTAAATTAGTAACGAGTTGATCACTCATTGTTTGCTGGTAGAGAATATTTTCTTCTTGAAGTTTTCTAAATCTTTCAGCTTCTTTACTTTTTCTTAGGTTTTGCTGTTTTATTACGTCAGCAAATATTTTACCAGACTGCTCTATAGTTTTAGCAGTGTAAAATCCAGCTTGATCCAAAACTGTTTTTGGATTTTCATATTCTCCTGGCGTGGTGTATTTTCCTGTAAACTGTGGTAATGCTGCCATATTTATATTATTATTGACTTGCAACTGCCGCTCCTACTTGACCAAACGCGCTAGCTATAGCGGCGCCTTGTTGAGCAGCTTGAGCTTCGTAATTAGCTTGTTGTTGAGCTGCACCTGTTATTTGAGATTGCAACCTATTCATTCTTTCTGTTTCTCTTCGTTCTTTCTGACCATATACAAACTCTCTACCAAGAACATCAGCTTGTTGAATTCTCTGCGCTTCAGCCATACGCTGTTGTTGCGCTGCTTTTTCACCTTCAGCTGCTAGCTTTTGGTTATTAACCTCTTGTTGTTCTATACTAGCTGATATACCTTTTTTACTTCTAAGAGCTGCTTGAGCTAAAGCTGTAGCTCCACCTGCACCAGCACCTGTAGCAAGCAAAGTATCTAATGTATTTGCTAAAGCAATGTCTGCTTCTTCCGCTTGCATTTCAGCTGCTTCTGTAGCAACAGCTAAATTATCCATTGGGTTAGATATCATACCACTAAGATCTTCAACTCCTTCGTATGGATTTATAATTGGTTGCCTATCGTTTTCTAAATTTCTTAATTCGTTTTGTAATCTCTTTTTTTCTGCAGCTGCTCGATTAGCTGCTTTTCTTTTTTTACTACCACCGAATAATCCACCTAATATACTTCCGCCCGCAGATATTAACGCTCCACCAATTATAGGATCTAACGCGTAAGTTAGACCTAACTCTGGATCTCCAAAAAACAGGATTTGTAGTTGTTCTAATATTTGTTCCATAATTTTTAGTATGATGATTCTACATAGTCGGATGACACCGCAAATAATTCTTTTATTCCTCCTATATCTGTTCCTGATACCGCTTGATGTGTGTTAGCGTCTATTGTCATATCAGTAGAAACTTGAACAGTTGTAAAAAATCCTTTAATACCTGTCATTTCGCCTCCAAATCTAACCTCACCAATAGTAGCCGCACTGTTGTTTATTAAATTAGCAAAGTATTTATTTTCTTTTCTATCAAAACCAGCATGAAATCTATCATAAGGAGGGTTGTTGGTTCCAAAAGCAGTAGTATAATCCGATCGTAATACTTGTGTTGTAAATGTTAATTGTGTTCTTCTGATAGCGTTGACGTTTTGATTTAAAGTTACAACTAGTGTAGAAGGATTCCAAGCTTGCACTGTGGTGTTTGGTATAATTCCAGGACCAATAACCGGAGCACCTACTATTATCTGACCAATTACATTTACAAGTTTTATTTGATCAAGCGCAACGTTAAAGTCAACTTCGCCACTTGCTTCAACGATAACATATTCACCTTCAAAATAACTTCTAACAGAATTTGTAGTATCATTGTTAGTTATATATTGAACTCCAGAGCCTGGATCAAACTCGTTATCTGTAGAATCAGAAACAAATGAATTAACTCTCCAACCACTACTTCCTTCGTAGTTAATTGTTTTAAAGTTTTTTACTAAACTTACGTTAGGATTAAATACAAATGTTATAGTTGAATTATTATCTTTACCATAAAATCTACCTCTATTTACAGGAGAACCACTAACATCTGTTTCGCTGTAGTGCTCATATAGCTTGTTATCTTTTAATGAATAAAATATATTACGTAAACTAAATATTTTGTCTGGATCGTAAGAATAAAAACTTGTCCAGCCTAATACTGACTCATCAAAAGAAAGAGTTTTAAATGTATTAACAGAAGCGTTTACGTTTGGTCTAGTTGAAACTACATACTGTTTACTATGCATGTCCCAACCACCTATAATTCTTCCAGGCCCTGATATATCTATAGAGTTAAACTCATCTCTAAAGTAATCACGCATCCCATAGTTAGATAGCTCTGTTATACCATCTCTTGATAATCTTAAAACAACATTTCTTCTTTTGTCACTAAAGTATTTTCTATAACCATATACAGCAAAGCTTTCCGGGTTTTGGCTTATACCATATTCACCTGCGTAAGGTACAATTTGACCTATAACTAAATTAAGCTGACTAACTGGTGTGCCTCCACCTTCGGCAGTATATATAGCGTCTTTATCTATTAAAGCTCTATTAACCTTATTTTCTTGGAATATAATTAAGTTAGTATCTTCAGCATATAGTTTTTGTATAGTTCCTTTAGCTGGATCAACCGCTTTAGTTATTTCCTCTCCAACTGGAAACTCATTAGTGTTATTTATACCTGTTCTAGAATTAAATATGCCAGAGTAAATAAGCGAGTTGCCTCTAATATAACCAGCTGGATCAGGTTCAACGGCATAAGCTTTTACACCATAGTCTACGTTAGTATTATTAAAACCACCTCGTATTCTAGCTTCTTCAATAATCCATGAATGATCAGGGTCATAACTTGATATTTGATTATAACCACCAACGCTTTGAGGTATACCTCTAGAACCATCATAAGCTGGAACATTAGCGCCCGAATCATCATTTATCTTTTTTAAAAGAAATGAGTTAAAAAATTTAACTTCAACTATTGCACCCATTTATAATCACCTATTTATTAAAGTTGTTACACTCCATTATATATTAATATAGCGTTTTGTAATATTTTTTTGTTTTTCCAATTTTTTATCCAAAACAAACCGTCGTCTTCCCACTTTCCTCTAAATTTTCTTCTACCTCGAGCTGTTGGTATTTCACTATTTATTTTACCAAAAGATATTTTTTTTTGATCACCTGGTTTAAGAGGGGCATTAGTTTTAAAATATTGCATATCTAATAAATAATCACTTAATTTTTCGCATTTTTTCATGTTGTTTTTTACTTGCTCTGTTAAGTTACCAAATATAGCTATATCAATATCTTTTGATTTTGTTTCTTTATTTAAAACTCCACCTATTACATATAGCTTGCAATTACCCCAATTAAAAGATTTTACAATATCTATATTGTGTTTTACAATATCATCGTCAATATACATATTAAAAGTTTATAGCAAATGCGTAGCCTGATGTGTTAATGTTTGTAGAACTACTTTGATCAAAACGTTGACCACCAGCCGCACAATCGTCCCATATTGTTTCTGTAGCTTGTAGTTGTGATACAGAAGAATAATGCCATTCTCTAGGCGTACTTCCACATGATGTTATAGTAGAAGCGTTTAAATAATCTATAGTTATAACGCCGCCTACAGCTGAGTTTTGTAAATCATTCCAGGTACCATCATAAACATACCAACCGTTAGTTCCGTTTGCTGCAGGTTGATCGTTTATATATATAACAGTAATGTCGATTGTGAGAACTCCATAACCATCTGGTTCGTCAAAATCCATTTCAACGTTTTTTACGTAAGAAGGCACAGTTCCATATTTAACATTACACTCATATGTTTCTACAGCACCACCACCGTCTGAACATTCAATTGTTATGTCGTAACCTAAGTTAGGAGCAGCTGGAACTGTGTTTATAACTTCTAAATCACAAGAAGATATACTTGCTGTAGAGCTAGTTACCAATCTAAAATAGTTTTGACTTGTAACATTAAAAGTATCATTAAATACGCTAACTAAAGTCCAAGTTAATTCTCTACCTGAGTTATTAGAATTAGCTCCGTTTTTTGATTTCATTTCTTTCACTACGCCATAAGAACTAGTAGGTATAGGTTGTACACCTAAATTTTCTGTAGCTGGCAAAGGAGTAGTGCCATCATTTTCAAACAAAGAAACTCCAATGTTTCCTAAGCTAGCGCTTTTAACTATTGTTGTGGTAATAGGTACAAAACTAGGATCTGTAGTATCATCTAGCGTTACAAGAAAAGTAAATGAAAAGTTTCTAACATTAGCATTTGATCCATAATAACCTACAGCACTAATAAAACCAGCGTTAACCTCAACATTAAACTCTTTATTAAGTGGAGTACTAACAGGGTTTGTAAGATCAAAAAAAGCAGTAACATCAGTACCAGCTCCATTAGTAACAGAACTTAAACTTACAGTAATATCATAAATGCTTGGATCATATTCTACTCCAAAATTATCTACTATTTCAAAATTACTAGAAAGTATTTCATCACCTGCTACTATATCTTCTTCAAAACCAGAAGTATTAAAGCTATCGAAGTTTGCAGTAGCTGAGCCGGGAGCATTTGATACCGCATTATTTAAATCTGATATAATACCCGCTGTAGATGTTTCCCAATATATATCCAACCTAGATACAGTTGGTGCTGTTTCAAGTATAGCTAAATTTTCTATTTTATTATAATCCTGACCTGATTTAGTATTAAAAACACCAAATTGAAAATTAGGATCTTGCGACGTAACAAACTCACCTATAAAAGGGTTTGAGTCTGCTTTGTAAAAAGCGCTAAATGGACTTGTAGTGTCTGTTATAGGAACAACATTACCGCCTTGCTGAAACTGCAGCACGTCAAACAAATCAAATAAATCCTCAATAGCATTAGTTGTAAATGATTGTCTTTGCGGGTAAAATTGCTCGTTACCTGTGTTACTGTAGTTAGCCGTGTTGTTAACAACTCTACCAAATAATACAACTGAACTTCTAAAGGTTTTATCTTGAGGGCCAACTTCGGTTAAATCTCTGGGTACTTTATTAATGTTATCATTAATTAATGTTACAAACGATGTATTTGCGTTTATTGGAAGAGCGGCTGTTGGTGGCGATGTTGTTGAATAATCATAAGGATTATCTTGCATTACACCAGCCGTGTATACATTGTAATACTCTTGTTCAGTTTGTTTTACAACTATTTTATACGTATACCAACCAAGCGGATTGTAATCAGGACTTGTTACGTCACCATTGTATATGCCAGGCCAAAATTCTCCGCTGCCGTCAATAGTGCTATTGAACGACATTTTAAGTGAGTTACCCGGCCACTCAACTATACCGCTAGAAAGATTACTATCATCAGGATATGGAGAATATACAGTGTCGCCTGAATAAGATATATCATTTATTGTTATAACATCTTTGTTGTTAGAAAGTATAACACTAGACTGTCTGCCGTATCTATCAGAAAGAACAACACCAACTTGATATGTTCTATTGGTTTTAACAGAGCTACTAGGATATTCTATAATTCCAGTAGTATTAGTGTCTTCGCCTATAACTTCAAAACTTAATGTAGTTCCAGATGCTACACCTGTTTGGTCTTCACTTAATGTAAGAAGAGGAGCTATATAATCTACGACTAAAGTGTTAGCTGCTATGTTTGTACCTGTAACTACCTGACCAACTGCAGGAACAAAATTAGCAGATAAGTTTGTAATGTTAACTGTTGTAGCGGTAATAAACGCTCCATCAGTATCAGCTGTACCGTTGTTTAAATTAAAGTCTGCTTTTTCTCCAACACTTACGTAATAGTCTATAGACTCTGGTGGTGTGTGTTTATTTTGATAATTACCATAAACAACCCTATTACTTATAATTTCTTGCGACAAAGCTTTTACAGGAGCTTTATCGTAAACTCTAATTAAATCAGCCTCAGGTAAAGTTTTAAAAGGTTCTTTGTTTATATATGTATATGTATACATGCTTGATCCCGCAGCTTCAGAAGCAATTTCACTAACTGGAACAGTCTCAACAACTTGTAATGCTAAACTATCAGACTCTTTAAATATTATTTCTATTTCTTTTACTTTGTATTCGCTATTAAGTAAATCTCCATCGCAAGGTAGTGGAATATTTAAACTTATTTCACTAACTTTATTTTCCATAAAGTCAACAATAGTAGATCCAAATGTACTCTGTTGATCGCCAAGTTCTTGCTCTGTATTTAAAAAATAACCATCTTGTTTAGGTATAAAACAAGGCTGTGTAAACGGAGCTAATATAGAATACTCATTGTCATCATATTTAAAGCGATAACTAAATCTAACAAACTTATCTTCTAAAAATCTAGAGTCACCCGCGTATTGATTGTCGTAATATGGATTAAAGTTAAAGACAAGCTGATCATCTTGAGCTAAAGTTATGGGCCCACTTAAAGTTATATCAGGAGATGTATAACTATCAACAGTAAGACCTGTATCTGTTATAACACCTCTGTATTGGCTTGCAACGGTTATAACACCAACACGCATACCAGCTTGCGGTTCATTTGGATTTGTTGAACTTTGCAGCGCGGGATAAAAAGGTATTTCTATGTCTTTTATCGCAAACGTGGCGGAGTTTGAAACTACATTAGTAGATAAAGCAGTTCCTCCGTTTGGTAAAAATTTACTTACAACATCTTTCATTGTTGTTTCGTAATCACCAACAGAAACAGTAGACTCTTGGTACAGTTGAGCTGGTGACCAAGGGTTATATTTAGCTACCGATATTTGATCTTCAGTTGCATAGTATTGATTATCATTAGCAGCTGTTACTACGTTAATTTTTCTAGGTTGATTGAAGTTGTCTGTAAAAAATAATAAATTTTCTATTAAGTTTATACCGTATATAGGAAAATTTTTAGAAAAATTTAAAAAAGCACCGCTAACTAACTTTGTTGTTTGATTGCTAGCTGCATCATATTTATATATAAAATGATTAGAACCACTGCTAGGACTTGCTACAAAAGGATCTGTGTTAGATTCACGTGTGCCATCTGTTAAAAAAATATAAATGCAGTCAGTTCTTTCATCTACAATATAACCTATAGCAGTTAAATCGCCAGCATAAGATTCACCTTCTTCAAACTGTACTTCACCTGATATAATATTGTTTTCATCTTTAGCTATACTATTACCTAATATATTTTCAAGAGCACCAACATCATCGCCTTCAGACCTACTAATCTGAGCATTGAAAGCTTCACGATATTCACCACTTGGAATCAGCCTAGCATCTAGGTCACGATTCATTTTGGATTTAATGAAAGCGTTTTTAACTTCAGCCATTTAATTTTAGTGTTTTATCCATTTAGATTTTCCACGCATAACTTGTACGATTTGATCTAACTTAATGTTAGACAAACGTATTTTTGCATTTCTTAGTTGAGCACTAGCTTCTCTTTTAAGTCTTTGTACTAAATATTCCGGTTGATTTATTCTACTAGCTAATATAGCATGCTTTATGTAAGCATAGAGAGCTTCTTCTGCCATCTTAGGTATCTTAGTATCTAAGTTAGTAGAAAGCCCATCAGAGATGTATTCTATAACTACAATTTTATCTACTAAGTTTGCTGAAAATGAAAATTTATTTTCTCTTTCGTTGATAGTATAATAGCCACTAGAGTTAGCAAACTGTGGGTCTAAACCATAGAGTTGTCCATAACCAAACTCAGGCCAACCATAATAATATTCCCAACCTAATATAGTATCGTCTATAAAATCAGGATTAGTTCTTTCTTTTAATATGTTGTTTTTCCAACGATCTTCTGTTACAGATGTAGTGTCAATGTTATCGTTAAATTGATCTTGCACCGGAACACCTTTAGTATCTTGTAAATACATATCAGTTGGATTTGTAGTAAGCATATTGCCCGGCATAATAACTCTTTTAACTCCAGAGTTATCTATCCAATATAAACTAACATAATTAACATAATCTTCAGGTAAAGGTATACTAAGATTATGAGGCACGCTAACTTCTAGTTTGTTTACGCTTTTTAATGTGTCATAGCTAAACTCTTGTAAACCTCTTTTAGCGTGAAATATAACATCTGTTCTCTTTACATCTTGTATAATTTTTCCAGCACCTACGTAAGCAACTAAAAAGTTTTCTATAACTTCATCTAGTTTAGTGTAAGCGTACGATCCCCAGTTTTTTTCTACTTCATTTCCATAAGCTTTATCGTTTGGCGTGCTACCATAATTACCACCATCTAATTTTTTAAGCTGCACAACAATGTGTAACCCATCTGCTGGAGTGTTATTGATAAAGTCTAAAACATTTTTTGTACCATCACCAGTTGAGTCTTGAGCTACACTATAACCAGACGTTATTTCAGACCAACTACCTGGGGCACCAGTTGTGCTAGAATAAATTTTAAAGTTATTTAAAGGATATTTAGGATTATTTGGGTCTGAACTGTACCAAACTAAATCAGTGTTAAAGGTACATTGAAACTTAAATGTTGTACCATCACCTCTAAAGCTCTGTACGCCTTCGTAATATTGCCGATTGTTTTCTGTTATTAAACCCATTTATTAACTTTTTGAATTTACTTCTTCTGCTTGAATTCCTTGAGATGCAGCTTGTACAATTTGAGGATCTTTTATAACTACACCAGCGTAAGCTAATATTCTTAATATAACCTCTGTTTGTTCTGTAGCGTCTAGTTCAAATTGAATTGATGTTGTAGGATCATATATGTAATTACCTAAAGTTTGATTAACACTAAAGCCCCATTGAACATTGTTGGGTTTTCTTATATAACTAATTGTGAAAAAAGCGTTTGCGTTAAACTCTTGGTAAAGGTTTTTAGGATATACATAAACGTGAGGTTGACCTGTGTTAGCTCCGTTGGAACCCGCGGTAGATTGCTCGTATAAATACACAGGATATGTAATGGTAGGTTTAGTATACTTGGATAAGTTTAGATGTAAAAGTTCGTCTCTTTGAACTCTTTGAAGTTCTTTAGTGCTATTGTATATGACACTTCCTATTCTATGAACGTCAGTTGGTCCGGTAAAATAATCTTCAGGGTTAACACTTAATATATTTATTTCACAGTCTGTTCCGCCACCTGGAGATGTTAAAGTTACAGGACTACTTGTAATATAGTTAGCGCCTGGAAATCCCAAAGATAAGTTTGTTATAGCTCCTGTTACTGCGTCTACGCTGTTTACAGTAAATCTAGAAGTTGAATTTGAAGTAGGAAACGACTGAAAGCCTTGATAATTACCTGGAGTAAATTGGGTTCCAAAATTATCCACTATAAAAGAAACTATAGCACCTTCTGATGTTCTAGTAAGTCCACCTATAGTTTTAAATATAGATATTAAGTTATCTATATTTTTTTGACGATTAGCATACGTATTATCTGTTTGAGGTACACGCAGCTGTTGATTTAGATCTTCAAAATAATTTTCAAAAATATCTAGTTGAACCTGTGTTGCTAACTTATTAAACTCATCTGGCGTTATATAACCACGTTGCTCTTTGTTTAATATAGACAACACTGTAGTGTAAACAGTATTTACGTTTATTGCCATTTATATTTTTTTTAAATATAAGGGCCCGAGTGAACGAGCCCTATACTATTGTTACATGTTATTTTAGCTTTTTCTCGATAGACTTGAAGACTTCTACACCTTCGTCAGTCTTAAAGAAAGCTGCCATAGCAGAGTAAGGATTTTCTTCAAACGGTACGCTCATTAATTTTTTACCATTTGATGCCCATGTAAATGATCTTTGGTCGTCTGCTAGTTTTATAATTTTAGCCTCTGTAGCTAATATAGCAAAGTTTCTAAGTTGTACATTTTCATCTTTAGCGAGGTCAATAAACAAAGCTGGATTTTGTCTAGCAAACATAAGCGCATCTCGTTTTAATTCTTTAGATGACATTTGGTTTACTTTACTTCCAACTTCAACACGCATAATAGCTTCTAAATGATCTATATCCATACTTCTTGCAGCGTTGAGTGCGTCAATTTGCAACTCCATAATATCTAATTCGTCGTGAGCTTCAACGACTGAATCATATTCTTTATAACGTTTTCCTCTATAAGGGTGGTATAGTGATAACAATTTTTGTAAAGCTTGAAATTGTTTGGGCACAACTAACGCACCATCTTTAAACAATATAGTTCCAATAGTGGCTTCACCTTCTTGTTCGTCTCTAAATGGACTATCCATGTTAGTTGCATATCGCAACTCCCTTTGAGTGTTTGTTTCTTCGTCATACCACAACATAGGTACTTTTGTACTATGCTTAGATGGTATTCTTAATGTTAACGGTTTGTACCTTCCGGTTACAAAATACGTTCTATCTTTAATTTCCCAGCCTTTTTCCGCAGCTGGTTTTTCTTTTGTTTTTGCCATGATATAATATAATATAATTGTTAAATAAAGGCTCTGGGCGCCGAAGCGCCCGTTACCTTTAAAATAATCTTACTTAGTAAATAATACAAAGTTGTTAGCACCTTGTACACAAAGACATCTTTCAGATAGGAAGTTTACTTCCATCGCATCAAGATCACTTGTGAAAGCACCACCAACAGATCCAGTCAACCAAGACTTCATACGACGATCGTCAGTTTGTGACGCTCTATATCGTACGTGCAAGAATGGACGACGGATGTTAGTACCAAGAATTTGATCGTATACAGTTGATGTACCTGCAGGAATTAATACTCCATCAATAGCGCTAACGCCATAGCTTGGAGGAATTAATCCGTCTTCGATAGCACCTCTTGTAGAAGCATCGTTTAGATATTTCCAGTCAGTTTTGTAGAAGTCATAAGAACCTCTGCGGAAACCGCTAAATCCTAAATTCAATGCCATATCTTCTGAATTTTCGAAGATACCATAAGAAGTACCACCAGAGTAAGCAGCATTTACTGCAGCTAGCATATCATCAAAACCTAGTGAAGTTTCGCGATTCAAGAAAAGCATGTTTTCCTCAATAGCTCCCTGTGTATCTAAGTTTCTTAGAATATTATCAAACTCAGTTAGTTGCGCAGCAGCGGCGTTAAAGCCAGACTCTACGTTACCACGAGATTGAATAGCAGCAAATAAACCTTCTGTACCTTTAAAACCAGCCGCAAACGCAGAACCAGCACCTAGACTAGTGTCAGCTTTTTCGCCTTCTACTACCGCCATTTCTAGATAATCTTCGAAACGTAAGCGAGTTTCAGACTCAGCTTTTAGATACCATAGATATCCAGATGTTCCGTCTTCTGTGGCAACTTCAACCCAACCGATCTGAGCAGTGTCAGAACCAGAAACTACATATTTGTTTCTGATAATAATTGGTGAGTTAGAAAACTGAGTAAACGCAGGGTCTACACTTACATAACCATCAGCAACAGTAGCTGAAGTATTGTTTGGTGTAGATGAACCTTTTGCATATTCAGATCCATAAACGAAAATCTTAACACCTGTAGTAGCAAGAGCTGCAGTAGTTGTAGCATCGTAAGGAGCTACAGTTAAAGCACCAGTTGTTAGGTTTGAAGCAGTTACAACACCTGTAAGCTCGTTACCAGCTCCATCCAAAGCAACGATAGTTGAGTTTGGAGAAACTACGTTTTTAACGTCAGCTGCAACAGGAATAGTAATTGTGTTAGTCTGGTCGTTTGTACAGTCTTCATAAGCGATGTGCAAACGATTTTGCTCAGACCAGATGACTTGATCAGAAGTCATAGGCATTTCAGCACCTACCATACGCAAGAATCCAGAAAGCGTACGGTTTCCGTACCGCTCTACTTCTTGCTCATAAATCTCAGGTAGATACTGCTGTGCAAATGTATCAGAATCGCCAGGGTTAGAACCTCCGTTAAAAGACAGGAAGTTCGTGTCTAGCAATTGTTGTTGTTGACTTGGAACAATAGTTCCAAATAAAGGACTTATAGCCATGATTAATTAATTTAGTTTTTTAATGTTACTTTTTTAACTTTAAGTTTTGAAGAATCAACACCGCTAATAGCTTTAACCTTTAATCCATTTACAAATACTTCACCTTGTGCTGTTTGTCTTGGTTCTGTCGAAATGTTTTTCGACTTAGCCATAACATCTTTAACAGCATCAGCTTTTCCTTGTTCATAAAAATGGTTAGCGATAGTATCAGCGTTTTTTGCAGCGTAAATAGCTTTGTGATATCCTGGAGTATCAATAACTTCTCCTTTATCATTTAAGAACATCTTAATGAAATTGCTAATATCGTTTTGCTCTTTTGCAACTTGATCAGGATTTTTTACATTATACCTAAATTTCTTTTCACCTACACTGAAATCAAAACCTTTGAAATCATTTGAAAAATAATTAGATGTTTTATTTAAAAAATCTTGATTAATTTGCTTTGCTTGTTGTTGCTCTTCATTATATCGATTGAAAAAATCTACAGCTTTTTGTTGCTCTTGGGTTACGCCCGGTCTCAACTTGATCTCGTCGTAGTATTTACCTTTTAAGTTTTCCAAAAAGTTTTTAGCTTTTCCAACTTCTTCTTTAAACGCAATTTTCTTTTTGCGTATTTCTTTTTCGTCGTCTAACTCTTCATCATAACTAAAGTCTTCTAGTAAAAGACTTACATCATCATGATCAAGATGCGGTCGTGTTTGTTTATAATATTCTTTTACTAACGTGTTGTTATCTACATTAGTATAGTCTGCGTTTAGTCGAACATAATCTTCGACTGTGCCACCAGTTTCTTCCATAAAAGAAACTAACTTTTCAATATTTTCAGGTAGTTGTTTTTGTTCTACAACTTCTTTTTGAACTGTTTCATTTTTTGCAACAGTTGGTTCTTTTACTTCTTCGTCTGATACTTCTTCAATAACAGAGATAGGGGACTCTTCATTTGAGTCGGTGGCCCGTACTTCTTCAACCACTTCTTCGCTGTTGCTACTGTCTTCGGGTTGTCCGACAGTATCATCGCTTGCATTTGTTGTATCGAGTCGAATGGCATCTTCTTCAGTTTTAATTTCTACTTTAGTTACTTCAGGTACTACTTCACCTTGAGCTTCTGTAGCTGTACTAGGTATTTCAATTTTAGTTACCTCATTTGTTTTACCTAAATTTTTAGGTTTAGAAGGTTTTTTAGCTTTAAACTCACCTTCTTGTTTTACTTCTTCTGACATAATATAATATAATTAAATAATTAAAAGTTTTTTTATCTAGGAGTAAACTGTTCTAATCCAAAACCTCCTAATGCATCATTGCCTGCTGATTCAAAATCCTTTGGCAACTCATCATTTTGTCTTTGAGATATCATTTGAGATTGTTGCGTGCCAATAATTTTAGCCCGTTTATCTTTACGATCTTCTATTTCTTTCTCTCTTAATGTCTCTGCACCAGCTTTAGCTTGGGCTAATTGTATATTATAGCCAAACTCTTGTTCCATTAACTGACGCTTTATATTAGCTTCCATCTCCATTTTTTGTATTTCAAACTGAGATTTAGCTTGTTCTAACTGCATTTTTTGCTCTGTAAGAACTTGTTGTTTTTGAGTTTCAGCTAACGCTGTTTGTTCTGCAGCTTGAGCTTGTGCTTGAGCTTGAGCAACAATATTAGCTTGCTGCGCAGCTTGTTGTTCTTTAGCTCTTTCTTTTTGTCTGTACTTTAAGTACTGATTAGCTAATTTTATATTCTTAATTTCTCTAATATCAATAGCATCTTCAAGACCTATGGTTTGAGTTTGTAAAGCTATTTGTATGTTTTTCTCTAAAAACTCTTTATCTTCTTGTTCAGGTTCTAATTCTAAAAATATACCAAACTCATGCATGTTTAGCTTTTCAATTTCTTCAAGTGTCGATGTGTTAAATTGATTTATTGAATTTAACAGAGCTTGTTTTGTTAGTGGGAAACCTAGCATATCTGCAACTCTTAAACTTATATTTTCCGCTACTCTTACACTTAAATACATTAATGACTGTAACACGTGTTTTGTTGCGGTATTTGATGCAGCTGCAGCTAGTTTCTGTAACCCTACTAAAGCGTTTTTATCTGGTTGACTACCATCGCGGGCTTCATTAAGACCCGTCACGTCACGTATCATTTGTAAATAATACTGATACGTTTGTATTAATGCTTGTACTTTTTGTATACCTGATGATGATTGTAATTCTTGTATAGGTACTTTACCTGGGTTTAAATCACCATCTATTGTTTTTGATCTACCAACAATACTACCAGTTTGGAAATACATGTTTAAAGCTTCCTGAGGATTGTAATTAGTACCATTACCTAAATCAACTTCTGATAAACCGTCAACATCTACAAACACACCGTCTGGCACCATTCTTGCTAGAACTTGTTGTATTTTTAAGTGAGTTAACTGTATCATATCTGCAAACCCAATACACTTACTTACTAAGCTTTCTATTCTACCTTTATACATTCGAGGAGCAGATATAGCATAATTCATTTTGACTTTAGTTTGATCGCTATACGGCCTTGTCATGTTTTCAGAAAGTTGCCATTTAAGCATTTTTTCTTGCCCAAGTATTTTAGCTCCACTATATAAAACTTCTATAGCTCTATGTACTCTTTCAAAGTTTTCATTTTCAGGTGGATTAAAATCACCTGGTTTTTCTAATGCTTTTTCTAAACCTTTATCTGTTTGTTTTATTTTAAATACTTGATTATTGTATGTCTTGTATTCAAAATATAAAACTTGTACATTATTGTAATTGTCGTCTTGACCCCAATAATTTCTAGTGTAATTAGAATCACCTGGATATTTTTGTATTTCTTCTAACTCAGCGTCAGTTAAATATGGAAATTGTTTTTTAACTTCTTCTAAGCTTACACTTTTAACTTCGCCTACGTAATATATATCCTCAAAGTTAGGATCTTCTGTGTAAGAATAAACTAAATTAGCAGGATCTACATAATTTACTTTTACTCCATTAGCTAAATTAAAATCAGTTTTAACACAGCTTATACCTAACACAACTAAATCATAAGCTAGTTGTTTTTTAATTTCATCATACCTGTTATATTCTAAAACATTTGATATAACTTCTTCTTCTGCTATTTCTATAGATTGTTTATAATTTAACTGAAGATAAAGATCTAGTTCTTCTTGACTTTCCGGTAAACTAGCGGGATCTGGTGTAGCATAAAAATTATGACCAGTAGCTTCGTTTAATTGATCTATCATTGTTCTGTTTTCGATATCACGTATAGCATTAAAAGCAAAGTCAGTTCTTTGTTTAATAGCGTAAGGATCAGAAGCAAATGATTTTATAATATAACCTTTGTCGGTCATACCGTTTACTACAATATCTACAAATTTAGATAATACAGCTACTGGTTTCCAGTCTAAATTTAAATAAGACAAATCACCATTGATTGATAATTCATCTTTATACTTTGCCACAGACTGCTCGCCTCTAGCATATAATCTTAATCTATGAAAATCTTGCCAGTTGTTTCCAAAACGACCACCAGCACCTAAGCCACGATCACCTCTAAACCATTCGTTTTCAATAGCTCTACCTACTTGATAACCGTAGTCTAAAGTATTCTTTTCTGCATCCGGTACCACCTGACTTGGAAAGGAACTATTTACATTAGTATAAACCATTTATTGTATTATTTTTGAAATGTAACCTGTGTTATCATATTTTTTAAATGATATGTTAACTGGATCTCGTTGTTGTATGTTTACTGGTGTGTATTTATTTTTATTACAAGCCATTATAGCTAAACCAGAACTAATTGTTGCGTCAAATTTTGTTCTGTTGTTTATATTAAATTTAGCCCAGTCTTCTAATGTTCTTTGAAAATACATATCACCATATCCATTTTCACTCAAGCCCACGTGATCTTCTATATATGATTCTATAGCAGCAGCATGAGCTTGCTTAATATCTTCGCTTGAATTAGGTATACCACCTATTTCTCTTTCTGCAACAGACAGTTTATTATATATTTTATCTGGCCTGTTCATTGAAAATTTTCTATAACCTCTACGTTTTAAATAATATAAAAGTCTAGGTTTGTTATTCTCTGCAAGTATAGGCATGCCATAAAAATGCAATGCCATTAAAACATCTTCAAAGAATATTTCGGCTGTTGGAGGTCTTGATATATATTCTAAAAAGAACATATTAAAAGGAGCTTGCTCCATACTAAATTTAGTTAAACCGTGTAGTGATCCTTTTGAGCCACGTTTGTCTACTGTTCCAGATATATCGTAACTATCACAACCAAAAGCTCCTACGTGATCATTACCTGGAAACTTCACTCCATTTTTTATTATTACACGATTTTGTAGATTTATAGGTGGAATCCATGAAACTAAAAATCTACCGTTGTTGTCAGGTACAAAATTTACACTTGTATCTTTAATACCACCAGCCCACTGAAAATTACCTTGTGTGACTGATGTTTTGTTTTTCATATCTTCATTGTGGTCTATTTGCTCATAAATCTTAGTTAGATTAAATAAAGATAACTTTGCTTCGTCTCTAAATGCGTGTTTCTCTGTACGAGGAAACTGACGATAATATTCATTTAAACTATCCTGATCATTTCTAAGACCATCAACTTCGTTTTCCCAATGTTCTATAACACCGGTTGTAATTAAATCACCCTGCGCGTCTTTAACTGCGTCTTTCGGTGAGTCGAATACAGGTATGCCATAAGAATCGATGAATCCTTCGTAGTTCCATTCCATAGGTATGAACAAACTATATAATCCCGAGCTAGTCTGTCCATTGCGGTTTCTTTGTGTGACGTCTGATGCATAATATAATTTTTTAAAGTTATCACCACCTTTGTCTAAAGCATTGCTTGTAGATCCCATCATACACTTACCAACAACTTTGCTACCTAATCTTAATGTTGTTTTTGTAACTCGCCAGTTGTTCAAAATGTTATCCGGACGCTCCCACTTACCTGATTCGTCGTGGGCGAGAAGTTTTAGTTTCTCACCGTCATACGAGTTGTCACCCGTGTTCTTCCAGTCGATTGTCGTGTCGAGACCGTCGAGTTCCTCTGGCGTTTCGCCTTGGTCGAGTTTACGCCTTGTGAGTTTTGACGCTGGTACCCTGTAGGCGAGCTCCGTCTTTGGTCTGTCCATACCGTCTTGTATGGGTTTGAAAAAAAATGGATAGTTGACTGATATGGGTACAACTTTGTCGGTAAACATTTTTTTAGCATCAGCCCCTGATTTTGATAATATCCCAAAGCGTGAATCGGAAGATATTGTTGCTTGATGCACAAGTTCTGATGATGCCATGAATGAAAAACCAGAGCGTCTGTTTTTGAGGTAGCACATACCATAACATCGCCGATCGGCTTTACACGCTTCCCAAAAGATAAAGAAAAGCCTATTTGACTCTCTGTAATCTGCGGCGCCAACGTCAATTTTGCTCCACTGCAAGAACATATAATGAGAACCAGTAATGTAAGTAGCCAGACCTCTATTATAGAACCAATATCCTTCTTCACGTCTTTTAAATTCTTCGTCTATATAGTCGTACCATTTTTCTTTAAAGTCAACTGGATATCTTTCCCAGTCAAATACACTTTTTATTTTAGTTAATGGTTTAGGGTATTCTGATTTAGCCCAGCGTTGATCTTCTATTTTATCAGACGCAGCATGAACATTATCAGGTGTAGCTGGTAAAGCTATTTTAAGGTTTTGTATTTCAATAACATCACCTATTGTACCGTCTTTACTTATAACTACAACATCATTTTCAACATCGTAGCCATACTCCCATTTTTTATACCTATTATTTCTTTTTAAAACTTTAGGTTTAATGTGGTCTTGTATTACTCTTACTAAAGACTGTTCGTACATTATCTTGATCTGCCTTCAGCAAAACCTTTAAAACTTTTTTCCTTAGTGTTTTGAGGTTTATCTTCAAGCATTGTTTTTTCTTCTTCTATTCTAGCTAATATTTCAAACGCATCGAATATAGCAAGCTTTTTAGTTGCAGCAGCGTTTTTAAGTCTATCTGCAGAAACATCATCTTCAGTGTTAGTGATAATTTTTTCTTCAGCTACTTTAATTAACTCCTCAACTGCTTTTCGCCCAGCTTGGATTATACTCTTCCTCGTTTCCTTTGAACTCATACTTAACTAAAATATCATTTGATTGCATACAATATAGTCTTTGTTTATCTATAATAAACTCAAACTCTCTATTTGATTTAAAACCAACTAAATCACCTTCGTATATACCAAGTGACTCTAGGGTTTTATTACTTATTTTTACTATACCTTTATTCTTTTGCTCTGACTCTTGAGACCAAGCATCATTATTTTTTATCGGTATAATAAAACAATGATCACGAACTGGTAACCATTTTACCATACGTTTGTAAAGATATATTTGATCGTATTGACATAAGTACCTATTATCGTCAAACGTTTTACTACTATCAACTTCTTTACCTTGATGGTTATAATATCTTCTAAATACATTGTGGTGTATAATTACTTTATCACCTTCTTGTATCGGCGTTTCAAAAGCGGTTGGCACAGTAAGTACCGTTGCTGTTCTGTTTATTAACTTAAAGTTTTCTATACTAGAATTAACTATAAGTTTATCGCCGTCTATATCAACTTCATTGTTATACCTTTTTCCATCTGGTATAACTATAAAATCAAAAACGCTTTTCATTAATATTCTAAATCATATTCAACGGATATAGCCATGTTAGAATTAAATTTCTTCCATGGCAATACCTCATTGTTTTTCTTTATGAATATGTTATAAGAAGCGTCTTCGTCTTCAAACAGAATATGTGATATCTCATGACCACCGTAGACTTGTTGGCCTAACGCGTAGTGCATAGCATCATTCTTATAATCAGAACCAATACTAATTTTTCTTATAACAGTACTCATTAGTCTTCTGATTTAACAACACTTAACTCACTGTCATCTTCTTTTTCGATTTCAGTGTAAATGCCAGTATCTAAATCAATATTAATAGATCCGTATTTTTCTTCTAACTGCTTTTTAGTATCTTCAATAATTTCATTGATACCAGCAATCTTGTGAAGCAAAGCGTGTTTGTTAGCTTCTAGTTGACCTATTTGATTTACTACTTGACCTAACTCCGTTTGTTGATCTTTAATTTGTTTAAGCTCTTCAGCTGTAATTGATTTTGACATTTAATTTAATTTTATTCTTGTTTACTTTTTTTTGACTTTTCCCAAGTACGACCTACAAAATAAGCGCCGTACACTGTTATTAATAATGACTGAAATATTGGGATATATTCTTCAGCCACTTTAAACCCACCAATGTTACCATCGAAAAATGCTAATGCCGTAAATATAACAGTAAGATATATTAACACTAGCGGGCGGATATTCTTTGATAAAAATGAATCTGATTGCATATCAAGTTTCCAGCGCTCAGTAATTTGAGTTTGCGCGTCTTGATCTGCTTTCTCTAATAACTCTTGAATCTTTTGTTTAGCAGCTAATCTTTCCTCGTCTGTAGTTGTAAGTTTATCAATTACATTACCTACGTCTTTAATTAAACCACCAGTTAAAAGACTTAAAAGCTTTTTCATTATTTATATAAACCTTTTTTAGTTGTGTTTTCAACAGTATAACCTTTGTTATTTTCAGGTTTTGGTTTTAGCGTGTCTTTAGCCATAGGATTTGATAACACTTGTTCTTTAGCTTTTTTAGCTTGTTTTTTTGTTATTTTCTTTTCACCGAAAAGTAAATTAGCCATGTCGCTAAGATCAGGATCACCTTCTTGATGTAAAGCTGAACCTCCGCTCATACCAGTAAATTCTGCTGGTGACTCATGACCCATTTTATATGGAGACATTTCCATAGCTGACGCTTTGTCTTGTACTGGCGTGTCATCGAAATCGTTTTCTGTTTCTTGTTTTTCTGTCTCCTTGTGGAGCATTGACATGTGCATTGCAGAACCTTCCATCATAAGCCCGGTAGTTTTACCCTTATGATCTTTCATTTGGATGCAATGTTTGTGCATTGGTGAATACGGCATTGTTTTATGTTTTTAGTTTATTATTTAAATCAAACTTATATCTAGTAAGATGTACTGTTCTTTTTAAATCACCAGTAAACTTACATATTAAGTTATTTTTATCTTTTAGTTTGTACTTTACTTTTACTGAATAACCATTACGCTTGTTAAATAAGTGTGTTACAAATGTATGTTTGTTTCTTTTGATTATTCTTTCTTCTATAACATCTTCATTCCAGGGGTTGTAGTTAATAACCTGTGATACACCGTAGTCTCCTACGTAAATCATTGTAATGTATTTAGAAGTTTTGCTTTCCCACCAACCTGAAAAATCATCTTGGCCAAAAGCTGTTAATGTAATTAAATTAAATAATAGTGCTAAAAATAGTTTTTTCATAATATTAGATTAAATTGTTATACTAATATTATCACTTATTTTTTGTTTTTTTTAGGCAGGAGGTAAAAACCAGTTTCTTGAATTTTCTAAAGCTTCTTCTTGCTTTAATCTTACTTTAGCTTTACCTTGCTCTATAACGTCTTCATATACGTTTATTTGTTCATTAGTTAGGATTGTAGGCAAGGTGTCTTGTTTAAAAACTCCAGAATTAGTAAAGTCGTCTCTAACAACATTAACCGTTTCTTCAAATTCATCTGGAGTTATTTCCTCTCTAACTAAAGAACCATAAGCTTCATCTAAAGTATTAGATAATTTACTAGACCTTCTAGCTTGTTTTTCTTCATCTGCATACCCGTCCGCAGAAGGTGTTAAAACGTACGTAAGATCAAATCTATTTCGCTCTAATTGTTCTGGTGTGTAAAAACGCTTACCAGGTCCATAAGTTATTTCACCTTTTTCTTGATATGGTACTCTTATTGTTTCACCTGTATTAGAATCTGTTTCAAGACGATAACGTGTATAATATTGTTGGGTCGGTTGTCCTTCAATTTCTGTTTTTGGTTCAACTCTAAAACCTCTGTTTTTAATGTATTTTTCGTGCTTTTTATATTCTTCTTCAGTTAAAGCGTCGCCAGCACCAAGTAGTCTAGCTCTACTTTTCATATAAGGAAAGTCTAGATTAGTGTCATAGTTGAAAAGATTTAAGTTCTGAAATGTTAAACCAAAAGGATCTGGATTTTCTGCTTTTTGACCTATCACAGAACTTGTAAATTGTTTAGTGCGACCTAGTGGATCTCTGCTTATAAGATCATAATCTATTTCACTAAATCTTTTACCAGATCTTTCATCAACTACTTGTTTAACAGGTGACGAACTAGCTTTAGTGCCGTAATTTTTTACTTTAATACCTGGTAATTTAAATCCCATAATTTTATTTTAAACGTTTTTCTATAACGTGTTTAGCGCCAGGAAATGTATAGTCATAACCTGGGTACATAATCTTAGTGTAACCTCTATCGTCAGTACCTAATACTTTGAAGTCAACTCCTTTCATTGTTATCTTATTACCTAGTATCTTATTTACTGGCTTGTTAACATCAGGGCTGTTTCTTAAATATCCTTTCTTAGATGGTTTCATTATGCGTTTCTATATGCTTCAGCTTCCCACGGTAAATCTTTTGCTCCTTCTTTTATACTCGATCTTGGTATTACTTTATCTTTCCAATAAACGTTTTTATCATCATAGTCAAGATCACCACGTTTCATTTGAGCGATGTGTACTTTCTCGTGAGCAATAACTTCATCTATTCTATCTGGTCCTACTTTATCGTTTATAATAATAGTACCATTATTGTTAGCTTTGCCTAACACGCCATCTTCCATATCAACTTGATATATTGGAGTGTTGTCTATTGGAAACGGAGGTGTTAGTTTAAATGCCATTAGTGTCTATATGGAAATTTTTCGTTAAACCACTCTTGTCGGTTGTTGCAACCACAGTTTATGTTTAGACCTTCAGATACTTTATCTACTATAGTTTTAATACCAGTAGCCTTAGTAAACTTAGCTATGTCGTCACCTAAACCTTTTGATTTCATTGTCTTTCTAAACTAGTTCTACCTTTTATGTTAGAAAATCTAGAATCTTGTTTATCGCCTTTTCTATAGTGTCTTGATTGACCATACATACTCGCGTCTGCATATGTACCTGTAGGGTCTATTTGTTTTGCAACATCCATTGCCGCATCGCTTCCAGAGCTTGAAATGTTTCTATTTATTCTTTCCAACACACCGCGTGGATTCGAATCAACTAGACTTCTTAAGTTTTGTATTCTTGTTGGGTAGTTGTTGTATGAAGTTGGTCCTCCTGTTAAAACATCTAATGCTCCACCAGTAGTATATCCAAATCCACTAGTTCCCTTGTCGTATACGTTTTGCAAAATATTTACAGCTTTATCAGCTTTTCTAACATCGTCAAAAAACATACGAGACGCTTCTTCTTCGTCATAATTTTCACCCATACTGCTTTCAAATCCTGGAGGAGCCTTTGGATCCATAAATGGTTTTACTTTTACTCCTTCTCTTTCGTCTACTTGTTTAGCTGGAGACCCGTGATGTTTTTTATCATACTTCATATCACCAGCTAACTTAGATATATGCTTTTCATCTGCAGTCATATTTTCATCACTATGGCCATGTTTAGCGTCATAGTTGATATCTTCCTTTAAATAATGAATATGCGCAGCATCGTCTGCTACAGAAGCTCTATAGTTACGTTTTGTAACCGGGGTACGTGAGTGTCTTGCGTTGCCAGTGTACTGGCCAAAGTGTCCTTTTTCCATAATTACCATTTTACTTTGTCAGCCCAGTAAGCGGCAGACATTTTACCTTTTTTAATATTTTTCGCATGACGAGCTTTAAAGCTAGCTCTCCTTGCTTTTGATTTTTTATCTTGCTTCTTACCGGCAGTACTTACACCTTGCTGTCCAAACCTAATTATTTTTTCTTTACCATTTTCACAAGCTTTAACAATATGTGATTTAGTCTTGTGTCCTGGTGTTTTTCTAGGTTTGTTGCACTTTAAGGTTTTTTTGTTTACTTCAGGCACCTTGAGCTTTTTTAGTTATTGGTCCTGGCGTGTAGCTACACTTAGCCATTTTAAGTTTCATTCCAGTAATACCAGAACTACTACCATCAGCCATTGGAAATCCACTAGTATCTAATGGACCGTCCCAAACGTGTGACTCGCCTACTTGCCCTTCAAGAACAGGTTTTCTAATTAATTTTTCTATATTATGATCCATAGTTTTTATTTTAAGTTTTTATACAAACCTGGGTTTTCAGAATGACCACCTGGTCCAAATGCATCTTCTTGAGCTTGGGTCATTTGAAAAGCTGCTCCAACAGAAGCTTGTCTCATTGCTGGCGTTCCAAATGCAGCTTCAGCCATACCTTTAGTATTCATATTAAATACAGATTTTTTACCTCCTTTTTCATTTGCTTGTAATGGTGGATCGTATGACATAGCAACAGGTGTTAATTGAAATTTACCACCACCAGCAGGCATCACACTACCGCCCATGGGGTTTTGACCCTCAGTTCCCATTATTCCTCCTGCAATAGAGCTAGCAGCAGCAGCTTGTCGAGCTTGTGTTGATAGATCAGTTTTAACGCCAACCGTGTTACCACCCATTGCACTACCCACACCAGCCAAAGCGTTTCCTAAACCTAAAAAAGTAGCTGGTGATCCTTCGCCGACATTTGGTTCTTCTTGTTTATCTTCCCTTTGTTTATCTTCCCATTTTTTTTTACGCTTTTCTACTCTTGCTGCTTGCTTTAGGTTTCTAAGTTCGAGTCTTTTTCGAACTCTTTCAGCTCGCATTTGATCTCTTACTTTCTGCGTTTCACTTTGATAGCCACGACTAATTCCCGGTGATATACCATCTACTGAAGTAGATACGCCGCTACCTTCCGGCATTGATGGAAGATTAATTCTCATGTCTTGAATACCAGCACTAGTCCCGTAATCTCCAGTAAATCTTTTAAGTCCTTGGGAACCTTGGTTAAGGCTGTAATCTTTACCAGCAGTTGGATCTGTAAATGAAAAAGACTGTCTTGTTGGAGTCTTTGAATTATTTTTTGGCATAATTATCTATTTTTATCTTTGTTAACTTTATTAATAGCAAACGATAAAACCTTATCACTGTAGGTTTTACCTTTCATTATGCTATTACGTCTGGTGCTGGTAGGTATATCTTCTTCACCTAGCATAATTCTATACATGCGTGATATTAACTGTTTACCTTTAAATGATACTTTGTATATGTTATACTTCTGTGTAGTTCTATTATACTTTCTCCAAAGTGTAATCCAGTCGTTTTGTAAAAGCTTGTTCCAACGCCTATTATCCCAACTAAAAGAATATGTACCGTCTTCAAAATCTTTACGTGTAAACATATCCATGCAGTCTAAGTATATTAATAACTCTAGCTCTGCATCGTTAAGATCGTTGTTTTTGCAAGCCCACTTACGTATTATACGATAGTGTTTAAGAAGATTTAAATCCCTAATGTCACTAGCGTCTAACTTCATAATATAACAACTACATCAATATCACGTATAACATGGAAAACTTCTTTATCAACTTCAAGACGGTGACTTGCGTTTTTATCATAGAATATAGTTTTACCTTCTTCTATACCTTTAACATCATCACCACAGTGAAGCACAGTTGCTTCTTTGTAACGTACATCAACTCGCTGTTTGCCAGTTAACATAAGACCACCGTCTGTTTTTTTGACGGTATCTTCTTTTTTCTTTTTTATAATTATATTTCTACCTATTGCTTTCATCACCAACTCTTAAATTATTGATTACACAATCTGTAGATAATATAGTGGTAGCCACTGAAGCCGCGTGTTTGAGTGCACTTTTAGTTACAAGCAAAGGATCAATAATACCTTTATCGATCATATTCACAATATCGCCTGTAATTACATTAACACCCATACCTTCTTCGGGCGTACCAACCTCTTCCAGTCCAGCATTATTTAGTATAGTTTTAAACGGTGCTTTAATAGCTTCAAGAAGAATCTTTTCACCAACGCTTTTGGCTTTGGTTTTATTAGATGCATCGAGCAAGGCTATACCACCTCCTGACACTATACCTTCTTTTACCGCGGCTTTAGTAGCACAGATAGCATCTTCGACCCTATCCGATTTTTCTTTTAATTCAATCTCTGAATTTGCTCCAACTTTTACAACCGACACTTTACCTGAAAGTCTAGCTAAACGTTTTTCAAGACGTATAACTTCACCCGGCGCTTTAGCTTTAGCTATTAAATCTTTTACTGAACTAATTAATTCTTTTATTTCATCAGTAGATGTATCTACTTGTAGTATAGTTTCTGTGTCATTGGTAATACTTTTATAGCATGTACCTAAAAAATCTGGGTTAATAACATCTAAGTCATCACCAAGATCTTCGTTAACAACAGTGGCGCCAGTAAGTGTAGCTAAATCAGAAAGCATATCTTTCTTGTTTATACCGTATGTAGGCGCGTTTACTACATTAACTTTTATATTACCTTTAACTCTATTCATTGCTAGCGTTGCTAACACTTCGGTTTCTAAATCACCTATTATAAGTAAAGGTTTTTTGTTTTTAATTACATACTCTAGTACCGACTGTATTTTACGTACAGACTCTACAGGTGACTCTAGTAGTAATACCAATGGATTGTCAAGCTCAGCTACTCGCTTATCTTTGCTTGTTACAAAATGTGAGTTAGTTAAACCTTTCTCATATTGAACACCGTCAACTAACTCAAGCTCTGTAGTATCTTCGGTTGTTGGCTCCATTACAACAACACCGTTTTCACCAGCAGCTTTAAACGCTTCCCCGATTATTTTACCTAGTTCCTTATCATTGTTACAACTAATAGTAGCAACATCATCAAGCATAGTACCTTCAACTGGTATTGCTTTTTTCTCTAGGTATTTAACAACATTATCAACGGCTTTATTTATACCTTCTTTAATGTTACGGGTATTATCTTTATCTAAATTTTTATATGCCTCTGTTAAAATTGAGTGCGCTAGTACTGTAGCTGTTGTCGTTCCATCGCCAGCTTCTTGCACAGTTTTTCTAGCAGCTTCTTTTAAAAGCGTAGCACCCATATTTTCTACTGGGTCTAGCAGTATAATACTGTTTGCAACAGTTACACCATCTTTTGTGATGACAGGTTTACCCTGATCATCTTCTAGTATAACACATTGGCCGCTAGCTCCGAGTGTGGAGCTAACAGCTTTTGTGAGTTTTTCTATACCTTTAAACACCTTGTTCTTTGCATCTTTCCCAAAGTTAAGGTTTTTGACAATTTTGTCTGACATGATTTAATTAAATTTAATTTGATTATATAATATTATTCAAAGGTTTTTACTACCTTAGGACCTTTTACAAATTCAAGCTTTTTAGTGTAGTGCTCAATGCTACCATCTATAGCCGCTTCAGCGCCATCCATAGTTTCTCTACGAGTAACATCTTGCCACACACCATCTTTATCTTTATATTCGGTTTGAAAATATCCATTTGGTAGTTGTACTATTCGCCAATTTGTTTTATCAGCGATATGCTTCCAAAAGTTTATTTGGTCTTCGGATATTTGTGGTTGACTACTCCACGTACTAGTCTTGTAATATAGTGTCATTGGTTTTGGTTTTATGTTAGTTTATTTGGTTGCTCTAACCCGAGCAGGGTATACTTTATATATCACTTGGTTTAAGTGATTTTTACTCCCACGGTAACCCGTCTTCTACAATAGGATTTTCTATTTCTGATTTTTTAGCAGCAGCTAAAGTATTAACTTCTGTTTCTACTTCTGCTACTTTATCAGCACCCAATGAATCTTTTACCCATCCGATAACTATTTCTTGAGTTAAGTCTTCGTAAGGTATAAATTCAGGACCAACTGTTCCTGTGAATTCATTTACAAACAACTCGCTTGCATAACCTGGGTTATCTTGCTTTTCGTAAGCAGATGTAACTTCGACAACAAAACCATCTGAGGTTTTATGAATCATGTTTAATACTTTCCACATATTATGATATTCTAATTTGTACTACACTTCCATTTCTATATAATTCTCCTAATTCTACACCTCCAGCTGCTGCCGCTACATCATCCGCGTAACTCGTAGAGCTTCGCAGTACTTCCATTATAATAGCACCACCTTCTTTTACCGCTATTGGAGTTTGAGTAGTTGTTGGAGTTCCAGTAGTTCCACTACCAGATCCAACCGCAAATACAGTACCTCCTGAAAGAGTAGCGTTATATTGACCAACTAAAACTGTAACTTGACCTTGCGCTAAAGCAGTCAAACCTTCACCGATTAATAATTTTTTAGCAAAGCTAGCTCCATCATTATAAGCACCAACTGCAAAAGAATTTGCGCCTATATTAGAGTTATTATTTCCTGCTACTATTGAATTATTACCAGCTACAGTATTGTTAAAGCCAGTCGCAAAAGTAGAAGTACCACTTACGGTATTACTACTACCTGACGCAAGAGCTCTATTACCACTAACTATGTTAGCTTGTCCAAAACTAGCGGCGTTCTGACCTGTAACATTTAAAGCGTTTCCATAAGCAAAAGCCGTGGTTCCATTTAAACTTGGGTTAGCTGTAGAATTTAAACCACCTGCAAAAGCTAAACTTGTCGCCGCAGTAGTTCCGTTACCTATAGCAAAACAATTTGACCCAGATGCTATAGTGTTTTGACCAAACGCAGCAGATCTAGATCCTGATGCAGTTGTGCCTTCGTTAAATGAAGCTGCATGTAAACCAGATGCTGTAGTTTGAAAACCTGTTGAAAGTGAAGATGCGCCTGATGAAGTTGTTTCGTACCCAATAGCTACTGAATTTCTTATTCCACTAGCAACAGAACCACCTCCAAATTTTAAACTATAAGGATTAGCGGCTCCAGGAGAAACTTCTGTCATTATTAAAGTAGAATCACCTATTACTCTATTAGCGCCATCTGTCCAAAATGTTAAAGTGTAATCAGTTCCAGCTACAGCTGAAGTTACATTTGTACTTGGGTTTTCACCTACTTTAATCTCACCATCATTTCCTATCAATAAATACTTTTCTACAGAAAACGAACCATTGTCTTTCCAAAGTTCTGTTAAATGTACTTTGTTTGAAGCTGGTATTCTTATTGCTTCTGCACTAGCGGTTGGCGTTATTGATGGATTAGCTACTTCACCTTCAGCTGCTGCTAAACCAATAACAAGACCTTCGCTTCCTGTAACAGGGCCAGCACTACCTGTATTGAATCTTATAGTTGCATAAGGTGACTCTGTGCGAGCAGTAGCTCCAAGTGTTAAATAACTAGCTTGAGTTGTATCAATTAAAACACCGCCTCCAGTACCGGGTTTTACAGTAAGTTTTTGAGTTGGGGTGGTAGTTCCTATACCTATAAAATCACTTGGATCGTGATATATAATACTGTCACCAAGAACTTGGCTATCTGTCCATTTAGGAATATAGTTAGTTATACCTGTCCCTTCTACGTTGTCACTTTCTATTGTAGACCAGTCGTTAACTGTTGAACTATCAGCCGCAGCATCAGCAACAGCTATAATAGAATCACCAACATTAAGTAAATCACCTGAGCAATAAAATTGACCACCTGTGTTTGCCACGATGTAGTAATCGCCAGTTATAACAGATACTCTTGTACCAGCACCACCTGGGCAATTGTAGAGATAAGATCCAGTGTTTATACCTGAAAGTATTTCGCCAGTATCAGCTCTAAAGGAACCTCTAAAAGATAAACCACCAGAAACTAAACTGTCAACATATGCTTTAGTAGCTGCGTCTTGAGCTTGAACAGGGTTTAAAAGATTTATAATATTGCCATTTAAAGTCATGTCAATATTATCTTCCATTGTTAATACACCACCAACGGTAGCACCTCCATCTACTTGAAGTGATGTCAATGTGTTAAGAGTAGAAGGTGTTGATCCTGTTACTACTAAATGATCTGTTACAGTTAATTTACCGTTATGTGTTGTGTTACCGTTTACTGTCAATGTGTTAGTTGTACCAAAAGGCGTAGCTCCTAGTAGTCTTACATTGCCATTTGAAATAAAAAAATCTTCAACAGTTAAACCAATGTCCATTGTTACATTGCTGTCGAAGTTTGCTGTCCCTACAACTTGCATAGTACCTGGAACTACAAGTGTACTTGGTAAACTTACTGTCAATGTTTGTGCTGAAGCTACAGTGTCAATCTGATTTGCTGTGCCTGAAAGCGTAAGATTTTGTGTATCTAAGTTTACAATACCTGTGCCAGTGTCTCCTAAGAAGTTTAAGTTTACACGCGCTGTCACATACGATGCTAAATCGTCTGCAGTAAGGCTTTTAGTTAAAAACCCGTTGTCTGCTGTAGTATCTGACACGCTTATTACTAGTGTATCTGAGTTATTTACCGTGCTTACGTACGGGTATGAATAAATAATAGCCATATACTTATTTTTAAAATTCGTTTATAATATATATACTTACAGATTTCACTAGTTTTTTACCTAAGGGTGACATAAGCCTGTTACTAATACTACTTATAAGGCTAGTGTCACAAAAAAGTTGTTAGAAATATAGGAGTATAGTGTTACCCCCTATCGTACTGATTATCAACGTTTTACAAAAACGATTTTAGTTTTACGGGCCCCACCTATTTTCCCAGATTTTTACGTATATATCCTTGATTTTCAGTATATTACGCCCTACCTTTTGACTTTTTACAGAGAAACTACTAACTAACCTGGATAATATATATGTAATCACTTAAACAATATGACTATGCACTATCTAACTATGTTCACAACCGATCAACTAATCAATATGTACAATACTGTAAGTAATAATACTAAATAATTTACAGATAAAACACTAATGAATCTGGATAATAATATCAAATAACAATATGAATTACAATACTTTACAATCACTAATCCCAAATGATGAAATACATTACATTGATGACTGTGACCAGTTCTTCGCTGATAACAACCTAGATCAATCTAGCTTTTCAGATCATACATTTATACTGTTTGAATACACTATCGAATGCCTGCCTGAAACTATCTCAGCTCTTACAGCTAACAACATTAAATTCACTCAACTAACTGACGAATTTGACTTAGACTATATAATTATATAAATAATTTTTACAGACAAAATACAAATCAATATGGATAATAATAATGTAACTAATTTAAATAATAACAATATGAACTTAATACAATACATTGACTTCACTTCACTATGCGAAGATTACAATTTAACAACTGGCGACATTACACCAATGCAAACATTTGAAATTGAATATGTATTGAAGCAATTTATAAAACAAAATAAATAATTCACACAATGAAGTCAAGTGTTATACTTCTAACTAATTTTTAAATACTAAACAAATATACACTTACAAACTAATTACAAACTAAACTGGATAATATAATAAACAAATACTAATACTTAAATATAATAACTATGCAAAATTCAATTCAATCAAAAAGATTTGTCATTCGCAAATCACTAATCGGTCAAAACTCTATCATTGAAGTTACTTTCAAAAGTGGCAAAACATTCAAATACAATCATGATAAAGCTTTTGAACTAATGAAAGACAATTTAACTAAACTAAATTGCTGGGAAAAATATAAGTCATACACTTCTTCGACTTCAATTCCTAAAGTTCTACAAAATGTTGAAGTTATTTAATTAACTTCTTCATTTGAACTCACTGGCGCGTTCCGACTAGTACCATCACCAGTCTAAATAATGTTGAACTAGCACTAACAGTCGCAATGGTTTCAAGTGACAACGATAGTACGAATAACAACTCTATCACTTGTACAAGTTCAATTCTTGTAGCGACTACTACTAACTTTTTAAAATATATAACTATGGCTACATACTCTTACACACTACTGAAAATAAGCTGGAGAATGTTCAACAAACATTTTACTAAACTAACTAAAGATCAACAAGAAAAAGTAATACAACGATACTATGACTACTACTAAAATCTTTAACGAACTACAATTGATAAATGAGTTTGAAGCAAACTTCAATATCACTCCACAGTCTAAAGCTAGACGTGAAGAACTTACAAACAAATTACAACAACTAATGGATAATAATATAAAATAATTATGCGAAAATTCAATCACTACACAATTCTAAAACTAGTCGTTTATGGCTATATAACCTTAGCATCACTTGGCATCATTGGCTTAATTATCAATTTTGCACAAGGTGATTTAAACGCTGACTTTGGAATGTTTTAAAATAACTAACTATGCAATACAGAAATATACCTTACGACTA
>Ga0213865_10000200_pt1 | contig 39375 bp, 35 predicted proteins | sample PICome_6_FD_160100 | JGI IMG/M metagenome (GOLD analysis project Ga0213865, IMG submission 160100) | Coastal seawater microbial communities near Pivers Island, North Carolina, United States - PICO282 | ecosystem: Environmental > Aquatic > Marine > Coastal | place: USA: North Carolina...
GCAAGCATAGGGTTTAAATGCTAAATTTTCTGTCTCCCATCTTGATCCTAACTTGTCAGTTAAGTGTGAATAATCTCTTTCAATTTCTCTTAATGCAAATGCTTTAAAGAAACCATGCTCACCTTCAAATACGGTTCTTGGACCGTAAAAATCAGATTTTGCCATTAAAGCCGCATTCATTCCTGAATTTGCAGACCAACCTGGGTGCACTCTTTTGGTCCATGATCCTTCGGCTAAGTATTCTATAATACCAGAAGTAAAACTTCCAGCTACTCCAAGTGCAGATGACATTTGTTTTTCTGACATATCAAGAACTGATGACAAACCTGCTGCAACTCCAAAAGTTCCACAGACAGCTGTTGGATGAAAACATTGTTTATGCATTGCTGTAGGAGCAACTAACGCTAATCTACAAATAAGTTCAGAACCTACAATCATTCCCTTTAAAATTTGATCTCCAGATAAATTAAATTTTTGTGCAGCAGACAACATTGCTGGTATCATAGATGCTCCAACATGCATTGGATTACCTTCAAATGTATCATCAAAATCTTCTCCGTGTGCAGCGGTACCGGCAATTATTGCGGCCGAAGACAAATCAAAATCTTTTCCATGACCAAGAGAGATAAGAGAACCTGTTCCTTTATAAGTTTTTACTAAACTTTGAACATAATTTTCATTTCTAGCTGAGACTATAACCCCGCAAATATCTTTAAACAAAAACTCTAAAGTTTGTCTTGATTTATCTGAAATATCTTTTGTTGAAAGTGATTTTGCCCAACTTGAAAATTCTTCAGCTATTGTCATGGAGTAAAGCTACCACCATTCACATGCAATGTTTGGCCATTAATATAATCTGCTTCTTTTTTGCATAAATTAGCAATCACCTCTGCAACTTCATCAGGATTTCCAAATCTATTAAGAACGAGATTTGGTGTCTGAGGATGTCTTAACCAATGACCTTTTAGAGCTCTTTCTTTACTGTCGAAATCTTCTATAAAACCAGGCACAACGCAGTTACATGTCACGCCTCTTTCTAAAAACTCCATGCTTATAGCTTTTGTTAAACCAATTAATGCAGCTTTTGAGGTTACAACATGCGCTCTTTCTTTTGCTCCAATGTGAGCTGATAAACCACCAATATTAATTACTCTTCCCCATTTTTGTTTAGTCATATGACCTATCAATGCTTGTGTGCAAAGAAATGATGCATCCACATTTACAGTCATTACTCTCTTCCAATCTTCATAGGTGATTTTCTCAAAATCATCATGAATTCTCAAACCAGCATTATTAATTAAAACTGAAGGAGTGCCTAACTTTTCTGAAGCATTTTTAATTTTATCAATTGTTTTGATATCTACTAAATCACCATCAACAAAATCAGATTGAACTCCATATTCCTTGACGATAGCTACAGTTTTTTTTGCTTCATCAATACTTTTACCGCCTGTATGAATAAGAATATTAAAACCTTGATCAGCTAATTTTTTTGCAGTAGCGCGCCCAATTTTTTTAGCACCGCCAGTGATAACAACAACTTTGCCATTATTAAATTCTTTAGACAAATTTATGACTTAACAGAAGAGAATTTGTTTCTTATCTGTCCCCAGAAAGGTGTAGATAAACTTACAAAAGTTAAAATAAAGAAGAAGATAAAAACTCCACTGTCAAAGAAGTTCATAAAATTATTTTCATAAATAACCATAGATTGAGTGAAGGTTTCTTCTACCATTTTACCAAGAATTAATCCCATCACAAATGGTGCTGGTGAAAAACCATTTCTTAATGCAAAGTAACCAATAATACCTGAAATTAACATAACCCAAACATCAAAAAATGCTGAACTATAAGCATAAGAACCAATTAACGAGAATACAAATACTGATGGCCATAAAAACCTTTTAGGAACAAATGTGACATAAGAAAAAAACCTTGCTCCTACTAAACCAATTCCTAAGAAACCAATATTCGCAAATAACATAGCGCCAAATATTGCATGAACCAAGTGTGGCGTTTCAGTAATTAAATAAGGGCCCGGTCTAAAACCATGCATTACAAGAGCAGCTAATATAAGTGCAGTTGTTCCACTGCCTGGGATACCTAGTGCTAATGTTGGAACCATTGCTCCACCAGCGGCAGCATTATTTGCAGCTTCAGGTCCAACTATTCCCTCTGCATGTCCTGTTCCAAATTTTTCTGGTGTTTTTGACCAACGTTTTGCTTCATTGTAACCCATCATAGCAGCTACTGTAGAACCTTCTGCAGGTAAAATTCCAATGAAAGTTCCAAGACCAGAAGATCTTAGAATTGTACCTTTTAAAGCTTTTAATTCTGCTATTGTTGGAAGTCTTAAAGCTCTTGCATTCATTCTTTCAACGGCAGCATTTAAAGTTCTTGATTGATTTAATAATTCTGACATTGCGAATAAGCCAATTAGTACCGGTACAAATTTTATACCTTCGGTCAACTCATCAACACCAAAATCAAATCTTTCAACACCTGTTGCCAAATGCACCCCAATTGTTGAAACTAAAACACCCATAACACCTGCAATTAAATTTCTAATAGATGATTTTCCACTCATTGCAGCTAACATTGACAAGGCAAATAAAGTTAATCCAAAATATTCAACTGGTCCAAATTTTAACGCAATTTCCGCAAGTATAGGTGTTGCCGCTAAAAATATGAAAATAGCTATGATACCGCCTATCACACTTGAAATTGCTGCTAAGCCTAATGCTCTTCCTGGCTCACCATTTTTCGCCATCTGATATCCATCTAATGCAGTGGCAACTGCAGGGGGCGCACCTGGAGCATTAATTAATATTGCTGTTATTGAACCCCCAAACGTACCAGCACAATATAAAGCAGCCATCATTGAAATAGATGCAACCGGATCAAGACTAATTGTAAATGGCATTAATAATGCAATAGCCATTGGTGAACTTAAACCTGGTAGAGCGCCAACTAGAACTCCAATTAATACTCCTCCAAATATAAGTAAAATGTTTTTAAACTCTAATATTAAACTAAAACCTTTGATTACATCTTCCATAACTATTTTAAAAATACCTCCAATATTCCAGGTGCAAAATACAAGCCTAGAAGTTGATTAAATAAAAACCAGACAAATCCTGGAAATAAAAGTGCATAAATTGCAACAGCCACATAATTTTTCTCACCCCATACAAGAGGCAACATTAAGCAAGTTACAAACATCGTTAATACCGCTCCAAGAAAATCTGTTAAAAAAACAATTGTAAGTAATAAAAAAATTGTAATCCAAGTAATTGGTAAAGTTTTTTGATCTCTTTCTTTATCTATCTTGGCTACCTTTTGTGGAGTAAGTTTAAATTCAAATGGAATAATTGCAGTTAGAAAAAGTAAAATAACCACTAAAATTTTTGGAAACACATCAGCATTAATTGTGTCGCCTAATACTAATGGGGCTGGAGGAAATTTTCCAGCTTCATAATAAACAAATGCACCAAATGCGACGAGCACAAGAGCTAAGTATAAATCTTTTCTATGGAAAAACTTTGCGTCTGAATTTTCAGACGCAAAGTTAGATTCGTTAGACATATATCAACTAATATTATTTAGTTAATCCTAAGCCCTTAAGAGCGGTTGCAGCTTTTTTATAATTTTCTTTTAGCTGCTTGTCCCAAACTTCAGTTCCAGCTGGACTAGTTTTTGGATCAAGACCCGCACCTTTTAGATAAGTTCCAAAAGTTTCATGTTTCATTGCTTTAACTAAACCTTTTGAAATCTCATCAATAGTAGCTTGAGGTGTACCTTTTAAAACAGCATAACCTCTTGTTGTTACAACTTTAACGTTGTGACCCATTTCATATGAAGTAGGTACTTTTTTAAAGTCTGACATTTTTTTGTCATGTAACAAAATGATTGGCTTAATCTTTTTAGCTTCAATCATTGCAACGGCTTCAGATGGATTTAATAAAGTTGCTTCAATTTTTCCAGATACTAAAGCTTGTAAACTTTGTGCACCTGAACCAAAAGAAACAGCTTTAAATGGAACACCAGCTGCTTGAGAATAAGAGTACATTCCAATATGCTCTGTACCACCTATTGATGCAATACCAGTAACAATTGGCTTTTTCTGAGCTCTTTTAATAAACTTTTTAATTGTGCTTAGCTCTTTATTTTTAGCGTTAACAACAATAAAGTTTGGCTCTTCCATTGCTCTAGCAACACCAACAAGATCGTCGATCTTCATGTTAGATTTGCCTCTAGCCATTGTGTACAAGTGAGACTCTGTAAGAGCCATAATTGTACAGCCATCTTTTGGTCGAGTTAAAGTATAGTTTTGAGCTTTCGCACCAGAACCACCTCTTTTTCCAACAACTTGAATGTCAGTATTAAGTGTTCTTCTTGTTCTAATAGACATCATTCTAGCTGTAGTATCTGTACCACCTCCATAAGAAGCGTGAATAACAACTTGAACTAAACCATTACAAACTTTTTGCGCATAAGTAGGATGCTTTTTTGCAAATGATTCAGTTGCAAATGATGAAACTATTAGAGTTGATAATGCTAAAAAGCTACAAAGCCTTTTAATTTTTAAATTGAACATTTATCCCCCTTTAGTTTTTTAATTGATCAATTAAATTTGCATCAAACTAACATATGTCTATAAGAGATCAATATGTAAAACATCGTTTCACATTATGAAACTATAAACAAATTAAATGAAAAAATTTAATATTAACATCCAAAAACCTGGTGAGAAATTAAAAAAAGAAAACCAATTAGCCTATCGCATTGCGACAATGTCATCTGAAGAGTGGAACTTAACCGATGACATTACTGAAATGGCAGGTAACAGAATTATAGATAATGCCGGTGTTGCGGTGGCAGCTTTAAACAGAGAAGCGGTTAAAATTGCAAGAGCGCAAGCAATGCAATTTGAGAATGAGAATGGTGCCACACTCTTTGGTCTTGAGGATAATAAAAAATATGATTGTCAGTGGGCTGCTTGGGCTAATGCAGTTGCAGTTAGAGAATTAGATTTTCATGATAATATTATGGCTAAAGAAACTTGTCATCCAGGAGACTGCATCCCAACAATTTTAGCTGTAGCTCAGCAAAAAAATTGCAATGGTGAAGATTTAGTAAAAGCAATAGCAACAAGTTACGAAACACAATTAAGATTATCCATGTCAATTGCACTAAATCCAAATCGAATAGATCATGTTGGTCACTTGGGTCCAGCAATCACTAGTGCATTAGGTAAACTTTTAAAATTAGATGCTGATACTATCTATCAGGCAATTCAATGGAGTGCACATACATCAATTTTTACAAGACAAGGAAGAAAAGGTGAGCTTTCAAGCTGGAAAGCTTATGCGCCAGGTCTAGTTGGAAAAAATGCAATCGATGCAATTGATAGAGCAATTCGTGGTGACACCTCTCCTAGTCCAGTGTGGGAAGGTGATTACGGGATCATTCCAATATTATTAAAAAAAAATAATGATGATTTAGATATTGATTTACCTGTTGGAGAAGAACCTAGAAAAGGAATTTTAGGAACATTTACTAAAGAACATTCAGCTGGATATCATGGCAACTCTTTAATCGATATTGCATTTAATATGAGAAAAAAAATTAAAGACACTAAAGAGATTAGTAAAATTAATATTCTTAGTAAACAATATACCCATATTGTAATGGGCAGTGGAAGTAATGATAAAGAAAAATATAGCCCTAAAGCAACTCGCGAAACATTAGACCATTCAGCTATGTATATATTTGCCGTAGCATTAGAGGATGGAGAGTGGCACCATGAAAAAAGTTACAGCGAAGAGAGAAAAAATAGAAAAGAAACTGTAGAACTTTGGAATAAAATTGAAACTTTTGAAAGCCCTGAATGGAATAAAAAGTATTATGATGAACCAGATCCTTTAAAAAAGGCACAAGGTGCAGAGGTTGAGATCATATTAAATAATGGTGAAAAAATTATTGATAGTTTAGAATTTGCAAATGCTCATCCAAGTGGCAAAACCCCATTTGGAAGGCCAGAATATATTAAAAAAATGGAACCTTTATTTGAAAACATGGTAAACGAAAAAGAGCAAAAAAGATTTTTAGATTTAATAAATAATTTAAAAAATCTTTCTTCTAATGATGTAAAAAAACTTAATGTAATGTGTGATGAAAATAAAATTAATTTTGATAAAAATAATATTAAAGGGATTTTTTAATGGATATTCAACAAACGCTCACAAAATATATATCTGAAGCATTATCACACGAACTACCAAAAGAGACTGAATTAAATACAAGGTTTCATCTGTTAGATACCATGGTTGCTATTCTAACAGGAAGGCTTTTGCCTCCGGGTAAAAAAGGTTTTGAATTTTCTAAAAATCAAGGCGGTCCTAAAGAAGCAACGTTATTAGGTAACGATATTAAAGTATCTGCAATTCATGCAGGCTTTGCAAATGGAATGGCAGCGCACGCAAATGAAACCGATGACTCTCATACAAATGGTAGGTTTCATCCAGGATGTGCAATTGTTCCGGCAACATTAGCAATTGCTGAAAGAGAAAATTTAAGTTCTAAAGAAATTTTAAAAGCAATCGCACTTGGATATGATATTGGTGTTAGAATTACCACAAGCTTAGGTTATGAAACTCCAAAAACAACAATCTTTGCAACACATAGTTTAGGTCCAATTTTTGGGTGTGCAGCTTCAGCTGGTGCATTGTTAAAGTTAAACCACCAACAATGTAATTATTTATTATCTTATACGATACAACAAGCTTCAGGTTTAGCTTGTTGGAATAGAGATCCTGATCACATTGAAAAGGCATTTGTATTTTCTGGAATGACTACAAGAAATGCAATTTATTCAGCGCTTCTTGCAAAAGAAAACTTTACATCTGTAACTGATCCACTTCTAGGAGAAAGAGGCTTTCATGAAGGTTTTGCTCATAATCCTAAACCTGATTTAATAATAAGTGAACTTGGAAAAAAATTTGAGATTGATCATTCATCTTTAAAAAAATGGTCGGTAGGATCTCCTATTCAATCCATGATGGATGCAGTTGAGCATCTTTTAAAAAATAATGATTTTGATCATAAGGATATAAAAGAGCTTACAATTGAAATACCATCAGATCGTTTTCATATTGTGAATGACCGAGAAATTCCTTCAATAAGCGCACAACATTTAATTGCTGTGCATTTAATTAAAAAGACTATGGGATATGAAGAGGCTCATGATGAAAAGCTTTTTAATGATCCAGATGTAGTAACATTAAGAAAAAAAATTAAATCAGTATCAAGTGATGAACTGGCTAAAGCTAGACCTGAAAGACAATCAAAATTAACAATAATACTTAATGATGGTAAAAAGCTTTTTTATCATGCAAGTTCAGTCAGAGGAACACCGGATAATCCAATGGATAAAGATGACATCACTGCAAAATCTAAAAGATTATTTAAAGTATTTAATAATTCTAAAACTGATGATCTAATTGATTGCATTTTAAATAAGGACTTCACGATTAAAGAATTTGTTGAGCTTTCAAACTTAAATATTTCATGAAAAAAAATTTTTTAATTGCTACCTTTGTTGTAGCGATAGCCGAGTATATATCTGTACTATTATCTAATTATTCAATTGTAATATCATCTGCAATTATATGTATCCTTGTGGGGCTTTTGATTAATCATTTTCAAATAAGTAATTTTGAAAATATTAATAACATTCTAACCAAAAATTTTTTAAAAATTGGAGTTGCTTTAATTGGAATTAAAATCAGTTTTTTTGAGTTTTATAATTACGCAAGTATTTCTATTTTTATTATTGTTTTAAATTTTGTTTTAATTTTTATTTTAATTAAAGTTTTAAACTCATTTCTAAATTCAAATAAAGGAATGATAAATTTATTAGGTATCGGCTCTGCAGTATGTGGTATTACAGCTATTATGGCAGCAAGCTCGGTCATGAATAATAAAAAAAACGATATTACATGCGCAGTTGCTGTCATTACTCTGATTGGTACTTTGTCTGTGTTTTTTTCTCCATTTTTTGCAAATCTGATTTTTGAACAAGAACAAATCAAAGCAGGTATACTACTTGGTGCAACAATTCATGACACATCTCAAGTAACAGCCGCAGGTACTATTTTTCAAAATATTTATGGTGATGCTCAATCTTTTAATTCAACAATATCAACTAAATTACTTAGAAATTCTTTTTTAATTATTTTGATACCTTTGCTAGCGTTTTATTTTTCATCCCAAGAACAAAAAAACAAATTAAAATTTTTTAATCTACTTCCGCCCTTTATTATTTTTTTTATGCTTTTGGCAGTTTTTAGAAGTATAGTTGATGCAACAATTGAAGCCTCAATGTTATCTAATTGGGAAAAAATAGTTAGTTTTGTTTCAACGGTTTCTAAATATTTGATATTATTTGCATTATTTGGACTTGGGTCTAGTATTTCCATTAATGATTTAAAAGGATTTGGTTTTAAACCTTTCTTAGTTGGATTTTGTATTAGTGTGGTATTAATTGTTTCTACGACTATTTATTTGAAATTAATTTAGTGGAATTAATAAATTTATATTTACCAGACTCTGTATCCTTGGCTGGAGCTTTAGCGTTAATATTAATTAATTTATTATGCTCATTTATTTCAACTGCACTTAGCTTAGGTGGAGGACTTTTAATGCTAGTAAGCTTATCCTTTATTATACCTCCAGTAGCTTTGGTTCCTGTGCATGGAATAATTCAACTCGGTTCAAATTTTGCAAGAATATTTGTTTCACTTAAAGATTTAGATATAAAAATAATATTACCCTTCATGGGTGGGACGCTAATCGGTTCATTCCTTGGAGCAAATGTTGTGGAAGTCTTATCTCCTGCAATTGGGCAAATTGGAGTGGGATTATTCATTTTATACTCATTGTTTGGAAAGTTTCCAAAGCTTGGAAAAAAATATATTTTTTTTGGAGGAATTGCCTCATCAACCATGTCAGTCATGTTTGGAGCCTCGGGACCACTTGTGGCAACTTTAATAAAAAATATGAATTTTAATCCTATAAAACATGTTGCAACACATGGATCAATGATGACTTTTCAGCATTTATTTAAATCTTTTGCATATTTTTTTATTGGGTTTTCTTTTCAACAATATTTGCCATTAGTTACTGTGATGATTTTAGTTGGTTTTCTTGGAACTTATCTTGGAAAACTGGTTCTTATTTCAAAGGGTCAAAGTTATTTTAAAAAAATCTTGAGTATAATTTTATTTTTTGGAGCAATTAGATTGATTTATTTTGGTTTTCAGAACCTCTAAAATTTGACTATAATTTTAAAAATAATTAATATTTGTTTATGGAAATTATCAAAAGTGGTCTAGCTCTTGGTGCTGAAGTGAAAGGCATGGACTTAAGTAAAGATTTAAGTTCACAAGAAGTTGACCAGATTAACAAGGCATGGGATGAAAATTTAGTTTTGGTTTTTAAAAATCAAAATTTAACTGATCCTGATTTAATTAAATTTAGTAAAAATTTTGGTAACTTGGATCACCCAGCGCCAAATCCATTTGGTATAAATTTTTCTCCAGAGCATCCAGAAATTAATGTAATTTCTAACGTAAAAAAAGAAGGTAAGCCCACTGGAATTTTAGGAGATGGTGAAGCAACATGGCATTCTGATATGTCTTATCAAGATGTGCCACCTAAAGCTGGTATTTTATATTCTTTAGAAGTTCCAAAAGATCAAGGAGATACTCATTTTGCAAACATGATCGCAGCTTACGAAGATATGCCAGAAGATTTAAAAAATAGAATTGAAGGAAAAATTTTAATTCATGACTCTGCGCACAATAGTGCTGGACAATTGAGAAAAGGGTATGAAGAAGTTTCTGATCCATCAAAAACACCAGGTGCAAAACATCCAATAGTCTTTAATGATCCTAATACTGGAAAAAAATCTCTTTTTATTGGAAGAAGACCTTACGCTTACGTTATTGGATTAGAACTAAGTGAAAGTGAAAAATTACTTGATGATATTTGGGCACATGCCACTCAAAAAAAATATACCTGGACACAAAGGTGGCAGGCAAATGAATTGCTAATGTGGAAAAATCTTTTCGTTCTTCATAAAAGAGACGCTTTTGATCCTAATACTAGAAGAGTAATGCACAGAACCCAAGTTACAGGTGAAATAAAAATTTCAGCCTAGACTAAAACTTCACCCCTCATAAGAGGTCTAAACGTTCTATACATAATTGCCGATTTTGCATGAGGCTTACCATCGACTTGTTCGATAACGGCACCAGCAGTCATAACTCCCGATGGGTTTCCAGCTCTAAGTTCTAAAGGGTTTGATCCTTTTCTTTTTATTAGATTTGGAATTGTACCTTCAATTGCTGCTGCAACTCCAATATTAACTCCAGCGGTACCCATAATAGCTTTATGAGTTTTTCCCATTGAAAACATTCTTGCGGTAATATCTTGATCATCACCTTTAATGTTTGATTTATCTAAACTGATATAATCTTTAGGTGAAGTCACAATTCCAATACGAGGAGTGTTCATCGGAGCTTCATGTTCTGACTTTGATAGACCAGTCATGAAAGCGCATTTTCTTCTTATCTTTTGAATGATTTCCATTTTTTCCGCATTACCGTCTAGCTCATCAGGACTTTCGGTTCCTTTAAGGCCTAAATCCTCTGCTTGAATATAAATAAGTGGTGTAGCAGCATCGACAACGCTAACTTTTATTTTTCCAAAGCCATCAATTTCAATTTCATCTACAACATTTCCCGTTGGTAATAATTTACCAGTACCAGAGCCACCTGGCTCTAAATAATCAAGTCTAACTTTTGAGCTTTCACCATAAACACCAGCGATAGTATAATCACCTTCAATTTCAGGTTTTCCATCTTTAACATTAAAAGTTGAATGAATAATTTTATCAGTATTAACTTGATAAATTCTTATTTTATTTTCACCCTCTTTTGGTTTTATAATACCCTCTTGAACAGCATATGGACCAACGGCACCTGATAAATTTCCACAATTATTATTCCACTCTGCAATTGGTTGATCTACTGCAATTTGAATAAAATTATAATCAACATCTGCGTCATCTCTTTCAGATGGACTTATAATTACACATTTTGATACTGAAGAAACTCCGCCACCCATACCATTTAATTGTCTTCCATTTGGATCGGGACTTCCAATAACTTTTAAGAATATTTTATTTAATTCTTTTTCATCTTGTGTTGGTAAATCTTTTTTTTGAAAAAAAACTCCTTTGCTAGTTCCACCCCTATAATATGTTGCTTTAATCCAGTTTTGACTCATTAGGCTTCCTTATAAGCTGTAGGCAAAATACCTCCATTTTTCCAAAAAGTAACTTCTTCTGGAACATCTAGCCTAACATTTAATTTCACATCTATCACATCACCACTATCTTTGTGAATTTTCATCGTAACTTTTTTATTATCATCACTAATTTTATCTAAACCAATAATGCTAAATTGATCAGTGCTCATTATCTTTAATTCCTCTATACCCTGTCCTTTTTCGAACTCTAAAGGCAATAATCCCATACCTACTAAATTTGATCTGTGAATTCTCTCAAAGCTCTTAGCAACTATAGCTCTAACACCAATTAGTAATGGCCCTTTAGCTGCAACGTCTCTAGATGATCCACACCCATAATTTTCTCCAGCTAAAACAATAATTTCTTTATTTTCTTTTTTGTAACCCATTGCGGCTTCATAAAGTCTCATAGTTTTATTCTCAGGATACTTAACCGTAATACTTCCTTCCTGATCAGGAGTCATAAGATTTCGCAATCTTAAACTTGCAAAAGTAGATCGTGCAACGATCTCATGGTTTGCTCTTCTTGTTAAATAATTATTAAAGTCTTTTGGATCTAATCCTAATTCAGTTAAATAATCCCAAGCAGCAGTTCCTTTTGTAATTACGCTAGAAGGAGAAATGTGATCTGTTGTTACAGAGTCTCCTAAAAGAACGATAGGTCTTGCTAAATTAATATCTTTAATCACGTTATTTTCAGCATTGCTCATGTAAGGAGGTTTTTTTATATAAGTACTTTCTGGCCAGTCATAATTGCTAGAATCTGATACTTGAAGACCTTCCCAAAGATCTCCTCCATCATTTACCTCTTTATATTTTTCACTAAAAGTCTCCGATTTGTAAAATTGATTAATAATTTTGTTAACGTCTTCATTTGATGGCCATACATCTTTAAAATAAACATCTTTACCATCTTTATCTTTTCCCAGGCTATCTTTTGTTAAATCTTTTTTTATTGTCCCTAAAATAGAAAATAAAACTATCAAGCCTGGTGATGCCAAGTAGGATGCTCTAATATTTGGATGAATTCTACCTTGAAAATTTCTATTTCCAGATAAAACGGCAATTGAAAAAACTTTTTCTTTCTCAATAGTATTTGCAATATTATCGTCTAATGGTCCTGAACTCCCGTTACAAGTCGTGCAACCAATACCCACCATGTTAAAACCAAGCTCATCTAAGTATTTTTGCAAACCTGTTTGAGATAAAATTTCGGCAGTAACTTTGCTCCCTGGTGCAAAAGATGTTTTTACTTTTTCATTTCTCTTAATCCCAAGCTCTACTAATTTTTTAGCAATCAGTCCTGCTGCAATCACATTTTTAGGATTTGCAGTATTTGTACAACTTGTTATCGCTGCAATCATTATGTCTGCGTCTTTAATTTTAAAACCAAGTTTAGGAACTTCAAATTCTTCATTACGCAAATCTTTTTTGTAAAGCATTTGTGAATGTTTGTTTGCCAAACTTGAGAATTGATCTAGATTAATCTTATCCTCAGGGTTTTTTGGGCCAGAAACACATGGGGTTATTGTATCAAGATCTAACTCTAAAACTCTATTATACATTGGAGCATCTCCAGGATTTCTCCAAAGTTTTTGATTTTTAGAATATTCCTCAACAATTTTAATCTCCTCATCTGTTCTGCCCGTCATTTTTAAATAATCTAAAGTTGCATTATCTACTGGAAACAAAACATTCGTTGCACCATATTCTGGTGCCATATTGGAAATAGTTGCTCTGTCGCCAACTGTTAAATTTTCAACACCATCTCCAAAAAACTCTATGAAACTTCCAACAACTTTGTTCTCTCTTAACAATTTAGTGATATACAAAACTAAGTCTGTTGAAGTGATACCTTCTTTTAAGTTATTTTTTAAATTAACTCCAACAACCTCGGGTACCGTCATTGGAATAGTTCTACCAAGCATTGATATTTCTGCCTCAACACCTCCAACGCCCCAGCCCATTACACCAATTGCATTAACCATAGGAGTATGGCTATCTGTTCCAATGCATGTATCTGGATGCATTAAATTATGACCTTGTTTTTTCTCTCGCCAAATAACTTTTGATAAATATTCAATATTGACTTGGTGACATATTCCTACTCCTGGAGGTATGACGTTTACTTTATCTAAAAATTTTGAGCACCATCTTAAAAAAGAAAATCTTTCAGAATTCCTTTCATACTCTTTTTGTAAATTTTTAATTTTAGCTTCATCATTACCAAAAAAATCAACTTGCAAAGAGTGATCAATAACAACATCAACTGGAACATCAGGTTGAATTGAATCAGAACTAATACCTTTTTTTTGTAAAGCTTCTCTGTATGCTAAAAAATCAACTAGCATAACTTTTCCTAAAATATCATGACTTAAAATTCTGTTTGGTGCAAAATTAATTGCAGAACCAATCTTATTGTCCAAAATAGATTTTACTTGTTGATTTGCGTTTTCGTTTCTTCCAAGTAAACTTTGTCTGATAATATTTTCAATTAAAATTCTGTAAGAAAATGGAATTTTCTCAATATCATTTATATTGCTAATATCAGCAATATCATAATCTTGATTTTGAATTATTATTTTTTTAAAACTATCTGGTATCATGCATGCTATTGTAGCATGTTTCTTAAAACATACTGAAGAATTCCACCATTAATGTAATATAAAACTTCATTATCTGTATCAATTCTACAAGTCGTATCTATAGTTTTTGCAGTTCCATCAGCGTATTTGATTTCAACTTTAACATCTTGAAGAGGTTTTAAACCTTTCTCCACATCAATAACTGTAATCAATTCTGATCCAACTAATTTTAAACTTTTTCTATCCATACCTTCTTTAAATTGTAATGGTAAAACTCCCATTCCAACTAAATTTGATCTATGAATTCTTTCGAAACTTTCAGCAATAACAACTTTAACGCCTACTAATTGAGTCCCTTTTGCAGCCCAATCTCTTGAAGACCCTGTGCCATAAAGTTTTCCTCCAACAACAACTAGAGGTGTTCCTCTTTTTTTATATTCCATGACTGCATCAAAAACTGTTGCATCTTTTCCTTCAGGATAAATTTTAGTAAATCCTCCTTCAGTACCTGGAGCCATTTCATTTTTAATTCTTATATTTCCAAAAGTTCCTCTCATCATCACTTCATGATTTCCTCTTCTTGCTCCATAAGAGTTAAAATCTTTTTGAAGAATTTGATGTTCCATAAAATAATTACCTGTTGGACTATCTTTAGGAATAGATCCTGCAGGTGATATATGATCAGTTGTAATCATATCTCCTAGAATTAATAATGGTCTTGCATCTTTAATTTCTTTAAAACCTTCTGGTTCATCTGGCATACCATCAAAAAATGGTGGTTTTTTTACATAAGTTGAACCTGGGTCCCACGAATAAATACTAGATTCTTCTGAAGTAATTGATTGCCATTCTTTAGGGCCTTCAGAAACTTTTGAATATCTAGATTTGAACATGTTAGCATCCAGGCAAGACATTAGAGTATCTTCAATTTCTTTATTTGTTGGCCATATATCTTTTAGGAATACATCTTTTCCATCTTTGTCTTGTCCAATTGGATCTTTGTATAAATCAACATTCATTGATCCTGCAATTGCATAAGCAACAACAAGTGGTGGTGATGCTAAAAAGTTAGCTTTGACCACTGGACTAATACGACCTTCAAAGTTTCTATTTCCAGATAAAACTGAAACAGCTAATAAATCGTTATCTAAAATTGCGTTATTAATCTCATCCGGTAGTGGACCAGAATTGCCAATACAAGTTGTACAACCATAACCAACAGTATTAAATCCTAATTCATCTAAATAAGGAGTAAGGCCTGCTTTATTTAAGTAGTCTGTTACAACTTGAGATCCCGGAGCTAATGAAGTTCTAACCCATGGCTTAGATTTTAATCCTAACTCTGCTGCTTTTTTTGCAACTATTCCAGCGCCAACTAAAACACTTGGATTTGATGTGTTGGTACAAGACGTAATTGCTGCAATAACGATTTTTCCATCTTCAAGTTCAAAATCATTGTTTTCAACTTTAACAGACTTAGGGTTATCTCTTTTTGAAATATCTTTTAAAACATTTTTAAACGTAGCCGCAGCTTCAGTTAGCAATACTTTATCTTGTGGTCTTTTAGGTCCAGATATTGTTGGAACCACAGTTGACATATCAAGAGATACTGTATCAGTATAAACTGCATTATCATCAGCCCACAAACCTTGTTCTTTTGCATAAAGTTTTACAAGTTCAATTGTTTCATTATCTCTACCAGATAATTCTAAATATTTTATTGTCTCATCATCAATTGGGAAGAAACCACAAGTTGCTCCATACTCGGGAGCCATATTTCCAATCGTAGCTCTATCTGCTAGTGTAAGATTCTTTAAACCTTCTCCGTAAAATTCAACAAACTTTCCTACAACTCCTTTGTCTCTTAAAATTTTAACAACTGTTAAAACTAAGTCAGTTGCAGTTGTACCTTCAGGTAATTTTCCCTTAACTTCAAATCCAATAACTTCAGGAAGTAACATTGATATAGGTTGACCTAACATTCCTGCTTCAGCTTCAATACCACCTACGCCCCAACCTAAAACAGATAGTCCATTAACCATTGTTGTATGACTGTCCGTTCCAACTAGTGTATCTGGATAAGCATATGTTTCTCCATTTACATCTGCTGTCCAAACTACCTTTGATAAAAATTCAAGATTGACCTGGTGACAAATTCCAGTTCCTGGAGGAACGATTCTTAAGTTATTAAAAGCTTGCTGTCCCCATTTTAAAAAAGAATATCTCTCACCATTTCTTTCAAATTCTTTTTCAACATTTTTTTGAAGCGCATCTTTAGATCCATTGATATCAACTTGAACTGAGTGATCAATTACTAGATCAACTGGTGATAATGGATTAATCTTATTTGGGTCTTTGTTTTTTTCTTTTACGATTTCTCTCATTGCAGCTAAATCTGCTACTGCTGGAATACCAGTAAAGTCTTGTAATAATACTCTTGCGGGCCTGTATGCTATTTCTTGTGGCGACTTCTTATTTTTTAGCCATTCTTTTAAAGCTAAAATTTGATCTTTATTAACTGATAGATCGTCTTCGAATCTTAAAAGGTTTTCTAAAACAACTTTTAATGATTTTGGTAATTTTTCAGTACCATCCAAACCATTTTGTGCCGCTTTTTTAAGATTATAATATTTGAATTTTTTTGAACCAACTTGCAAGTCTGATAAAGACTTAAAACTATCTAAACTTTTCATGAACAGCTAAATATTGAAATAAGACAATAAAATCAAGAATTAGAGCTGTAAATACCCTGTGGCATAAACATCTATCAACAACCTATGATTTAACTTTATTGTTATTTTAACTTACTTTTTTGAACGTGTACGTCTCCAGACATGATTAGTCTAGCGTGCCTAGTTGTACCGGCAACTAAATTAACAATTTCATCACCTTTGTAATCAATTTCTAAAATTAGTTTTGAAATACCTGTCGGATGTTCAATTTCAAATGAACCTTTGTCAGAATAATCTGAATAAAACTCAGAACAAATAGTGCCTCTTGATTTTGAAGCAGCCATTAAACAAATTGATCCTGTGATAGCATATCCGTTATGACAGCTCCATGGCATAAAATATCTTGATTTAATAGATCCCTTGTCTGGTTTTGACACTAAAGCTACTTTTGGAATCACAGATTTGCTTACATCTCCAAATCCAATTCGTTTTCCAAGTTCTATTCTTATTTTACCCATTTCATCAATTAACTTTTGATTTTGATTTAATTCCAAGTGACTTTCATTTCCAGTCACGCCAAAATCTGTTGCCTTGAAAAAAACTACTGGCATAGCAGCATCAACGAGCGAACATTCTTTCCCATTAATTTTATCTATTTTGTTTCCAGTGGGGAAAAGTTTTTTTGTTTTAGATCCAATTGAATCTAAAAATCTAATTTCAACAGGTGTTCCAGAATTTGGAACTCCATCAATTTTAAAATCACCATCATAAGATACTTCTCCGCCTGGTGTCTGAACAATTTCTTCTATTTTCATTCCAGTATTTACATCACGAATTGTTACTTTTGTTTCACCATCGCTTGCTTTAACCAAGCCTCTTTCAATAGAAGCTGGTCCAACTCCAATTAACATATTTCCGCAAGATGGCTTTGTATCTACAATCGGTTCATCTATTTTAACCTGCGCAAAATGATAATTCACATCTATACCCTCTTCATCTGACTTTGATAATATGGCAACTTTACTTTTAACTGGATCAGCTCCACCTATTCCATCAATTTGTCTAACATCAGGTGATCCCATGATAGCTAATAAAATTTTATCTCTTTGAGTTAAATCTTCAGGTAAATCAGATTTCAAAAGATATGGACCCCGTGAGGTTCCACCTCTCATAAACAAACACGGAATTTTAATTTGATCAGTCATAATTTAGTTAATTGGCCAAGGTAATTCTACAAAACTTTGAATTAATCCTGGAGGAAAATCCATCACCATAAAATGTGAAATTAACGCTAGTACAATCCATACACCAACACCTCCAATAATAGATTTTCTTGCACTAACTTTTGCTATCTTAATTAAAAATATTATTACAAACAATCCTATAGAAATATAAAAGCCAATAAATATTGATAACACTAAGGGTGAGATAAACCAAAATATAGGTAGCCAAAAAGGTCTAAGATCTTTTTGTTTTAAAAGACTTTGCTCGTTGTCAAATAAAACTGAAGAATATTCATTTGAAAAGTACATTTGAACTGCAATGACAAATGATAAAATAAACATTATAACTGAGACAGAAACTGGATAAACCATACCTAAATATTCTAAGTTTTTAGTTGCTAAAAATGTTCCAATTGAAATTAGCATCATGAGGATAACAAAAATCCACTGCGGAGTTTTCGAAAAATTAAACGCAGTAACTTCATCACCTTTTATTTGTCTAGATTTTTTAATCACAACAACTCCTGAGTAAATTGACAATAGTGCAATAATTATCAAAACTATAAATATTGGACGAGTTATTAATTCACCAAAAGTATAAAACTGCATAGTTTGATATAAATTTGTTTCAATTCCATCACTCAAAACAAAACCAATCATTAATGCTACTCTTGAATAATCAAATCTCTTCATGAATACCGCAATAACTCCAACCATAAGAGCAAAAATTAAGTCACCCCATGATCTTGTAGAATTAAAAATTGCAAACAAAATCAAAGAAATTAAAAATGGAGCCAATAAAGTAAAATTAATTGTAGTTAAATTTGATATTGGTTTTGCTAACGTTGCACAAATAATCGCTCCAAAGATATTCGCAACAGCTAAAGACCAAATAATTGTATAAACAAGATCTAATTTTGTCTCGATTAACTGTATTCCAGGATCAACACCAAGCAAAATTAATCCGCCCATTAATACCGCTGTTCCACCGGAGCCTGGGATTCCAAACAATAATGTAGGTATTAGGGCTCCACCTTCTTTTGAGTTCGAGCTTGATTCTGGACCGATAACACCTCTGATGTCTCCTTTGCCAAAATTATCGGCATCTTTTACAGTTGTTTTAGCATGACTGTAACTTATCCAATCAATACATGAACCACCAATGCCCGGTATCATCCCTATTAAACTTCCAATAAACGAACATCTTAAAACCAAAAATTTATTTGCTAAGAAATCTTTAAAACCTTGTGCCCATCCAGTTTTTTCTAAACTTGCTTTTTCACTGACTGGTTTATTTGTTCTTAATAATTCAACTATTTCAGGAACAGCAAAAATTGATATTGCAATTACCATCAAATGTATTCCTCCACTCAAATATGAAACAACAGGATTATGAACATCTAAGAATGTACTCATATCCAATCTATATTCTGAAGTAGCAGGAGCAATACCAATCGCTCCTATAATTAAACCAAGACATGCAGCCACTAATCCTTTTGCAATACTTGAGCCTGTAAGGGTTCCTACAATTGAAATTCCAAAAATCGCAAGCATCAGCATCTCACCAGTTCCAAATGCCAAAATTATAGGTTTAGCGATTTGAATAATCATTGTTAGTAGTGTTGCCCCAAATAAACCGCCAAATAATGAAGCAAAAAAAGCTGCGGATAAAGCACGAGCCGCCTGTCCTTTTTTTGCGAGTGGAAAACCATCCATTACAGTAGCTTGTGCAGATACAGATCCTGGCACGCCAATTAATACGGCAGGAAATGTATCAGAGGTGGCTACAACCGAGAGTAAACCCATCATCATTGCAATTCCTGAGATTGGTTCCATTCCAAAAACAAATGGTAATAATAAAGACAAACCCACTGTTCCACCAAAGCCTGGTATCACACCAACAATCAATCCAATAACGACACCTAATATTAAAAAGAAAAATGATTGACCTGATAAAACTGTAACAAGAGCACTTAAGAGAGATTCAATCATTTAATTACAAATTTGTTAGTGTAGATATAAACCTTATTTTCAAAATAATTCTATAAAATTTTTATCCATAATTTTTATCGAGCCAATTCATGATGAAATTTGATACATCGTTACTATTTCTTTCATGCATCATCATATGACCATTTCCTTTTATTTTATGATCTTCTAACCTTATAAAATCATGATTAACGCCAGCTTGTTTTAAAAAATTACTGGTCCCATGATCATAAGGAGCGTGGTATGAAGATTCTGCGGTTAAAATTAAGATCTTAGTTTTAGACAAATTTACAAGTTTTCTTGCAGGTTCTTTCTGTAAAAAACATTGTACTAAATTATCTGGCGTTTTTTGAGTATCAATCTCCGGTATTAATTTTTCACCTTCTTTGAGCGGTGGGTCATATGTTAATGCGGAGTAGGTTATGCCATTTGGCCTATCTGGTTCTGAACTAGTTTGATACCAGTCTTTGTCAAAATCATTCTTTTTAAAAGTTTGTTTATCTAAGTGCGAATGTTGAATACCTCCATAAGATACATTAAAAAAAGGTGGACCGTTGGGTTCTACCGCAACACATGCTTTCACTTGTTTTGGCCTAACATCAGCTGCAAGCCAGCAAAATGGTCCTCCTTGACTATGACCTAAAACTGCCGTGTCACCTATTTGATCAATTAAGTCCGATAACGCAATTTTTGACATTTCCTCAATATCAACTCTATCAGACATCGTGTTTACTTGTGAGGCCATGTACTGTTCAAAAACCTGGTCTCCTCTCAAACCATTACTGGGCCATTGTGTATGCGTTTTTGCTTGAGGCCAATTTCCTTTTGTAGCCATTGCTGTAAAGCGTCTTTCGGCATCATCTAGATTTGTTTCTCTTTCTAAGTACTTGCCATATAAATTTTCTGAATAACCCGATCTTGCTCTACCTGGTTGATCAACAATGTAAACTTCATAGCCTTTGTCTAAAAAATTATGTAACCAACCTCTTCGACCATCGGCAGTTGAAATAAATCCTGCACCTGACTGGCCACCACCATGAATTAAAATAATTTTTTTTCCATTAGAATTTTTTGGCTTAAAGGACTCAACATACATTTGTCCTCTTTTAAAAACTTTATTATTTATTTTAAAATCAGTACCACCTACAAAAAAGATTTTATGGTCTTTTAAAACTATATCAGAATTTTGACTCATTGGATTTAGAGGGGCAAATAGTTGCCCCCCTAATATTTAGAAATTACTTCTTAGCTTTCCAAGCTTGTAAAAACTTGTTCGAAGCAGAGTCGATTGAAGTTGCTTTTTTAAGAGCTGGCTTCAATGCTTTTCCAGTAACTTGGTCATATTTTCCAAGCTTCTTGTTAATCACTTTCATCGCTGAAGGGTCATTAACAATATTCGCTGCCGCTTTAGTCCAAGCTTTTTTTACACTACCTTTTGCAGATTTTGGCAACATAATATATTTTTGTGTTGCAAATCCTGCTGTAAACATTGCAGTCCAAGCTTTAGCTTCTGTGCCTTTAAATTTTTTACCAGTAACTTTCTCGTATACTTCTGGGAAAGAAGGTAAATTTGGAAAATTAGGATCTCTAACTACTTTTCCATTTTTTAAAGCACCCCAAGTCATTAAAGGTACCATTTCACCTTTTCCAACAAGTGGTTTTACGTGTTTTAAATATGAAGCAGTCGTTTGATAATCGATTGTTGTTTCGCCTCTAAGGATAGCAGCTCTTCCACCTTTTCTACCTTTCATTCCGTAAACAACTTTCGTATTCATGCCCAGCATATCAAATGCTAAAATTGGAACTGCATCTAAAGATGTTTTACCTTGAGATCCATATACCAACTTAGAAGATTTTATTTTATTAAAATCTTTTATGATATCTTTAACACCAGAGTCGCTTCTTACGTAAACAACTCCACCAGTACCACTTGCAAATACCGGATACATATCTTTGTATCTGTATCTAACTCTTTTATCTTTAAAAATAAAAGGTAATTGCACCGATCCTGAAGTACCAAATACTACAACACCGTCTTTATCTTTACCGTGTTCAGCAAAATATTTATTTGAAGCACCGATTGCTTTTCCTTCAGTTACGTTTTTAACTACAACTGACGGATTGCCAGGTAAACTTTTACTTAAGATTGGAGCTAAAGCTCTTGCCCAAGTATCAGATCCACCACCAGCTTTGAATGGAATCCACATTGTTACTGTTTTGCCAGAATAATCAACTGCGAATGCAGAAGAAATCATCATGACAGAAGCAACTAATGTAGCGATTAATTTATTTAACATTTTTTGTATTCCCCTATGTTAAGTTTGTTATTATTAAATTTAATAATGACAGTTAATAAACAAATTTCACAATGTAAAACAACAGTCAATAATGTAACCTAATAGTGCAATGCAAAAAAAAATTAAAACCTCTAAACTTAAATCATTAACTCAAGAAATACTAAAAAAAGTAGAACTAAACTCTATTAACGCAAAAGTTGTATCTGAATTGTTGGTTAGAGCAGATGAGCGAGGGGTGTGGTCTCACGGTATCGTAAGACTTCCAGTGTACGTTCAAAGATTAAATAAAAATGCCGCCAACCCAAAACCAAAATTAAAATTTAAAAAAATTTCGCAAAGTGCATTTCATTTAAATGGTGATAACGGGCTTGGATTTATTTCTGCAAATGAAGGTATGAAAAAATGCATTCAGCTAGCAAAAAAAAATGGGATCGGTTTGGTTGGAATAAGTAATAGTAATCATTTTGGAATGGCTGCTAATTATTTAGAATTAGCTGCGAAAAATAATTGTATATCTTGGGTTTTTACCAATGCGTCTAAAGCGCTTCCTCCTCACGGTGCTATGGCACCTTTTTTTGGAACAAGTCCATTTGCATTTGGTTGTCCTACAAAAAATAAAAATAAACCATTTATTTTAGATATGGCTTCATCATCAGTCGCAAGAGGAAAATTAAAATTTGCAGCTCAAAATAATATTAAAATTCCATTTGGTTATGCTTTAGATAAATTTGGCAAACCAACTAATGATGGTCAAAAAGCATTTGAAGGTATTATGTTGCCATTTGGAGGCATGAAAGGTGCAGGTTTATCTTGGATGATGGATATTGTTGCAGGTATATTTACTGGCGCTAATCATAGTGGAAAAGTTAAAAATGCAATAAGTGATTTTTCTGGTCCAGCAAATGTAGGGCATCTAATGATTTGTATGCGAACAAATATTTTTCAATCTCATAAAAATTTTATTAAAAAAATTGAATATGGAATTAAACAAGTCAAAAAACTAAAAAAAGCTAAAGGTTTTAAAAAAATTTTACATCCTGGTGAGCCAGAGTATCTTAACGAAATGAGATTAAAAAAATCAGGAATTAATTTATCTAAAGAAACAGTGCTTGAATTAAAAAAACTAGCTAATCAGTATAAAATTAAAAGTCCTTTTTAAACTCTTGCTGCAGATTGCCCTGCAATTTTACCAAAAACAGCTCCAGAAGTTAAACCACTTCCACCTGGATAATTAAAATAAAATATTCCACCAATCATCTCGCCTGCAGCATAAAGACCTTTGATTGGTTTCATTACTTTATTTAACACTTGGCACTTATTATTTACTCTTAGGCCACCGAATGTGAATGTAATACCACATGTAACACCATACGCATAAAAGGGAGCCTGATCTATTTTATTAGCCCAATTTGTTTTATTTACTTTTAATCCTTCTGTACATCTTCCATCTTTAATTGTTGGATCATACTTAATATCATCTCGAACAGAGTCGTTATATTCTTTGATTGTCTGTAAGGCTTTAGCGCTATTAACTCCTGAAAGTTTTTTTACTAATTCTTCAATTGTTTTAGCTTTAACCATAGTTGCAGACTTTACATCATATTCTGGATACAGCATGTGTCTGACCTTTTGATCAAAGATTTGCCAACCAATCTGATTAGGTTGTTTTATGACTTCTCTCCCAAATTTAGCGTAAGTATAATTTCGAAAGTCTTCACCCTCATCAACAAATCTTTCTCCATTTGCATTTAAAACAATTCCCCATGGGTAACTAATTTTCCTATACTTATTACTTATTTTTAAATCGCTAAACTCGGGTCCATTCATGTCGTGAAATACCGCGTGGCAACCAGACCAATTTCCGTAAGGAGACGCTCCTACTTTTAAAGCCATAGTTAAACCATCACCAGTATTATGCTTGGTTCCTCTAACTTTAGCCATTTCCCAACCTGGTCCTAAATATCGTGTTCTCATTTCTGAGCTAGACTCGAAGCCTCCACAGGCTAATACAACTGAATCAGCATAAATTTTTTGAGGTTTGTTTTTATGTAATACTTCTACACCTTTAATTTGATTATCTTTATAAATTAAGTCAGTGGCAGCTGAATCGTATTGAATTTTAATCCCATTTTTTTTTGTAATTTTTAATAATGAATCTACTAATTTTTCACCTTGACCATCAACTTCTAATGTTAAACCGCCCCAATATTTCATTACTCCATTTACTTTAAAAGACTGTCGACCTTCAATTGCTTTAAACTTCAATCCTTTTTTACTAAGCCAATGAATTGTTTCAAAACTCTTTGAGGTTAGTGTTTTTGACAATACTTTATCAGTTTTACCATCAGTTACTTTTTTCATATCTTTTAAAAAGTCACTCACGGTATATTTCCCATAATCGATACTGTTTGAATTTTTTAAACTTGGAATAATTTTTTTTAAATCTGAAAATCCATTATAAGCAAATCTATATGCTCCATTAGTATATCTACTATTTCCACCGCGTTCTTTTTGTGAAGCTTTTTCTAATACTAATATATTTTTTGCACCGTTATCTTTTGCTGCTAGCGCAGATGATAGTGCAGCATTACCTGCTCCAACGACGACGACATCATATTTGATCATGGATGAGTATTTAATATAATTTATTTTATTTGAAAGAGAAAAATTATTTTACAATATGAAATCATTCATCTATTTTGAAATCAATGTCAGATTTTAAAAATAAAAATATTGAAGAATGGAGAAAAATTTTAGATCAAGAACAGTTTCTGATTATGCGTGAAGAGGGAACTGAACCTCCAGGTAGTAGTGAATTAAATTCTGAAAAAAGGACAGGGACTTATCACTGTGCCGGATGTGATACTTTATTGTTTGATTCTGAGAAAAAATATGAAAGCGGGAGTGGGTGGCCATCTTTCTTTGAAAGCAAGCCAGAGGTGTTTGAAACTAAGACTGATCATCACGTAGGCTACCCTAGAACGGAGTATCATTGTGCAAAATGTGGTAGTCATCATGGGCATATATTTGATGATGGTCCTGAGCCAACTGGGAAAAGGTTTTGTAACAACGGTAAAGCGCTAAAGTTCAAGCCAAAAGTTTAAAATTAGAAATTATTTTTTTAAATTAGAAATTAATACATCTGTAAAATCAGTAGTTGATAAATTTCCACCAATATCTGATGTTCTTGTCTTTGGATTAATTATAGTTTTGTCGATTGCATCTTCAATCATTTGCGCAATTTCTTTTAATTGCTGATTATTATTTTTCTTACCCAACCAGTCTAACATCATTGCAGTAGATCCAATTAAAGATACTGGGTTTGCAATATTTTTACCTGCAATATCAGGAGCTGATCCGTGCTGAGCTTGGGCAATACAATAATTTTCACCTGCATTTATTGACTCTGCTAAACCAAGGCCGCCAGCTATTTCAGAAGCAGCATCAGAAAGATTATCTCCAAATAAATTTGTAGCTAAAATAACATCAAAAACTGAAGGATCTCTAATTAACATTGCAGACATTGAATCTACAATTTGCTCCTTATACTCTACCTCAGGATATTTTTTAGAGACCTGCCTTGCACACTCTAAAAATAAACCGTCACTATAGCGAAGCACATTTGCCTTATGAATTGCTACTAGTTTTTTCCTTCTTTCCATTGCGTACTTAAATCCAATTTCTGCAATTCTAGTTGAGCCTTTTCTGGTAATATTTCTAATGGAAATCGCTACATCAGGAGTCGGCATTAATTCTCCTACCCCTTTAAACATATTACGGTCTGAATAAAATCCTTCTGTATTTTCTCTCATAACTAAGCAATCAATACCCATTGGAAATCTCTCTAATTTTCCCAGTCTATTTTTTGCAGGTCTTACGTTGGCATATAAGTCAAAATATTTTCTTATAACTCCTGATGGGTTTAGACCGCCTTCCTCAGTTGGAGGATAATCATTGTGAGAACAGGTACCTAAAATCATACCATCGCATTTTTCGGCTATCTTTAGAATTTCGCTTCTAAAAGTTGTTTTGTGTTTTTTTAAAGAAGCAAAACCTATTTCCTCGTAAACGAGATCAACTTTTAAATCGTATAATTTTAGTGCTGCTTGTAATACATTAACTGAAGCCTTTACAATTTCAGGGCCAATTCCATCACCCTCTAATACTAAGAATTTAAGATTACTCATTGAGTAATTTTTATATATATTTAATAAAATTAAATAAAGAATAAAAAAATGTCAGAGCAATTTAGAAATATCAGCAAAGTTGGTTTCATGAAACACAATGGCGGCTTAGAGTTTAGAAAAATTTCGGATAATGAATTTGAATTTACTACTATTATTAAAGATTTTCATATGAATGCAGGTGGTGTTACCCATGGAGGTTTTGTTATGTCAATGCTAGACTCAGGAATGGGTACTTCAGCACATCAGGTTATTAAAGGAAGAGCGGTGACTATTAGTTTAAATACTAATTTTATTGGAGGATCAAAAACTGGAGATAAAATCATTGGATACGCAAAAATAAAAAAACATACTAATACATTGATCTTTATGTATGGAGAAATTAAGTGTGAAGATAAACTTTTAGCTACAGCTGAAGGTATTTGGAAAAAAATATAATTTTATTTTTTTAATTCAAAACTCTTATTGGATTTCCATCTATAAAAGCCTGAAGATCTTCTGCCATTTGAGTGTACCATTTCATATAATTATCAACTGTCACATATCCAATATGAGGCGTTAACAAAACATTAGGTAAAAATCTTAACTTATGATTTTCAGGCAGTGGTTCTATGTTATAAACATCCAAACCTGCTCCTGCTATTATCTCTTCTTGAAGAGCTTGAATCAAATCATCTTCATTTATTATTGGTCCTCTTGACGTATTAATTATAAAAGCTGTTTTTTTCATTTTTGCTAAATCTTCATACTTTACTAAATTCCTACTCCTATCACTCAAGAGATAATGTATTGATAAAAAATCTGACTTTTCAAATAGCTCATCTTTTGTAACTGCCAAAGCACCATTTTCTTCTGCGTGTGACATTTTTAAGTTTTCACTCCAAGCTATAACATCCATCCCAAAAGCCTTACCAACTTTTGCAACCATGCAACCTAATTTTCCAAGCCCCATGATTCCAAGAGTTTTTCCTTTAAGCTCAAAACCAATAGTTGTTTGCCAATAGCCCTGGTACATATTTTCAGACTCCTGTTTAAGATTTCTTGATAATCCTAAAATTAGTGCCCATGTTAACTCAGCAGTTGGATTTTTATTACCCTCCGATCCTGAAACAATTATTCCTTTAGATTTTGCATAATCTAAATCGATACCCAAATTTCTCATTCCACTAGTTGCAATAAATTTTAATTTTGGACACCCGTCTATTAATTTCTTTGTAATTGGTGTCCGCTCCCTCATAATTAAGAGAGCCTCAAAATCTTTTAAGTTTTCAATAGCATGTTCTTCATTCTCAAACGGATGGTTAAAAACTTTAACATCACAGCTATTTTTAAATCTAGACCAATCAACTAGTTGATCAGCTATAGCCTGATAATCATCAAGTATAGCAACTTTCATGAAAAATTATTTTGATAATAAGTTGGTTAATTTTCTAATATCCTTTAATTTTTCCAAATGTCTTACAGTTTCAATTATTGCCTTTGACTTTTTAGTAGGCCATTTAGCAAATTCACAGCAACCTAGGAATTTATCTGCTACTTCATCATAAGACATCGGGATCATTGGACTTCCTTTTCCAAAATCACCTCTACCAGATATTTTTTTTCCATTTTTAAGATAAATATCAATAATGGTTGTCATCTTGTCATAACCTGCAGCCTCAGCAACTTTATTTTTATAGAAATTAATTTTTCTTAACATTTTCTGAACATCTGGCTTATTAATTCTTTTATCTTGATATTCAGGTATGTAAGCTCTTCTTTGAACTAATAAAATTGCCATAGAATATTCCATACTAAATTTTGCTTGGAACTCATTAGTTGGTCTATGGTGGATTAATGCATTTTGCATGTTATGATTTGTGCCCACATCAACTTTAACAACGTCTTGTGGTTTGATGTCATGCTTTAAAATTAGTTCTAACATTTTTGTCATTCCAGGGTGTGTTAAAGATCCACATGGATGCGGTTTAATTGAAATTCCTGGCTTAGAAAAAGTCCAAGGTCTACCTAACTGACCTTTGATTGAATTTAAATTATATCCACCACCATGAGCTTGGAAAAAACCTCGTGGTGACTCTAAAATTTTATCAGTTGCAGACCATCCATATCCAACTAGATCACAAGCAACAACTCCACTCTCAGCTGCTCTTCCAGCGTGAAGTGGTTTTGTCATCGTACCAAAGTTTTCTCTTAGTCCTGCACTTAATGATGCAGCAATTGCTAGCGATCTCTGAATTTTATCAACATTATAGCCTCTAATTTTTGCAGCAGCAGACGCAGATGCTAAAGTTCCACATGTTGCAGTCGAGTGAAAACCATGCTGGTAATGCCTTGGTGACATTGCTTCTGAAACTTTACATTCAACATCAACACCAATTAAATAAGCATTCAAAAAGTCTTTACCATTAATTTTTTTTAGTTCTCCTTCTGCTAGGGCGCTTGGCAAACATGGTGCCGTAGGGTGAGTAAGCAAGCCATAAACTCTGTCTTTTTGGACAGCAAGTTGTGTATCATCGTAATCATCTGAGTGAATTCCAGTACCATTAGCCAAAGCTGCAAAACGCGAGGTTACTTTCATCTTTGAACCAATTACAGTTGCCCTACCTTTTGCTGAATTCTGTTTAATATGCTTAAATAAGTAATCTCCAGTCCTTGCGACTGAACCTGATAATGCTAAACCGAAGCCGTCTAAAATATGTTTCTTTCCTAATTCTACTACTTTTTTTGGTATTGAGTTGTATTTATTTTTTTTAACAAACTCTGCTACGTATTTAGTTAAGTTTTTACCTTTATCTGATTTAATATTTGGTGTGTAAGCTTTGCCCATCTTGATCTCCCCTATTTATATAAAAAATATAGTTCTGCAAAAAAAATATAGATTGTCAACAAATTTTATAATATAAAATGATGTTTCACATTGTAAAACATTATGAGTACCATAAAAGTATTAGATAAAGCTTTCCAAATTTTAAATTCATTCGATGATGCAAATAAAAGTATTTCTTTAAAAGAATTAACAGTGATCACTCAATTAAATAAATCAACAATATTAAGAATATGTAGTTCTCTAATAAAGCATAATTTTCTGATTAAAAATGAAATTAATGGAAGTTACCGCTTGGGTCCCGGAAGTTGGAAACTTGGTTCAATTTATAATTCAAATTTTAAAATTGGAAATGAAATAAAAGAAATTTTAAGCGAAATTTGTGAGGCTACAGGTCAGTCAACAGGTTATTGGGTAAAAGCTGGAAATAAAAAAGTATGCTTATATCGAGTAAATTCTAAATCTGAGTTAAATCATTATGTCGTAGAAGGCACAACTTTTGAATTAACATCTGCTACGGGAAAAGTTTTATTAGCTTATACTGAAAATTATTCAGAACTAAAAAATCAAATAGATAAAAAAGGTTATATTTTTACTGCAGGTGAGAGACTAGATAATATTGCAAGTGTAGCTTTACCTGTTTTTGATAAAAAAGATAATTTCAAAGGAACAATAAGTGTATCTGGATGGAAACAATTTTTTACTAACAAGTCAGTGCCAAAATACTATAAAATACTATCAAGCTACAGCAGTAAATTAAAAGAATTATTATCAAATGAATAAAAAAACTTTACTCTTAAAAAAATATTTAAAAGATAAAAAAACCTATCGTCTTCCTACTTGTCATGATCCTTTGTCTGCAAAATTAATCCAGAGTAAGGGATTTAAAATTTCTTTTATTGGAGGCTTTGCTTTATCTTCAGCGAGCTTAGGTTTCCCTGATGCCAGTTTAATCACTCAAAAAGAATTAGTTGATGCGACTAGAAAAATTTGTAGCCATACAAAATTACCAATAATTGTAGATGCAGATACTGGATTTGGTGGTCTTGCTAATGTCTATAGAACTGTAAAAGATTTAGAAGATGCAGGAGCTTCAGCGCTAGTGTTAGAGGATCAGGTTTTTCCAAAGAGATGTGCATTAACTGAACATGTTAAATTATTGAATCTTAAAGAAGCAAAAGAGAGAGTTAAAACTGCAGTTAACGCTGCAAAAGAAAATAAAAATATCCTAGTTGTTGCAAGAACAGATGCTTTGACTGCGGGTTCATTTGACGAGGCTATTACAAGAGCTTTGCATTTTAAAAAATTAGGTGCAGACTGTATTTTTATTACCGGTATTAACTCAATAAAACAATTAAACACGATAAACAAAAAAATAAAAAATATACCCTTAATGCTTAATATTACTCAAAAAGTTAAATTCACTTTAAGTGATGTTAGTAAAAATAAATTTAAATTTGCATTATTTTCTCAACAGATATTAAACGGTTATATAGATTCAGCAAAACAAACTTTAGATTTGATTAAAAAAAATAAAATTCCTAAGTATAAAAATAAGGCAAGTGATACACTGAAGTTATTAGATTTTAAAAAATACTTAAAAATTGAACAGGGAAAGAAATAAAGTTGACTGCATATTTTCAAGCAATTAAAAAAAGTTACAAAAGCATATTAATAGGAGCGATCGGTGGTTACTTGGGAACCTTAATAAATTTGCCACTTCCTTGGCTATTAGGTGCTTTACTGTTAAATCTTTTTATATCTTTCACAAGTTACAGAATAACATTTGATAAAAAAATATTCTTACCAGTATTATTAATCATTGGTGTAATTTTAGCAGGTTCATTTAATATAACCTTGTTATACAAAATTCATTTGTGGGTTTACTCCTCTATTGCAATGATCGTGTGTACTATCATTGGAGCAATAATAACTGCAGTCTATTTCTATAAAATTTGTAAATTCAAAAAGCTTGTCTCTATACTTGCAGGTATGCCTGGCGCGTTTGTGGTTATAGCGGGTGCAATAAATCAAATGACAGATAGCAAAAAAGAAAGTGGACAAGTAGTAATACCGCAAGCTACTAGAGTTTTATTTATAGTGTTAATTTTGCCTTTTGTATTTGTAACACAAGTTGGTTATCAAGAGATCGCAACACATGGTAATAATCCAGAATATTCCTTAAGGTATTTTTTGGAATTAATTTTTCTTTTGGCCATATCTCAAATAGGCTCTATTGGGCTGGCTAAACTAAAAATCCCATCAGCTCCAATTCTTGCAGCAATGATATTATGTGGAATTTTTTATACTTTTGAAATTACTACTGCAAGATTTCCAGATATTTTTATTAATATTGCTTTTGTCTTTCTTGGTTCGGCAATCGGTTGTCGTCTAAGTGGATTACCAATAAGAGAAATTGGATATTACTCTTTTCACGGCTTTATAATATCAATACTATTATTAGGTTTAGCAGCAATTTTTGCATATTTATTACAAATATTTTTTGGTTTTGATTTCATGGCAGCATTTCTAAGTTTTGCACCTGGAGGTTTGCACGAAATGGTCGTTATCAGTATAGCCTATAATATTGACCCACTATTTGTGACTTACCATCACTTTTTAAGAATATTTTTAATTATTTTTTCGATTCCGTTTATTTTGAAATTTTTTTCTAAACGTTAATTCCAGATTTTTTTTAATCTTTGAACTCGGCCGCAAGTAGTTTTGTAATATTTATATCTTAATGGATTTCTTTTATAAAAATCTTGGTGGTAATCTTCAGCTGGATAAAAAACATCTAATTTTTTTATATGAGTAGCAAATTCTGCAACATCTTTTTTATTTAACCTTTTTTTAGATTCTTCATAAGCTTTTTTCTCATCTTCATTTTGATAGAAAACTGCAGATAAATAACTTGATCCTTTGTCACAAAATTGACCTTTGGCATCATATGGATCTATATTTTTCCAAAAAACATCTAAAAGTTGATCATAAGAAATTTTATTTGAGTCATAAATTACCTCAACAGCTTCGTAGTGACCTGTTTCTTCATATGTTACTTGTTCATATGTTGGATTTTTTACATGCCCGCCAGTATAACCTGACTTAACTTCTTTAACTCCATCAGTTTTTTCAAATGCTTCTTCAACACACCAAAAACATCCACCTGCAAAGTATGCTTTTTTTTCATCTGCCATTGTTAAATTATTTAAACTAAATAAGATTAAAAAAAAGATTATAAATCTAATCACTTATAAAAAATACCTCTTTGTCTAAGAAGTTCTCTGTATAGTTTAGGATGTGGTTTAAACGCCTTTCTTCCGTGTAACATAAAATAATTATTTGAAAAAATTGCATAACCAGGGGGTAATTTAAAAGATATCAATTTTTTGCTTCCCTCCAAAGACTCTGACAAACTATTTAAATATAAACCCTGCTTTAAACTTTGCGGCTCTGGAAACTGATCAATATATGAAATGATAGGTTTTCCTCGTCGATCCGTGGAAAAAATTGGGTGTTCTATTTTGTAATCTACATTTTTACTTTTTGGAGAACCCCAGACAAAATTTTCTTTTCCAATCGGATCAGTAAAAAACTTTTCACAATCTTCCCAATCATCTAAATGTAACAATGTACTTTCTCCGCCTTCTGAATTTTCTTCTTTCATTTTCATCATCAAAAGCCAATCGGTTTTTTCTTTGACGTACGTCCCGTCTGTATGTAGATCTAATTTTTTTGCTGCTTTTCTTAAATAGCTGTCACTATTATCAGTATTTTTAACTTCAAACCTTGCATAATATTTTCCATACATTGCATCAAAGTTAGGTATACCAACTAGATGTGTTAGAGCTGTTGATAGCTTAACCAAAAAATCAGTGTTGTATTTAGATTGATCCATTTCTTCTGGACCTATTACAAAAGCTCCTTGATCCCTATTTAATAAAATAGTTTTAGTTAAACTTTGAATTTTCTCGTTAAAAATTTTGTTAAATATATCGGTAATATGAAATCTCAAAAAAGGTTTGTATTCAATATCTAGTAGATCATATTGATCAAACTGTTCTTTAACTTTATCTAAATAATCATTTTCAATTTTAATATCTACTAGTCTCTGACTAGAAGAATGATTATTAACTTTTAATCCTGTGACTTTTTTCATTACAAAACATGATTTAGTATCACAAAACAGATTGTGCTGCTAGATACTGCTAATATTACATTTTTTTTGAATAAAAAATAAACGACTAATAAAATTAAGGTACAAACAATTCTTACCAACATCGTGGACTCGGTTAATATCCCAACTGGGAAAAAAACTATTCTTGCAATAACGGCAGCAATGACAGCCATAGAGACACATCTAATCCAATGAAAAATAGGGCTATCTACTTTAATATTTTTAGCACTAAACATACCAAAAGCTCTACAAAAATATGTACCAATACTTGCGACCAATATTGATAAGTAAATAAATTGACTACTCATTATTCTCTTTTCTGAAAATAAAAAAACCTAATGTTCCTGCTAAAACTCCAGCAATTAAAACTGACCAGCCAGGAAAAACATCATTTAAAAATATACTTAAAGTTGCTCCAACTAAAATTGAGCAAATAATCTTTTTTTCTTCTAAATTACTTACTGTCATGACTAAAAAATACATTGGATTAATAAATACAAGAGCAATTAAAATTTCATGAGGAACCAGATTGGAAAACAAATATCCTGCTACCGTACAAAAAACTGAATTAGCCCATAAAAATCCTCCTAATCCAACAAAATAATTAAACTTTTCATCTTCCTTAATATTTTTTTGAACAGAGAAAAAATTAAACCAAGATGTCACTGCAATAAAATGTGCTCCAAGATATTGTTTCCATTTAGGAATGTTTGAATTTCTAATTAATGGAGTGATATTAACGGTCATTGGATATAAACGACTATTCGTTAGTAAAACAGCTAGAAAAATGTTTAATAAAGTTCCTCCAGCTAAAATTGTTTCAGCCATCACAAACTGACCAGGTAAAGCAAAAGTAAAAAATGTTGATAGGAAGCTCTGAAAAATATCAAAGCCAGCGCTATGTAAAAAAGCTCCAAAAGCAAACATACTTGACCCAAGTCCTAGAGCTGGAACTCCAATTGCGTGCTTAACTCCGTCTTTAAAAGATTGCGATGAAAACAAGATTTAGATTATCCTCCAAGGAATAATCTACCGACATCCGGGTTATTTAGCAATTCATCGCCTTTACCAACAATTGCCAATTCTCCCGAAACTAAAACATACCCAATATCTGCGAACTCAAGACCTTTTTTTGCATTTTGCTCAACTAAAATAATAGTTTTCTTTTCATTTTGTTGAAGGTCTCTTAAAATTTCAAATACCATTTCAATGTACCTTGGTTCTAAACCAATTGATGGTTCATCTACCAATAAAACACTTGGTTTCATAACTAGAGCTCTGGAAATTTCTAATAACCTTCTTTCACCGCCAGATAAAACTTTGGCAGGTTGGTTTCTTCTATTTCTAAGTCTTTCATATTTTTCTAGTACTCTTTGTGCTTCTTCATAAGCTTCTTCTGTTTTATCTTTTGTATAACCACCCATTAATAAATTTTCCTCAACGGTCATATCTGGGAATACAGAGTTATCTTGTAAAATATATGCAATACCGAATGACTTTAATTTTTCAGCTGGTGTTACATTTGTAACTTCTTTTCCATTAATATTAATTTTACCCGAAAAAATATTTGTAAAGCCATAAATAGAGTGAAGAATAGTTGACTTGCCTGCTCCATTAGGGCCAATCAAACAAAGTGATTGGGCTTTGCTACATAATAAATCTATATTATGTAAAATTTCCATTTTACCATATCCAGCTGTCAAACCTTCAATTGTGACATGAGTTTCTCCAGAAGATAATTTTTCTAAATCTGATTTAGTTGGTTTTGCACCTAATACTGAATATTGATCTGCCATTATTGCGCTCCTAGATAAGCATCAATTACTCGCTTATCATTTTTAATTTGATCTGGATTTCCCTCGGCCAGAAGTTGACCGTGTGCCACACAGAATATTTTTTGAGCTAATTGCATAATAACTTTCATATTATGCTCAATCACTAAAAGTGTAATGCCATACTCTTTATTGACAGAAATTAACCTTTTAATGATACCGTTAATTAAGGTAGGGTTAATTCCTGCAGTTGGCTCATCAAGCAATAGCATTTTGGGATCACTCATTAAGGCCATGGCTAACTCTAAAAGTTTTTGTTGGCCAAAGGATAAATCCCCAGCTCTTAAATTTCTCTTTTGGTAAAGCCCTACAAATTTTAAAATATCTTCTGCTTTAGCTGTTAAATCAGTAGGTATTCCTGAAAAAACTGTAAAAACAGTTTCATCTCTGGGTTTATGAGAAATGAGCATATTTTGAACGCAATTAAGCTTTCCATAAATCCTTGTTTGCTGAAAAGTTCTAAGTAGTCCTAATTTTGCAATAGACGGGATAGTTAACTGAGAAATTTCTTTTCCATCAAAATTAATTGAGCCTTGATCAATTGGATGCGTTCCAACTATTGAATTAAATAATGTTGTCTTTCCAGAACCATTAGGTCCAATAATTCCAACAATAGATCCTTGCTCTACTTGTAAAGAAATATCTACATTAGCTTTTACACCACCAAAAGATTTTGAAACATTTTTAACTTCTAGTAATGCCATTAATCTAAACTGATCTGCGCCTTTCTATCTTTTTCGTCAATAACTTCTCCAAACCACTCTGGTTTTTTTTCTCTTAAATATCCCATTAAACCCTCTGGGAAATAAATAACGATTACAATAATTAAAACTCCAAGAGCAACGTATTGCCAACCTAAAAATAAAGTCCAGAAACTTTCTTTAAATATATGAAATGCAGAAGCACCAATTATTGGACCCCATAAGGTTCCTTTACCTCCAAGAATTGTCATTAACACCATAAACACACCCATCTCTCTTCCATCAAATGCAACTTCAACAGGCTCAATATAACCAACCATTGTTCCAACAAGGCCTCCTGCTAAACCGCAAAAGAACGCTGAAATCATCCAACCAGTAATTTTATAACGCATGGTTTCAATACCCATCGCTTCAGCTTTATCTTCATTATCTCTAATAGCATTTAAAACTAATCTAAATCTTGTGGTGTATAACCATCTAATAAAAGTAAAAGTGGCAATCAAAAGAATTAAACACAAGAAATATAAAAACTCTCCTCTGGTTTCTAGATCTCCCAGACCTTTCGGGAATGGTGGCGCTGTCATACCTTGTCCAGCTCCAATCAGCTCTATTCCACCTGCCAATTCGCCTGATGCAATACCAATTCCTAAAGTACAAATTGCGAAATAATGTCCTCTCAATCCTAAAATTCCATAGCCAATCAAGCCAGCAATAATTGGAGGAATTAGTGCAGCAAAGGCTAAACCTAATGCTAAACCTTTAAAATATTGATCAGGTTCATGGACGAATGTTTTTTCTCCACCGCTTTCTGTCCATTCAGCTAAAGGAAAATATAAACCAATTTGCATACTTGCGCATAAATACATTCCAACACCAAAAAACATTATATTTCCAAAAGAATTGTAACCCATTTCTCCACCTTGAATATTCCAAGTCATTGCAAGAATGATAAGGATTAACATGAACGCTAATTGCAATTTAAAATTAACGAATACAAATGGAGCAACTAATAAAAAGAGTAAAAGTGCACCGCAAATATAAAGTTCTCTTTTTGTAAAAGCTAACATTGGTTTATTTTAGATACTCCCTTGTTTTAGCAAGTTTGAATCTTCTATAAACTAAAATTAATACTAATAAAAAGAATACAGTTGCAATTCTAAACTCCGTTCCAAGTAAATAATCAGCAAACTCTTCAAATACTCCCAAGCCCATTCCAGACATTGCAACACCAGGTAAGTTTCCAAGACCTGCTACAATTACTATCATGAAAGATCTTACCGTATAGGGTAAACCAACATAAGGGTGTAAAGTAAATGTTATAGCAACCAACGCACCAGCTACACCACACAAAGCAGCATTAATTCCGAAAGTTGAAGCATAAACTTTTTCAGTATCTACGCCTAAAATTTTTGCCGCTCTTGCATTCTGGGCTGTTGCTCTAATTGCACGGCCAAGTTTGGATTTCTTCATATAAACAGTAAGTAATATTGCACAGACAATACTAACAACCGCTGAGAAAATTTTTGAATTTGGAAGTGTGACTGAATTATTAAACAACATAGTTGTCCCAAAATTAGACTGTGCAACAACAACGTCTGAACCAAAACCAAAATTCATTAATTGCATCATTAAAATACTAATTCCAAATGTTGCTAAAATTGAAATAAACATGTCACGGTCAACGACTTTGTTTATTACAAGTTTATAAATAAATACTCCTACAAAAAACATTATGATGGGTGATACAAAAATACCCCAGGCAGGATGAATGCCTGACATATACATGAAATACGCAATGTATCCGCCCATAATAACTAGTTCTCCTTGGGCGATATTAATAATGTTCATTACACCCCATTGAAGGGCCATGCCGTAAGCAATTAAAGCGAATAAAATTCCCAGAAGAATTCCGTCAAGGATTGCCTGGGCTGTTAAAGCTGGAACTTGAAATACTAAAAAATCCATTTTAAAAAAAACTGCCCTCTTCTAAACTAAGAAGAGGGCAATTTCTATATCTTAATTATCTTTTTGACCAAGGTGGTATTGGATGAATTAACTCAGCCGCTGCCCATTTAGTTGGAGCAACAACTACGTTTTCACATTTACCACTTTTGCACATAACTTGGAAAAGCACCATTGGCTTTGCCGTGTTTTGTCCACCTGATCCAAACTTTATATTTCCATAAAAAGTTTGCATTTTAGTTTTTGCTAATGCATCTCTAACTTTTTTAGTATCAAAAGAGTTAGCTCTTTCAAATGCATCTTTAAAAACTAATAATGCTGCAGAAGATTCTGCTGCTTGGTATGGAGGCGCATAACCGTAAGCTTTTGTGAAGTCTTTGTCATACTTTATACCATCGCCAAAGAATTTATCTTTGTAGGTTAAAGTTTTATGCCACTGAGATGCACATAAAGCAAATTCAGACTTTGCACCGTGTTGTTTAGCTAATTTTGAAGCATCACAGTGTGTCATTGCTAACATTGGAACATCAACTTTCATTTCTGAAATTTGTCTGATCGCTGTTAACGCACCTTTTGAGTGACCTGACACAACAAGAACATCTGGCTTTACAGCTTTAACTTTTGCTAAAGTTGCTGCCATATCATTAAGTTCTTTTGGAAGCTTATCGTCGATGATGATTTTTGATCCAGTTCTTTTCGCTGCATCTAAAACACCTAATCTAACGTCTTGTGAGAATGCATCTTGCTCGAAAGCTTGTGCAATTCTAACTGGCTTTCCACCGTTCTTTTCAACTGCTAGATCGATTGCTACTTCAAGATACTGGTTTGCAGGTGATAACACTGCGAACAAGTATTTATATCCTTTAGTAAATAACGATCTTGATGCACCGTTTGCTTCAACCATAGGAATTTTGTTTTCCTCAGTTACTGGTGCAATCGCTTTTGTTAATCCTGAACTGTAAGGTCCAAGCATATATTTAACACCATCTTGTTTAATAAGTCTCTCTGCTAACTGAGCAGCTCTTTTTGAGTTAGACTCATCATCATAATAAATGATCTTAAACTTATAGCTTTTTCCTCCAACCTTTACACCACCCATACTGTTAATTCTTTCAACGGCAAGGTTATAACCATTTTTGGTATGCTCACCATTTGTAGAATATTTTCCAGTTAGGGATACTGCTGCGCCAAGGACAATTGTATCGCCCTCAACTTTTGCATTTGCAGTTCCAAAACTAAAAACCAATGCAAGTACAGAGATAAAAGTTAGGATAGATCTATATAGATTTTTCATATTCTCCCCTGTTTGTTTTTGTTAATTAACTGTAGAAAATTACATTTAAAAATATTTGTAATCAACTTCAAAAAGCTAAATAAAAAAACAACTTTTGATTGAATTACACTTTTATTGCAATAAAAATTGCAATTACAGTAAGCGCTGCAGCAGAAACATAATTTAATGTTTTTGGATTTGACTTTAATTGATCAATAATTTTTTCAGCTACCTTTGAGTAAATTGCTAGTGTTAAAAAATCTAAAGTTACCCAGCTGATAAG
>Ga0213865_10000201_pt1 | contig 39333 bp, 56 predicted proteins | sample PICome_6_FD_160100 | JGI IMG/M metagenome (GOLD analysis project Ga0213865, IMG submission 160100) | Coastal seawater microbial communities near Pivers Island, North Carolina, United States - PICO282 | ecosystem: Environmental > Aquatic > Marine > Coastal | place: USA: North Carolina...
TAGTTTCACCGTCAGCGATTGGAGTGAATAAGATGACTAAGCAATTTTCAAACTACTCTGATCTGATTACGTTTACCCGAGCCTCTGGAGGCCATGCGTTGCGCCCTGTTAGCTATGGGGATGAGCTTGTAACAAATGGGGATTTCTCAGACGGAACTAATGGCTTTTCAGCTTTAAATACTGACATTTCAATCTCTAACGTATCTGAAGAGTTGCAAGCTGTTAGTACAGCGACATCTGGCGTATTAGTGGTAGGCGGTGTTTCAGTAACTGTTGGAAAGATATATGTTTTCAGTGCGGAGTCTACTTCAAGCACAATCAACCACAGGGTTCGGCTAGGTACTTCAAGCGCAGGTAGTCAGATACACAACTTCCCTGCTTCATCTACACCTACGGTATTTCGGCACGTCTTTGTAGCGACTACAGACATAGTTTATGTTTATTTGAGAAATGATGTTGCTGGTACTGTCAAGTGGGACAACGTAACTCTCAAAGAAGTCTTATTCGATCAATCAGACGGCACCCTAACGCTCTTCGAGCATCCCACTAACATCCCCCGTGTAGAGTACGATGCAGACGGTAACAGGCTGGGTTTGCTGGTGGAGGAAGCTAGGACTAATCTGGTTACTTATAGTGAGGACTTTACGGACGCTAGCTGGGAAACAGTCGGAACTAAAGTGCCTAATTCTGCTACATCACCAACAGGCGAAAATAACGCATCATTGTTAAGCGTCAATTATTTAGAAATTCGTCCATCTGTAGTTAGCGGAACACAATATACATATTCTATTTTTGTAAAGGGATTAACAGATTTTACTCCGCAGATTATTGCTACAGGAACCTCTTTTCCGAACACACAAGCAAATTTTGATTTAAGTGACGGCACGGTTACGTCTACTACTGCGGAAGACGCAACAATAAAAGATTGCGGAAATGGTTGGTTTAGGATTTCAATAACGGAAACAGCTACAGCCACAGATAGCACTTCGCGTCTTCGTTTGTTTTGCGAGCAAGCATATATTTTTGGCGCTCAACTCGAAACAGGTAGTTTCCCCACAAGCTACATCAAGACTACAGGAAGCACAGCAACACGCTCTGCCGATGTAGCGTCTATCCCCGTGGCTGACTTTGGGTATAACCACAAAGAAGGTACTATTTTCGCGGAATTCTCAGGACAGTTTAATGAGAGCGGGACACTATTTCCGCGCCCTTATGAGCTGAGCGGCGGGAATTCTAGCAATGACAGGGTTACAGTTTATTTTGCTGAATCTAACGGGAACTTGGCGGCTGAAGTTAGAAATGGCGGAGTTCAATCGGCGGGGCTTGTGTTGCAAGCTGGTGTTTCCAGTGACTTTTCAGCAATTAAAACCGCCTTCGCCTTCAAGGCAGACGACTTTGCCGCAACGGAAGATGGTGATACACCTGTAACTGATACGGCTGGAACTTTCACGCCTTCGACACCACGAGACGAACTTGCTCTGATGGCAACTGTAACTGGCAGTCAAACTCTTAATGGACATCTTAAGTCCATCAAATACTACCCACGTCGCCTGACTAACGCACAACTACAGGACATCACATCATGACAGAAGAAGTAATCGAAGAAGTAATCGACGCGCCAAAGGTAGACTTCTATTTACGTCTCAGCGCTGACTCAGATATGCCGACTGTACTGGCTGACTTCTACCGACAGGACTACGTAACTAACGTGGACGAGGAAGGCGTAGAAACGCAGGTAGCAGACGGAGATCCCTACCTAGTAGCTAACAGCCATGACTACGCTATCGACGTTGTGGGCGTACTACAGGAGCCTACAGGCAACACGCTGACAGACGATGAGGGGAATGAGTATCCTGAGATGCAAGCCATGACAGGCTGGCACATTAATATTCGCCTGGTAGGTGAAGCAATGCGTGAGACTGTAGAGGCTCTGGATGCGTCACACGGCGTTACGCCTGAATCACCGCAGCGTGTATGGCTATAGATGATCGAGAATATTGGCATCGCAAAATCGAATTTATAAATCGACAGATCGATGAGCTAGTGACCACAAGAGACTCGATATATCGACTGTTAGCGTCAAATATCACGCATCAAATTCATGATGGCGATTACGAAGTTATCGAAGAGTCGCAAGAGACTTTACCCGTAAAATGGAAGGGCAGGGACTTCACGTAAGGGACGGCAGATGAGCATAAAATGGCAGGGATTGTTCTTACTGACATTGCTGCCGTTCGCAGTAAATGCACAAGAACCTATTGTTACTGAGTCCACCACTACTAGCACTGTAACCACCAAAGGCGACATGACTACAAGAGTAGAGTCGCCTCCTCCTACCGCAATAGCCCCTCAAATTATATCTAACAGCAATTCAGATCTCTGTACCGTGGGTGTCGCTGGTGCTGTTCAAACGCAGATCTTAGGCATATCCGCTGGATCTACTGTCAGAGACATGAACTGTGAGAAGCTGAAGAACGCTAAGGTGCTCTACGACATGGGCATGAAGGTCGCTGCTGTAAGTGTGATGTGCCAAGACGAGCGGGTATTCAAAGCCATGATGAACGCAGGAACGCCATGTCCATATGACGGACTCATTGGTGATGCTGCAAAGCTCGCCTGGGAAACTGACACTGCCAATCAACAAGAGCTTGAAGTAAAAACAGGCATGGAGAGTTTGGATGAAAGGGAGATCGCTGGGGCTTCTGGCTTCTTTGGTGTTCTGCTCGCCCTACTGCTTATCTAACCCCGTTACCTATGGGGCTACAGGCAATGCGGCGCAGGACGGTCTTAACTGGGTTATGTCGCAGGTACTTCCTAATGCTGCGGGCCTTTCTGTGAATGGTGTCATCTATCAGTACACGGCTGTCAAAGAGACAGAGGACGACATGATTGTCTATGTTCAAAACGAGAATGCTGAGGGTGATGGTTACATCTTCCGTGAAGTCGATGATTGGTCTGGTTTGCCTAGTGAGACCATTAACAAACTCGTTTCAGTCAATAACATACCGATCAGTGCATGGGGTGACGGCTCTATCGAGGTTGAGGGCAAGGGTTTTGTGGAAGATCCCAATGTCGTTTATACCTATAAGATTGATTCTTGTTACGACGCTCAGGCTGATCCCTCATGTCCAGGCTACGTCCCTCCCATCGAGTTGCCAGAAACAGAAGTGATTGATATTTACGATGCACTTGAGGATCAAGCCGTACTAGATGCGACAGAAGAGACAGATCCTGAGCTTTATGACAGAGACAAGAAACGCCAAAGGGAGGTAAAGGAAAGCCCTGACGAGCGATTAGAGGCGGCTTTGGCGGCGACTGAGAACGCATTGACAATGGCGGCGGCTGCAACGCAGGACGCTATGCTGATGAGCATGAGTCGGTTAGAGACTTTAAATCCTTACTATCGTGCTGATATTCGAGGCGGGGTTTATCCAGAAACTCTGCAATTGCCTGTAAGTGATATACCTGACAACAAGGCTGGTTTACGTAATGGGCTGGCACAACAGATTCTTCATGAGAAAATGGTGAACAGCCAATATGGAAAGTAAGGGGACAACAATGAAAGCTAAAATCATAGCAAGTGCTACGGTCATCATTTGTGCGCCAGCTATTGCAGAAGAGACCATCATTATGGGTAACGTAGAATCTAAGTGCGTCATCAACACTGATACCACTGGCGTCTATGGCAACCCGATTGCTGGAAAGCTCAGTACATCCACAGCGGATGGTGGCGTCGAGCCTGTCATTCGTTATGACGTGGCATTAGGGGGGTCTTATACAGCGCGTATCGTTGCGCCTAATAGCTTTTCCTCATCGCCTACACTTACTGATACCGTTTTCTGGGAAGGATCATCCTCAGTCAAAGAAGTGTCAGACAGTCTTATGGCGGATTATGACGCTAACGCTGTGACTTACGAATACACCACAGAGTATGACTTACACACTGCTGGTACGACATGGTTCAGCGTCAGCAGTCTTGCTGAGTATGGATTTGGTAAGGCATATCCTGCAGGTGAATATCGTGCTGTCGTGATCGCGGAGTGCATCGCTAACTAATGAGGCGAGTGGTTGTAGTAATAGCTTGTCTTTGGAGTAGCGTAAGCACCGCGCATGAGATGCTGCCATCGCATCCGCAGTTGCGCCCATCTTACGTGTCAGGTGTTTTGCAGACTCAGATGCACTTATTCAATAAGCGGCAGGACGTTGAGTACTATGAGATAGCTGTGTTTGATGAGGACTTCAGACCTGTACCCTTTGTTACGGGTTATCGGGTCATTCGATTGCAGTATTTAGAACAGCTCAAGTTCGATGTTTATGTGTTAGCAGATGACGCTGATCGTGCGGAGTACATATGCTCGAGGTCAAAACTGAGGGGAAATGGTTCTAATGGTGCAATGGTTGCCTCTAGGATTTGCTCACGGTTTGGAGACATAGCACGGTGAGATGCTTGGCTATCATGCTATTGTTTTTTTGTGCTTCTGCTATCGCACAGAACAGCTCGTTGAACCTACAGCTCCCTAGCGGCCCTACAAGTTATCAATCTGACAAGATCAGAAAGGGCGACATGGATTGTCAAAATGCTGTGGGTGGCGGTATGAACTTAGAGTTTGGCGTCACTGGGATCATTAATAACGCCACGGGGCCATTTGATAATTATGACCCTATGTATCCTGAGCGCAAGGATGTGGGTGTATACGCTCGGATAGTGATCCCTCTGGATGGGCCAGAAGAGCGGATTAACTGCAACACCTTGTACCAACTGCTGTTAGAGAAAGAGAGATTAGAGGTGCAACGGCTAAGAGCAGAGCTACGCAATTTGCAGAGCCTACAGCAAGGTGAGGGCGGGTTTGAGAATTAATGGAAGACCTGGAGAACATTGATGATCACGTAAAGGCTGCAGCAAAGCATGTGAAAGGCATGTCGTGGGGTGCTCGTATAGCGGCGGTCATGGGTCTGAGTAGCATAATCGGCACGTTATACGCTGGCTTTCTCATGTATCAGAAGGTGGAAGAAATCGCCAGCTTAGATTTAGGCGCTTATCAACAGCAGATGGAAGTCATGGATGCGAAGGTTACGGAGGCCGTTGATTATTCACGCGACATCAAGAATGGCTTGCGCGATGATATACTTAGGATCGAACAGCAGGCGGATCGGACGGAAGATTTAGTCCGCAGTAGCACTCGGGAGATACGTGATGCTATGGATGTCATGCAGAAAGATACGCGAGAGATGATAGATGCCGCTGACGAGCGGTTTGAAACGCGCCGTGAGCAACTACGCACGTCACAGGATCAGGATATTAAGGAACTGGAAGAGCGCTTGGAGGCGTTAGTCCAGAGAGCGTTAGACAACCCATTAGCGGATAAGTGATGAACACAGCAGAAGAAGCATTGAAACGAATTGAGATCCATGAGGCTGAGTGCAAACTAATGCGCGAGATGATTGAAAAGCGCTTGGATCAAGGTGGCCTACGATTTAATAAGCTAGAGCGCATGATCATGGCTATGTATCCATTCATTATCGCCTGCTTAGGCGCAGTGGAGTATTTCGCATGAAGTTTGAAAACATCAAAGGATTGATCGGAGATCTTGCGCCTACTCTTGGCGCGGCTCTTGGTGGGCCTGTAGGTGGTGCTGCGGCTACTATGCTGGCTGATGTGTTGGGTTGTGATCCCACGCCTCAGAAGATAGAGAAAGCGTTGCAACAGGCTACCCCTGAGCAATTAGCCGAGATCAAAAAAGCTGAGCTTGACTTCGAAGTCAGAATGAAAGAGCTTGAAGTTGATGTCTTCGCGTTAGAAACGAAGGATATACAACATGCAAGGGATTCTTTCTCAGAAGATTGGACGGCAAGGGCGATTGCCATTATGTCTATCTTGCTCTTTGGTGGCTATGTTTTGCTCGTTACTCTCCAGCCTGCTGATGACAACGACCTCAATGTCGTTAACCTGGTGCTGGGTTATCTCGGGGGCATCGTGTCTTCTGTGGTGAGTTTTTACTTTGGTGCTAGTAAGTCGGGGGGCAAATGAGCGAATTAATTGAACAGTTGAGAAGGCACGAGGGCGTAGAAACGCACGTCTATAAATGCACAGCGGGCTTTGAGACCATCGGTGTCGGTCGTAATATCTCTGCGTCTGGCTTGGGTCTTAGCGCCGACGAAATTGACTACCTGCTACAAAACGATATCAATCGGTGTGTACGTGAGCTTGCGTATGCGCTGGATTGGTTCTCTAGCCTAGATGGTGTGAGACAAGACGCTATGGTTAATCTCTGCTTTAACCTTGGTCTAAGCCGTCTCATGCAGTTTAAGCTAGCCTTAGATGCACTGGAGCGTGGTGAGTACCATAGAGCCGCTGCAGAGTTCCTAGACAGCCGATGGGCCAAGCAAGTTGGCAACCGAGCCATCGAAGTCGCGCACATGATCCGCATGGGCGAATATCCCTAAGTTCCACGTGGAACACATCTAAACAAATCTGTTGACAACATAAATGTGTTGTAGTTTACTCGTCCTGTCACAAGGAGGAGTTGACTATGAACGACAGAAGAAGAGCCAGGCTTAAAAAGATCATGAAGCAATTTGAAGAGCTTTATGAGTTGTTTGATGAGCTATGGGATGAGGAAGATGCTGCCGTGGATGCGTACCCAGAGAATCTACAAAACACGGCTCGGTTCGACGATATGCAAGCTGACCTTGCAATGATCAGTGAAGCAGGAAGAAATCTCCAATTGTGCGAAGAGGCGCTACACACGGCAAAAAACAGGCTCGACAATGCTCTCGATGACATGGACTTGTGTATGAACAAGGGAATGTTTTACACGCGCAACAAAAATGAAGAGGGCGATTCATGAGCTTTGAGCATCACGTTGTAATGCAAATGATCGAGTCTATAGACGCGATAGAGAGCCTGCTGGATAACTGGCAGTTGTTGTACGACGAGGAGACGGAAGATGAGCGCATTCAGTGGAGATTGAGTGTGATGTCTAGTGCCGAGGCTTTTTGCTGGCACGCGCGTCAAGAGCTTAAGACGCTGCACGATGCCCTTTAAAACAGTCGTATGGGAGCGAGCAAAGCTCCTTATCTTAGCAGGCTACAGACAAGACGAAGTTGTTGCTATATTGGCTTTAGAGTTCCAGTTCGACGAGTTCCAACAGGAAGACTTACCCGCACTGGTACGCCATCAAGCCAGATACTTCGGGGGTAAAGATGATAATCCAAATCGCAGTTGAGGATGCTTACAAGATAGGTGAGCACTCAGAAGAATTCATGGGAGCGCCCATCGACGATTATGACGATGGCGTCTTATGGGTAGTTGCCGATCCAGGCGATATCGACATCGAGGCTAAGTGGTGGCAAACCAAAGAACCCTACGAGTTTTGGGGTGAGCAAGGCTTCGAGTCAGTCACGGAGTACGAGATATACAAATGCACTTGGCATGGCTATGTCGTACTGAATGAAGAGGAAGTGTTTGAAAAAGTGGAGTTAGCTAATGAGTAAAAACAACAGCATCCCAGAGAAGGTCAAGCAGGTACTCAGAGACATCGACGAGACACCTGAGACGGCTGGCTGGGATTGTCACGGAACCTATGTGCTGTATCACAAAACCCTCGAAAGGGTAGCGGCGCAAGCGGGAGTCAAGTTTGATGCCCCTACTATTTTGATCAACGACATGGAGAAAAGGCGTGTGGCAATTCTCGTGCATGGACACCTCAACGGTCGAGAAGAATGGTCGATCGGAGAGGCGGCTGAGTACAACAACAAGAACTCCTATCCCTACGCTATGGCAGAAAAGCGGGCCAAGGATAGGGTCATTCTCAAGCTCGTAGGTTTACACGGTCATGTCTACAGTGAGGACGAGGCTGACGATTACAACGAGCGTAATGACACCTACAAAGAAGAGGCTAATGTAGCCGCGAAGAAACAGTGGGTGGAATATATGGCATTGCTGCGGGATAACATCGACTGGTGTTATAACGCGGCGGCTCATATCGCTAACGATGATTGGTATGCGTTAGCGGGGCAGTGGAAAGACATAGACGACGACACAATGGCTAAGTTGTTCATTGCCACACGAGAGGGTGGGTTCTTTACCACCAAAGAGCGGGAGAAATGCAAAATTAATCCAGCCTTTAACAAAGCGAGAAAGGAGTTAGCGAAATGATTACAGGCGACGAAGTTATTAGAAACTTCCATAAGCGCGACTCGTTGGTAAATTCGTTCTTTCTCAAGTGGATGGACAAACAAGAGGGAGAACCTGATTACCAAGGTCGCGTGCTAGACGTAGATGCAGAGTATCTACACGTACAATACTTTTCATGGTTGACAGGCGAGGGATCTGACATTGGTAAAGTGGCCAACATGGAACTAGACCATTACGTGTTCTTTGACTCAACGGTCGAAATGAAATCAAAAGCAAAACATTCAATGAAAGAGGTGATAAATCGTTATGGATTATGACAACGAGTTGTCGGGCGCACTGTTCCGCAACGACAAGAAGTCGAAAGAAACCGACAGAGACTTCCAAGGCGAAGTCACAGTCGAGGGTAAGGAATACTGGATCAGTTCTTGGGTCAACGAGAACAGGGAAGGTCGCAAGTATTTTAAGTTAAAGCTGAAGCCAAAAGACGATGCGCCAGCAAAGCCAGCGCCTCAGCAATCTAATAGTTTCACTAACGAGGATATCCCGTTTTGAACTACATCAACTGTGGGCGATGCTTAAGTGTCGCCCAGTCTCAATTTGGTCTTTCCAATGTAGACGTAGCTGAAAGGTTAGATGTTGCACCTCAGCAGGTATCGCGTTGGAAGAACGGCGAAAACATGAAGCTGCACACCATCCAGGATCTATGCGAGGTGTTCGGCATTACTTTAGAAGAGTTCTTCTCGTTGACGTAAAAAAGCCCCTACGAGAGGGGCAAATTGTCACGGAGCGGGAAGGAGTCCCAAGCGGAGTATATAACAGAACCATGTCCGTACAAAAAATACTGGAAAGGCTCGAACACACTCGGAAGACATCAAGCGATCAGTGGGTAGCAGTTTGCCCAGCGCACAACGATAGAAGCCCGAGTTTGCACGTTCGAGAAAAAGAAGACGGGCGTATCTTGATTCACTGCAAAGCAGGGTGCGGTGCCATTGATGTGCTAACTGCAATCGGTTTGAGTTACGACGATTTATTCCCCGATACCAAAGAAGATTACAGGAGCTTTCGTACTGTCCGAGATCATACGGTCGATGATTTCGTAGTGGAGATTTGGAACGCAGATCGTAAAGTCGGTAAGGCCGTAACAAAGGCTGACAAAGAACGCTATCGACAAGCACTAATGCGTGGCGGTAAAGAGATAGGCTGGATTGATGAGTTGCTCGATCACACATGAGTATCGCGGCAGTCAGTTGGGCACTGAACGAAGTGCGGGGGCTACGCGCCGCTGAAAAAGCCATACTCATAGCATTAGCGGATAGGGCAGATGCCGATGGCTACTGCTTTCCTAGCTACCAAGACATCACAGAGCGCAGTGGAGCGCATCGTGAGACAGTGGCGCTAGCGTTAAAGAAGTTTGAAGAGATAGGCTTGATACAGCGGAAGCGGAGGTACAGTAAGTCAAATGAATACTACTTGTGTATCACACAGCGAGAGCCAGTCAGAGTTGAGGAAAAAGCAGCGAAGAGTAAGCAAGACGGATTCGATGAGTTCTGGTCAGCGTACCCTCGGAAGACTGCTAAGAAGCCAGCGACTCAAGCGTGGGGCGCGTTAAGCAAGAAAGATAAGAAAGCTGCAGTCGTAGGTTTGACTACATACGAGTTCAGCAAAGAAGCACGTTACATACCACATCCAGCAACATGGTTACGTCAGCGTAGGTGGGAAGACGTGTCTGAGTTAGTTACAGCGGGAGGATTGGAGATTTGAACCAGATGCCACGGCGATTCGATTTCACGGATGCCAAGCTACAAGAGATTTATCGGAAGTCGGAAGCTGCCGATGTCATTACTATTCCACAGATACGTGCTGCGCTCTTAGCCGAATTGCAGGCTGATCCTGAGACGGTGGGCTATCCGCTGCCTTGGGCTGACACTCATCACCTAGTTAGATTACGCGAGGGTGAGTTGTCGGTGTGGGCTGGTATCAATGGCCATAAGAAAAGCACGATCATTTCACAGGTGGCCGTTCACGCTGCACAGCATTGCAAGGTAGGCATTGCCAGCTTTGAAATGCGTCTCACCGACACCGCAAAGATGATGTGTAAGCAAGCAGGTGCGACCGATGATGTCACCCTAGATTTTGCGGAAGATTTTATAGGGTGGAGTGCAGATCGCATTTACCTCTACAGAGCGCTAGGTGGTGTCACACCCCTAGAGGCTCTCGGAGCTATCGCTGCAATGGCGGATGCGGGGTGCAAAATAGTCGTAGTTGATAACCTGCAGTTCTGCGGTGTCACTGATGACATCGAGAGAGAGCGACTGTTCATTAATCAGCTTATCGGCTTGGCTGATGCGCTACAGATACACATTGCGATTATCCACCACGTCAGGAAGCCACAATCGGGCGGCGATGAATATGTGCCGACAAGATTCGATGTGCGTGGGGGCGGGACAATAGTAGACCAGGCTCATGTCCTGTTTATCTGTTGGCACAACAAGAAAAAGGCTGAGTACGAGAAGATGCAGGAGCTAGGTGTGCCACTGGGTGAGCGTGGCGCTGAGGTCATGAAACAGCCGAACTTCAAGCTCATTGTAGCAAAGCAGCGACATGCACCATTTGAGGGCACTATCAAGCTGTGGGAGGGCAAAGGGCAAACATTCAAACGTGAAGAGACGCCGCAGTCACTTAGAGTCAAGATACCTCGTCTGGGAGACTACGGGGAATGAGGGTTCTCGATCTGTTTAGTGGTATTGGTGGCTTCAGTGTAGGTTTAGAGGCTGCAGGAATGGAGACAGTAGCGTTCTGTGAACCTAACGAATACTGTCAGAAGGTGTTACGGAAAAACTGGCCCGAGGTGCCTATCTATGACGACGTTAGAGAACTCACAGCAGATCGACTTGTTCGGGATGGAATCAGAGCCGACATCATTACAGGCGGTTTCCCGTGCCAAGACATCAGCGTTGCAGGAAAGCAAGCTGGCATCGAAGGAGAGCGTAGCGGGCTATGGTCAGAGTGCGCCCGACTTCTTAGCGAGCTTCGACCGAGATACGCAATCTTTGAGAACGTCACAAACTTGCTTACTGGAGACGGGGGAGCTTGGTTTGAGCAAGTTCTCTGGGATATTTCCGAGGTCGGGTATGATGCGGAGTGGCACTGTATACCAGCTAGCGCCATTGGCGCACCGCACAGACGAGACAGAGTATTCATTGTGGCCTACCCCAACAGCGATGACAGGCGGGGAGGGCATAGCGCCGAGTCACCTAGAGGGGACGCATGGATGGAGCCTGGGAGCGGCGGCGAAAGACAGTCTCTCGCAGAAGCCATTTCGATTATGGCCAACGCCTACGGCGAACGAAGACGCTGCAGGGACACCAGACGGGAAGATGCAAAAGATGCTGGGCAATCACCCATCATTACGCGGAAACACGCCCGAAGAATGGGCACGTGGGACTTTGAACCCGACGTGGGTAGAGTGGCTAATGGGGTTCCCAATCGGGCACACAGACTTAAAGGATTAGGCAACGCTATCGTGCCGCAGATTGCAGAGATTATTGGGGATGCTATATGGGACAGTTCTGGATCGTAAAGGAAAAGAGTCACATCGACGAGCGGGTAGAGCATTTCAGACGCTGGCTGCAGACAGAGTTTATCGGCGAGCATCCGATCATGTGGGAACCCCAGCGGTACAAGGCAAAACGATCATTGTCACAAAATTCGCTCTTTCACCTGTGGTGTCGTGAGATGTCTCAGCACTTCTCTGATCGTGGTGCTGACATCAATGAGGAGCGAATGAAAGAGTTGCTCTGCTACAAGTTTCTTGGCACTGAAGATAGGAAGATAGGGCAGACAGTTATCGAAGCGCAGGTTAGGCACACGTCTGATTTATCTCCAGGCGAAATGACAGACTTCATGGATCAATGTATCGCGTGGGCTTTAGATCACGGGGTGAAGCTAAGTAACCCTCCGCAGTCGGAGTACATGAGGATGACCAGTGGCACGTAAGCGCACGACAACATCCTTGATGGAAGAGGCTGCAAAGTTGACACAAAGGCTTGTCAAGATGAAGGCCGCAGATCACATGGGTATTGCGGAGTGCGTGACCTGTGGCAAGCAAGAACATTGGAAGGAATTAGATGGCGGGCACTTCGTACCGCGAGCACACAAGAAGCACAAGTTAAGGGAGGAAAACATCCATCCGCAGTGTCGATACTGCAATCGTTACAGGAACGGAGCACTGGGCGAGTATACGCTGTACATGATTGATATGTATGGCAGGGATTTTGTGGAGTGGCTCTGGGACACCAAGCAAGAAGTGGTGAAGCCAAACCGCGATGAATTAATCGAGATCATAGCAATGCTAAAGAATCAGATAGCGGAGCAAGAGCAGAGGTTGGGGTAATGCACGTACTAGATAGAATAGAAACGTACGAAAAGGAAGACGTGATGATAGCGATACAAGCTGCGATCAGGATGTCAAAACGATTCGAGGAAGATATGGTTGTGCTACATAACCTAAAAGTTGTGCCGCTAAAAAGTAATAGCGAACCACCACTTGAGATAGTAAGGTATGACGGACAGCCTCATAGAGGATGGACAATAGGATGAGTGACTTAGCTTACTTACCAAAAGACCGAATGGTCGCGAGTCTGGTAGAGGAGTTGCCAGCATTCGTTTTCTATAACGTCAACGTGGGTCAGGTGCTTGACCTTGTAATGGGTGACGTCAGAGCTTACACCCAAGTTTTAGACACTAACTGGCTTACGCTGATCTATCGGCTACACCACGCAGAGATTTTAGAGTGGTGTGATATGGATTATGCTGATCTGATTGACCCAGACTTCGAGCAACAAGCTGTTAACTTTGTAATGGCTGCAACGTGTAACTGGTCTCGAAAGTTTTGCGAGGCTTACGCTGACAGCGGTAAGGTCAGCGAGATGATCGACGAATGTAAGGTGACTTACCTTGATAGATATAAAGCACAATTTCACTGATTGCATTGATGACCTACGGTCTACAGTAAGGGATCAGATACCGTTTGCCACGTCGCTTGCCATGAACAACGCACTGAAAAGTGTGCGAGAGAAGGTCAAGGCTGAGATGGATAACCACATCGAAGGTGGCCCAACGTACTTTACTCGTACAGGTATGATGCTGTTCGCTACGTCTAAAGATAACCCAGAAGGCGCACTGGTGTTCAAATCGTTAGACGGCTCTCAGAAAAAGTCACGCGCTTACATGCAACAGCTAATGTACTCGGGGAAAAAAGATGCTTTCCACACAAAATTGCCAGAGCCTAGCACCAAAAACTTCAAGAAGTACGCTCCTCAACACTTTACCGATAAAGGGAACATCAACAGGAGGTTCTACGAAATGGCGGCAAAGAAAGGGCACAAGCTGTACTTCACAGGTGTGCCCAAGCCAGGCAAGAAGAAGTGGCACAAGAACCAAGCGGTAGCTGGTATTTGGATGAGAACTGAAGATGGCTTGCGGATGTTAGTGTCTTTGAAGAGAACAACCCGACAGCAAAGAAAGACCTTTGATGCGCCATTTATCGCAAGGCAACACTACAACTCGATCATCCACAATGAGTATCGTGATGCTTTCGTCTTCGCACTAAAGACGATGAAGCTCTAATTTACTATTCCACAGCTATGTCTGACGCAGTAGACAATCAGCGCTCATATCTCCGCGAGACCCCAGAAGACTTGAAGCGCGAGGCAGAAATATTAGACGCGCTCTGTCATAAGTTTAAGTGTGACTGGAAGAAGCTAGGCAACGGTGGCAAGTATCGTATTGACGCGGTACTACATCGAGGTGGGGTGGTAGATGCTTTTGCCGAAGTGAAGGATTATAAGACTGCGCTGCACTTATACATGAACGTGCCTAAATACCTTGAGGGTATGCGTATAGCGGAAGCAACGCAGAAACCATTCCTGTTTATCATGCGATATCAAGGCAAGATCGGATACATTAAAGCGCATGGGGGCGGTGCATGGTCAGACGTGCAAGCCAACGTCATCATGGGTGGGGGAACGCCGCCAGGCAGGAAACCAAACCCCGACGATATCGAGCCATTAATGCAGTTCAACCCTATGGATGTTAAGTGGATCTGACCGCTGCATTTACTATCCCACGGTTTACTATTCCACAGTTTACTATCCCACGGTTGCTAATCGAGCCTTTACTATCCCACGCATAGGTTTTCACTCTGTAGCTAATCATCGCTTTACTATCCCACGGATACGTTTTGTATTTACTATCCCACGGCTGGGTTTCGCCCTGTAGCCAATCGCTGGTCAAAATTTGACCAACCCCGATTCCGCCCGATTTGCCCTCCGATCCGTCGAGCCGTCGAGGGGTTCGCCGTGGGTCGTCGGGGTGTCGGGCTGAGATCCGTCGAGGGTCTGAAGAATCGCCGTCGATCGGCTGAAAGCGAGGAAGCGCGGGGGAAGTCGCTACGAAAGTGTTTGCATTGGGTTTCGATTCGCGCTATATAATGAGCCATCAGCCACGGAGCGGGGCCGAGCTGGTCAAAAATTAACCACCCGCAAACACGGAGTAATAGACATGACTACAAACGCAATCAAGGTAATCAATCAGATCGACAGCATCGCAAGAGGTCGCGGATGCGAAGTCGAGCAAGTCGCAATATCAATAGACAAGCGCGAAGCGTCGGTTATCTTTTTCCACACCGACCGCGAAGTGTACAGCGCCCACAGCTACGGATGGTGGGACACCGAAGAGCTACCGAACAACACATATTGGGGGTCATACGATCTCAATCTCGACGGCGCTCGCCGTGTGTGGGCTGAGAAGTCTCGCCGATTCATGGAGGGTTACTAATGTCAGTGCCAACATTGCAAGAGATGGTGAAGAGACGCGACGACCTAAAGAACATGGGTCGCGCACTGGATGAGTTAAGCGAAGCGGTGACGGTGTTACTTAACGAGTACGAGAACGCGCTCGATGAGCAAACCGACCCGTGGTGGCCCGACTTCCAATCCGAGGCGCTGAGAAGCGCCCTCTCCAATTGGTCGATATGGGTTCCAGCTTTGCGCGCCCTCGATCATCAAACCAATCAAGAAAGCAACGCTAACGAAGAGGCTTAAGACATGAATGCACAAGCTAAGACAGACAGCTATACCCGCAACCTTGCCCACGCGGAACAGATCGCGCACGACATCGAGCATGGCCTACCAGTCGAAGAGCATCACGACGACTTTGACCCCGACTACCCCGACGCGCTGATGTCCGCCTATGAGTGGCTATCAGATGCGCTCGATATCGAGTACATCGTAAACAGCGACGGCACATTCAAAAGCGCCCGCGTCATGGTCGCTTATGGTGGCCCGACTATTTGGGTCGATTTCAGCCGTGGCCAAGTCGAGTTGTGGTGGTGGGGCGAGTATGCCCGCGCTGGATTCCATGAGGACGCGATGGGCATCGAAGACGCCCTCCAAGAGCTTTGGGGGTGCCTGTAATGTTGAAGCGAGTATTAGAACAAATGCAGTTTGAGGTAGAGGGCACGGGCGGAGGCTGTGAGGCTATGACCTTGTATCAAGATGGACACGCTATCGTTGTGACTATCGACGCCCATACGGACTTTAGCCTTGTTGGCCCAGATCGTGAGATCACGGTGGGCATTTATCAGACGGTTAATCGCTACGGGTGGCTGTCTGAAAATATGGTGACGGGGACGGATGTCCACACACAAAGCGAGGCAATTAACGTAGTGATCGACGCCATTGACTATGTGAGCGAGCAAGCGAGGGTGTATCGCGAAAAGTACGTCAACACCCTAGCGTGTTTGTGGCACCACCTAGAGAAGCGCCACGGGCTGGGCATCGTCTCAGCCGATGAAGTCGATATGGAGTTAATCGACTGTCAATACCGCCCCGAAATCGAAGCGTTTCGCACTCTGTGGGCGTCAATGCTGGAGGGCCGTGACAATGGTTAGTTGTGACAGTTGCGGTATGCTCGATTACCGTAAGCATTTCACCCGTGTTGATGGTTACTTCTATTGCGAAAAATGCGCTCCAGGTTTGGCTGATTTACACGACGAAATCGGTTCCGTATATACGGCTGCCGAGCATCAAAACGCGACCGAAACAGTGCAAAACCAAGCGGTGTGGGTGGCTCAATATGAGTCGCCCCGCTTCCAGTTTATGGCTGTCGGTCTTGACGCTAAGTTTGCGCTGGATTCACTCGTTAACGGGCTACAGGATCACGCGACCCAGTATGAACTGTGGGGCGATTGGTTCGACGGTGACGACATCACCCTAACCCGTCTGGAGCTAGGCCAAACCCTGAGAGATCGGGAGGTAATCCGTGTCTGAACATCAATTCTTGCGAACTGACACAGGCGCTCGACCATTCCCCCCGCGTGAGCTACTAGAAGACGCGGTAAAGGACGTTCAGCAATACATCAACGAAAGCGCCCCCGTCCTTGCCCAGTCATGGCTGGAGGCTATCGCCAACGGTGACGACTGGAAGGGCGACACGGGACGCCCCGACCATTACGAAATGCGGTCGGTCTACATTAGCGGGGCGGACACTGACAACGCCATGCACTATGCGAAGATGTACTTACACAGCGTGTGCGACATCGACGACCCCGAATAACCCGATAACGTCCGTTTGCCCGCCTTGTGCGGGCTTTTTTTTGCCTATACGAAATGCCCCAACGCTAGAAGCTCTAGAATCGCCCGCTGAGAGCGTTTAAGCCCCCCTACCCCTTACCACCGTACCCCCGAATCTTTTTTTTTGCGCCACGGCGATTCTGTGGCCTTCTACGGCTACGTCTGCCCGCTGCCTAGACCCACCGAAGCGCACACGGCGGAATCTCGCCCGCTCTCCGTCACCCGTTGCGCGTGTCGCTTCAGGTATCCCACGGGTGGCCCCACAGGTGCCCGATGCAAGGTCAAATGTCCCGCCACCCTCGCCGATCGTGCGCCCCCCTCTAGACGGCACGGGCACCCCCTCCACTCCCCTCAAAGGTACTCCGCCCGACACTGACCACGGGTGCTGGTGCGGCGCGAACGAGCGGTAGTCACAGACTTTTCGTAAACTAATTTGCTACCATCATTAGTGTTTAGCACTGACAATGGTTAATATGATGATTAATATGACGATTAGTGTTCGGAAAACCGCACTACTAATAGTACGGAAAACCGAACTACTGATAGTACGGAAAACCGAACTACTGGAGGATTGATGCCAAGCACTGGTGGAGTGAAGATTGGGTCTTCATACGACGAGGCTAGAACAAGAAAAGTAAATGCGGAAGCGGAGATCGCAGAGCTAGAGCTGAAAAAGATACATGGAGAGCTGGTGAACGCTGATGATGTAGTGACAGCGTGGACAGATGTGCTCGGTTCTGTTAAATCACGTTTGTTATCTATACCGACAAAAGCTGCACCAGTTGTCGCGGCAGAAAGTAACGCTGGTCTATGTCAGACCATAATTGAAGATTTGATAACGGAAGCATTAGACGAGCTATCTCGATATGACCCAACGATCAGCCCAACAGAAGCAACTGCTGGAGAAACTGAAGCCAGCGATGAGGGTGATGACCCCCCCGCCAAAACTAAGCGTAAGCGAATGGGCAGACCGCGAAAGGCGGCTGGACTCGCAAAGTAGTGCGGAGCCTGGCAGATGGTTTACGTCGCGTGCAGAATATCAACGCGGCATCATGGACGCTTGTTCGAATCCCGACATCCAAGAAGTCGTCGTTATGGCGGGAGCGCAGCTTGGTAAGACTGAAGCTCTTCTTAATATCATTGGCTATCACATACATCAGAATCCGTGTCCTATTCTGGTGCTTCAGCCGACGTTGGAAATGGCTCAGGCGTTTTCAAAGGATCGGATTGCCTCGGGACTACTACGATCAACACCCGTACTCAAAGACAAGGTAAAAGATCCTCGTGCGCGTGACAGTGGGAACACAACCCTCCACAAAGTCTTCTCGGGCGGAGCGGTTACTATCGTGGGTGCTAATTCGCCTGCTGGCCTGGCATCAAGACCGATCCGAGTCGTTTTATGTGACGAGGTGGACAGATATCCAACGTCAGCAGGAAGCGAGGGAGATCCGATACAGCTTGCGCGGAAACGAAGCGCAACTTACTGGAACCGAAAGATCATCATGGTCTCTACTCCGACAAACAAAGGAGCATCCCGCATTGAGGATGCTTATGAGAAGTCTGACCAACGTGAATATCATGTGCCTTGCAAACATTGCCACACTCCTCAGATCCTCAAGTGGGCCAATGTAAGATGGGAAGATGACCAGCCTGAGACTGCAAAGTATGCGTGCGAAGAGTGCGGCACATTATGGGATGAGGCCGATAGAGTTTGGTCAATACGAAATGGCGATTGGGTAGCGCAGAAACCGTTCAAAGGTATTGCTGGTTTTGCTATCAACGGTCTTTGTTCGCCGTGGACACCTCTAGCGGACGGTGTACGGGACTTTTTGAGCGTTAAACGGAACCCAGAGCAGTTACGAGTGTGGACAAACACTTATCTCGGCGAGACATGGGAGGATGCTGGCGAGCAGATTGATGACTTTGAGCTAGCGGACAGAAGAGAGGAGATGTTGTCCGTTCCTGAGGAAGTCATGGTACTGACCGCTGGTGTGGACGTGCAGGACAATCGACTAGAGATGACGGTGCAAGGCTGGGGCAAAGATGATGAATCTTATGTCTTAGACCACATAACTTTGTATGGAGACCCGTCTACGCCACACCTTTGGAACGATTTAGACACTCAGCTTAACAAGCAATACGAAACGGAGTCGGGTAGGACGCTGATGATACGTGCCGCAGCGGTTGACAGCGGTGGTCACTTCACTAACAGCGTTTATGCTTACTGCAAGAAGAATCAAGGGCGTCGAATCTTCGCAATTAAGGGGGTTGGCGGTGATGGCAAGGCAATAGCGGGTCGTCCGAGTAAAAATAACACCGTAAAGTGCCCGTTATTCCCAATTGGCGTCGATACAGTCAAAGATTTGATATTTGCACGTCTCAGGATCAAAGAAGCTGGCTCTGGGTACGTTCACTTCAACGATATCCTGCAAGACGAGTATTTTCGTCAACTAACAGCGGAAAAAGCAGTCACAAGGTTCCACAGGGGCTTTAAAAAGCGTGTTTTTGAGAAGGTAAGGCCAAGAAACGAGGCGCTCGATTGCATGGTGTACTCAATCGCCGCCTATAGTATACTCGGGGTGAATGTAAATGCTCTGGCCGATAAGATTTCAGAGCAAGATCAACCGCAAAAACAGGAAAGTGCGCCTGAAAGGAAGAAAGAGGCATTTTTGCCTCAGTATCCGAGAAAGGGCAACTTCGCAAACTCTTGGCGATGATGGGCTATGGCAAACTTATTCGACGCTGCAAATGCTCCAGAAGGTGAACCCGAAGAGATAGTTGTAGGCGACTTTGTTCAATGGAAGCGCTCAGATCTTGTAGCTGACTATCCTCCAGCAACACATTCAGCAGAATATGTGGCCAGAATTACTGGTGGTGGGAGTTCTGAGCATAAAATCGCTGCTACTGAAGATCCAAATTACTATTTGTTCACTATTACGTCAGCAGAAAGCGATACATTTCTGCCTGGCAAATATCATTGGCAGCTTGAAATCACTCAAACCAGCTCAGGGAATCGAATTGCCATCGATATTGGCGATTTTGAGTTCATTCCTGATATGGACAACAACCAAGCTGATCCGCGTATACACGCAGAGATCATGGTTGGGAAGATAGAGTCGCTTTTGCAAGGGAAAGCAGACTCTGACGTATCGTCGTATTCGATTGCTGGTCGTTCGCTAACAAAAATGTCGTTTTCGGAGCTTGTTGAGGCTCGTGATTACTATCGCAAAGAGATTGTAAAGCACGAACATGACGCTCGCATCAAAAGAGGCAAGAAAAACGGCGCAACCATACAGGTAAGGTTCTGATATGGGTTTATTTGACAGGCTCACTGGAAAAAAAGCAGAAACGACTGAGAAAACTAAGGTTTTCAAGCGTTCTTATCACGCGGCGAGCACTGGACGCTTGTTTGCGGATTATGTTGACTCTCAACGATCTCCAGATAGTGAATTACACCCTGTCATCACTCGTATGCGGGCCAGATCGCGTGATTTGGCGAGAAATAACGAGTACGCACGTCGATATTTCAATTTGCTGAAGACAAATGTTGTCGGTCAATACGGTTTTAAGCTGCAAGTTAAGGCATTAGACCCTCGTGGAGCGCTCGACACAGATGGCAATACGGCTATCGAAACAGCATTCAAGGCGTGGGGAAAGCGTGGTAATTGCACCGCAGACGGCAAAATGTCGTGGGTAGATGTGCAAAAAATGGTTATGGAAGGCTTAGCGCGTGATGGCGAGGTTTTCATCATTAAGCACAGAGGAAATAGCTTCCATGATAGCTTCACTTTGGAGTTTATTGAGCCAGATCAGGTCGATGAAGAGAAGAACGAGCGTTTAGACAACGGGCGCGAGATTCGTATGGGTGTGGAGCTAGATAAGTTTCGAAGACCCGTAGCCTATCACTTACTTACCTCGCATCCTGGTGACTATGATTTCGCTAGCATGGTGAAGTCGCCTAAGCATAAGGTAGTACCTGCCGACAAGGTGATTCATGTATTTCAGCCACTGCGTGCAGGACAGACTCGTGGCGAGCCTTGGATGTCTCCAGCGATGGCGAGCATCAAGCAACTGAATGGATGGCGTGAAGCATCTATCGTAGCTGCTCGTATGGGCGCATCTAAGATGGGTTTCTTTACTTCACCTAGCGGTGATGGGTTTGTAGCAGACGAGATGGATGGGCATGTTCCCATGATAGACGCTCAGCCTGGTACATTCCATCAGCTCCCACAGGGTGTTGATCTAAAGACTTTTGACGTTGGCTATCCCACGAGTGAGTTTGATAGTTTCCATAAGTCGGTGTTAAAGGGTGTGGCGTCAGGTTTAGGCATATCTTATACATCCTTAGCGAATGATTTAGAGGCGACGTCGTATAGCTCAATCCGTCAGGGTGCGCTAGAAGAGCGAGATTATTATCGCAACTGTCAGCAAATAATGATCGACCACTTCATTCGTCCCGTTTATGAGGCATGGCTTTCTGCAGCAATGGAAGTTGAGTCAGTGTTCATGCCGTTGTCTACGTTTGAGAAGTTTGCGCTAGCGTCAGAGTTCCGTGGTCGTGCTTGGAATTGGGTTGATCCCATGAAAGAGATGAATGCTGCTATCTTAGGTATGAAAAATGGTGTATTGAGTTTGCAGGATGTTGCGGCTCAGTATGGCAAAGACACTGAAGAGTTGTTGGCAGAGATTCAGCGTGACAAGAATTTAATGGAGCAGTTTAGCATTAAGTACGCTCTTGAACCGTTTGGCGCGGTGCAGGTAGGTATTGAGCCAGACGTGATGGGAGATTCCGATGGCGAAATATAAAGGTGAAGAAATTGATCTTAAACCAACTGAAGGAATGGTCGCAGAAGCTAAACGTGGCCTCGATTGGCGCAAAGAGCATGGTCGGGGCGGTACTGCGGTCGGTGTTGCTCGTGCTCGTGATATTGTTAATGGGCGGGAGCTTTCTGCTAGCACTGTTCGTCGGATGTATAGTTTCTTTAGCCGACATGAAGTGGATAAGCAAGGTAAAGGTTTTGACAAGGGTGAAGAAGGCTATCCAAGCGCGGGCAGGATCGCGTGGGCACTCTGGGGCGGAGACGCAGGATTCTCATTCAGCAAACGAGCAGTTAAACGACTCGACGCAATAGACGAGAGGAGCGACGAGATGGAACTTGAAACTAGAGCAGAAGCTGACGAGCTAAAGGTCGGCGATATGGTGAGCTGGAATAGCTCGGGCGGTCGTGCGGAAGGCAAAATCAGCCGTATCGTGCGCGATGGTAGCATCGACGTTCCAGACTCTGATTTTACGATTGAGGGCACTGAGGACAACCCAGCGGCTCTAATTACGCTTTACAGAGATGGCGAACCAACAGACCGTAAGGTCGGGCACCGTTTCTCAGCACTGACGAAAATTAGTGAGCGCATTCATCATTACGAAGATGAACAAGAGCGCCATATTAAGAACGTAACTGAGACTGAAGACTCTTACATTGTAGAGTTCGGTAAGTCAGAAGAGTCAGAAATGGCAAATGAAGAAGAGGAGGAGCGATCTATGGTAGACCCAGATTTCTCCAAGCGATCCATGTATATGGACGCATCGCCAATTAATGAAGACGAGCGCAGAGTATCTATGGCGCTTAGCTCTGAAGAGCCTGTAGAGCGCTCATTTGGCGTTGAAGTATTAGAGCATTCAGCAGAGGCAATTGACCTGAGCTTTTTGGCATCAGGTAGAGCGCCGCTTTTGCTCGACCACGACCCACAAAAACAAGTGGGTGTAATTGAATCTGTCGATCTTGACGGCTCGGCACGGCGTCTCCGTGCGACGGTACGTTTTGGAAAGAACGGACTTGCCCGAGAAGCATTCGACGATGTTGTTGATGGCATTCGCGCAAATGTATCTATCGGATACGCTATCAACAAAATGGAACGTCAAGACAAAGACAAGTATGTCGCTAAGTCATGGCGTCCAGTAGAAGCTAGTTTGGTCTCTATCCCAGCGGATGTCTCCGTTGGCGTTGGACGGTCGAGCGAGCCTACACCCGAACCCGTAACCATAACTGTTAAAGAGGAAACTCCTATGACAAATGAAGTAGATGTTGCGGCAATCGAGTTAGAAGCTCGTAAAGCCGCTCAAAAAGACGCAGCTCAGATCGTTGAGCTTGGTGCTCGTCACAATCAGTCAGAAATGGCCAAGCGTGCAATCGCTGAAGGTCGCTCTGTAGCTGAGTTCCGTGGCGAATTGTTGGATGTAATCGGCTCTGAGCGTGCTCTTGAGTCGCAGGACATCGGCATGACCGATAAAGAACTGAAGAAGTTCTCTCTCGTTCGCGCTATTCACGCTCTGGCTAACCCAACTGACCGTCGTGCTCAAGAAGCTGCCGCATTCGAATTCGAGTGTTCAGAAGCTGCTTCTGCTGAGTTCGGACGTGCCGCTCAAGGGATCATGCTCCCAACAGACGTTATGCGTACTTGGAAGCGTGACCTTAACTCAGCGGATGAGGCAGATTTGTTCGGCGAAGATTATCGCGGGGCAGATTTCATCGACGTACTGCGTAACGCTTCTAGCGTAATGCAGGCGGGCGCACGTACTCTGAACGGTCTTTCAGGCGACGTCCGTATCCCTAAGAAGACAGCAGCTGCATCAGCGGCATGGATTGCTTCTGAGGGTGGAGCGGCAACTGAGTCAGAAATGACTGTGGGTAACATCGCGATGACACCGAAGACATTGGGTGCATTCACCGATGTAACTCGTCAGTTGATGATTCAGTCGTCAATGGACGTAGAAGCTCTGATCCGTGATGACCTTGCTACAGCTATCGCTCTTGCGATTGACTTGGCTGGTCTTGAAGGCTCAGGTGCAAGCGGTCAGCCCACTGGTATCTTGAACACATCAGGTATCAATAGCGTAACTGACTTCGCTGCTGCTAACCCAACTTTCGCTGAAGTAGTCACTCTCGAGACTGCACTTGCAGAAGACAACGCATTGATGGGCAACCTTGCTTACATCTTGCCAGCGTCTATGTACGGTGCTCTAAAGACTACTGAGAAGGCGACTGGAACTGCACAGTTCGTAGTTGAGCCAGGCGGCACTGTAAACGGCCATCGTGCAATCGTTTCTAACCAAGGAACTGCTGGAAACCTTTACTTCGGTAACTTCAGCGACCTACTCGTAGGCTTCTTCGGTGGACTCGATCTGGTAGTTGATCCATACACTGCGTCAACATCGGGCACTGTCCGAGTGGTTGCATTGCAGTCAATGGACGTTGCAGTACGTCACGCTGTTAGCTTCGCAGTCGGTAATGACGGCTAAGATAGTATCCCGCCCTTCGGGGCGGGTTTCTCTAAGGAGGAAGTATGAAATACGAAGTAATTAAAGGTTGTGTAATCGCTGGTAAGACCCATCGCGTAGGCGATACTGTAGATCTGGAAGGACGCTTAGCTGAGTCTCTCTTGGGTATCGGTCGAATCGCTCCTGCTGATGAGTCTAAGACTGAGAATCGAGCTGTTGGTGTTGAAGGTGCAGAAGAGAAGCCAAAGACACGAAAGCGCACTACAAAGGCTAAGCCAAAGGCTGAATAATGGCTGTTGAGACGCTGGATGATCGCACGTTATTGCTCGCCGATTTTGGTGTGTCATGCACTGGCACAACATCGGGCAATGCGACAGTGACGTTTACTGCGATATATGACGCGCAGCACGCACTAGAAGAGGCGGGTGGCTTTGTGGCCTTCTCTCTCGATCAGCCGCGTCTCACTTGTGTTACCTCACAAGTATCTGCCTTAGCGGAGGGTGATACAGTGACAGTGCCTGTTAATTCAGTAAATACTGATTACACCATAAGGGTTGTTATGCCAGATGGTACGGGTATCACTGAGCTGGCGCTGGAGAAGCAATGAGCCATATCCGCACAAGAATTCGTCAGAACCTTGTTACTACGCTTACAGGCTTAGACAACACAGGTAGCAATTGTTTTGACACTCGCGTATTCCCTATGCACTCAAGTGTGCTACCAGGAATATGTGTTTATACGGTGAATGAAACGTCTCAGTACCCAAGCATGAGACCACCAAGAACTTTGCAGAAGAGATTATCTGCACGGATTGAAGTCTACGTTAAGATGACTTCGACATACGATGAAATGGTAGATCAGATAAGCGCAGATATAGAGGAAGCGCTGTATACGGATCTAACACGAGGTGGCTTGGCGATAGATACACGAGTCATTTCATTTGACACTGACTTCTCGGCTGACGGCGATCAACCCGTCATGGTAGGACGCCTTACTTGTGAGGTGCATTATCTAGCGGTTGAGGGTAGCCCAGAAGGTTAGTAAAATCGGACATATTTATTTTTTCGTGAGGGCGTAAAAATGGCTACAAACATCGGTAAGGACGGGGCAGTTTACAGCGGTTCAAACGCTGTTGCTGAAATTAGAGATTGGTCTTTAGAGACTACGTCAGAAGTCGCAGATGACACTGTGATGGGCGATACATGGATGACGCACACTGCTACTCAGCGTTCATGGACAGCATCATTCACAGCGTTCTGGGATCCTACTGACACTAACGGTCAGCAGACTCTGACAGAAGGCGCTTCAATCACTCTGAAACTGTATCCCACGGGTAACAATTCAGGTGACTACGAGTGGTCAGGCACAGCGACTATTACTTCGGTGAGCAAGTCGGCATCATTTGACGGTTTTGTAGAGGCTAGCTTCTCTGCACAGGGTAGTGGAGTACTGACTGAAGGCACCGTCTAATGAGCAAGCTAATTGATACTGTAGTTCAGCACTTCAGTAATCTTGGCGTTAGGGAGATCGAAGTCCCCGAGTGGGAAACGACTCTCTACGTCAAGAATCTGACTATTGAGGACAAGGCAAAGTTAAACGCCCGTTCTCAAGACGATATCCACGACTACATGGTGTATGCGATCATCTTTGGCGTAGTCGATAGCGAGGGCAACCCCGTATTCGACATTGGTGACAAGGTGAAGCTGCGTCGTCATGCGTCCTCAGCAGTCGTGGAGCGTGTTGCAAATGAAGTATTAGCGTTCCAGACCCAGACGGAAGAGGATCGCGAAAAAAACTAACGGACGACCAAGGGAACCCGACTGAGCTTTACAGGGTCTTCGAGCTAGCGGAACATCTTGGTCAGACAGTTAGCACGATTTTGGCAATGACGCCCACTGAGTTCCAGCATTGGTGGACGTTCTTCAGTATAAGGGCGAAAAGGCAAGAGCGTGAGCACAACAGATCCAATCGTAATCCACCTACAGGCAAAAGACGACGGCGTTAATGAGCTGTTCGACAGCACTGAACGCCTGATAAAAAAGCAGAAAAAAGCAGTAGAAGACACCATGCGTCGGATGAAGGAATATCATCGGACGCTAGGAATGACCAAGCAAGAGCTTGAGATTTACCGCCTAAAACAAAATGGCGCTACAGATGCTCAGATCCGTGCGGCAACTCGGATAGCGCGTCTTACCGAACTCAAAGAGAAAGACATACAAACTAACAAGCGCCTAAATGGTAGCTTGCGTATGATCCGTGGTGGCTTCGGTCAGGTAGGCCATCAGCTTCAAGATATTACTATCCAAGCCCAGATGGGCACAGACGCATTCATTATCTTGGGTCAGCAGGGTTCGCAGATAGCATCTTTGTTTGGCCCAGGTGGTGCAATGATGGGTGCTCTGCTCGCTGTTGGTGCTGCAGGTGTCACCTATTTCAAAAGCACGTTAGAAGGCGTAGATAGTTTAAAGGCACTAGAGGAATCTGCCCAATCTATAGCTAGCTTATTCAATGGCCCTTTGTTAGCAGGTTTGCAGGGCGTAAACGACGAAATTAAAGAGCTTGCTGAGGCGTCTGAGTCAATGGCGCGTCTGAGGATTGCGCTGGAAATGGCAAAAGCCACGCAAAATCTAGCTGACGCTCAAAAAATGCTGAATGAACAGCTGCAAATCAATGAGAGCGTGATCATATCGACTGCGGCAGGCACAGAAGTGCTTATCAACGATATGAATCAGCTTGGTAAAGTGTTTGGAATCAGCGCACTTAATGCCACTAAGTTCTCAATGTCTGTTGAAGATTTAGCAAATCAAACAGATGGAAGTCGAGATAACTTTGCCGAACTTGCATCCGAAATTATTAGGTCGGGCGAGGGCAATAAACAGTTCAGGGAATTAGCCCAGAATGTCTTAAATCTGACTGGAACAATTATCACATCCGAAAACGCACTGAAGAGCTTTGCACGAGCGCAAGAGCAGTTAGATGCGGGGACGCTAGGTGATGATCCAGAGAAAGACAAGCGTAGCAGACAACAGCTACAAGCGGTAGTTGACAGCAACGCCATCAAAACACTGAAAGGTGAGGAGCAGATTCGCGCCGTCATGAAGAAGCGTATCGACGATACGCTCGACGCAATGCAAAAGCTCGGCAACAGTGAAGCAGAACAAGAGGCAATGCGAAATGCGCTATTAGGCGAGCAAGATCGTCAGATAGCAGATATGCAGAACAAGCGTCTTCAAGAGTTCAACAAGTTAGACGATGCGCGTCAGAAAGAAATAGCTGGGATAGAGGCGACTCGGGTCAAGATCGCGGCAGTTCATCAGGAAGAGTTGACGGGCATTGATGCGATCAATCAGAAGTACGACCTCAAACTACAGAAAGTACAGAATTTAGCGAATGCAGAGCCTGCGCTTATGGCGGCTGCTTCTGCTGAAATCATCCAGATTAATGCTGATCGAGCTGCTGCGCTTATACAGTTCCGTGAAGACGAGTACATGGCAGGAGTTAAGGAGCTTGAGAAAGAGCGCCAAGCACATCAAGACCATCGAGACTCAATACAAAAGATGATGGACGATGGTAAAGATGCCTTTGTTCGCGACTTACAAGCTCGTGCTTATGCCCTAGAGGTGGCTCTAGCGGAAAGAGCTATCACTGAGGCAGAACATAACGAATATCGTAAGCAGTTGCAGACTGAGTACGCTAACCACCTGTTAGACGAGAATCTCAAAATTGTCGGCGGCTTAAAGAACGTAGAGGACAGCTTCGTTAATGCGTCTCATGCGTTTATCACTGGTGCTCAAAATGGTACTGAGGCTATCCAGCAGTTTGGTCGTGCAATTGTAGACGAGCTTATTAAGAGCCTTGTGCAAATGGGCGTTGAGCACGTCAAGCAGATGGTTATTAAGAAGCAGATCGAAGCCAAAGGTTTAGCAAGCTCTGTAGCTATGAATGCTGGTGCTATGAGTGTGATTGCGGCTCAAGCGGCTCCTGCTGCCACTCTAGTGTCACTTGCTACGGCAGGTGGTAACTCAGCTCCAGCAGTTGCTGGTATGGGAACAGCATTCTCAGCGGCTCGTGCAATGTCATTAGCAACGTTCGAGGGCGGCGGCTTTACAGGAATGGGCGCTCGTGCGGGCGGAGTAGACGGCAAAGGCGGCTTCCCAGCCATCCTGCACCCCAACGAAACAGTCATTGACCACACACGAGGCCAAGGGCAAGGTATTACCATCATTAACAACATTGACGCATCAGGTAATCAGGATGTTGACGAGAAGATCGCGATTGCAGTTACACAATCATCGCGACAGACGGTTGAACAGGTACATAACATGATGCGTAGAGGGCGCATGTAATGGCAACGTACAACTTCCCTAGCATTACTCCGACGTCGCAGACGTTCGAGCTAGTGACTAACTCTCGTCAGTTTCAGAGTCCGACTAGCGGAGCAGTACAGACGCTCTCGCGCAAAGGTTCGTATTGGAAAACACGTATGACATTTAGCAATCTGTCTGGTGATGATAGGGCAGAGTTGCAGGCGTTTATCGCTAAGATGGATGGACAAGTACATCGCATGAGGCTCGAGGACTATGGCTATGTTCGTAGAGGGTCAGCTACATCCCCGCAAAACGTTTTAGTGGATGGTGCAGGTCAAACAGGCACTACCCTTACATTGGATGGCGCTACACCTAACGTAACAGACTTCTTCAAAGCTGGTGACTACTTATCCTTTAACAATGAATTGCACATGGTTACTGCTGATGCTGATAGTAATGCCAGCGGCGATATTTCAGTATCTATTGCTCCGCCCATTCGCAAAGAAACTAATGATAATGATGAGGTAAGAGTATTTAACCCGTTAGGCATTTTTATGATGACCAATACGCCACGATGGAGTACTGAGTCTACTTACATAAGTTCTATTACTATCGAGGCTATTGAGGACGTTCTGGCATGAGTCGTGGTCTCTCAACAGCAGTTGTTAACGCACTCACAGCAGACGTTGTACGCCCTGTTACGTTCGCTAAGCTCGACTTTTCTAGTAGCACACTTTACTTGCACGACAGCATTGGTACGTTTACGTGGGGTGGTAATGACTGGCTCGGTGTAGGTGATTTTGGCTCAGTGTCTAGCATCGAGGAAGGTGCTGATATCGCGCCATATAATATTACTCTAACGCTATCAGGCATCGACTCTACAATCTCAGACATCGGCACAGCGGGAACAGAAGATTACTTTTTGCGTGACGTAGATATTTATCTTGGCTTGCTCGATGAAGATGAGGCGCTGATAGAAGATCCTAATAAGATTTGGTCTGGCTTTATGGACGTCATGACTTTAACGGCTGGAAGTCAGGGTGACGACATCATACAACTTACGTGTGAGTCTGAGATGGCTAAGATCAATCGTTCGCGTAACCTTAAGTACACTCACGCGGAACAGCAGCGCGTAGACTCTAATGACCTGTTCTTCGAGTACCTGCACGAGATTACAGGCGTCAAGATCCTTTGGAAGGACAAGAATAGCGGCAACCTAGGCGTTGGTAATGGCGGCGGCGGTGGCGGCGGAGGCGGCGGAGGTGGCCGTACTAGAGACCCACATATCCCAAGCGACCTCCCCTAAAATATTTGCCGCGCTTAATCGCTGGCAAAAGGGAGAGTTTCAGTACGGTACGCGAGATTGCGTAGCTTTTACTGTCTTCATGATCCAAGAACTGCATGGCATCGATTACAGCCATGAGCTTGTCTACAACTCAGAAGAGCAAGCTAACGAGATCATAAATTCTCACAATGGGTTTATGAGTTTGATCGACAGGGTTCTTGGTGCTCCTGTTGACTATCCCACGGTTGGCCATCCCGTCATGTGTGATTTACCTCGTATCGGACTGCTGATGGGGGTAAAATTGGGGGAGTCAGTGGCCGTCGTCACTAAGCGCGGACTCACTAGAATTCCAGATAGTTATATCGTAAGGAGCTGGGAATGCCATCAGCAATAGCCGCTACAGTCACTTTCTTAAAGACGGTTGGCTTAGCTGTAGGCGGTTTGGGGCTTACTGCTGGTCAAGCTCTTGCTCTTGGTGCTGCTACTGTTGTGGCAGGTGCAGTAGCCGCTCAGAAGTTAATCTCAGAGTTATACAGCGTTCCTAACATAGACAGTGATCGTAGCCGTCAAGCGACCGTAAGAGGCACTGTAGAGCCGCAGAAGCTAATCTATGGCGAGGCTCTAGTATCTGGCCCTATTAGCTTTGTCGGTGTTGCTGGCACTGATAATCGCGATCTGTATCATGCCATTGTTCTCGCAGGGCACCCTTGTGACTCTATCTCAGATATTTACTTTGACGATGAGCGCATCCAGAGCGCACATATAAATGCGTCTGGTAACGTCACGACAGGTACGTTTGGCCCTAAAGATGGCACAACAATCTGTGTCATAAGAAAGCTGACAGGTAGTCAGACAACGGCAGATTCTGTTTTAGATGGGGCTTTTTCTACGATCAACTCAAGCGAGCACATAGGCACTAACCTCACTTACATCGTCACTAAATTTACTTTAACCGAAGATAGCCAAGAGACGTGGGATAAGTTCATGCCCAACGATATCAAGGCTTTAGTCAAGGGCAAGAAGGTATACGACCCACGTCAGGACAGCACTAGCACCTACTATGACGCTAGTGTAGGTGTTTCTACTCAGCGGTCTAACGACTCTACGACGTGGGAGTGGTCAGAGAACCCAGTCTGGTGTCTAGTTGATTATCTTACGGATGATCGCTTCGGAATGGACATCGACTTGGATCGTATTGATCTCAGTAAGGCGGTAGATGCTGCGGACATTTGTGATGCGACAGTAAGCGTGCCTGGAGGATCAGAGAAGCGTTATACGTGTAATGGTGTTGTCTTTGGAACAACCACACATAAGGCCAACATTAACAAGATCCTTTCTTCAATGAACGGAATGCTCACTTATACCAATGGTCAGTATGTCATTAGAGCAGGTGCATTTGAGACAGTTGGCACAGGAATGACGCTTACTGAAGACCACATGACTGGCCCTGTAAAGTTAAAAACATCGTTTGAGCGTAATGAGCGTTTTAACACCATCACGGGCACATTCATCGACCCTGATAAGAACTACAAAGAGATAGAGTTCCCAAAGGTACAGATTACTAGTGCATTGACTCGTGATAATAATGAAGAGCTGACACGCGAGTTGAAGTTGGGCATGACCAATAGCCGTTACATGGCACAGCGCATTGCTCACAAACTTATACAACTCAGTGATTTACAAAAGGTACTCACTTTTCCTACTAACCTAGCAGGCGTAAATATCTCGGTCGGTGATCGCGTGAACGTGACACTTTCTGAGTTTGGATACACGAATAAGACGTTTGTTTGTGTGGGGTGGTCGTTTAGTGAGTCGGGTAGTGGTGGTGTGAATCTTACGCTGCGTGAAGATGATTCTTCATCCTATGCAGACTTATCTGTATCTGGCTATTCCACGGTTACTCCTGCGGGCGGTATACAGCAGGGGTTCTTTGGCGTGCCCGATCCTAGTGGTCTTAGCGCCACGGCTCATGTCGAGAGCATTGAGTTAGATTGGACTAACCCAGCGAACATGACAGGCATCATTGCCATTGAGGTGTTCGCATCACCCAACTCTAGCTGGTCTAGCGCAGTCAAGATTGGCGAGACAATAGGCACACAGTTTATCCACGACGAGTCTAATGGCGTCGATGCAATCGTTGAAGGTGATCAGCGTTACTACTGGGTGCGAGCGCGTCGTTTCCCATCGGGTGAAGGGACAGATGCAGTATCCGATAGAAACCCTGATAGTGATACCAGTACCGTACAGGCGACAAAAGGAGCTTTGGGTGACTTAGCGAGCTTAGACACAGTAGGTGATGCACAGATAGACGATAATGCAGTTGGCTCAGATCAGATTGCAAACGATGCTGTCACCGCAGATCAAATAGCAGACGGCGCGGTTGAGCGTAGTGCTTTTGCTAGTGGCATACAGCCCGTGCAAGTCGTAAGCACATTGCCAGCGTCAGCAGCACAAGGCGACATGGCATTTCTTACCACAGACAATAAGCTCTATCGTTATAATGGCACGGCTTGGACTGTCGCAGTAGATGGCGGTGACATAGTAGCTAACTCAATAACGGCAGGGCAAATTCAAGCTGGCGCTATTGGCGCGACGGAAATAAGTGTCACAAACTTAGCGGCAATCAACTCTGACTTAGGCACTTTGACGGCAGGAACCATTGACGCATCTGCTGTAACTGTAAGCAATTTATCCGCAACAAATATAACTGCTGGAACCCTAGACGCCGACAGAATAAGCATTGATGGCGTTACATTAGACACAAACGCAAGCGGCCAGCTCATCATTGCAGATAATGGTGTGAGCGATGACCAAGTTTTATCGCTTGATGGATCTCAAACAACCATTACTAATCTGCAAGTGGCTAACTTGTCGGGCGACGTTTCAGAGGTATTTAATCTTAGTGTTTTTGTGTACCCATATCATAGCGTTCCAGAGGGTGCTTCTAATGTAGATACATTTGCTGAGTTTACAATTCCTGCGCCCGATAGCTCTCTGAATAAATATGCGAGCTTAAACGGAAAGGTGAAATATATTCCTTCAACCTCACTAGATGATTGCATATTGGTGATGCAGTTTGAGAGAAAAAGCAAAGGCACATCATCAGGAACATTGATCGGCGGCGTCGTTGGTATTGTAGGATCAGGCACAACTGGCTCACCTTATCAGCATTATGTTGAGATAAGCGGCAACCATACGAAAGAAATTGATGCCTACGGCGGAATCGCACAGTCTCAAACCTCTCCCAGTAATGTTTCAAAACCACAAGCCGTGGAATATAAAAGTGCAACTAATCGCACTCGGATTATTTATAGTGGCAGTCAGCAATCGACGCCAACATATACAACAGGAAGTCTGTATTACAACGCTGATAGGTGGATTTCTAGTGGCTCGTGGTTAGATGATGCGGCTGGCGCTCAAAGGTATCCAATACCAGATGTGGGTTCAATCTCTACCTCGTTGACATTGCCTTTGAATCAGGCGCTTGCGAAAAGTTCAGCGGCTGAAGATTATAGAGTTCGCGTTTACACTTTAGGACGCTCAACTGGCACATTGAATTTGGCGAGTATAGACAGTCAAATTTTCTTAATGACGTGAGGATGACATGGCTATTGTTGCTGGTTACACAAAACAAAGTGACGGTGAATATGTTGTTATAGGTAGCTATGATAACCCATCACTAGCAGAGGGCGCGGTGGAGTCTGATACCTCCTCTGATGTTAAGCATTATTGGATAGCCTCGTTTGTAAAGGCAGAAACTAATGAGCCAGATGTCTTAGGCTACATCGATGTGTGAGATAGAGACTTGCCACAAACGTATTCTTCAGCCACAAGTAAGTCTGAAATCACATGGCCTACTAAACCATAGCGGTGATATAATCGAGAGATTCTAGGAGGATTTCGCATGGCTAACCCATTCATTTATGAGAATGCCCCGAATCAGTCTGGCTTAGTGATTGACATGGTTGAGGTCACTACTAATGACAGCACTGATAATGTAGGTAGCGGTAACATCGCAATCGGCTTGTATATCGAGACGGGCGGTGATGTTGTGTTCTTGAACAAAGACGGCAACGAGCGCACTGTGACTGTTCCAGACTTCCACACTCTGACTTGCTCAGTGAAGCGTGTTAAGTCCACAGGAACCACAGCAACTGGCATTCACGCACTGGTAGTCTAAGACATGGCAACGATAACTCACAAACAGGGCGACACGCTTGAGTGGGTTATTTCGCTCACGGAGAGCGGATCTGTCGTAGATATTTCTGATTGGAGTATCAGGGCGCAGATTCGTCAGAACGACACGCTGATTGCGACACTGACGACGACTGTCACCAATGCGAGTGGCGGCGTCTTTAATCTTACTGCAACTGCGACGGCGACTGACAGTTGGGCGGCGGGGAATCATTCCTGCGATATCGAATTTACCGATAACACCAACGACGTGTTTTCTACTGAGACTTTTACCGTGACTATCATCGAGGACATCTCTCATGATTAGTGTCACCTCGCCAACACGCACAGCATATTCCATATCTATCGAGCAAGGGCAGGTGGCCTCTGGCACTGTGTCATTCTCGTCTCGTGCGATTAGTATCGTGCCCCAAGGCGGAGAGACTGTTAGCCTGGTTGAGGCCGTAACAGTCGATGGCGCGATTCAGAATCAGCCCAAGGAGTCCAACTAATGGCTGTCAATTTAGGCATTAACATTCAGCGAAGTCCGAACCGTATCAACCAGCAGTTGAGAGAGGCGGGTGTCATTGGTAAGTTTCCGAAGTTACTGTTGGACTTTGCTGATAACTACTACTTAGCCAATGGCGGCAGTAAGACGCTGGCTAATGCAGTCACCCACGCCCGTGCTGGCAATGCCACTATGACTGACGGCTATGGGCCTGAGCTTGTTACCAATGGTGGCTTTACAGGGAATGCAGATAACTGGACGCTAGTGGACTCTACATATCGCGATAATGCTGTTGATGTTGCCACAACAAGCGCAGTGTTTCCTTTAACTCAAACAAGTACAACAGCAGAGGCTGGAAAGTCATACGTTGTAACTTTTCAAGCACGCAACAAAACAGGCCCTGGCGCAATAAAGCCCAATTTTGGTGGTGTTGACGGAACTTTTAGATCAACTGAGGGATACCACACCGAAATAATTACCGCATCGACTACTGGAGCTTTAATTTTTAAAACGGGCGGCTCGGCTTTTACTGGAACCATAGACAACGTAAGCGTCCGAGAGATGCCTGTTATCAAATGGGCACCGCATAATCTAGTGATTGGTTCAGAAGATCCTTTAGGTAGCGCATGGAGCGAAGTAAATGCAACTGTAGACGAAAACGCTACGGATCGACACGGCATTTCTAATAGCGCTGTTACTGTCACTAGCGGCACTGGTGGTGGCTCTAGCACTTCATCATACACTCGAAACAGTCCGTTTGTTTTTAGTAGCGGAGATCCTCACACGGTTGCTGTGTATTTAAAAGCAGATCAAAGCACTGCGGCGGCAATATCTATAACCGCTTATGATGTACCAGTAACTTGTTTCTTCGATCTAGCAAGCGGCTCAGTTGGATACACTAATGGTAATGAAGATGCTGTTAGTATTACCGATGTTGGTTCTGGCTGGTATCTTTGTAAAATTACACGGTCTTCGAATGGTTCTGATTTGTCAGGACAAGTTCGCATAGGGCCAGCGGCAAATGATGGTTCACTTCCGACAGATATCAATGTGCCACAAGATGGTAGCGCGTCTATTATATTTGATGACTTGCACATCTACCGCTCTGACTTAGGCGGCATGGTAGACAACCCTGAGAGTGGAGACTCATACGTCCCTACAACGTCAGCGGCTAAGTACCTCCCACGCATAGGACACCACGTCTACAACGGCTCTGCATGGGTTAACGAGGGTGTACTGGCTGAGTCTGAGTCTAGGACTAATCTGATTGAGCGCTCTAATACGTTTGATTCAGTATGGAGTGCGACAGGATTATCTTCTCGCACAGCAAATGAGGTTGGGCCTGATGGCGTAGATAACTCTGCTTACACCCTAACAGCTAGCACAGCGGCTGGTATTCATGCTAATGGTAACACTACTTTATTTACGTCGGGATCTGCTCATACAGGCTCTTGTTATTTTAAAAAGGGCACACAGAGATATGTAAAGCTAAGGGCTGGCAACACGGTAACATGGCCAGCAAATGTCACTTTTGATTTAGATAACGGTACTGTTGATACAGAAACTAACGGCACGGGAACTATTCAAGAAATAGGAAACGGCTGGTATAGGTGTGCAGTAACGGCGACAGCGGCTTCAACAGCAAACACAAACTTTAATATCTATATTTTAAATGATTCAAAGGCTGAGTCTTTTACTGGCGCAGGAACAGAGACGACTATTGTATGGGGCGCTCAACTTGAAGTAGGTGCAACACCCTCCAGTTTTATACCTTCGGACGATGGCACAAGCACAGTAACCAGAGCGGCTGAGACATTCACTATCCCATCAGCTAACCTACCGTGGCCTACGCCGCAGTACATTGGCTCTGAGTTGGTGACTAATGGGACGTTTGATAGTGATGTTTCTGGGTGGAGTGCAGGGCCAAACGACTCTAGTATTTCTTGGAGTAGCGGACAGATTGATGTAACTAGATTAAATTCGACAACATCTGGTTGTTTTACGGGCTATCAATTAGTTACTGGTTTAACAGTAGGAAAAACGTACTGGTTGCAAGGCGACATCATAACGGCAAGTCACGAGGCATCTATAGTGCCTAGCGCCACGCTAGGATCAATTGGCTATGATGAGTCTTATATACGCTACTCCAACAATCAAGTAAATAACGGATTTAGTTCATTCCCTGTAACAGCAAAAGTAGCATTTGAAGCGACAGCAACGTCTATGTATATAGGATTGGGAGCAAGATCAAACCCCGCCGCAACAGCCACTTTCGACAACATCAGCGTCCGCGAGATCAACCCCCTGTCTGTCTCTATCGGCATGGAAGGTAGGGTAACGTTTGCTGATACTGATGTGGGGACTGAAGCTACTTTCGTACGTTGGTTTGGCGGCAATCAAAACCTAATCATTAACTCATTGCAGACAGGCGGTAGCAGAACGGGGCAAATACAGTTTAGACAAGAAGCGAATGACGTTAATGATGCCGCAAACACATCAAATACTTATTTTTCTCCTGACATACTAGTGCCGTTTAATATGGCATCTCGTCATGGATCAACATTTGTTAACGGAGCAGAAAGCGGTGTAGCTCTCACGGCCAATACTACGCCTGTTTCTTTAGCTGATCTCTCTAGCACTGACTTGGAGTTAGCCTATAAGTACATGGGAACCATCTCAGAATTCCGTGTATGGGATAAGGACATCACCGATGCTGGGCTTGTAGAGGCAACCAATCCATCGCTAGAGCCATCCCTGAGTCTTGAATTTTCAGGACTTGGTACTAATAGTTTCACCGTCAGCGATTGGAGTGAATAAGATGACTAAGCAATTTTCAAACTACTCTGATCTGATTACGTTTACCCGAGCCTCTGGAGGCCATGCGTTGCGCCCTGTTAGCTATGGGGATGAGCTATCGCCTAATGCCACTTTTACAGGAAACATTGACGGTTGGACAAATGTAAGTTCCGCGGGCACAGTCACAGCAGAAAACAATGAATTAAAAATTGTTACGACAAGTACAAATGGTGCAGTTCTAAACTCATCTATTACTCTTGAAGTGGGCAAAATTTACACAGTTAGTGCGACATCGACATCTGCAACAGCGAGCCACATGCTACGAATGGGAAGCACAAGTGCTACTTCGACTAATATTTTAGCGGGGACACAATCCTCTGTTCCAAAGACTTTTACGCATACTTTTGTTGCGACAAGCACTGTTCTTTGGATTTATCTTCGTGTTCTTGGTGCTGGTACAGTTACATGGGACAACGTATCCGTCAAAGAAGTCACCTTCGACGAATCAGACGGCACCCTAATTTTATTCGAGCATCCCGATGACGTCCCTCGCGTAGAGTGGGATAGCGCAGGTAACAGGCTGGGTTTGCTGGTGGAGGAGTCTAGGACTAATCTGGTTACTTACTCTGAGGACTTTAGTAATGCGGCTTGGAGCAAGACACGCGGTGATATTGCAAGCGTTACAATTACTGATCCAGCGGGACAGCAAAATGCGTTTTCATGGACTTCCAATGATTTTTCAGAGTCGTATTTAGCAGACAATACAACCATATCCTCGGGCGCAACAGTAACCTTTAGCGGCTTTGTAAAAAAGAACACTGCTGATTATTGTCACTTGTTAGTCTGGGACGCGTCTGCAAATGGTTGTCGGGTATGGTTTGATTTAGACGGCGGACAAGTAGGAACAAACACTTCGTTTGGTAGCACTTTTACTGTCAGTGACTCGTCTATTACAGAATATCCAAACGGCTGGTATAGATGTTCAATGACGGTTACGACTTCTGGAAGCACGACAGCGCAAGCAAGATTTCAGATGTCCAATAGTGACGGCGTTATAAACTCTAGTGTTGGAAAATCTATTTACATTTTCGGCGCTCAAGTCGAACAAGCCTCATTCCCCACAAGCTACATCAAAAGTAACTCAGGCAGTACGACAACACGCTCTGCCGACGTAGCGTCTATCCCCGTGGCTGACTTTGGGTTTAATGCTGATGAGGGAACTGTAGTTTGTCAGGTTCAGCACTTTACTACTGAGTCCTCAACAGCTCATGCGCCGTTTGGTTTTGATGATGGCACATCTAATAACAGAATGTGGTACTACCAAAATAAAGGGCAATGGATTGGCTCTGTTTCTGGATCGACTACATTTAGTGTCGATGCCACTGATCCAACCGAAGGCGTAGAAACAAAAGTCGGAGTTACTTACAAAAAAGACGATTTTACACTCTACCTTAATGGCTCCAGTATCGGCACTGATACAAGCAGTAATGTGCCAGTAGTAGACACGATGGGAATAGGCAGAGTCGGTGCAAGCGGTACAGAGCTTAACGGCCACATTAAGTCCATCAAATACTACCCACGCCGCCTAACTAACGCACAACTACAGGATCTAACATCATGACAGAAGAAGTAATTGACGAAGCACGTAAGCGTGACTTCTACCTAAAGCTAACCGCTGAGTCAGACATGCCTACTGTACTCTCTGCGTTCTACCAGCAGGACTACATTACTAATGTGGACGAGGAAGGCGTAGAAACTCAGGTAGCAGACGGTGACGCATACCTAGTGACTCACAGCCATGAGTACGCTATCGATGTCGTAGGGACAATCTACGAGCCTACAGGGGAAACTCTGACAGACAACGAGGGTGTGGCCTATCCAGCTATGGCACCTATCGACGGCTGGCACGTCAACATCCGTCTCGTCGGGGATTCAATGCGTGAGACTGTAGAGGCTCTGGACACAACCCACGGCGTAACCCCTAATTCACCCAGTAGAGTATGGCTTTGAGAGATGGACGTTGCACAGGAAGCACTGCTAAAAATTGAGGCTCACGAGAAAGAGTGCAGCATTCGTTATGAGGCTATTCAGCGGCAACTAGATCAGGCTGATGCTCGATTTGATCGGCTTGAGAAGTTAATGCTACAAGGCTTTGGCATGATGGGCGGCGTAATCGCTCTGGCTATGGCGGTGCTAGAGTTTGCTCGATAAGAGCAGATGG
>Ga0213865_10000203_pt1 | contig 39259 bp, 39 predicted proteins | sample PICome_6_FD_160100 | JGI IMG/M metagenome (GOLD analysis project Ga0213865, IMG submission 160100) | Coastal seawater microbial communities near Pivers Island, North Carolina, United States - PICO282 | ecosystem: Environmental > Aquatic > Marine > Coastal | place: USA: North Carolina...
AGCAATCAGGCTGAGATTATACCCATAGAACCTGGGCAGGTAATGCTGCCAAGGAAATTGTATCACTATTAATTTCGAATAATACCCCTTTTATTCGTGTAAAAATACGAATGAAAACGAAAATTATCGCCGCGCTTATGATGGTGGTTGGTTTTACACAAGCGCAACAAACAACTCAGGTCAATACATTGGAAGAAGTTATTGTATCTGCAGAAAAGGCAAACGACTCCCTTCCGATTAGTTTTACTGAAATTCTTCCAGCGCAATTCGCACCATTGAATCTCGGACAAGATTTACCGGTATTACTCAATTTTCAGCCCTCTGTGGTGAGCACGACCTATGATGGAACTGGAGTAGGTTATACCGACTATCGCATTAGAGGTGCTGACAACTCTAGAATCAACGTGACCATTAATGGAATCCCATACAATGACGCAGATTCGCAGACCACCTTCTTTGTTAACCTCCAAGATTTCGCCTCTTCTTTAGAACGCATTCAAATCCAAAGAGGTGTAGGAACTTCTACTAATGGGGCAGCTAGTTTTGGAGCTTCTGTTCAGTTAGAGACCGAGCAATTTCAAGAGGATGCCTATTACGAATTTAATTATGCCACCGGTAGTTTTGGAACACAACGCAAGAACATCAAGTTCTCTACAGGATTGTTAGAAAATGGTTTCTCATTTAACGGAAGACTTTCTAAGGTAGAAACAGATGGTTATGTAGACCGCGCTTTTGCGGATCTAAAATCGTATTACCTCAACGGTTCATACCGCAATGGGAATACCGCCTTATCTGTTGTAGCATTTGGAGGAACTGAGCGCACGGGTTTGAGCTTTTTTGGATTGGATAAGGCCGGATTAGAACAAGACCGAACGGTCAATTACGATGGTTTATACTTTGATGCTCAAGGAAATTATGTCGCCTATGAAGATCAGACAGACAATTACCAACAAGATCATTTACAACTGCATTGGAATCAGAAGCTAAGCGGCGATTGGCGTTTTAGACTTAGCCTGCATCACACAAATAGCGCAGGATATTTTGAGCAAATCCAGGACGATGCGAGTACCTATACTTACCGCATAACAGATTTGGCAAATAGTCTTACTACTGACCTCGCTACTCAAGCTCATTTGAATTCTGAATTTTATGGGGGGATATTTAATTTACAGCAGCAGAAAACGGATTATACCCTCACCTTCGGAGGAGGATTTAACCGTTATCTAGGCGAACAATTTGGATTGGTGAAATGGGCTGATGTCGCTGTGTTACCTGCACCAAATTTTGAATTTTATCGCAACACCTCAGATAAGCGCGACAGTCACGTTTATACCAAATTTCAGTATAGACTTTCAGAGAAATGGAACGCCTTTACAGATTTGCAATACCGAGCGATTAACTATACTGCCTCGGGTTCACTTGTAGAACGCACTGGGCAAATTGACGTGGATGAGAATTATGGATTCTTTAATCCTAAGCTGGGATTAGACTTTAAAGCCTCATCATCCACTCGTATTTACGCTTCTTTTGCCAGAGCAAATCGAGAACCTGCTCGAGTTGATTTTGAAAACGGTAATCCTGAAGCTGAGCAATTGGATGATTTTGAATTTGGATTTAGATTGAACCATTCCAAACTAAAGCTCAATGCAAATGTTTACTACATGAATTATGAGAATCAATTGGTTCTCACTGGAGCCTTAGATGAGGTAGGATTTCCTATTCGTCAAAATGTGGGAAGTTCTTATCGCTTTGGTTTAGAAGTAGACGCCGTATATCCTATTACCTCTAATTTGACTTGGCGACCTGCTATTTCGTTGAGCAACAATAAAAACAGAAATTTTATTGACAATAAAAACGGGAGTCTTGTCGACTTGTCTGACACTGCTATTTCCTATTCTCCCAATTTAATTGCTTCACATGTATTGGCTTATGAAGCGAGTGAAAAATTCACAGCTTATTGGTTCTTTAAACATGTAGGAGAGCAATATATGAGCAATACCGAAGCTGAATTGTCTATAATTGACGCCTACAGTGTTCACGATTTAAGTTTTGATTACGAATTGAATTCAAATCTTAAATTTCAATTATTAATCAATAATGTCTTTGATTTGAACTATGAAAACAACGGGTATTTTTACAGTTATGACATTGAAGACAATGGAGCAGTAACCACCTTTTACGGAAATGCATACTACCCTCAAGCAGGAAGAAATTACATGCTAGGGATGAGTCTGCGATTCTAATTGTAGATATAAAGATTTGAAGTGCTTGACCTGACGTTGTACTCTAGCAAATCGTATAAAAACTCACCATCAGGGCGGTCTAACAGCTGCCCTGTAAAAAGGCTGTATTCATAGGAGTCGCATTGACAAGTACCACTGTCACCTCCTGCTACTATCCTTGAGCAGGGTGAAGGCGTGTGGTTTGGACAACTGGCTTCGAATGCCCTAAAGGTGTCAAAACCGGTATTCATAATGTAAACCCCTTTGATACCAACGCCTTGAGTTCCTATAAATACAGGATTACCTATGTTTTGAAGGGCATTGAATTGTGGAAGGTTCAAATTAACTTGATATTCAAAACTGGTTTCAATTAAGTAAGGGTTTCTATTGGTTCTTGTTTTTGTACAAGCAAAGACTAAAAAGCTGGAGAAAATTATAAGTACAAAGGCTTTATTCATCAGAAATCGATCTAGAATAACATTCATTCAAAATTATGTATCTTTACCTTAATAATCCTCTAAAACTTTTTTAGGTTCTGGGGGATTTTAATTTTTTGATTATGAGCAAGATAGCATATTACACGAAAGAAGGATTAGAAAAATTAAGAAAAGAATTAAACGAATTGAAAGATATTGAGCGTCCCAAGGCTTCACAAGCTATTGCTGAGGCAAGAGACAAAGGTGACCTTTCAGAAAACGCCGAATACGATGCTGCAAAAGAAGCACAGGGCTTATTGGAATTGCGAATTTCAAAGCTCGAAGAAACCATGGCAAATGCACGTATCATTGATGAGTCTCAATTAGATACTTCTAAGGTGCTGGTTTTGTGTACAGTTAAGCTTCTCAATAAAATGAACAAGCAAAATATGACCTTTACCTTGGTGGCCGAAAGTGAGGCCGATTTAAAGGCGGGCAAGATTTCTGTGAACTCACCAATAGGAAAAGGATTGTTAGGAAAGGCTGTAGGTGATGTCGCCGAGATTCAGGTACCTAATGGAGTACTGCAACTAGAAGTTCTGGAAATCACGAGATAAACGTTATGTCTTCAATTTTTACCAAAATTGTCAATGGAGAAATCCCAGCTTATAAAGTGGCTGAAACCGACAAATTTCTTGCGTTCTTAGATATTAATCCCAATGCGAAAGGTCATACCTTATGTATTCTCAAAGAAGAGATTGACAAGTGGTATGATGTAGATGATCAGCGATTTACAGATTTGATGGCCTTTTCGAAAAAAGTGGCTTTGGCCATTGAAGAAACCATTACTTGTAAACGTGTCGGCCTCTCTATTATTGGACTTGAAGTACCACATGTTCACGTTCATTTAATTCCTTTGCAAGAAATGGACAATGCTCGATTTACTTCAAAGGTATCGCTTTCTGAAAGTGAATTTAAGGAAACGGCTCAAGCCATAGCCCAAGCTTTTAACAACCAAAATGTCTAAATCAAAATCATGGAAATACAAGGAATCATCAAAGAAATAGGAGAAACAAAAACCTATGGAAATAACGGGTTTCGCAAGTGCGAATTAATTTTAACCACTCAAGAACAATATCCACAACACTTAATGATTGAATTTGTTCAAGACAAGGCAGACTTGCTTGCTGCATTTTCATCAGGACAAGAAGTGACTGTTGGTATAAACCTAAGAGGAAGAGAGTGGACGAACCCTCAGGGAGAGGTTAAATATTTCAATTCGATTCAAGGCTGGAAAATTCAGGCCAATCAAACAGCTCCTTCTAATAATCCTCCGGTTGATGAAATGCCACCGATGCCACCGATGGATCAATTTGAAAAAACAGACCAAAGTAAAGAAGAAGATTTTGACGATTTACCCTTTTAAAAATTAGGGAGTTCCAATTTCTTTTTTATCTTATAGTGTATTTCGCAATTAAGCACCTAACCAATGTACACAATTAAAGGCGAATTCTATTTTCCAGACATCAGTATGGCCAATGCAGATGGCCTATTGGCTATTGGTGGGGATTTAGAACCAGAACGACTTAAGCTCGCCTATAGCCGAGGTATTTTTCCGTGGTTCGAAGACGACAAGGTCATTATGTGGTGGAGTCCTGATCCAAGAATGGTTTTATTTCCAGAGGAAATAAAGATTTCGAAAAGCATGCAAAAGGTATTGAAATCTGCACAGTTTCGCGTTACTGAAAACGTGGCTTTTGAACAGGTCGTTTCTTTTTGTGCCTCAGTCAATCGCCCTAAGCAAGAAGGCACTTGGATTACTGAGGGAATGAAAACAGCTTATTCCAGTTTACATTACCAAGGCTTGGCCAAATCATTTGAAGTTTGGCGAGAAAATGAATTAGTGGGCGGATTATACGGAGTTCAAACCGGTAAGGTTTTCAGTGGTGAGAGCATGTTCTCTCTTGAATCTAATGCCTCTAAAGTTGCCTTAATCGCTCTCACTCAATCTGCAGCTGCCCATGGAATTGCCTTAATTGATTGTCAATTGTATACGACTCATTTGCAATCGATGGGGGCAAGAGAAATTTCCAGAGCTGAATTTATCTCATTTCTTTAAAATCTACTGCGTTTACAGCTCGTAGTTCTTTTTGACAAAAACAATCTTCAAAGTGGTCGTTGACGATACCCACGGCTTGCAAAAAAGAATAAATGGTAGTCGAGCCTATAAATCTAAATCCGAGCTGTTTCATGTCTTTTGAAATACGCTGGGATAGTTCAGATTGCGCTATCAAATCATTTTTGCTCACTATGTTGTTTTTGATGATTTTACCATCTGTAAATCCCCAGAGGTATTTTGAAAAACCGATTTGCTCATCGAGCTGTATAAAAGCATTAGCATTGCTAATTACAGCTTTTATTTTCTGCTTGTGTCTGATGATTTTCGCATTGCTGAGGAGCTCTTCGACTTTTTGCTGCTCATAATGAACGATTTGATCAGGATTGAGCTGATCAAAAGCGTCTAAGAAATGATTTTTCTTTTTAAGGATTGTTATCCAGCTGAGTCCCGATTGAAAGGTTTCTAAAATCAAGCACTCAAAAAGCTTTTGACTATCTACTATAGGACGTCCCCAATGCTTGTCGTGATATTCTTCATAAAGTGCATCCCCTTCACACCAGAAACAGCGTTTTTGAATTTCCATAGCAAGGGATTATTTGGATTGAAACAAATAGGTAATACGCCCTTTTTGTATTTTGGATGTTGAACTTTGAAACAGGGCTTTTGTAGCGTAATCAATAGCGTTTTCAATCAAACATCCATTAGAGGAGTTAGACAACTTATCGTTGTATCTTGTCGAAATGACCTTCCCTTCGGCATTGACTTCAATGTCGATGGCAATTGTTCCTCCGGTGATACACTTGTATACCGGAATGGGCAGTGCAATATGTGTTCGGTTTTCTAAATAATAGCGAACAGTGGTTTTCCTGTTGTGCTTGGCAACTTCAGCTTCTTTAGTATTATTTTGAGAGAGCTTCTCGATTCGCAAATCAATATCCTTTTTAAATTCTTGAAAATCGCGCTCAAAATCAGATGCTGGGCCTGAGGTATTTTCTGAGTTGTTCTCGAAAAACTCAGGTTTGAGTTCTTCTAAGCTCGCCAAGGGTTCTACTTCGTCTACAAGGTTTTCTGCTGATTCATTTGAGGCCTGATGTGTTTCAATTTCTTCTTGACGGCCTTTTGTCTGCTCTATTTTTTCTTCAATAGGACTTGTAAGATTTTCTACGATTTCAATAGGAAATTTTTCGATGGTCTCGCTGCCGAATTGAATTTTTATCAAAGCAATAAGAGATAGTATACCCGTAATTAGGGTAATGATTAGTGCTTTATCTCTGATTTTTAAATTCACAGCAGTAAGGTAATAAATTAAAAAAAGACGCCTAAATGGAATTTGATTCCAGTAGCTTTTTGATGCTTTCAGGGCTTAGTGCCTTATCTACCTTGTACGAGCCTATTGCTGTTCGTCTGAGGCTTGAAAGGTGTGCTCCTGATTGTAGTGCTTTGCCAAAATCATGCGCAATAGACCTGATGTAAGTGCCTTTAGAACATTGAATTTTAAAATTTAAATCAATGCTTTTTTTATTCATTTGAATGGATTCGATCTCAAACTGGTGAATTTCAACTTCTCGCTCAGGAACCTCAATAGTGTTTCCTGCTCTGGCATGTTCATAGAGCCTTTTACCTTCTTTTTTAAGTGCAGAATACAATGGAGGTCTTTGCAGTATGACTCCTGTAAATTGTTTTTTGGTTTCAACAATCAGTTCTTCGTTTATATGTGCGATGTCATAGTGCTGGTCAATTGCTGTTTCCAGGTCGAAAGAGGGCGTAGATGCTCCTATGCAAATCGTTCCTGTATAGGTTTTGGTTTGACTTTGAAAATCAGCGATTTGCTTGGTCATTTTTCCGCAGCAAATCAGCAGTAAACCAGAGGCCAGGGGATCAAGTGTGCCTGCATGACCAATTTTGATTTTCTTGATGTTAAACTTTTTTTTAAGACTCCATTTGATGGCATTAACGGCTTGAAAAGAGGTCCAGTTTAGAGGTTTGTCTACCTCGAATACAAAGCCTTCTTGAAATCGTTCTAAGGTATAAGTCGAAATTTGCTCCAATGTTTTAACTATTTATCGCAATAATTCCGACGATTAAGCAATAAATGGCGAAATACGACAACTTACTGCGACGCACTAGTTCAAGCATCCAATTACAGGCAAAATAACCGCTGATGAGTGCCGCTAAAAACCCAAATAAAAAGGGTAAAAAATTCGTTGTAGAAAGTGCTTCTAATTCTCCACTAAGGATGTCTTTAGCGATTTTACCCAGTATCAAAGGAATAACCATTAAAAATGAAAACTCAGCTGATTTCTTTTTGTCAATTCCGAGTAATACAGATATGGCAATTGTCGATCCGCTTCTAGAAATTCCGGGCAAGATGGCAATGGCTTGGGCGATTCCAATTAACAAGGAATCAATAAACCCCACGTTTCTAGCGGTAGATTTTGCCTTATCAGCGAGATATAAGAGCAGCGCAGTTATAATGAGCATATAGCCGACAAAAGACAAAGATCCACTGAAAAGACTGGCGATTTCATCTTCAAAGAAAAAGCCAATCAAGGCCGCAGGAATCATCGAAACGACAATTTTAAGTGAGAAGGCCATCTCCTTTTTTTCTTTTTTAAATAATCCCTTTAAAAGAGAAGCAATGGTTTTTCTAAAAACGACAATCGTACTTATGGCTGTTGCGAAATGCAGTATCACGGTAAAGAGTAAATTCTCTTCTTCAAAAAAAGAGCTGTTGAGTAAGCTCTTTCCAATCTCAATATGACCGCTTGAAGAGACGGGTAAAAATTCAGTCAATCCTTGAATGATACCAAGAAGTATGGATTCAAGAACGGACATTTATTTTGAATTTGGTTTTTTTAAAATGGCATAAACTTGGATTCCAAGTCCGATAAGAACCAGGGTAGGCGCTAGCCTAATTCTTCTAAAGTTATAGATTTCTGGATTGAATACCTCTGGGTTTTCAGGCGCTCCGCCACTCATTAAAATAAAGCCTATGGCGATACAGAGCAGTCCAATAATCATGAGCTTGTAATTACTCTTATCGAATAAATCGAATTTATTTGCAGGTTGTTTTTTCTTCATTACTCGTAATATAATCGGTCTGTTCTCAAGTTTAAAAAGCGCTGGGTAGCACTCTGCGTGCTAAGGTAAGAAATCAGAACCCCTAAACCGTAGAGACTGATGAATAAGACACTCAAACCAAAAACATCTCCAAAAATGTCAATTTCAGGAAAATTTAGATCTATGGTATTCAATAGAAGAATTAAGATCACGCTCGAAATGGTTGCACCGTAAATTCCCAATTTGATGTTGGTCCAAATAAAAGGTTTTTGGATGAAGCTTTTAGTAGCACCCACCATCTGCATGGTCTTAATAATAAATCGTTTGGAATAAATAGAGAGTCGTATCGAACTATTGATAAGTAGTACCGAAATAATGGTGAAGCAAATACTACTGATCAGCAGCCAAAAACTCGCGTTTTGAATGTTTTGGTCAATGAGCTGAATCAAGGGTTTGTCGTAACTGACCTCTTCTACTACTAGAGATTCTTGTAAGTCGTTGACAATGCGCTCTATGGCATTTTGATTCACGTACTGCGCTTTTAAACTGATGTCAACAGCATCTTTTAGGGGATTATAACCTAAAAACTCCACAAAATTTTCACCGATGTCAGCACTGTATTTTATGGCCGCTTCGTCTTTTGAAATGAATTCGCTGGTCTTTACATAAGGCGACATGCTGAACTTTCGTTGCAGACTTTGTATTTCAGTTTGACTCGCGTCTTCTTTTAAATAAATGGATATGGCAATTTTTTCTTTAAAATGATTGGCGAGCTTTGAAGCGTTGAATACGAGAAGCCCTAATAATCCCATGAGCAGCAGCACTAAAGAGATACTCACCGTTACAGAAACATATGAGGTAATAAGTCTTCTTTTTTGATATTTATCGATGTTGTTGCTCATGTAAAATTCTGCTCATTCAAAAATAGCAAACTTTTGGCTTTACTTTATTAAATGTACTTTTGTAGCGCAAATTTTAGTTCCCACAAAAATCATGGAATACAGGTTTCGAGAAATAGAGGCCAAATGGCAAAAATTCTGGAAAGAAAAACAAACCTTCAAAGCGGATGAAGCCTCAGAAAAACCCAAGTACTACGTATTAGATATGTTTCCATATCCATCGGGCGCGGGCCTTCACGTGGGGCATCCCTTAGGGTATATCGCCAGCGATATTTATGCGCGCTACAAGCGACATCAGGGCTACAACGTTTTGCACCCTATGGGATTCGACTCTTTTGGTCTGCCTGCCGAGCAATACGCTATTCAAACAGGACAACATCCTTCAAAAACGACTGAAGAAAATATCAAGCGTTATAAAGAACAGTTGAGCGGATTGGGATTTTCTTTTGATTGGAGCCGAGAATTCAAAACCTCAGACCCTTCCTATTACAAATGGACACAGTGGATTTTTATTCAGCTCTACAATTCATGGTTTGATTTGACTCAAAATAAAGCCCTTGCGATTGAAGATTTGGTGGCTCGATTTCAGAAGGAAGGAAATAAAGCTGTATTGGCCAGCTGTGATGAAGATTGTCCTCAATTTGAGGCTGCAGAGTGGATGGCTTTTAGCGACACTGAAAAACAAGAAATTCTATTAAAATATCGCCTGACCTATTTGGCAGATACCGAGGTGAATTGGTGCCCAGCTTTGGGGACTGTTTTGGCCAATGATGAAATCGTCAACGGGGTCTCTGAACGAGGAGGGCATCCGGTTGTTCGCAAAAAAATGCGACAGTGGAATATGCGCATAACAGCCTATGCACAACGTTTGTTAGAAGGCTTAGATCAAATCGACTGGCCGCAACCTTTAAAAGATGCTCAAACCAATTGGATTGGTCGTTCAGAAGGTGCTCAGGTCAAATTTGAAATCGAAAATCACCCAGATCAATTGGAGGTTTTTACAACCAGGCCTGATACGATTTACGGGGTGAGTTTTATGACCCTTGCGCCAGAATTAGATTTGGTACGTCAAATAACCACTCCTGAGCAGCGCAATGCGGTTGAGGCCTATATCGACGAGACAGCTAAGCGTTCTGAGCGTGATCGTTTGTCTGATGTTAAAAGCATCAGTGGGGTATTTACTGGAGCCTATGCGATTCATCCACTCAACGGAACAAAGGTTCCGATTTGGATTGGAGATTACGTATTGGCCAGTTATGGAACTGGAGCTGTTATGGCTGTTCCGTGTGGAGATCAACGAGACTACGATTTTGCAAAACACTTTGATTTACCCATTCCAAATATTTTTAAAGACGCTGATATTTCAGAAGCTGCCTTTGTAGATAAGAGTACTACCATAATTGCAAATTCTGATTTCTTAGACGGATTACCTTTTGCCCAAGCCAAGAAAACCGTTATCGAAAAACTCGAAGCTTTGGGTAAAGGAAAAAGGCGAATCAATTACCGATTGCGGGATGCTGTTTTTTCTAGACAGCGCTATTGGGGAGAACCTTTTCCTGTTTATTACATCGATGGAATGCCTCAGATGATTCCGGTAGAAGCCTTACCGCTTCGTTTACCTGAGGTTGAAAAATACTTACCGACAGAGACTGGAGAGCCTCCTTTAGGTAATGCAACACACTGGGCTTGGGATGCTGAGCACCAAAAAGTGGTTGCAAACACTGAGATCAATCACGAAACAATTTTTCCACTAGAGTTAAATACGATGCCGGCATGGGCTGGATCATCACAGTATTTTAATCGCTATATGGACCCGAACAATGATGCTGAAATTTTTGACGCCGCCAAAATAGGGTATTGGAAAGGGGTTGATTTGTACATCGGTGGAAGTGAACACGCAACTTCACACTTGTTGTACGCGAGATTTTGGCAGCAGTTTTTATTTGATAGAGGGCTTGTTCCTCAAGCGGAGTTTGCACAAAAATTAATTAATCAGGGAATGATTACCGGAAACTCTGCCATTGTGTATCGAAAGAGTGGAACAGAGACCTATTACTCTCATGGCCTGGTGGATTTTAAAAATCCAAGTGCCGAAAATGCGGTATCTCATTTCGAACAATTGAGAGTGGATGTTAATTTAATCAATGCCTCAGATGAACTCGATTTGGATGCGCTTAAAAAATGGCAACCTCAATATCAGACGGCTGAATTTAAATTAGAAAACGGGAACTACATCGTGGGTCGTTCGGTAGAAAAGATGTCGAAGCGATGGTACAATGTGGTAAACCCTGATCAAATATGTGAAGAATACGGCGCGGATTCTCTGCGTCTCTACGAGATGTTTTTAGGGCCTTTAGAACAGTCTAAGCCATGGAATACAGCAGGAATTACAGGAGTTCACAGCTTTCTGAAGAAACTGTGCAAGCTCTACGAGCAACCTACGGACCAGCAAGCTAGCGCGGAGTCATTAAAAACATTACACAAGACCATTAAAAAGGTACAAGAAGATTTAGAGCATTTCTCGTTTAATACTTCGGTTTCGACCTTTATGATTTGTGTCAATGAATTGACTGCTCAAAAATGCAGTTCAAAAGAGATTTTAGGAGCCTTGGCCATCTTGATTTCTCCATATGCACCTCATATTGCAGAAGAATTGTACGAGGCACTCGGAAATCAGAAGAGTATAGCCTTTGAACCTTTTCCAGAGTTTAACCCTTCGTATCTGGTCGAACAAGAAAAGGAATATCCCATTTCGTTCAACGGTAAACTTCGTTTTAAGATGAATTTACCTGTGGATTTCGATAAGAAACAGATCGAAGAAGCGGTATTACAAGACGATAGAACGACACATTATTTAGGTGGAAATGCGATTAAGAAAATAATTGTGGTCCCCGGAAAAATCGTTAACATTGTTCAATAAACTCTTATAATTATGGCTGATTATTACATTCTTTTAATCGGAATAGCAATCGCGAGTGGTATCGTTTCACAGCGACTCAAATACAAGTTCAACAAATACAGTAAAATTAGATTGGCCAATGGCATGAGCGGGGCAGAAATTGCTCAGAAAATGCTCGATGACCACGGTATACGCGATGTTAAAGTCATCTCAACTCCAGGAATGCTAACCGATCATTACAACCCTAAAAATAAAACCGTAAACCTCAGTGAGGGTGTGTACAGTCAAAGGTCAGCTTCTGCAGCTGCCGTTGCTGCTCATGAAGTAGGTCATGCTGTTCAACACGCTACAGCTTATTCGTGGTTGCAAATGCGCTCACAAATGGTGCCTGTAGTTTCTGTAGCTTCCGGGCTTTCGACATGGATTATTTTTGCAGGGATTGTTCTGATGGCTTCAGGCGGAGGACAGCTTGGATTTCTAATCTCTATAATCGGTTTATTATTGATGGCCATGGCTACCGCTTTTAGTTTTGTGACGCTACCCGTAGAATACGATGCGAGTAAAAGAGCTTTGCTTTGGTTAGAGAAGACCAATATGCTTGAGCAAAAAGAGTTGACGATGGCCAAAGACGCACTCAAATGGGCCGCACGAACCTATGTTGTAGCTGCCTTAGGTGCTTTAGCTTCACTTTTGTACTGGGCAATTCAAATTTTGGGAAGTAGAGATTAACCGCTCTTAAATACTTATTTGCCTGTTAATTTGTTGGTTGAGCGAGATGAAGGTCTCGGTTCTCGACACTCCCTCAATCCTTTGAATTTGATTGTTAAGAATAGACATCAAGTGTTCATTGTCTCTACAGAGTACTTTTATGAGAATCGACCAATTTCCTGTGGTGTAATGACATTCGAGTACCTCTGGAATGGCTTCTAGGTCTTTTACCGCTTTAGGATTGTTCATCGCCTTGTCTAAAAAAATCCCGATGTAGGCCATGGTCGTATAACCCAGTCTTTTCGTATTGATAATAAACTTTGAACCTTCAATGAGTTCGGCGTTTTCCAATTTTTTTAAGCGTTGATGAATGGCTGCTCCAGAAATGCCAATTTTTCGCGCGATTTCTAAAATGGGCTTTCGAGCATCTGTCATCAGATGATTCAGTATCTGCTTGTCAATTCCATCAAGCTTAACCACTTCTTGATTGTGTTCTGATGCCTGTTTCATGCTTTAATCACTTATCTTTAATGCGAATTTAATAGATAATTGTGGCTCATGAGTAAAAGACTGTATTTCACGTTTATTTTAGGCGGATTCACGGTGATTTTAGGGGCCTTTGGCGCTCACTTATTAGAAAAGTTACTCAGTGCAGCTCAGTTGGCTAGCTTTGAAACCGGACTTAGATACCAATTCTATCACGTTTTTTTCTTGATTCTCCTATCACTTATCCCGCGCATAGAAGAAAAAGACAAGAATAAGATTGCTTTACTTATCAGCATAGGAATACTCCTATTCAGTGGAAGTATATACCTTTTGAACCTGCAAGATGTGCTGGGTCTAAACTTGGGCTTTTTGGGCCCTGTAACGCCTATAGGCGGGAGTCTTTTAATTTTTGCTTGGTTCTATACGGCCTACAAGATCAAGACTTATTCACCTCGTTGACGTATTTCTGAATCGCCATAGTCATCGATGGTGTTTCTGGTGTAGGTGCTTTGATGTCTATACGCAAACCAGCGTCTGAAGCAGCCTTGACCGTACTATTACCGAAAACAGCAATACGGGTGTTGTTTTGTTGGAAGTCTGGAAAGTTTTTAAGTAGACTTTCTATACCGGAAGGACTAAAGAATACCAAAACATCGTAGTATACATCTCTCAGATCAGACAAGTCACTAATAACCGTCTTGTAAAAAACACCTCTGGTCCAATTGAGTTGAAGTTCATCTAGTGTTTTGGGAACATCTGGCTTTAGCACATCTGAGGACGGCAGTAAAAACTTTTCGTTTTTATACTTTTTAAAATGAGCTGTTAGATCAGAAAATAAGCGCTCTCCAACATAAATCTTACGCTTTCGGTAAACAACGTATTTCTGTAAGTAGTAAGCTACAGCTTCTGATTGGCAAAAATACTTCATGCTATCAGGAACCTTAAACCTCATTTCTTCTGCTAATCTAAAAAAGTGATCAACGGCGTTTCTCGAGGTTAAGATGATTGCTGTAAAATCGTTGAGGTCTACCTTCTGAGTCCTCACCTCTTTGGCGGTAGCGCCTTCGACGTGAATAAAAGGTCTGAAATCTACTTTTATATTCTCCTTATCTATGAGTTTTGCATAAGGAGAGTTTTCTACTTTCGGTTCTGGTTGAGACACCAAGATCGTTTTCACTTTCATACCTGTCATCAGCTTTTAAACAAGATTCAAAACGACTTGTTTTTATTTGAGAGGGCAAAGATAAAAATAATTCATCGGTAGGCAATAGAAAAGTAACGATAGAAAGGCTTAACTATTGATTTTTAAGTGATAAACCTTGAATATTTGGGGGTAAGCCGTCGAATGTTAAGCTTAGTTTAAAAAATGGAGAATGTTTAACGTTCCTCAAAAACGCGCTGTTAACTTCAAGCGTTTGACCAGGCCCAATTTGGCCTCCTTCAAATTGAAAATCAGAAATTGTTTCAGCTCCTAGAAATTCTTTATAAGCGTTAAGTCTCGCGAAGTTCAATTCAAAACCCTCAAGGGCTATAGCAAAGGAGTGCCCATTGTGAAGGCTTAAGGCGCCATCTTCATACTTCCATATGAGCTTTTCATAAATTCGAGGGGTTTCAAATGGTTTTAAATAGAATAAAGAATTGTCTTTATAGGCTATACTGTCGAAGGCCTTTTCTCTTGTTTTTTCGAGCAAAACAACTTCTTTGGCTGCGCGGATTTCTTCGTATCCTCTAAGTCCGTATTGATTGTTACGGTAACGTATCTCATTTAAGGAGGATGCTTTTTGTCCACTGTAAAATTGATAGATTGACGCGCGTTGATATGAATTTTTAAATAGCACAGGTCTGTCGCCAGCTTTTTGAGCGAGAGCCTTAACCCATTTCGAATGTCCGTGGGTTTCGAGCCCAATGGGACTTATATGCTCAAAAGCTAAAAATAACCTTCCAACTCCAAGGATGATCAAATTACTCAAAAGAAGAATGCGCAAATAGTTTTGCTGTTCGAGTTTTTTTGCGGCCGTGTGAAAGGTCAATAAAAAGAGCGGAATAACCATAGGTAAAAACCATTGTGCCTGTGTTTTTTTTGAAAAACTAGAGATGAAAAAAAAGCCGATAACCACGAGAGCAGCATACCAGTTTGCCTTTTTGAATAAATCTGTTTTGGATTCTTTTAGACTCAGCGGAAAGATTAGAATTCCCATCAGGCCAAAAACAGTGAGCACATTTAAGAAATAGCCTAAAGTAAATTCACTGAAATTATAAGCGTGATTTGGACGTTCATTCAGATGAAAAAGCACGCTCTCGAAATTTGTTTCAATTTGCCACATCAAATGCGGAGTGTATAGCAGAACACTAAAGATTAAGGCGAGCCAAGCTTTTTTGTTTTTGAGGAGATTCAAATTGGAAAACAGCACTCCAAATATGAGTAAAAAACCATAGTATTTTGAATACATCATTCCGGCTATACTGATCCCTAAAACAAAAGCTATTAGGTAATCTTCTTTGCTCAAAAAACGGCGATAAGCCCAGAAAAAAAGCGCAGTAAAAAACAAAAAAGGACTGTCTGGGAGTGCCAAAAATCCGTAGTACTGAAAGAGCGGAAAACAAAGCAATAACCCCAAAAAGTATAGGGGTTTAACACGAGTGTCGCTTTTTAGCGTGTCGTACAAAAGCGCTATGCTGCCTAAGTGCAATCCTATAAATAAGAGTCGTACGCCAAGTTCTCCTTGAATATAGCTGGAAGAAGCTATAATCCAAGCGACCATGGGAGGATGGTCAAAATAGCCCCATTCGAGTTGTTGCGCGTAATACCAATAATAGGCCTCATCGAAGAGTAAGCCAGTAGCATAGGCTTGAATAAAATTCAGCAGTCCCAGTATAATAAGGAGTATTACAAACAGTTTGGTTGTTGAACTTAATGTGGACTGCATAATTCCAAAATTAAGATTTTAAAACATGCGCCTGTTTAATATATGCATGATAAAAGAGTATTTTTGTCAATCAATATCCCTCCTATGAGTTTAGATCTTGTGATTATTCCCACCTATAATGAGATTGAAAATGTTGAAGCCATTATTCGTGCGGTGGTAGACTTAGGTCAAGGTTATCACATTCTCATTGTCGATGACAATTCTCCTGACGGAACTGCAGATAAGGTGAGAGAACTTCAGACCGAGTTTAATGGAAATTTGCATCTCGAAGTTCGAAAAGAAAAATCAGGATTGGGAACGGCTTACATTCACGGATTCAAATGGGCGCTTCAAAACAACTACGATTTTATTTTTGAAATGGATGCTGATTTTTCGCATACACCAGCTGATTTAATTCGCTTGAAAAAGGCCTGCGAAGAAGGGGCTGACATGTCTATTGGGAGCAGATATACTAAAGGTGTAAACGTTGTGAATTGGCCTTTATCTCGAATTTTACTCTCTTATGGGGCTTCATTCTATGTCAAAATAATTACGGGAATGCCTATTAATGACCCTACCGCTGGCTTTGTGTGTTACAGGAGTTCAGCATTGAAGGCCATTGAATTAGACTCCGTTCAATTTGTGGGTTACGCTTTTCAAATCGAAATGAAGTATAGAATTTACAAGGCTGAGAAAAAATTAAAAGAGGTAAGTATTGTATTTACCGACAGGGTCAGAGGACACTCTAAAATGAGTAAAGGAATTGTTTGGGAAGCAATTTTAGGAGTGATTAAGATGAGGTTCAATAGTATTTTTAATAAAAACAAGTTTTATCATGGCTAGGCGTAAGCTTTTAAAAAATGCCCAAGTTGTATCTGCAGAAAAAATAGTGGAGTCGGATGTTCTGATTGAGGATGATATTATTTTAAAAATAGAGCGCTCTATAACGGATATTCATGCAGAGGTTGTCGATTTATCAGGAAAGTATTTACTGCCTGGGCTCATCGATGATCAGGTGCATTTTAGAGAACCAGGCCTGACACATAAAGGGAGTATCGCAACCGAAAGCAAGGCGGCCTTAGCAGGTGGAATCACCTCATTTATGGAACAGCCTAACACCAACCCTCAAACTACTACCTATGAGGCTTTAGAAGATAAATTCGAGCGTGCAAAAGCGACTTCATGGGTGAATTATTCCTTTTTCTTTGGTGGCACAAATGACAATTTAGAGTTGATTAAAAGACTTCCGTTGGATGCTTGTGCCGGTGTAAAATTATTTTTGGGATCTTCTACGGGTAATATGCTTGTCGATAAGCTCGAGGTTATTGAAGCCATATTTTCGTCGACCCCTCATGTGATTGCGGCACACTGTGAAGACGAACAAACAATCCGAGAAAATACAGAAAGAGCAATCGCCCAATACGGCTCGAATATTCCATTTTCAGAGCATCCTCTAATACGCTCAGAAGAAGCTTGTTATCTGTCTTCTTCTCAGGCGGTTTCTCTTGCCCAAAAAACAGGAGCTCGCCTGCACGTTTTTCATTTGTCTACAGCAAAAGAACTCGACTTATTTCGTTCAGATTTACCCTTATCAAAGAAGAAAATAACAGCCGAAGCTTGTATTCATCACCTGTGGTTTACAGACGCCGATTATCAAAGCAAGCAAAGTTTGATCAAATGGAATCCGGCAGTTAAAACGGTTAATGACAAGGAGGCTTTGTGGAAGGCATTAGAAGAAGGAGCTATTGATGTTATTGCTACAGATCACGCGCCACATACTCTTGAAGAAAAGAAAAACCCCTATCTAAGCGCTCCTTCTGGTGGACCTTTGGTGCAACATGCCTTACAAGCACTTATAGATCAAGTCAAAGAACGTAACTTGGGCTTGCCTTTTATTGTAAAGAAGATGTGTAACAATCCAGCGGAGCTCTTCAGTTTAAAAGACAGAGGATACATCAAAGAAGGTTATAAAGCAGACTTGGTCGTCGTAGATATGAATAAAGCTCATCGTGTTGCTCAAGATAATTTATGGTATCACTGTGGCTGGTCTCCATTTGAAGGTCACGAATTTAGTTCGAGTATTGACCAGGTATGGGTGAATGGTACGCTTGCTTTTAACAACGGCTGTTTTGTGACTAGACCTGCAGTTGAGCGCTTAAGTTTTAATCGGAATTAATATGGTTAAGAAGATTTTCATTTTAGCAATACTATTTTGTGTTTCCTGCAGTGAGCCTTTGAAACAACCTCCTGAAAATTTGATTCCTCAAGAAAAAATGCTGGCGATTTATTACGATTTAGCCGTCTTAACAGCTTTGAACAATATGACTCCGGCGACCTTGAAAAATCAAGACATCGAATTGATGGATTACTTGTACAAAAAGCACGATATCGACAGTGTTACCCTAAGTCAAAGTAATACCTATTACGCCTCTCTTCCGGATGTATATGATAAAATGTTTGACAGTATTCAAATTAAGTTAGAAAATAAGGTAGATGAGATTAACGATTCAAGAAAGAATCAATCTCAAACCATGGGAAAATAGCGTTCACTCTTGATTAAATCGTCTAACATCTCTTTTAGTTCAGGTGTTTTAACCTGCTTAAACGGAGCTAATTCGCTGGTGGTTTCGTACTTGCCCTTATGGTAGAGGGTTTGCACCAAATTTACAGTGAGTGAAGATTTAAGACCGAGTAGTTTACTCGTATTTTCTACAATGCTGGCCAGCATTACAAGCCATTTTTTTGAAATTTCTTTTTTTGCTGGAGGGCGTTTTAAATTGGCATTGATGATTTCGATCACATCGTTATAAGAATTGTTCGTTGAGACTAAGGTTAAAGGATGTTGTATGGAAGATTCGGTTCTGTATAATTGCAGTAAACAGTCGACTACAGTTTTAATGTGAATAAAGCCAGAACTTCCTGGGAATCGATAGGAAATACCTTTTTGAACCGATCGAATAAGCTGACGCAGTGGATGATTGTAAGGAACCGAACCTAAGATAACCCCGGGTCTTACGATAAAGGTTTGTACACCTTCTTGACCTGCTCTCCAGACCTCAAGCTCGCCCAATTGTTTTGATTTGCCGTAATCTGTTTGTTGTTCTTGTTCCATAGCGGCGATCGAACTGATGTAAATAAACTTAGATACCTTGTTTTCAATTGCGGCATTAACCAGATCTCTTGTTCCATTGCTATTGATTTTAAAGAGGTGCTTTTGATCTCTTGAATCAAATGAGATCAAAGCAGCACAATGAAACACACACTGTACTGATTTTGTCACTTCAAAAAGATCAGCTGTAGAATCTAAATTACCTTGCACAAATTCTAGAAGATGCATTTGTGTTTTAGTGATGCCCTTGCGTTCCAAAAAAGCTAAAAGTTGTTCTCTTTTTTTTGCTGTGCGGTACAGCACGCGAAGGCTCTGATTTTCTTTCAAAAGTTGCTCGATGAGATACGCCCCTACTAAACCTGTTCCACCTGTGATTAAAATCATATCGTAAAAATAAGCCATTGGCCGTTGAAACTGGGGCCGGTTAACTTATCGTTTTATTTTAGTCCAATATTTTATAAGATATTCACATAAATGACGTTTTTACCTTAAGATTGATAAAAATCGAGTTTGTTTGTCAAAGGTGAAATTTTATAATGTACTTTGCAGCGCAATGAAACAAAATAGACACATTACGAATACTCCTAACCGTACACGGCGCTTTCGTCGCCCGTAAGGGTGTGCTTATTTATTGGAAGTAGGTGTGTCCACTTCCTCTTCTCGTTTCAATTCTTTTCAATAGTATAATTTAATTTTTTTCAACGCGATGAAAATACAAATCGCAAATAAAACGCATTTTCGTTTTGCTGAGGTAATCAGTGAAACCATTCAAAGTTCTGCCAAGGTAAGAGGTACTGGAATTGCTTTGAGATCTCCCGAATACATCCAACAGCGTATGGCCAATCAAAATGCAGTTATTGCTGTAGAAGATGATAAATTCGCTGGCTTTTGTTACATCGAAATATGGGGTGAGAAAAACTTTGTAGCCCATTCGGGTTTAATTGTGCATCCTGATTTTCGCGGAAGGGGATTGGCAAAACAAATAAAGAAGGCTGTTTTAGATCTGTCTTTGGAAAAATTTCCGAACGCTAAGATTTTTGGAATTACCACGGGTGCTGCTGTGATGAAAATCAATTATGAATTAGGATATAAGCCTGTTACTTTTGACGCATTAACAGATGATGATGATTTTTGGAAAGGATGTCAGACTTGCGTCAATTTCGATGTTTTACAACGAATGAATAGAAATATTTGTCTCTGCACAGGGATGCTATACGACCAACACTTAAATAAAAAAAATGAGCAATAAGGTAAAAAAAATAGTTCTGGCCTACAGTGGAGGTCTTGACACTTCGTATTGTGCGCACTGGCTTTCCTCTCAAGACAACACAGAGGTGCACGCCGTGGCTGTAAACACAGGTGGTTTTGATCAAGAGCAAATCGCTGAAATGAAAACAAAAGCCTTAGCATTTGGGGTAGCCCAATTTGAGTGTATCAATGCTGAAGAAGAGCTCTACAATTCTATACTCAAGTATTTGATTTTCGGAAATGTACTTCGAAATAACACTTATCCCCTCTCGGTTAGCGCTGAGCGCGTAGTACAGGCTATAGCACTCATTAACTATGCCAATTCAATTGAGGCAGAGGCTATTGCTCACGGTTCTACAGGTGCAGGTAATGATCAAATACGTTTTGATTTGATTTTTCAAACCCTTGGGAATTCAATAGAAATCATTACCCCTATTCGCGATCAAAAGTTATCACGAGAAACAGAGATTGAGTACCTCAAATCTCACGGATATGAATATTCGTGGGAAAAGTCAAAATACTCTATAAACCAGGGTTTGTGGGGAACTTCTGTTGGAGGAGCTGAGACCTTAACCTCAGACAAGACCCTTCCGGAGGAGGCTTATCCAAGTCAATTGGAAGAAAACCAAAGCAAAAATTTGACCCTTGATTTTAAACAAGGAGAACTCGTTGGAATTGATGGTGAAAACTACGCTCCGGTTGAGGCGATAAAAGAACTCCAAAAGATTGCGAAGAAATATGCTATAGGTAGAGATATTCATGTAGGGGATACCATTATTGGAATCAAAGGAAGAGTTGGGTTTGAAGCGGCTGCTCCTATGATCATCATCAAAGCACATGAACTTTTAGAAAAACACACCCTCAGTAAATGGCAATTATTTCAGAAACAGCAATTGGCACAATTTTACGGAATGATGGCGCATGAGGGCCTATTCTTGGATGAGGTGATGCGTAATACAGAGGTGTATATGCAGGATTGTCAGCGCTTTGTTACCGGTAAGGTGTTTGTGGCCTTGCACCCTTATCGTTTTGAATTAATTGGTATAGAATCGAGTTATGACCAAATGAAATCCTCTGCCGCTCAATACGGTGAGATGAATAATTCATGGACAGCAGAAGACGCTAAAGGCTTTATCAAAATTTATGCGAACGGATTGAAAAACGCTAAAAGTGTTCAAGATGAAAATTAAAGTAGGAGTAATTGGAGGTTCTGGTTATACGGGAGGAGAATTATTGCGTTTGCTGTTAATTCATCCAAATGTTGAATTGCACTTTGTGGTGAGTCGATCCTTCGCGGGTCAACAACTCTCAAAAGTTCATCCTGATTTATTGGGAACTCAAGCTTTTGAATTCTGTGAGGCTCCTTTTGCAGGAGCGGATGTATGGTTTTTGTGCTTACCTCACGGTCAATCAGGGTCTTTTCTTGAGTCCTATGCAGCAATGATTTCAGAGGAGCTAAAAATCATTGATCTCAGTAACTCTTTCCGCTTATCATCTGATGCTAAATTTGGTCAGCGAGAATTTGTATACGGCGCTACAGAAATCCATCGAGCGAAAATTCAAAAAGCCAATAGTATTGCAAATCCAGGTTGTTTTGCAACGGCCATAAACCTCGCTCTGGCACCACTTTTCCACAACGAATTAGTCGGTGTAGATCAAGAGGTACACATTAATGCCGTGACTGGGTCCACTGGAGCTGGAATTAAGCCAAGTGCAACGGCTCACTTTTCTTATCGAAACAACAATTTTTCATGGTACAAACCTTTTTCACACCAACATTTAGATGAGATTGCTGAAACGGTGTACAACAAAGCTCAGGCGTCAAAAGAAAACTTACATTTTTTGCCGCATAGGGGTGATTTTACAAGAGGAATTTTTGCCACCGCATATACTAAAATAGACTGCGCATTTGATGAGGTAGTATCAGCTTATGAAGCCTTCTATGAACAAGCGCCATTTACGCATGTTTGTCCAGATGAGCTTCAACTCAAACAAGTCGTAAACAGCAATAATTGTCACATTCATTTGATGCAACACCAAGATAAAATTTTGATTACCTCTGTTCTGGATAATTTGCTCAAAGGAGCATCAGGTCAGGCCGTAGAAAACATGAATCTGATTTTTGGTCTCGATCAACAAACAGGACTTCAACTAAAAACATCAATTTTCTAATGGCTTTATTTGACGTTTACAATCAATACCCTATTGAATTAGTTTCTGCTAAAGGAATGCAGCTCAAGGATTCCAAAGGTTCAGACTATTTGGATTTTTATGGAGGTCATGCCGTAATTTCAATCGGACATACCCATCCGCACTACGTGAATCAATTAAAATCCCAAATTGACGCCATTGGATTTTATTCTAATGTCATTCACAATCCCTTACAAGAAGAACTCGCTAAGCGTATCAATGCCAAGCTCGAAGAAAATTACGAGCTCTTTTTGTGCAGTAGCGGAGCAGAAGCCAATGAAAACGCGCTAAAATTAGCTTCTTTTCACACTGAGCGCTCCAAAATACTCGCGTTTTCTAATGCCTTTCACGGACGAACTTCAGCTGCAGTTGCAGCTACTCATAATACCCGTATTCAGGCGCCAATTAACAAGTCTCATCAGGTTGATTTTATTGACTTTAACGATGTAGAAGCCCTCAAAAATCACCTAGAGACTAAGAATTATGCAGCCGTTATTATAGAATGCATACAAGGTGTGGGAGGTCTCGATCAGCCAGATGCTGATTTTGTTAAGACCTTACGAGACTTATGCACCCAAACCGGGACGGTATTAATCGCTGATGAGGTGCAATCTGGATTCTCAAGAACAGGACGTTTTTTTAGTTTTCAGCATCACAATATTATCCCAGATATCATCAGTATGGCCAAAGGAATGGGGAATGGATTTCCGGTTGGAGGTATTATGATTCACGAATCTATCAAAGCGGAAAAAGGTATGCTCGGGACTACTTTTGGTGGGAATTATTTGGCTTGTACAGCTGCACTTTCTGTCATGGATGTGCTCGAAAAAGAAGATTTAGAACAAAAGGCTGCGGCCCTTGAATCTGTTTTTAGAGCAAAGGCAGCTATGCTTCAAGTTCCTGCTGTGGTTAAAGGACGAGGCCTTATGATTGGTCTTGAATTTGATTTTAATTCGGCCGAATTACGTAGAAATTTACTGTTTCAACACGGGCTGTTTGTCGGTTCTGCCAGTAACCCCAACGTATTGAGAATTTTACCTCCTCTTTGCTGCACGGAACAAGAATTAAATCAATTATTTGAAGGACTAAATCAAGAGTTAAAACATGAATAATTATAAAAGCATTGATGATATCGCTGATTTGGATTTGGCTGTAAATGAGGCTTTGACCTTCAAGCAGACCCAAACCTCTTTAACGCACTTGGCTAAAGACAAGGTGCTCTGTATGTTGTTTTTTAACAGCTCGCTGAGAACGCGCTTAAGCACCCAAGCAGCAGCATTCAAATTGGGAATGCAAGTGATGGTTTTGAATGTTGATTCTGATTCTTGGAAATTGGAATTTGAAGATGGTACGGTGATGAATATGGACAAGGCAGAACACATCAAAGAGGCTGTTCAAGTGGTTTCTCAATACGCCGATATCATTGGGGTTCGTGCTTTTCCTGAGCTGATTTCACGTCAAAGCGATGAGGCTGAACCTGTCATTAAGGCCTTTGTAAAATACGCAACTGTTCCGGTTTTCAGTCTTGAAAGCGCTACAGAACATCCCTTACAGGCGCTGACAGACGTGATGACAATCAAAGAGTTTGTGCCGAAAAAGAAACCTAAGGTGGTGTTGAGTTGGGCTCCACATCCGAGAAAACTACCCCATGCGGTAGCTAACTCGTTTGTAAAGGCAATGAAAAGAGTCGATTGTGAATTTGTGATCACTCACCCTGAAGGGTATCATTTGAATCCTGAAGTGACTAAAGGTGTAACAATCAACACCGATCAAAAGCAAGCCATGCAAGGTGCTGACGTGGTGTATACTAAGAACTGGTCTTGTTACGAACCTTACGGAGGTATCGTAACGCCTAAAGCGGATTGGATGATCACTTCAGAAAAAATAGGAACTGCAAAGTTCATGCATTGTTTGCCGGTAAGAAGAAATGTAGTTGTAGCTGATGAGGTTTTAGACAGCAGTAATTCTTTGGTCATTGAGCAAGCCAACAATAGAACACATGCCGCATTATGGGTTATCAATAAACTGCTAAATGGAAAGGACTAAGAAACCACTTCATATTGTCAAAATAGGAGGAGATATACTCGACAATAAGGATCGCCTCAGTACGCTTATTGAAGAATTCTCACAACTAAAAGAAGCCAAAATATTAGTTCATGGTGGGGGAAAAATGGCCTCTGCGCTTTCGACTAAATTAGGTTTAGAGGTTGAAATGCATGAAGGTAGACGCATTACTTCAAAAGAACAATTAGAGGTTGTGTGTATGGTTTACGCCGGTCTTGCGAACAAAACTTTAATCAGTTCTATGCAAGCGAAATCCATTGATGCGCTTGGTCTTTCAGGCGCAGATTTGAATTTGATCCAGGCGGAGAAAAGAGCAGTACAAACCATAGATTACGGATTTGCTGGGGATATTGTTCAAGTGAATTCCAATAGAATCAAAGATCTTGTAGACCTTGGTGTTTGCCCTGTTTTTTGCGCTATTACGCATGACAATAAAGGACAGCTGCTCAATACCAATGCCGATACAATCGCCTCGAGTTTGGCCGTAGCGATGTCGGCACATTTTGAGGTGTGTCTTAAGTTTGTATTTACTCATGAAGGCGTCTTAAAAGATATGCAGCGTTCTGATGCAATTTTTGAAGAAATAAATAGCACTGATTTTGTGCAATTAAAAAAGGTTGGTGTCTTAAGCCAAGGCATTATTCCTAAACTCACTAATGCTTTTGATGCGCTTCAAGAAAAGGTGCAGGAGGTAAGAATAGGGTCATCAGCAATAATTAATCACGATAAAGGAACAAAAGTATGTCTATGAACCAAATCTCAGAGTATTACGATTCTGCCATCGATCTTTTAAAAGAATTGATCACAACACCTTCGTTTTCAAAAGAAGAAGACCAGACCGCTGCAATCCTTGAACGTTGGTTTCAAAAGCATGACATCTCTTATAAAAAGTATAAGAATAATGTTTATGCTTTTAATAAACACTATGACGAGAATAAACCTAATTTACTTTTAAATAGTCACCACGATACGGTAAGACCCAATGGGTCTTATACCCGTGATCCTTTTAAGGCCGAAATTGTTGGGGATAAACTCTATGGCTTAGGCTCCAATGATGCAGGAGGAGCGTTGGTATCTCTAATGCATTGTTTTTTACATTTTTACTCTATTGAAAATTTACCCTTTAATCTCATTATAGCTGCCACTGCAGAAGAAGAGATTGCAGGGGTTGATAGTCTCAGAGGCCTTCTGCCCATTTTACCATCTATTGATTTGGCCATTGTTGGCGAACCCACTTTGATGGATCTCGCTATTGCCGAGAAAGGTCTTGTGGTCTTCGACGGAAAGGTAAGTGGTACTGCTTCTCATGCGGCACATCCTAATGACGATCAGGCAATTCACAAGATGATACCGGTTTTACATTGGTTTAAAGAATTGCGTTTTGAAAAAGTCTCTAAACACCTAGGGGAGGTTAAAACTACAGTGTCTCAACTTCAGGCGGGCACTCAGCACAACGTCATTCCTTCAGAAGTAAAGTTTGTCGTGGATGTTCGGGTCAATGATTGCTATAAAAACCAAGAAATTGATGCTTATTTTCAAGAAAACGCTCCCTGTGAAATGCAGGCGAGGTCTCTTCGCATGCAAAGTTCTCAGATCGATGAAGATCACGCTTTGGTACAAGCAGGTCTTCAGTTAGGTAGAAATACCTACGGTTCCCCAACGCTCTCTGACCAAGCCGCTTTGAATTGTCAGTCGCTAAAATTAGGGCCTGGAGATTCAACGCGTTCGCATACGGCGGATGAGTTTATTTTTACTCACGAAATAAAAGAAGGTATTGAGATTTATATCAAACTATTAGAAACTTATATAAACACAGTAGCATGAAACTTTGGGAAAAAGGTATTTCAACCGAAAAATTGATTGAAGAATTCACTGTTGGAAATGACCGTGAATTGGATATTCATCTGGCAAAATATGATTTACAGGCTTCCATTGCACATGCACAGATGCTTGAGAAAGTGGATCTTTTGTCTTCAGATGAATGTACTCAAATTGTCAATTGCTTGAATGAAATGTTGGTTGAAGTGCAAGAAGGCAGCTTTAGCATTGAAGAAAATTTTGAAGATGTGCATTCAAAGATTGAATATGAATTGATTCAGCGAATTGGTGAACCAGGCAAAAAAATTCACACCGCCCGCTCTAGAAATGATCAAGTTTTAGTGGCTATGCATTTATACATGCGTCAAGAACTTTCTCTTATTCAAGAAGGTGTTATAGAATTCTTTGAAACCTTGCTAGATCTTTCTGAAAAGCATGCAAAGCATTATATGCCCGGTTACACGCATATGCAAGTGGCGATGCCCTCTTCTTTTGGATTGTGGTTCAGTGCTTATGCAGAACTTTTAATAGACGATGTTTTTATGTTAAAGGCCGCGAAAGAGGTATGTGATCAAAACCCACTGGGATCTGCGGCAGGTTACGGAAGTAATTTTGACATAGACAGAGCTTTTACCACAGAGGCCTTGAATTTCTCCACCTTGAAGTACAATTCAGTAGCAGCTCAGTTATCAAGAGGAAAGGCAGAGAAAAGCTGCGCTTTAGCCTTGGCTTCATTTGCTTCAACACTCGCTAAGTTTGCCATGGATATTTGTCTTTTTGCAGGACAAGATTACAACTTCATTAAATTTCCCGATGCGCTTACGACAGGAAGCAGCATCATGCCACATAAAAAAAATCCAGATGTTTTTGAATTGATTAGAGCGCACTGCAATAAAATTCAGGCAATACCGCTACAAATTGCTGGTATTACCTCCAATTTACCTTCTGGATATCACAGGGATTTACAACTGGTAAAAGAGCCCATTGTTCAGGGAATCAATCAATTCAAAGAATGTCTTGAAATTTTTAATTACGCCATAAAGCAGATAGAAGTACGCTCATCTATTTTAGAGGCATCAAAGTACGAATACATTTGGAGCGTCGATACCTTAAACGATTGGGTTTCATCTGGAATACCTTTTCGAGAAGCCTATCAAAATATGGCCAAGTCCATAGCAGCGCAGCAATACGAGCCAGTTAAATACAGTGCGCACACCCACCTTGGGAGTATTGGAAATTTGTGTCTAGATGAAATTAGGCTCAAAATGAGAAGGGCTGCTGAGAAGTAATCTTTATTTTTGTGGCCAAATCAAAAGAATTTAAATGGACAATCAGTTTATTGAAGAATTGAGATGGAGAGGCATGATTCACGATTATATGCCCGGATTAGAGGAGCATTTAAACGAGGATTCAAGAGCGGCGTATGTTGGATTTGACCCAACTGCAGATTCATTGCACATCGGTAATCTCGTAAGTATTCTGATGTTAAGACATTTTCAAATTCAAGGTCATAAACCCATTGCCTTAGTTGGTGGTGCCACCGGAATGATTGGGGACCCTTCAGGAAAATCAAAGGAACGCAATTTATTAGATGAAAAAACCCTCAAGCACAACCAAGACGCCATTCAAAAACAATTGTCAAGATTTCTTGATTTTGAGGCGAAAGAGGGTCGGTCTGCTGAAATAGTCAACAACTATGACTGGATGAAGAGCTTTAGCTTTATCGATTTTATTCGCGATGTTGGAAAACACATCACTGTAAACTATATGATGGCTAAAGATTCGGTCAAGAAAAGACTCTCCTCAGATTCTTCAGAGGGAATGTCTTTTACAGAATTCACCTATCAACTCGTTCAAGGATTTGATTTTTGGCATTTGTATAAAAATTACGATTGCAGTTTACAGATGGGAGGTTCTGATCAGTGGGGTAATATCACCACGGGTACTGAACTCATTCGTCGCATTGGTTCAGGAAAAGGTTTCGCACTGACTTGCCCTTTGATCACTAAAGCCGATGGAACCAAGTTTGGAAAAACCGAGCAGGGAAATGTTTGGCTAGATCGCAATAGAACATCCCCCTATAAGTTTTATCAGTACTGGCTGAATTCAAGTGATGTGGATGCTGAGAACTTCATCAAGATTTTCACTTTTTTAGATCAACAAACGGTTGAAGAATTGATCGAGGAGCACAGAACGGCGCCACACATGCGTATACTTCAACAACGCTTAGCTGACGAAATCACTATTCTCGTTCATAGTCAAGAAGATTTAGATAAGGCCAAACAAGCGAGTCAACTCTTATTTGGCAAGTCAACTACAGAGGATTTGAAAGCCTTAGACGTTGAGACATTACTCGATGTTTTTGAAGGAGTTCCCCAAGCGCAAATTCAACGCGATGAACTCGACCAAGGTTTAGATATGATTGCTGCGCTCTCGGCTAAAACCGGCTTTTTAAGTTCTAATGGTGACGCCCGCAGAGAATTAAAACAGAACTCTATTTCTGTAAATAAAAATAAGGTGTCTGCTGACTTTGTAATTGGTGTTCAAGATTTAATCCAAGACAAATACATTTTAATTCAACGGGGTAAAAAGAACTACTTTCTGATTGAGATTGTATAGCTTTTGTTTAGGGATTTAAGATTTAGATAAATATAGGATATCCTACGGTTGTCCTGTTATTTTTTCCTTTTGTATACTATTAAAAAGTATTTTTAATAATAAATCATGAACCTATAGCAATACAAAGACGTCCATCGCTGGCGTCTTTTTTTTGTCTTATCACCTAACGAGATAATCCGATCAGTCTAAACACAATTGTGAAGTCCTAATAATATTTTGTATACTTCTTGTAATTAGAGCATATTGATGTATTACTCACTATAATATTCTCTCTATTACTAGATATAGATAAGGCTATGATACCCATATCTAGGCAGAGAGCTAAGGCGTCCTTTTGGATGCCTTTTTTGTTTTAACGCCTGAACTAGTTATTGGTGTTATGCTCTAATTCGTTTGAGATAAGTGTAATTTCATTTGCAGGCATTCCTGCTCTTTGGGCGTGCTCTTGTAATAAGTCAACAGAGTCAGCATTATAAACACAGTAAACACAGTCTCCGGCAATATAACTGTGTTCTTGTTCGATGCTTTTCCCTTCATTCCTCATTTCAATAAGTATAGATTCTGAATGTTTTCCTGTGTTTTCCAATTTATCCGTTGGGATACCTGAAGCGTTAGGAATCTCCCTTTTTATTAAATATTTATTCATGACGTTAATTTACTTGTAAACTACAATAAATTAATATTTTTCACAAGAGTTGAATAAATGAAATAGGGATAGGCCTAAGATACGAGTTGGTTACAACCTCGAACATCTGAGGCGTCAAAACGCCCTAACACCTCAAAGGATAAATCTGCATGAAGTTTCCCTAAATCTTGAGTCGCAATAAAGGCACAACTGTGTAGATTGGCCAGATCAATGATATTAATACCTCCTGTTTTTTCGCTGACAAATTCAAAGGGATCGTCAATTGAACGGGTCAATACTCTCATCCAATTTGGAGGCTGAAAAGTCTTGCCGTCTTTCATATAAGCCTGAGATAACAACTCTGTCATGCCGTATTCTGAATCGATAAAGTCAAGAGAGAAACGCTTACTCAACAGTTGATGCAATTCTTCTCGAATTATTTCTTTGCGTCTGCCTTTCATTCCTCCAGTCTCGATAATTGTGGTGTTTTTTAATGCTGTGGGAAAGGCTTCTGACATGTCTATTAAGGCGTAGGCCACACCAAATAAAATGACAGGCCGTTCACTTTTTTCTATGATATCAATGACTTGAGCGTAATCATCCTTATAAAATCCGCTAAAATGGTATTTGGAATGTGCTATAAGGGTGTTTATCATATATAAAAGGGATGAACTCTTTTGCTCATGATAGGAGGGTAAAACACTTATAATGCACAAATTCTCAATAGGCCCGTATTGTTTTTCGAATTGAGTCAAAAAACTTTGCTCGTACAATTTCAAATTGCGCACAAAGTGTTTTGATCTTACTTGCCCAGTTGTTCCACTGCTTTCAAAACAAAAAGAGATTGCTGAATCGTCACAGACCTTGTGCGTCTTAAAAAAAGAGATGGGAAGAAAAGGAATTTCTTTAAATTCTTTTACTGAAGATGGTGAACGTTTTAAATAACCACAGAAATCTCTATACAGCGAATTGTGCAGATATTGATACTCAAACACGTCTAAAGCGTGCTGCTCAAAGTTCTCTTTGTTGATGTGAGAAAGATCATATGAATGGATATCGATCATAAATTTCTGACCGTAAATTTAACTAAAAAACCCCCTGACAGATGCCAGAGGGTTAAACTAATCCATTACATTTTGATTTACGACCCGGTGTACCAACTAAAGTCTGTATCCGCAGTTGTAGATGAAGAATAGGTTGCACTATTATCAGAGGATACTCCATCGATAATAATGTCATCAAATGAGCCTTGCGATGGGTCTTTTAACTCTACTTGAGTGCTATAACCTGATAACGAAAGGCCGTTAATCGTTGCCCCTGAGGCTTTTTTGAATTGTAAAGCGGTTCCTCCTATAGTAGAAACAGCGGTAAGATTTGTGAGCGTTGGATTATTATTAACGCCGTCTGCCTCTACAGCTGTAGAAAAATCGGCAGTATGTAAAATATATGCGCCATTTAATTCTCCATTCCAACCTTCAGTCCAGTCAATGGCATCATCTTCGTTATTTTCTAAATAGAAGTTTGATGCGTTTACAGTTCCACCAAAAAATTCAACACCATCATCGGTACCATTTAAGATAGCCACGTTGGTAATTGTTGTTCCATTCCCCACAGCATAAAGTGAAAGACCATTAAATTGAGATTCGGCATTAATCTGTGCTCCTGCATACTCAATAATAAGGTAATTGATAGAACCTGAATTATCTGAGTCGTTTGATCCGCCATAGATGATTCCTCCCACTTCGGCTACGGCATCAACTCCTTCTGTGGTGGTTGCATCACCAGCAATTACCAGACCACCCCAAGATCCTGCTGTAGTTACTGTAGAAGTCAATACTACTGGATTTGATGAGGTTCCTTGGATGTCAATTGCAGCACCTTTTTGAATGACAATGTAGGTTGAAACGGCATCACCTGTTTCTAAATCTGCTGTGATAATTGTACCTGCAGGAATGGTTAAAGTTGCACCTGATTCAACACTGTACGTTCCATTTAAAAAGTAAGTTTTCGAAGCATCTAAAGTGAGATTAGAACTAATAGATCCGGTTAAAACGACAACATCCGACGAATTTCCTCCGGCCCATCCAAATTGATTGGCGTCTAGTGAAGAAGTATTGTAACTTAGATTATTATCTGAATCAATTCCGTCAATTTGAATATTGCTGAAGCTTCCCTGGTCAGGATCTTTAAGTTCAACTCTAGTGTCATATCCTGTAATAGATAGCCCGTTAATCGTTGCTCCTGAGGCTTTCTTAAATTGAAGTGCTGTACCGCCTACTGTTGAAACGGCTGTTAAATTTGTAAGTGTTGGATTGTTATTTACACCATCTGCCTCTAAGGCCGTTGAAAAGTCTGAGGTGTTCAATACATAAGCTCCGTCCAGAGTTCCGTTCCAGCCCTCTGTCCAATCAATGGCGTCATCTTCGTTGTTTTCTAAATACATATTAGAAGGAGAAACTGAACCTCCAAAAAACTCAACACCATCGTCAGTTCCATTTACAATTGCAACATTCGAAATTGAGGTTCCAGATCCAATAGCATAAAGTGATAGACCGTTAAATTGAGATTCAGAATTGATCTGAGCTCCTGCATATTGAATGATGAGGTATTCTATTATTCCTGAGTTGTCATTATCTGAAGATCCTCCATAAATGATTCCACCTACTTCGGCAGTGGCACTTGCTCCTTCAGTAGTTGAGGCGTTACCTGCAATCACAACTCCACCCCAAGAACCTGGTTGTCCTGATGCCGATGTCATAATTACTGGGTTTGCCGCTGTACCAAGAATGTTTAAACGACCACCTTGCTGAACTACGAGATAATTTTGAGTGTTGTCTGGGCTATTCGCAGTAATCGTTGTTCCAGCTGGAATGGTTAAACTCACACCTGCAGGAACACTTAAAATTCCTGACAATTCGTATGAAACATCAGCGTCTAAAGTAGTGTCTTCTTGCAACTCTCCTTCTAAAGTGTTACTCACAGGACAAGCGTTTGAGCATGTTCCTCCACAATCTACTCCTTGTTCTCCCACATCTAATATGCCATTAGAACATAGATTTACGGGTTCTAGATCAGTGCTATTATCAACTCTAGAACAACTTGAAATCATCAAGCCCAAGGAAGATAATAGGACCATTGTTAATTTTAAAAATTTGGTTTTCATAAGTAGCTAATTAATAATTAAGGGTAATAAATTAAAAGTTTAGAGATAGGCCAAGACTTATATTTCTTCCAAGCTTATAGGATTGTACTGTAATTTCCTTTTCATCTCTTGGAATTTTAATTCTTTCCTCTAAAGGAACACCTTCAAGTCTAGCGGTGTTAATCTCTCTGTAATTCTGTAAGATATTTTGTGTCTGTCTGATGACTGGATTAAGCAAATTATTCGCCACTAGTTGCAATCTCATATTAGAATTGAATTCTTTAGAAATCACTCCGTTTAAGACGACAAAGCCTTTTTCAATAATGGCGGAGTCATAATTGTAGTCTCGCGTATTTTGATCCGTAGGTACTCCAAGCGCGAAAACTTTATCCGAGGCATAATTCGCAGAAACCCCTATTGATAGTGGTTGTTCATTTAATGTGACGTAATTAAAACTCGCGTTTAAAATATAATCAGAAGCTCCCTGCAGATCTACACTTTCAAAATTGCTGTACCTAAAACTTCTTATGAGATTTCCATCTTCATTAAAAACTTCTTTTAGATCTTGTTTGGTCCACATTCGTGTGGCATTAAAGACCATAGTCAATTTATGACCGTCGATAACATCGATGTCTTCTTCATCCATGATGCGTTTCTCTGCGAGATTCAATCGCGATTCAAGTTCTAATCCTAAAACTGTTGCAGTTTCAGCGGAATTAAAATAAGAGAACACACCTGCAGAACCTCTGTCTCTAACCCTATTTATAGGATCCGAAATATTTTTATAAAAAGCGGCCATTGAAATCAACTCATCACTCGACGGGAAAGTTTCGTATTTGAAATCAAAATTAATGTCTGTTGAGGCGATTAAATCTGGATTACCACGGGTGATTTGACCAGTTGGTGACACATATTCAAAGGGAGAGATTTCTTTGAACTCAGGTAAGGTTATCGTTTTAGAAAATGCGGCCCTAAGGGCTGATTTATCGTTTAGACTTCTACGAACATTAATGCTTGGATATAGTTTATTGTACTTCTGCTCACTAACACCTTCTCTGGGAAATAAATTTCCAATGTCGTAATTCACAACAATTTCATCACTTTGATATCTCGCTCCAAAATTTAAATTCCAAAGTTCATTGGATAAATTGAAGTTTTGAAATGCCGCTGCAGAACGAAGTGCTCCTACGTAGATATCCTTGTTTTGGCCAAGAGCATTGGCGCCTAAGGTGTTAATTTGTAAAAGTCCATTGCTAAAGTTTTCGGGGGTAAAAATCGCATCTAAATCATCAATAGAGGCGGGATATATTGGATTGCTATTGTTTGCGATTTCTACACCTACAAATTCAGAAGAGAAGTCTCTGGTTTTATCTCTAAAAGAAACACCGTAATTGAGATTTATGGCAGTCGCATCTTCGCTTTCTTTGTCTTCGGAAGAACTGAAATTAATGCTGTGTTGAATTTTCCCATTGACTTCTTCATCCGTAATGATCTGTGCTGATTTTCGTTGTTGAAATCCTCCGGTAAATCCCAATTGGACATCAAAATTGGGTTCAACACCATTTGGGTCAAAATTGACTTCATTTCGAATTCTGTTTGGCTCATCTGCGTACAAAAGGTTATAACCCAAAGCCCAATTCAAGGTGTTTTTTTCATTGAATCGATGAAGACCAAAAAGTTGTGAAACGAATAAAGTGGTTTGTTTGGTGTTCTGGTCGCGAATGAATTGAAAAAGACCATCATCCGGATCGGTTTCTTCAAAAATTGTCGATTGCCCATCTCGCCCACCTTCAAAAACATTTTCACTCAATTTATTGATGATAAAATTACTTGATTTAATTCGATGCTTTTCATTGATAAACCATGTAACATCTGCTAATCCAGTATTTACAAATTTTGTCTCGTAGGTATTGGCGTCGGTAATGGTGTCATCGATGAAATTTGATCTAAACTGACGAAAAACACCTGATTTGTATCCATGGGATCTTGAATTAGCCCCGGTTAAAATAATAGACAGTTTATTATCAAAAAACTTTTTGCCTACGGAAAGTGAAGCTGAGTAATTGACGGGATTGTCAAATTGTTGGGTATTCCAACTTTGTCTAGTTATTTGTCCCCTTAAATTACTCTTGTATGTCAAGTAACCCAACTTGGAATCACTATAATTGGGTGAGACTTTAAAATTATCAAATATCCCAGCTTGAGCTACATTAGAATTAACTCCTGATGAAAAGCTTACAGCGAGTAATTCAGATTCATTGAGTTCTCTTGAATCAATATTGATAGCTCCCGAAGCTTGATCTGCTGATGTTGAAGCCTCAAAGGTTTTTTGTATACTTACTGACTTGATAAATCTCGTAGGAAATAAGGATAAATCAATATTCTTTTTTTCTACATCGTCTGAGGGTACAGGGAGCCCATTTAGTGTGGTTACCAGATAACGATCTCCAAGTCCACGAACGAATATATCTCCCGAAGATTCTGATGAGCTTACCCCAGATATTTTTTGGGTTGCTGCTGAAGCATCTGAAACTGCAAATTTTGCGAGTTCTTTTGCGCCAATACTTTCTTTAATTTCTACGGCCTTTCGCTGGTCTAATAAAAGTGCAACTTCTGAATCTTTTCTAGCAACAGTTGTAACAACAACTTCTTCCAGGGTCAATCCTGCAGAAGCAGAAAGTGGAACATTTATATTTGTTACTTTACCCGCTAAAATTTCTACATTGGGAATTTCAACGGTTTCATATCCTAAATAAGAGTAAACCACAGTGTAAATACCAGGTTCTAAGCCATCGATTTCATACAATCCGTCAAAATCTGAAGTTGTACCTGTTGTTGTTCCTTTGATAAGGATGTTAGCGAATGCCAAAGGTTCGTTATTGAGCTCAGCATCCAAGAGCTTACCTACCACTCCTCCTGTTTCTTGCGCAAAAGCAAAAATCACACAGAATTGGAATGCGAGAAAGCTCAAAAATCTTTTAGTCATAATGATCATTAATTATTGATGCAAATAACATACTATTGTAAAAACAAGGGGTTAGCAATATTTTAATTCAAGGTTTTTTTAACTTTATACAAACGTTAAGAGATTAAATTACTGTTAACAGAAAGTCTGACTGTATTATAAATTCTATTTTTGATTAGGTCAAAACATACTCATATGAGCACTGAAAACAAGGATATCAAAATATTATTAGTAGATGATGAACCAGACATCTTAGAAATTGTTGGGTACAATCTCAATTTAGAAGGATACCAAGTTTTTACTGCTAAAAATGGTGTGGAGGCTATTTCAAAAGCAAAAAAGAAGATGCCCCATCTGATTATTTTAGACGTGATGATGCCCGAAATGGATGGAATTGAAGCCTGTGAAGCGATAAGGCAAACTAAGGGCTTAGAGGATACAATCATTACATTTTTAACCGCTAGGGGAGAGGACTACTCGCAGTTGGCAGGTTTTGATGCTGGAGCAGATGACTATATCACAAAGCCTATTAAACCCAAGGTTTTGATGTCAAAAGTTAAAGCACTTTTACGCAGAAAAAAAGAAGATACTAAACCTGAAGATCAAATTACTCAAGTCGGCGATATTGTCATCAATAGAGAGGAATATAAAATCATCAATAAAGGAAAGGAGATCGTTTTACCGCGCAAGGAATTTGAACTTCTTGCCTTACTGACTTCTAAACCCAATAAAGTATTCAAAAGAGAGGTGATTTTAGAAAAAGTTTGGGGAAATGAGGTTGTTGTAGGAGGCCGAACTATAGACGTGCATATTCGAAAACTCCGAGAAAAAATTGGTGAAGAGCACTTTAAAACCGTAAAAGGAGTTGGGTATAAATTTGTCGAAAACTAAATGTTCGGTCAACTCAAAGATTCATTTAAAATCGCGCTGCGTTTATCTTTTTTGATAAGCATTCTTTTCGCTCTTTTGCTGTTTGTTATTTTTCAAATCGCTGGAATCAAAGAGTACGTTTTAATTCTATGGAGTGCCTTTTTTGGATTCTTTATTGCTGCAGCCGTAATCAATTACAATGCAGAAAAGTACATTGTAAGGACCATTAAACAATTGTACAACAACGTTTCGCTTTTAGAAAACTCAGACTATAGAAATTTGAGCGTCACCACCGATATGGATTCTTTGAGAAGTGAAATTGAAAATTTTGCCGAGGGAAAGAAAATCGAAATCGAAACCTTAAAAATCAAAGAAGAGTATCGCAAAGATTTTATCGGAAATGTAGCGCACGAACTCAAAACACCTCTTTTCACTGTACAGGGCTATTTACTAACGCTTTTAGAAGGGGCAATGGATGATAAAAAAGTCAGAAAAAAGTATTTAGACCGCGCCAATAAAAGCGTTGAGCGCCTTTTGCATATCGTAAGAGACTTAGATGACATCACACGACTAGAATCTGGCTCAACGACTATGGACTACAGTGATTTCAATATTATTCACCTTATTGAAGACATCTTTGAAATGCTCGAAATGGAAGCCCAAAAAGCTGCAATTAATTTGATTTTAGACAAGGACTACAGCGAGGCAGTTATGGTTTATGCAGATGAAGAGAAAATCGAACAGGTTTTGTACAATTTGATTCAAAACAGCATTAAATACGGAAGCCCTGAGGGGACTACAGAAGTCAGCGTTGAAAACTTGACCGCAAATAAAATCATCGTTCGCGTTACTGATAATGGTGAGGGTATTCCAGAAGTTCATCTCTCTCGTTTATTTGAACGATTTTACCGGGTCGATCAGAGCGGAAGCCGCAAAGAAGGGGGGTCTGGGTTAGGATTATCAATTGTGAAACACATCGTTGAAGCTCATGAAGAAAAAATATTTGTAGAAAGCGAACCTGAGTTGGGCTCTGAGTTTTCTTTTACCCTTCAAAAAGCTTCGTTAAACAGTGAACTCCAGTCTATGGATTCTGAAAAAACAGAAAGCCCTTTATAATCTTCTACCCGATCTAAAGCTTTCAAGTTAAATTCATTTTGAGAAGAGAAAGGTACTATTTGTAGTGCATCAAGTCTTTCTGCCAGATATTCCTGTTCGTATTGCCCTGGAGTTGGAATAAAAAAGGCTTTTTTACCAAGCTTTGCGAGATCCATCACAGTAGTATATCCAGATCGACACAAAATCAATTTAGATTGCTTTAAATGATGCTCCAATTCTTCGGATTGCATAAAATTTACCTTTTGTATTGTATTGCTTGCATTTATTATTGATGTGCTCTTTTGTTCGGATTGAATTTTACCCTGAACAAAAACAATTTTTCCGCTAAAATCAGTTAACTCATCTAGTAGTTTTTCTTCGAGTAAGGTTCTTTGTGGTTCAGGGCCTGACAATAATACCATAAGGTCGAAGCTTTCTTTTTGAGCTGAAGAAGTAAATCTCGACAATGGACCCAAATACCTCATTTGGTCTAATTTTTTTTTGAGGTGGCCTAGTTTACCGGTTAAGTTTGGCTCGTGTTCAAAATCGGGCACCCAAATAAAATCGTACTTTTTAAAGATGCGTCTATGCCACCAAGATGACAGCGCTGTGGTTGCACCAGAGAGCACATTGAGTTGATGTGTGATAAATACATTGGGAACTTTACGGGAATAAACACCAAGTCGATTATCTGAAATTAATCCATCAATCTGTTCTTTTTCAATGATTTGTTCTACTTCTTTCCGCTCTTTTCTCATGGCATTGAAAACCTTATGTGAATTCAAAAGTATTTTGAGTTTAAACAGATGTGCTTTAGTGGCGTATTCGATTTGATAAGAGCTCAATTCATATGAAGTCAGTTTTGGAAATTCCTTTTGAAGCAATTTTAGTGCGACACCATCTGATGCCAGAACGACTTCAAAATGATTGTCGAGTAAAGCCTTTATAATTGGCACACATCTGGTGGCGTGTCCTAAGCCCCAGTTTAAAGGTGAGACCAATATTTTTTTTGAAGAAGCCTTCATACGCTCTGAGGTTCTTAATATTTTTGTGAGCTAAAAGTAAGGATTTGGGAAGTAAAAATAAGTTAAGGCGATTTAAAGAAAATGAAACCTTTTTGAATCTCATTCAACCCACTCGTGAAGAATTGTTAAGTGAATTTAACTTAAAAGGAAATTGGAAGGATGAGTTCAAAAACGACAATCCTATTGTGCTCGAATTAGGATGCGGTAAAGGCGAATACACCTTAGCTCTTGCAAAAGAATTTCCGAATATAAATGTTATCGGCATAGACATTAAAGGAGCTCGTTTGTGGAGGGGTGCTAAAACAGCACTTGAAACTGGGCTTGAGAATGTTCGTTTTTTACGAGCCCAAATTGAATTACTCCCACAAGTATTTGACACTTCTGAAATCAGTGAAATATGGATCACATTTCCAGACCCTCAAATCAAATACAAACGCCAGAAACACAGATTAGTGAATCTAAAATTCTTGAACATGTACAAATCACTCCTCAAAGAGAATGGGCTTATTCACTTGAAAACCGATTCGGAGTTTTTGCATGGTTATACTCTTGGGCTTCTGCAGGGATTAGAAAAAGAAATAGTATATTCCAACCACGACATTTATCGATTAGAGGGCAGTCCTCAAATTGTGACAAGTGTTCAAACCTTTTATGAAAAACAATATTTAGAATCTTTTAAACCTATCACTTATCTCCAATTTAGACTCTGATTATATCGTACAACTCGTACTGCTGTTTTTCGCTACTTATGCAGCTGCATTTATGGCCACTGCT
>Ga0213865_10000205_pt1 | contig 39160 bp, 40 predicted proteins | sample PICome_6_FD_160100 | JGI IMG/M metagenome (GOLD analysis project Ga0213865, IMG submission 160100) | Coastal seawater microbial communities near Pivers Island, North Carolina, United States - PICO282 | ecosystem: Environmental > Aquatic > Marine > Coastal | place: USA: North Carolina...
TTTTGTATCTGACTTCCGAGTTTTCCCTTACCAATGATAGCTACTTTCACGATCTGCGGATTCTAGTAACCATCGCAATCACAGTACCTATGGCCATTAAGATGGATCCGAGCCACAATAGATTAATCCATGGAAACACTTCAGCCTTGACCAAAATGAAGGGCTCTTCAGCTTCAACATGTTCACTGGCTGTAATTACAGGTTTGTTTGTTTCGTAATTGATGCGTTCGAACCTAAACTTCAATCCTAAAGATTCAATTTCAGCATCCACATGGCTGGCTTCATCACCTTGAACAGCATAGATTGGCATTACTTTGAAGACGCTGTCTTCCATGGTGGTGACTTTAAGTCCAGCCCCAAGCACTGCATAATCGAAGCCACCTTCGCTTCTACCAGGCGCTTCTACGACCATGGTGTCGAGTTGTACTTGGTATTTACCGTAGAGGAAGTGACTTTCACCTTGACTGAGTTCTAAGTCAAATTCGTTTTTCCACTCTTCTTCGCCTTTTTCCTCCATGGTGCGCAGATCAGCGTAGGTGACGTGGGTATATATATCTCTACCGATGAAGTGTTTTGTAGAAGGTTCGGCAACGTTGCCCATGCGTTCATTCAACTGAATACGAGGCTTCAAATCAAATGTTGAGACCAATTTGCCACCTTGCTCTTCAAAGAATTCTAGGACGTAATTAAGATAATAGCCTTCTTCTTCCTGACCCGTCCAGCTTACCCAGTAGTCGCCCATTTGGACGGTGTCGCCCTGGTGGATGAGCAAGTTTTCATTGGCTGGAAATTCTTCGTGAATAAAGGTTTTGTTCTGAGAAATGATGTCTTTGTTGGCGTTAGAAACTAATGCACCGGCAATGATTAATCCGAAGCCAACGTGGGCAACTGTTGAGCCCGGAACATTCCAGCTTCCCTTTGCCCAGCGAATCAGGAATTCTAGGTTTCCAACGATCGCATAATAAGAGGTCCACAGTAGAAGAATATACATAGGGTTCCACATGCTCAAGGCCCATGCACTTAAACCAGTGAGTACCGTGGTTAACACCAGGGTTAAAATTTGTCGTTGGAAGAACATCTTGGTAGATGTGCGGTGGTACGAAAGGAATTGGCCCACACCAATCAACAAAACAATAATGATCGCGAAAGGCACCTGTATGGCATTATAATGTTCGATGGGGTCGCTTAATACCTTGTCTTGATCGTACAGATGAATAAATCCTTCTGGGCCAAAGAGCTGATTGAACACAGGGTAGGAGGTACTCAGTGTAATTTGAAGTCCGCTGATTAGCAAGGTTAGTGCACCAATGAACATCCAGAACTCGCGACTGTCCATTCTATCTTCTTTTTCCTTCTTCGGCAATCCTTTGTAGCGGAACAAAAGCAATGCATTAGAGCCGATAGTAAAGAACAAGAGGTAAATGAGCAATTGGCCACTCAAACCTAGGTCTACAAATGCATGCACAGAGCTATCACCAAGAACACCTGATCGGGTTAGGAAGGTGGAATAGAGAACGAGTAAAAAAGTCAGGATTAGCATGAATAGAGCCGATGGAATGACGCCTCCTTTGTTTCTTTGAATCAACAGTAAGTGCGCACCAGCCGCCATGGTAAGCCACGGCACTAAAGAGGTGTTCTCTACAGGATCCCAAGCCCAGAATCCGCCGAAGCTCAAAGCCTCATAAGCCCAAGCGCCTCCCATAAGGATACCTACACCTAGAATACCCACAGAGAAGAAACTCCAAATAAGGGCACTGTTGATCCAGGTTTTGTAGTCCTTTCTTAGAAGTCCTGCAATGGCATAACTAAAGGGAACCAGCGTAGAAGCAAAGCCTAAGAACAGCGTGGGTGGGTGAATGGTCATCCAATAATTTTGCAACAGTGGATTCAATCCTGAGCCGTCGGTAAAATTTGGGAAACGAGTGAGGTAATCACTGAATTGAGTCCAAGGCAATCCAATATTGTCCTGCAGTTCACGAACTAAAATGAACGGGCTGTAACCAATGTGCATATCGCCGACATACACGCCGAGTATCATGCTTACCAAGAACGCTTGAACAGCAGCAAAGACCCCAACCACGGGGCCTTCAAAAACTTTGGCGGAATAGGTGAGTATATAGCCTAGAACTGCATTCCAGAACATCCACAATAGGAATGAACCTTCTTGACCTTCCCAAAATGCTGAAAACAGGTAACGCGCCGGAAGATCGAGAGAAGTGTGTTTCCAGACATAGTCAAACTCGAAATAATGGTTGGCCATGATGAAAAACAGTGTGCCTATGAGTCCAAACAAGGATATAGCATGTACCCTAAACGCGATACGCCCCAGTCTTTTCCAGTCGTCGCCCTTCAGATAATAGGCGACCGTCGAGAGCAGCGCCATAGTGAAGGCTAAGGCAGTGAGCCCCCTACCGAGATTAGCGGCCCAAAGGTGTTCGCCTATGTATTCCATAGATGGTTATTTATAAATCTTGTCCGAGTCTACCTCGTTCTGTTCGTTGTATTTCGATGGACACTTCATCAGGATATCCGTGGCGATAAAGGCACTATCAGTGGCATATCCTGTCATGGTGATTTCTTCGGAACGTTCGAAATCTTGTGGCTTAGGTTGGTTGTAGATCACTCTACTAGAGTTTCCTTTTTTATCTCTTGCGGTAAATGCGAATTGCACGGTTTTAGGATTGAAGTCCATGCTTTCCTCAAGATCTAGATAGCCGATAACCGTGGTTTTTTCACCATTCAATGCTGTTGCATCGCTGAAGCTGCTGTAGGTTGAACTGTTCCCTAAGCGCACTAGTGTGTACCCAATCAATACAGCAATGGCTATGATGATGGCAATCTGACTATTTTTCATTTTCTAGTGCACTGATTTTACGATCCATACGGTACAAATAGCCTGCGAGCCCAACGAATATGATAGCAATGACAGCCACAACGACGTAAATCCTACCTTCGGTATACATGACGTTTTCTGTCTGCGCGAGCGCTTGAAACGGTACTAATACAGCTATTAGGTATGCTAAATTCTTCATGATTGACTCAAGTTCTTAATTCTGTAACGCAATGAAGCGATCCAAGTTCCTACCAATATCCACCCAATGACCGCTGGATAGAAAATCATTCGTAATCGGTTGTCCAAATCGTAGGAGTTAAATCCGGGATTTCCGCCATTGCCAGGATGTAGGCTGTCTGTCATTCTTGGTAAAATTCCAATGAAAACAATCATCATGACAAAGGCGAATATGTTGTAAACGGCACTAATACGAGCCTTCTTACGAGGTTCTTCAATGCCGTTGCGCAATACGAAGTATGCGAGGTAAATAAGTATGGTGATGGCACTACCGTTGAGCTTTGGGTCATTTGTCCACCAAGCACCCCAGGTAAATTTCGCCCACATCATTCCCGTGAATAGCCCTAAAAACGCGAAGAGCATCCCGGTTTCAGCTAAGCTTTCGCTTCTGCGGTCCTTGCTGAGATTTTCTCCCCTTAAAAACCCAACGGCATTGCCGAAACTTCCCGCCATCATTCCTACCATTGCGAACCACATGCTCACGTGGTAAAACAGATTTCGAATGCTCTGTTCAATGATTGGTAAATCTGGAATGCTAGTTAGTAATCCATAAACCAAAGAATACAGTACTAACGCAACTCCAAGTGCTTTGTAAATACGTCCAGTCATTAGGTGTTTTTAATCCTGCCAAAGATAAGGAAAGAGGAGGTAGGCAAGAAGCCCAATTGCGATATCTAACGCGAATAATGAGCCAACTAATTCATACACTTCTTCAAGGGGTGCTCCAACCATTGCTTGGATGTTAATTGCACTGACAATCTTGAGAACTGGTAGCGTTAATGGAATGGCGAGAATACTGCTCAAGGTCGCATTGCCACCACTGCGTTCTGAGATGCCATTAGCTAGGGTTAAAATGGCACTTAACCCAACGCAGCCAAGTACCAGTCCAAAGGCAAAGACGCCTGGATTATAAACACTATTTCCGTAGAACAGACTAAAAAGAGCCCAAGCCGCTGCTGACAGCAAGAGCATGTAGAGGCTGTTGTAAATGAGTTTGGCAATGATGGTCGTTTTCGGTCCGGCTATGGTTTGGTAATAGTAGAAATAGTCACCGCTTTCAAATTCAAAACTGCGGCTTGCTTGGTTGATCGCGCCAAAGAAAACTACGATCCACAACAAAGTGTTCCACGTTGAATCGGATGCATTTTGTCCACCCAATAGATAAATAAGGTAGGTGATGCCCACAAGGTAAAGTCCAAGAGAAAAAATCGCATTTGAATTTCTCAGTTCTTGTTGTGCAAAACGTTGAATAAGTGGACCTATCTTCGCCATCCTGGAATTTGATTGAAACAAAGTTACAACAAACATTAGTGCTCAATTCTTGTTCTAACCTAAAATTGAAAAGACTCAATAGATATGAAGTACCTCTTGTTTAGCATTGCATTAATTACCTGTGCCAACGAACCTATCTCGAATACAACAACTGCTTTGGCAGTAGAAACAACAAACGAACCAATGGAATCTAAAAGCTTTTATGATTTGAGTGCGACCACTATTGATGGAGCGGATTTTTCTTTTAGCGCTTTGAAGGGCAAGCGTGTATTAATCGTAAATGTTGCTTCGAAATGTGGGTACACTCCGCAATATGAAGAGTTGCAACAATTGCACGAGCGCTACGGTGGTGAAAATTTTGTAATCCTGGGGTTCCCTGCGAATGATTTTGGATTCCAAGAACCCGGAAACGAATCTCAAATTAAAAGTTTCTGCTCTAAAAATTATGGTGTTTCGTTCCAGATGATGAGCAAGGTGAAAACCAATAGAAGCCGCGGTCATGAAGTGTACCAGTGGCTGTGTAATAAAGCCTTAAACGGCGTAGATGATGCCAAAGTAAGTTGGAACTTCAACAAGTTCTTGATTGATGAAAATGGCAACTGGGTTGCTCATTATGAGAGCCGTATGAATCCAATGAGCGTAGAAATTACGAACTTCGCGGCAGGTAAAAAACTGCTATGAAAATAAATGTCCTTGCTTTTGGTGCACATCCTGACGATGTTGAGTTGGGTGCTGGAGGCATTTTAGCGACACATGCCATGCGTGGTTTGACCACGGGTATTGTTGATTTGTCAAGGGGTGAAATGGGGACCAGAGGTACCCCTGAACTCAGGGATGAAGAGGCGAGAGACGCAGCCGCTATTTTAGGCTGTAGTGTGCGATTAAATCTTCAAATGCCTGACGGTCGTATTGACTATTCGCACGAAAGCCAGCTCGAGGTGGTGCGTGTTCTTCGTAAATACCAACCGGACATTGTCTTGATGAATGCTCCTACGGACAGGCATCCCGATCACGGGAGAGCCTCTCGATTAGTTGAAGAAGCCTGTTTCCTTTCTGGTTTGCACAAGATTGTCATTAAAGATGGGGATACAGCGTTGGAACCATGGCGTCCAAAGACCATGTATAAATACCTCCAATTCTACAATTTAGAACCTCAAGTTGTGGTAGATATTAGCGAGGGATTTGAAAAGAAAATGGCATCGATTAAGGCACATAAAAGCCAATTTTTCGACCCAAATAGTACCGAGCCTGAAACCGTAATTGCCAGCGAAGGCTTTTTTAAATCGGTTATTGCACGTGCCCAGGATTGGGGTAGAGTAATAGGTGCGGAATACGCGGAACCTTTAATTTCTGTGCGTCATATTGGGCTGAAAAATCTTGAAGATTTGCAATAGTTTTTTTTGTTAGATTTGTAGTACACACAAATTAACTTTTTACTATGAAACCAAAGGCTTTGGTAGAGCACATCCGTGCAAATCAGAACAATAACAAGACACTAAAATCTCTATTTGCTTCACAATTCCTAGGCAAACTTTCTGAACAAGAATTGGCAGGAATGAAGAAAAGTATTGAAAAGGAAATCACAAACCGCCAGCAAGCTGTTGTTGACGAAAAAATTGCTTTTCTACAATCGTTAGGATATAAAGTAGAGAAATAAATTATGTTTGAAGGATATTTTAATGATAGACCAACTAACCCAAAGGCAGTAGTACTGTTTATTTTAATATTCACTGCTATTCTAGTTCTTGCTATTGTTAATCCTTGATAATTTACACCAGAGAAAAATCCCCTGTGCCATCGGTACAGGGGATTTTTTATTTCGAATTATACTGCTTCTAATCGCGCAGCAGCGAGAAGTAGTATGCCAGCTGTGCCATAGAAGCTAATGCGGCTACTAAATAAGTACGAGCAGCCCAGCTCAAAGCGTCGTTGGCTTTATCGTGCTCTTGTGCGGTAATCATGCCTTTGTCCGTGAGCCAGGCCAGTGCACGGTTTGATGCATCGTACTCCACGGGCAAAGTCACAAGTGTAAACGCGGTGATTGCCATCTGTGCCGCAATCAATACCCAGATAGCGGTGTTCATCCCGAAGATGCCCAAGAAACCTACTCCAAGGATCATGGACCAGATAACAATATTCATAATCTTACCGCTAAACTGTACCATGGGTACCAGTTGTGAGCGCATCTCCAACCATTTGTATCCCTTGGCGTGTTGTACGGCATGACCAACCTCATGCGCCGCTACAGCTGCGGCAGCGACACTGCGTCCAGAATAGACTTCCGGGCTTAGGTTCACAGTTTTATTTGCAGGGTTGTAGTGGTCGGTTAATTTTCCTGCTACACTTTCGATACGGACGTCATAAATGAAATGGTCCTCGAGCATTTTCTGGGCGATTTCAGCACCAGACATACCATTGCTCAAGGCCTCTTTTGAGTACTTTTTAAATTTCGACTTTAAGCGTTGCTGAACGATGAAGCCGATAATGACAAATAGGATGATGATTCCGAACATAAGGTTGTTATAAAGTTTTCGTTATAAACATAGACCAAAACATGTGCCGCCGCGCGAATCCATGTAACTTTGGCATAAAGCCTTATAAAGATGACAAAAAAGCCTCTAATTCTCATCACAAACGATGACAGTATTTCCGCTCCGGGCATCAAAGTCTTGACAGAAATTGCCAATGACTTTGGTGAAGTTTGGGTAGTTGCACCTGATGGACCCATGAGCGGTAAAGGACATGCCATTTCATTGGACGTCAGTTTGAGAGTTTCAGAGGTGAAAAGCGAAGGGCCTCAAAAAGAGTTTAAGGTCAGCGGAACACCCGCGGATTGCGTAAAGCTAGCCATCAATAAAGTCATGCCACGCCGTCCGGATTTAATTTTAAGCGGTATTAACCACGGTTCGAATGCTTCTGTAAACGTCATCTACAGTGGTACGATGAGCGCTGCTGTAGAAGGTGCATTGGAACGCATTCCTGCCATTGGCTTTAGTTTATGTGAGCACAGTTGGGAAGCTAGCTTTGAAGCTTCGAAGCCCGCAGTGCGCAAAATCATACAGCAAGTCATTGACAATGGTCTAGCTACAGGTATATGTTTAAATGTCAATATTCCAGAGAACGCCAAAGCCCCTTATAAAGGCATTCGGGTATGTCGAATGGCCATAGGGAATTGGGAAGAGGAATTTGACGAGCGTGTTGATCCATTTGGCCGTCCGTATTTCTGGCTTACCGGAAAGTTCGTCAACTATGACAATGGCGACGATACAGATATCGCTGCTTTGGACGAAGGTTTTATTACTGTAGTGCCTATTACTGTTGATTTGACCGCTCATCATGCGGTGGCTGCCCTAAACCAATGGAATTTTGAAGACTAGAAGAATTATCGATTATTTCGCCGGCTTTATCGTTGGCATTGGTGCACCTATTTTTAGCATTGCTATTGCTTTAGATAATTATCCGATGCTCGCGGACGTTGGTGACCTGGGTAATCCAGCGTGGCGATTGGTGGTTATGCGTGCCATTACTTTTGGTGTCATTATCAATGCCATTCTGTTTTTTACGGCGATAAATTTTGAAAAAGACCGCGTAGCTCGCGGGATACTTTTGAGCTGTTTGCCTAGTGTAGCGGCAATCATCCTGTTTCAATTCATTCTGAGGTAATGAAAGTATTCTGGATAGCTGGGGAGCCCTCGGGCGATATTCAAGCGGCAGCTTTAGTTGGCGCCTTGAAAGATGCTGTTCCAGAAGTAGAGCAAGCAGGATGGGGAGGTACCCACATGTCAGAAGCGGGAATGAAACAGCTTTTTGATCTGCCCGGAAAGCCGCTCATGGGTTTCGTTGAGGTTGTTTTAAAAGCAACCACCATTTATAGACAAGTACAGGAAGTAAAAAAGGACATCACCGCATTTCAGCCAGAAGTACTCATTCTTGTCGATTACGCCGGATTTAACTTGCGTATTGCCAAATGGGCGAAATCCCAAGGTATACGGGTGGTGTATTACATTCCTCCAAAGATTTGGGCTTGGAAGGAGAGCAGGTTGAAACCGTTGACCGAACACAGTGATGTTATTTTGAGCATATTGCCTTTTGAGGAGCATTGGTATGCAGCGAGGGGCCATGAGGTACACTATGTAGGCAATCCATTGCTTCTTAAGTACGCCGAGGAAGATCTGTACGAGGAAGGCAGTAAGAAAGTTTTACTTCTACCAGGCTCTCGCATGCAAGAAATTAAACGCTTGATGCCAGAGTTCATAGCATTGGCCGAGGCATTGCCTGAATATCGTTTTCATGTGGTGCGGGCGGCCTCAGTTCGAGAGAGCTGGCCATATGGGCAACTTCCGGGCAACCTGGTTATTGAGGACTGTTCGCTCGTAGAGGCGGCTGAACGATCGGAATATGCCTTGACCTGTAGTGGTACGGCATCCTTAGAAATTGCACTCTTAGGCATTCCACAATCTGTTGTTTATAAAGCCAATTCTATTTCCTTGGCCATCGCCAGGAAATTGGTCAAGGTGGACTATTTCTCCTTACCGAATCTTATCATGGATGAGCCCATGGTACCAGAATTTTTACAGGAGCAAGTGCGTCTAGAACAACTTAAGTCCCTAGTGATAAGTGGTGGTGAGCAACAGCAGTACGATATGGCGCGATTGAGGAAAAGAATGGGTGCACGAAACCTTGCTCAAGATGCGGTACCGCGTATTTTAGCCGTATTAAAGGACTAGAATGAGGAAACTGTTAGCGCTTTGTTTTACGCTTATTGCAAGCATAGCCTTCGGTCAGAAGTATGTGTCATATGCCTCTGGGCCTAGGGTTCTAACGTTCGCAGATGTGGAGTACGGCCGGCTTCAGTTGAAGGTGAAATCAGGTACGTATACTTTAACAGCCTATACGCCGGATAGCACATTTACCATGGAATACTGTGAGGACGATGTGCACCCGCTGTACACCTTCCGCGGCGATTTGAGGCTGAACAGAGCGGGATGTGATTCCATTGTGTTTACCACCAACGATACTATCGAGATGCGGGCTTGGCGCGGGAAGAATTGGACCCCAACAAGACCTTATCTAGGAAAGGTAACCATTCGTCCTAACCTCATTTATTTAGAGACCATAGTGAAGGTGCCTGTGGAGCCGTACATCGCGGGTGTGGTTGAGGCTGAAGGCGGTATGTCGGCAGAACCTGAATACCACAAAGCGCAGGCTGTACTGGCGCGAACTTGGCTCATTACGAATATGGGTAAGCATAAAGAGGAAGGTTACCACATCAAGGACGACCAGAGTTCTCAGGCGTTCAAAGGCGTACCGCACGGAAAGCATGCTGCCATTATATCGGAGGCTGTGGCCCAGACGAAGGATACCATAGCAACCTACAGCGGTAAACCAATTATAGGCTTTTACCACAGCAATAGTGGGGGACAGACGGTGCATCCGCAAGACGTATGGTCACAAGAACTGCCGTATTGCAGGGCCGTTTTTGATCCATTTAGCAAGAAAGAGAGCAAGTACCGTTGGACGAAGGATATCTCTCTGTCCGATTGGAAGGCCTACTTTAAGATTGCGGAGGATTTTGATTGGAGCGCTTTTTTTGCCGGGTTACCGGGAGGGCGTCAAACGCATTACACTATGGGCGACCAGATCTTTAAACTAGAGACTTTACGTCGTCATTTTAAACTGCGTAGTACCTACTTTACAGCGAGCATAGTGGGTGATACGGTTCATCTTGAAGGTTACGGATTTGGTCACGGCGTGGGTATGGCTCAGCAAGGTGCAATGCGCATGGCAGTGGGTGGATTCCAGTGGAAAGAGATTCTTGATTTCTATTTCCAAAAACTCAGTTTCGAGACGGTTCAAAACTTTTAGTTTTCCACATTCTTAGGGTGTAAGTAGCGCATGTGCCAGTTTAATAAGTATGGTTCTTCGCGCGCTTTTCTTTACCTGTATGTTCCGTGCTCTGCACCAGAGTTGGGGTGTGGATCTCACCGTGTTATTAGGTGCACTGCTTTTCCCGCGTTCTTGGCGGTCTTTCTTGAAGGATTTACAGGTAGTGGCGATAGCTGCCGTTCTGCTGTACCTGCTCATGGAATTTGAAAACTGGAGGTATTGGTATCCTCTTAGCTCACCCGTTGAATTCAGTACTTCCGTAGAGCAGCTTACCAATGCTTTTGGCACACGCATTCAGTTGGTTAATAATGCGCAATACGGAGGTTTTTTAAAGGCAGTTTTGCTTGCAGATAAGAGCGATTTACCAGCATCTACGTTGGATGTTTTTCGCGATTTAGGCATCTCTCATGTGCTTGCAGTTAGTGGGTTTCATATTGGTTTTTGGGTGATGCTGCTTCGTCCTTTCTTTAGTTGGGTACGCAGTCCAAAGGGAAAGGTAGTAGCGCACGTTGTTCAATGCATAGTGCTGTTCGTATATGCACATGTGGTGGGTGCGAGTCCCTCGGTGTTGCGTGCTGTATGGATGTATTCATTGGCAAGGTTGGCGATCTTACAACAATGGCGCATCCCCTCGCTGCATTTTCTCATGATCGTTGCCATTGGTCATTATTTCGTCAACCCTGCGGCACCGAGGACTTTGTCTTTTCAGCTGAGCTATACCGCAGTATTTGCCATTTTACTCGCACTACGCAAAGGCAAAGGAGAACAGCTCATCCTGCATTACAGCTACAGGCGTATCCGTAAGAAAGGGAGTTGGTTTTTTGTGCCGATTCAGATTTCATTGGCCGCTTGGTCTGCGACATTGCCCATAGTACAAGGGGCGTTCGGTGGTTCTAGTCCTTATTTCCTTGCTGGAAATCTATTGGTCGTTCCACTCATAACCCTAATGATATGGGCATGCATCCCTCTGATGGTTTTAGCTGATATACTACCACAGGAAATTCCAGACCTCTATGAAACTCTATGGCTGTCGCTGATGAATGCGGCGCAGCGATTGCTATTTGTTTTGAAGGAGCTTGGCTAAGCGTACTGTGAGGTCTTCAGCTTGGACCTTTTCGAAGTCTCCGTCGTAGAAAATGTGGATGTTGCCCGTTTCTTCACTGACCGTTACAGCCAGTGCATCTGTTCTCTCTGAAATACCGGCGGCTGCGCGGTGTCTGAGGCCGAAGCGGGCGGGTAGCTCGCTACGCTCCGAGAGGGGGAGTACGGTCCCGGCCGCAATGATGGTACCGCCTTCAACAATGGTTGCCCCGTCGTGAAGCGGTGCGTTTTTGAAAAAGATGCTTTCTAAGAGAATTTTGCTGAGGTCTGCATTCATCGGTGAACCTGAGTAAGCAAAAGACCCTAGTGGGTCAGTGCGTTTGATTACGAGCAGCGCTCCAGTTTTAGTGGCGGCTAATTCTACCATGGCGCTCACCATAGCATCCACATCGGCTTTGGCACCTTCGTCTTCCGTGCTCAGCTTAAGTAAGTTTCGCAAGCCTTGGCGACGAGTAAAGGTGGCTGAACCAACCACAAGTAAGAATTTCCGTATTTCTTGCTGGAAGACAATAATCAAAATGATGAGTCCCGCACCCATAAAAGAGCCGAGGAATTCGCTGAGGAGGCGCATTTCTAGCAATTGGACCAAGCGGTACAAAAGGTAAATGGCGACCATTCCCAAGAGGATACGGATGGCAGCGGTGCCTTTTAGCAGTCGGTAGATCTGGTACAGCAAGAATGCTGCAATAATGATATCTAGTGCATCGAGCACTCCGAAGTTTAACGCTCCCATGGGTAGAGTAGGTGGTTGACGCCTTCTGGCATCAATTCGTTAAACAAGGTAATGGTTTCCACCGCTTCTTTCACATCGTGTACGCGTAAGATGTTACTTCCCTGCAGGAGTGCGGCCATATGCAATGCGGTTGTACCGTTCAGGCTTTCATCGGCCGTATTTCCCAGAGTCTTGTAAATCATACTCTTTCTGCTCACGCCAGCAAGGATGGGGCGGCCCAACAGTTGGAATGCATGAAGTTCGCGCAAGAGTTGGTAGTTGTGCTCCAACGTTTTACCAAATCCAAAGCCTACATCGACAATGGTGTCGTGAATGCCCATGGCATGTAGCTGGGGTAATTTTTCGCTGAAGAACTTGACGATGTCTTGTGTGACGTGCTCGTAGGTGGGGTTGATTTGCATGGTGCTTGGATCGCCCTGCATGTGCATGATGATGTAGGGGACTTGGAGATTGGCAACTACCTCGTACATGCGGTCGTCTAAATTACCGCCACTGATGTCATTGACCATGTGTGCGCCTGCGCCCACTGCTTTTTCTGCAACTTCTGCTCGAAAAGTATCAACAGAAATGAACGTATTAGGGTGTCTGTCCACCACGGTGCGCACCGCTGGAATGACGCTTTGCAGGCGTTGCCATTCTTCTTCCGGAGAAACAGCATCGGCGCCAGGACGTGAGGAATACCCGCCGATATCAATGATTTTGGCGCCGTCGGCAATCATCTCTTCTGCCCGCTGGGCGGCCTTTTCGGCGCTGGAGAATCGGCTTCCTTCAAAGAAAGAATCTGGGGTGATATTCAATATTCCCATGACCCACGGTGTGGATAAGGTGTGAATTGTCCCTTCGACCTTTAGCAAAAACTCCGGCATTGTTCTTCGTATCTTCGTTCTAGAAGCAAAGCTAACAAATGAATACAGCTGAACAATTCGATGCCGTGCTTTCTAAATGCCACGGACTTTTTGAGAAAAAAGGAAAAGATTACGGCACGGCCTGGCGCATTTTGCGTTTGCCGTCGTTGACCGATCAAATATTTATTAAAGCACAGCGCCTGCGTAGCATTGAGCAAAAGGGCGAACAATTGGTGGACGATCCGCTAGAAGGAGAGTTTATTGGTATCCTGAATTACAGCATCATGGCGTTGATCCAGCTGGATAAGGGCATTGCAGAACAACCAGATATGGATTGGGAAGAAGCCTCTTCAGCGTATTTGCAAAAGGCCAATGAAGCGAAGGAACTCATGCTTAAGAAGAATCACGACTATGGTGAGGCATGGCGAGATATGCGCGTTTCGAGTTTTACGGACTTGATCATCCAGAAATTGTTGCGCGTAAAGCAGATTGAGGACAATCAGGGTAAGACGCTGGTAAGCGAAGGCTTGGATGCGAATTACTTAGATATGATCAATTATAGCGTTTTCGCGTTAATTAAGTTCATGGAAAAAGCGGCGTAACATGATGAAATCATTCCTAACCCGAATCGCACAAGTACTTGTAGGTGGATTGTTTATTTTCTCTGGATTGGTGAAGATGAATGATCCGGTAGGATTTAGTTTTAAGCTGGAAGAGTACTTCAGCGAAGAAGTACTGAACCTTCCCATCTTCGAACCGTTGGCATTGCCGCTGGCGATTATTCTGGTCGCGGTTGAGGTGCTTTTAGGTTTGGCGCTTTTGTTGGGCTTGTGGGAGCGAGCGGTTCTTGTGTTGCTCAGTGGAATGATTGGGTTTTTTACGTTCTTGACTTTTTGGAGTGCGTATTTCAACCAGGTGACCGATTGTGGTTGCTTTGGCGATGCCATTCCTTTGACGCCATGGGAGTCTTTTTACAAGGACGTGGTCCTTTGTGGGCTGATCATCATTCTGTGGTGGGGTGAAAAGCACATCTTTAATGGCGTTCCAAAAATTACATCGTATGCTTTAATGGCCTTTGGATTAGGCTTTAGTATTGTATTTACCTACCAGGTAATGAATCACCTACCTTCTCGTGATTTCCGTCCATATGCTGAAGGTTTAAGTATCATCGAAGGGATGAAGCCGGCAGAAGAGTTGGGCTTGGAGCCGCCGAAATATGAGGTTATTTATACCATGCAAAATGAATCAGGTGAAATGACGGAGATCACTTCTACGGAATACATCAGTGAGAAGTGGTGGGAGAAGATCGAGTGGACCATGCTGAGTGAACTCAGCAAGACCATCAAAGTAGCAGAAGGGTATGAGCCGCCGGTGCATGATTTTAGCATCATGAATGATTATGGCGATCTTACCGACAGTATTTTGGCTTTGGATGAGGTTTGGCTGTTGGTGGCTTATAACCACGCGAAGACTTCGGAGAAAGGATGGGGCAATGTTTTGCCGACCGTTGAGAAGCTTGCGGGTGAGGGTACCCCGCACATTGTACTGAGTGCTTCAATGCCAGAAGATTTTGCCAGCTACGGTCTTACAGATCAAACACCGTTTGCTTTTACGGATGAAACAACACTGAAGACCATGGTGCGTTCGAACCCTGGGTGGGTGGTTTTGAATAAAGGCAGTGTGGTGAAGAAATTCCATCACAACGACAGTCCGAGGTAATGGCGTTTGCAGGGCGGAAAATAGCATTGGCTTTATTCACCCTCTGGGGGGTGGCCACGCTCGTTTTCTTCTTGTTTACCATTGTACCTGGCGACAGCGCCCAAATGATGCTTGGCAAGCGTGAGGACCCTGAGGCACTCGCTGCCGTACGTGCGAAATACGGTTTGGATAAACCGGTGGCTGTTCAATACGTCAACTACTTGGGCAGAATACTTCCCTTCGATACCAGTGATGGATTTTCTATTTCGGCACCAGATTTAGGCGAGAGCTTTCAGCGACAGGGCCAATCTGTAAGTGGACTTATCGCAGCAACCTTTCCCAATACAGCGCTACTTGCAGCTACCTCGATTGGTTTCGCTGTGCTATTAGGTATGTTTTTAGGCGCCGTAGCGGCATACAACGAGGGCAGTTGGATAGATCACGGATTAACGACCTTGAGTTCTTTGGGTATGAGTTTGCCGTCTTTCTTTACAGCAGTACTACTCGCATGGGTCTTCGCTTATTTGTTAGGTCCCTGGACGGGGCTTAGCTTGACTGGTTCCTTGTATGAGGTAGACGATTATAGCGGGGAGCGTTACCTACAGCTGAAAAATTTGATACTCCCGGCGCTAACACTGGGAATACGTCCTATTGGAGTCATTGTACAATTGACCCGTAAAAGCATTTTGGAAGTCGGGTCGATGGATTTTGTGCGCACTGCACGAGCAAAAGGAATTCCGGAGCGTAGAGTGCTTCTTCGCCACATTCTTCCTGTGGCCAGCAATCCTATCATTACCACTGTAAGTGGTTGGTTCGCTTCGTTGCTTGCGGGTGCCGTTTTTGTTGAAATCATTTTTGGTTGGAACGGCATGGGAAAACTGTTGGTTGAAGCATTAAATACACGAGATTTGCCGGTGACAATGGGATGCGTATTGGTCATTGCCGCCATTTTTGTCATCATAACCACCTTGGTGGATATAGCATACGCCATTTTGGACCCAAGGGTTCGGGCAGAATTATTTTAAAACGACACATCAAAAACAACACAAATAATGAGACGTAGAATCGTAGCTGGAAACTGGAAAATGAATACTACTTACGCGGAAGCGATGGAATTGGTCGATGGACTCAAGGCATCTTTGACGGAAGAAGTAGTGGGTGAAACGGGTGTGATCATTACGCCGCCCGCATTGTATTTAAGCGATGTAGTAGGTGCATTGGTGGACAACGAGTACATCGCAGTTGCTGCACAAAACGTGCACGAAAAAGACAGTGGCGCCTATACTGGAGAGATTAGTGCTCCAATGCTAGCGAGCATGGATCTTGATGCGGTAATCATCGGCCACAGCGAGCGCCGTCAGTACTATGGCGAAACAAACGAGAGCTGTAAGTTGAAGATTGAGCAGTCTTTGAATAATGAATTGGCTGCCATTTACTGTATTGGTGAAACGCTGGAAGAGCGTAAAAGCGGGGCGTTCATGGATGTCATCCTAAAGCAATGTGCTGAAGGTCTAGAAGGCTTCATTGCTGAAGACATGGATAATATCATTTTGGCATACGAGCCAGTTTGGGCTATCGGTACTGGTGAGGTGGCAACACCAGAGCAAGCGCAAGAAGTACACGCAGGCATCCGTGCATGGCTCACAGAGCGCTTCGATGCAGAGACTGCCGAGAATGTTACTGTGCTTTACGGCGGTTCGTGTAAGCCAGGTAATGCTGCTGAACTCTTTGCACAGCCAGATATCGACGGTGGTTTGATTGGCGGTGCTTCACTGAAAGCAGAAGATTTTACAGCGATTATTGCTGCTAGAACAAACGCATAATTCATGTCGGATACGCCTGTTTATATTGAAGTCGCGGCAAAAGTTCAACCTCTTGAGCCTTTCCGCGACATTTTAATTGCCCAACTGGGCACCTTAGGCTTTGAGAGCTTTTCAGAGACGGCAGAAGGCTTTGAGGCATATATCATCAAAGAGGATTACGATGAGGCTGCCGTGAAGAAAGCACTTATTTGGGAGGGTGTGCAGACGAGCTTTGTTACTCAGGAAATCGAGCAGGTCAATTGGAATGCGGAATGGGAAAAAAACTTTGATCCTATCGAGGTTGATGGACGCGTATATATTCGAGCACCGTTTCACGAAGAGAAACAAGGCTTTGAATACCCCATGCTCATAGAGCCGAAAATGTCCTTTGGCACTGGACACCACCAAACTACGCACATGATGATCCAATGGTTGCTTGAAACGGATACCAATGGTCACGAAGTACTCGACATGGGTTGTGGAACCGGTATCTTAGGAATTCTTGCGGATATGCGCGGTGCTTCTAGGGTGCACGGTATCGATATTGATACATGGTGTATTGAAAACACCCTGGAAAACGCAGAGCGTAATCAAAGCAAAATGACTGCTGATGTTGGCGGTGCGGATGTTATTGAAGGCACCTTTGATACCATTTGTGCCAATATTAATCTAAATGTACTCCTCGCGGATATGAACGCGTACGTAAGCGCGTTGAAAGAAGGAGGGACCATATTCTTCAGTGGTTTTTATGAGGAAAACATTCCTACACTTCGTGAATCTGCATCTGCTGCGGGGTTAACTTACGTAGGTGTAAAAGAGCGCGAACAATGGCGCAGCCTTAAAATGGTGAAGTAATGAGAAAATTCGGATGGCTTTTAGCACTGCTGCTGTCGCTCCAAATGAGCGCACAGAAGGTCGTTCGCTTTTCAACTATTGATCAGTTCTCGGAGGAGTTCACCACTCTTGTTAAACTTCCAAAAGAGCGTAAGGCACTCTTTGGGGACTCCTTACTTCCCGATGTCGTCTATGCCATCGATGAGGATTCTGAGAAGGATTGGATCACCCTTTGCAACAACATGTTGCGCAAACGAATTACTGATCCCGATGCGTGGGAAGAATTGTTCCGGATTACCGCATACATCAACAACAACGAGGAGTACGGTACTTTACTGAAAGTCGTCGATCACCTAAACGGTTACATCCGTTCAAACCCTTCGTCTCGTACAAAAGATTACTTGGGTCAGTTGTATTCCAATATAGTTGAGCACCGCTTTTACGATAAAAACGATCTGATTTGGAAAGCCCCTTATAGCGAGTGGAGTATGCAGTTCGATCAGAAAGAAATCTACTTCATCATCGGGGAGGGAGATATTATAGGTCGATTCCGAGAAGATAGTACCATTGTAATGGGTACTTCGGGCCGATTCTTTCCACGTACCGGAACCATGGAAGCCAACGGCGGTACTGTATTCTGGGGCCGTGTAGGTAAATACGAAGACGAGTTGTACGGAGAACTTTCAGATTGGACCCTTGATACACGCCAAGGGTATTTTAAAGCAGATTCTGCAACGCTGTATGCACCTGAACTCTATGACGAGCCGCTCAAAGGGCTTTTTGAGGAACGCTTAAGTGCTCGTGCTCAGCGCAGCGCCCAATACCCCCGATTTGCCAGTTATAAAAATGACTTTTTACTGCCCAATGTCTACAACGAGGTTCATTTCCGAGGTGGTTTAGGAGTTGTGGGCCCCAACTACTATGGACTATCCCCTGATAGTGCCATGGCAAAGGTGCAATTCACCTACAACAATGATACAATCATCACCTTGCGCAGTGGCCGTTTCCTCTTCAGAGATTCCCTTCTAAGTTCCGGCCGGGTTGAGGTCACCGCGCATCTTGGCGAGGACAGTTTGTACCATCCGTATTGTGAAATGCGTTTCGATCCACGCTCGGGCCAAGTGCGCATCATTCGTTACAAAACGGGACTAGGTCTCAGCTCTTGGACGGATTCCTACCACAGCATGGACATGAATGTGGACCAGCTGATCTGGAATCAAGGCACCCCCAAATTATCCCTACGAAACCTCAATCTAGGTTCCCAACAGGCTGCTGTATTTGAGTCCAAGCAGTATTTCCGGATCGCTAGGATGGAGCAGATTGCCGGACTTCAACGCACACATCCCCTGATTGAATTAAAGAATGCAGCGTACGGATACGGTTATGAAAATATGCCGCTAGGAGAGCTAACCTATGCCTTGCGCATGGATCCCGAAAGTGGTGAACGTTTTCTCTTTGAAATGGCCATCCAAGGCTTTGTAGAGTTTGATGTAGACGCTCAGACCATCACGTTAACCGATCGATTGTTTGAATACTTGGAGAATTGGACCGGTAAACGAGATTATGATGTGATCCAATTCGTTTCTCGCATCGGACAGGGAAGCAATGCACAGATATCCCTACTCAACTATGAAATGGATATTGCGGGTGTACAGCGCATCGCAGTGAGTGATTCGCAACAAGTGAACCTTTATCCGCGGGGAGGTAGGATTACCATGAAAAAGGACATGGATTTCACCTTCGACGGTCGAATTAATGCCGGTCTTTTTAACTATTGGGGACAGGGATATACCTTCGATTACCTAGGATTCCGTGTGGATATGCCACAAATCGATTCCATGCGCTTTAAAGTGCGCGAATTTAACCCACCTGCTGGGGAACGCGCAGCACTTGTAGATGTACAGACCGTACTTTCCGACCTACAGGGTCAACTGCTCATTGATCAGCCTGACAATAAGAGTTCAAAGGAGTACTATCCTGAGTATCCAATCTTCCAAGCTCTGAATAACTCATTTGTTTATTACGACGATAAAAAGATTCACGACGGCATCTACGACCGTTCCAGATTCTACATGGCCGTCGAGCCATTTACCATTGACTCATTGGACAACACGACTACCGACGGAATCCTCTTCGACGCAACGTTCCACAGCGCCGATATCTTCCCAGTCTTCCCACAGCCGCTCCAAGTAATGCCGGACTATTCACTTGGTTTCTCAACCACCATGCCGCCAACGCCTAATTACCGTGGCAAAGGCACCTTTGAAGGTGAAATTGCACTCTCCAACCAAGGCCTACATGCGGAAGGACAGATTGAATACCTTCAAAGCTTAACCGTTTGTCCGGATATCCTCATGTTCCCGGATGATGCAAAGGGTAGGGCGACCACCTTCGACATCGAAGAAGGATTTACAGGTGACGGTTATCCTCAGGCTTCAGGGAGGGACAATCCATTCCATTGGTTCCCGTACAGCGATTATATCGAGGCTGAATCTCTAGCCATTCCCTTTGGTATGTACGGCCCTGAAAATGTGGTTGCAGAGGGTCAGCTAACGTACGGTTCTAGCGGCCTGTTTGGTACCGGAGAACTCAGATACCTGACGGCCAAGCACAACAGCGAATCCGAGGGCTACACCTTTTACAGACGTTCGTTTGAAAGTGGTGCGCAAGATTTCCGTGTGAAAACTAAAAGTAGTGACGAGCAATGGGCATTCCAGATGCTAGAAAGTTCTGCCCGTGTAGATTTTGACAAGCGAGAAGGTGTCTTTGATAAATTGGACCCGGCAAGCTTTATTGAATTCCCTGCCAACCAATACATGGCCTACATGGACCACGCCGAATGGCAGATGGACCAAGCCAAGGTGGACATCAAGCACAACACAGATAATGAAGCCTATTTGGTCAGCACCCATCCGCTACAAGATAGCTTAGACTTTAGTGCTGGATTCGCGCGTTTCGACCTGGCTCCAAGTGTACTCGAAGCCTTCGATGTTCCTGAAATTGATGTAGCTGATGCGCGTATCATACCAGACAGTGGCTATGTAGTGGTGCGCATGAATGCGGCCATGGACCCTCTTGAGAATTCAGAGATTATCGCCAACCGCTACTCTAAACTTCATGCCTTCTATGAGGCAACGACAAGAATTAGAGGACATTATCGCTTCACCGCACACGGTATATACGATTACCTCGATGAAGAAGGCTCTACATGGCCTATTGAGTTTGAAAGTATCAAGCCAGATACTGCTGGCATGACTATAGGTCTAGCTGAGATTGAGGAGAAAGACGACTTCTTCTTGAGTCCGTATTTCGGGTACAGAGGAAAAGTGCAGCTCGAAGCCGACCAGGAGCCTATGTACTTCAAAGGCTCAATACTCATACAGAACGATTGTAGGAACCTACAAACCACTTGGTTTGATATTGCCAGCTATATTGACCCGACTGATATCGTCATTGAACTTCCTGAGAATGATCCTTTGCAACTTCGTGACAATACATTTAATGGCATCTACATCTCTCAAGACAGCTTGGGTGGGCATAGCAACTTCTTATCGAAATACGCAGATCGTGCTGATATAGAGTTGCTTTCAGCTACTGGTGTGCTGTTCTATGACAATCAGGAAGAGGGCTATGTAATCACTACTTACGAAAAGCTCAAGGATAATTCTGTGCCGGATCCTTACCTCGTATTCCACAATTACGACTGTAACCTCTATGCGACAGGGCCTATTAATGTTCTAAAAAATTCAGGCGGTCTAACCATGGCGATGGCCGGTGAAGTTCGTCACGATTTGGATAAAGACGATGTATCTATTGATGCGGTATGGACGCTAGATGCACCAGTAGACAAGGATGCGTGGGAGTTAGTAGGTGGCTTGTTCTCAGACGGATCGGGAACCTTGAGAAGCGATGATGAAGCCTACGTTCAAGGGATATACGGAATCCTAGGGCAGAAACAAGGTGCTAAATTCTTTGAAGACTTAAGCAGTATTGAAGCCGATGGCCGATTCCCAAAAGAACTCCGTCAAAGCCTTGTCATGAGTGGTATTACCATGGAATACAGCGGACGCTATAAAAGTTTCAGAAGTGACGGTAAGGCCTTTATTCAAAACATCTATAACGTTCCGATTTTTGCTGAGGTAGATTGTTTGGTTGAAATCAAAGAGCGTCGAAGAGGCAGTGAGATCACCCTTTATCTGGACAACGGTACTGACTTCTTCTATATCGCATTCAAAGGAACCGTAATGAGTTTACGCAGTAGCGACGAAGAGTTTAACGCGAGCATTTTAGCCAAGGATCCTAAGGACCGCAGCGTTGCAGCAAAAGGCGACCAGCCAGCGTTTACCTACAATCTAGCGGGTAAAGGTAAAATCATGCTGCTCAAGCGTAGATTTGGCATCAAGGACTCTTAGTTAGTTCGTTTAAAAAAGTAGTTGAGGTACTGTGTTTTTATCTCGATTTAGGTCTTATTTTTACACCATGAGTACTCAAGAAAAGCATCAGCCTAGTCACGATTCCGTTGTTTTAAAGGAACAATCATTGGTCTTGTTTAACGACCATGAAAACTCTTTTGACTTTGTGATTGAAGTGTTGTGTACAGTATGTGATCACACTGAAGAACAGGCGGAGCAATGTGCATGGATTACGCACTATAAAGGCAAGTGTCAAGTAATGTCAGGTTCATACGATCAATTGCGCTCAAAGGCAGATTTAATGCTCGATGTAGGTTTAACTGTTGAGATTCAATAAGCTATCCATACCGGGCATCTTTCCTCCGAAATTTATTTCCAAAAAAATCTTTTAGGCTTGTAACAGGCTAACATTTTACTATATATTTGCCCTCCCGCAAGTGAAGCTGGCCGTGTAGCTCAACTGGATAGAGTACTTGACTACGAATCAAGCGGTTGAAGGTTCGAATCCTTCCACGGTCACGAAGAATGCAACAAGCCCTTCAAACGAAAGTTTGAGGGGCTTTTTCTATGGGCTAAACAGCAAGCTTGCTTGTAAAGGATAGTCCATAGAAAAAGAACCCTCGTGCCATAGACACGCCAGGGCTTATTTCATTCGGAATTCGGAGCACAAAGGATCTTGTAAAAATCCTTCCACGGTGACATGAAATACAAAAGCCCCTCAGAAAAGAGTCTGCGGGGCTTTTATTTATGTTCGAAATTTGAGGATCAAACCTCGGCGTCCATGAGATCAGTCACTACATGGTAGCGTGGATCTTCGATGGAACTCTGAATGTATTTGCTAAAGTTTGGATTAGCCTTTTTGAGCAAGCCTTGACACTCTGGGCTCAAATGTGTTAAAATCACTTCCTTGCCTTCGTCGATGTACTTGTCCATGATGCGCTCCAATGCTTCAATGCCGCTATGATCGCTTACACGTGATTCGATGAAGTCGATTTCAATTTTGCTTGGATCGTTTTTCACATCAAACTTACTTGCAAAACTTTGTGTTGAACCAAAGAATAACGGTCCCCAGATTTCGTAGACCTTAGTTCCGTTTTCTTTGATGCGTTTACGAGCACGAATACGAACAGCATTGTCCCAGGCAAACTTCAACGCACTCATAATTACACCTGCAATTACTGCTATGGCCAAATCCTGCCAAACGGTGATGGCACTTACCGCGATGAGTACAAAAGCGTCAGCTGCCGGGATTTTTCTGATAATTCTAAAGCTTGACCAAGCGAATGTTCCAATAACTACCATAAACATAACACCAACCAATGCGGCAATAGGAATCTGTTCAATTAATGGAGCACCGAAAAGGATAAATGATAATAAACCTAATGCTGCAACAACGCCTGAAAGTCGACCTCGACCTCCAGAATTAACGTTGATGATGCTTTGACCAATCATTGCACAACCGCCCATACCGCCAAACAAACCATTGATTAAGTTGGCGCTCCCTTGGGCAATACATTCGCGGTTTCCTGAGCCTCTAGATTCGGTGAGATCATCAATCAGGTTCAGGGTCATTAAAGATTCAATGAGACCAACAGCAGCCAGGAGAAATGCTGTGGAGAATAGGGTAGACCAATGGCCTGTAACTGTATGAAGTACATTGAAGATGTCCAACTGTAAGGTTGGAAGTCCAGCCTGAAGACCATCTCCACCGCCTTCACGAATAAACGAGCCTACAGTGCTTACATCTAGTCCTAGACCAATAACTAAGGCGGCAACTACAATGATTCCAGTGAGTGCAGCAGGGACAACCTTGGTGACCTTAGGTAGCAACCACATGATTAACATGGTAAGACCAACAAGCCCCATCATGGTATACAGTTCGCTTCCTTGAATCCATACTTTCTGTCCATCAACCACACGAGTGAACATGCCCAATTGACTCAAGAAGATGACGATTGCCAATCCATTGACAAACCCCATCATTACAGGGTGCGGGATAAGACGAACAAACTTTCCTAAGCGGAAAAGACCCGCAAGTATTTGGATACAACCTACAATTAGCAAGGTGATGAAGAGCCAACTCAAGCCAAGGTTCTCTAATTGCATAGCAGTACCAACTTCATTTCCTTTTTGGATGAGATGCACCATAACTACGGCCATCGCACCAGTAGCACCAGAAATCATTCCTGGACGACCTCCAAAAAGTGAAGTGATTAATCCCATCATAAAGGCACCGTAAAGGCCTACAAGCGGATCGATGCCTGCTACGAATGCAAAAGCCACCGCTTCCGGTACAAGTGCTAGGGCAACGGTGATACCTGAAAGGATGTCATTTTTTGGATTGCCAACGAAGTTGTTGAAGAACTGCTTCATGAAATGTAGAGTGTTAGAAGCGGCAAAAGTAGTTGATTGAAAATGAAAAAGCCATCCCGTAAAGGATGGCTTTCAAAGAATTATGAGGAATATCTACTTCTGGTGACGGTCGTGTAGATCGTCGTTCAACAGCTTTAATTCCTTAAGGTTGTTTTCGTCTCTATTTGCAAGGTCAAGACGCAAAGATGCACTGTAATGATCGTCTGCTCTGTCGAACTCGCCAATCAAAGTACAAGCCAGGATAACATTGTTGTACAAATCAGGAATGACCTTCTTGTTGATACGCGCTTTTTTATCGTTCCAATCGCCTTCTTCAATAGCCGCTTCCCATGCTTCTACAGCACTTAGAAGTTTTGCTTTGGCATCGTCTGGACGAGAAAGAAGCATTCCGTAGCCTTCCTTGGCATCGTACATTGCATTTTCGAGATCGTCATAACCCCCTTTCTTGTTGTTGACGTAGATAACCTCGGCATTTCTTGCTTGCTCAGTTGTACCTAGTTTATCATTGATTAACCATTGGATGGTTCCAAGGTTATCTTCAACAGCTGTGCTCTGAAGCTTCGTTAAGAAAGTCTGGGCATTGGTAGAAGGGTAGCTGCGTTTCTCTAATGGGCTTTCAAAACGCTTGTAATCAGATATACTATTTGGCACCTCGTCAAGAATAATACTGCCGTTCGGATGAACTACACGAAGCGACATGCTGTGGCGGTAGTTGAACACCCATTGCGATTTGATGAAAGTAGTACTTTGCTTGGTCTTGCTATTATACTCTTTAAATTCTTTCTTCTCTGCCACAGGATCATCGTTTTCAAAGCCGAAAAGATGTACCTCAATACCGACGCCGTTCGGATCTTCTTGCAGTCCTTCTACTCTACAGTAGGTACTGGCCAATTGGGCCTCGTTAAAGATCTTCTGGTGGGTGACCTGACGTTGATAAGGCTTTGAAGGTGGGTAGTAAGGACGTGGTGGTTGTGGTTTTGAGTTTTCTAAAACCTGCTTTTCTATGATTTTACCTACCGAGCTCTTGTTGTTCCAAGCTTCTAATTCGCGCTCGTAGTTTGCTACAAGTTCGTCGTGTGCAGCTTTTGCAGCTGCCTCTTTTTCTGGGTATTCTGCGAGGGCTTGCTGGTATTCTTCTTCTGCAGCTGCAAGATCTGCATCAATTTCAGCTTTGTAGTCTAGGATAACTTCACTGTGGAATCCCATGCCTTCTTCTAGGTGTATTGTTGGCGGCTGGATGTATTTAACCGTTAGTTTTTCCTTCTTCATTCGTTGACCAAACGAAGCAGTGGCCATGAGCATGGCAGCTAAGAGTAAATGTAGTTTTCTCATGTGATTTTGTTTTCGAGGCGAGAAGGTAAAAAAAAATGCGGCCAACAGCCGCATTCATTAGGTTCAATCTTATTGATTATGCACCGAGCATTTGCTCACGTTGCGCTGTAATCTTTGCATCAGAAATATAGTCGTCGTATTCAACCATTTTGTCCATCACCCCATGAGGGAAGATTTCAATTATTCGATTCGCTACGGTTTGATTGATAGTATGGTCATGTGAGCTGAACACCAATGTACCTTTAAAGTCCTTCATGCCGTTGTTCAACGCCTGAATACTCTCTAGATCAAGGTGATTGGTAGGTTCGTCAAAGAATAAAAGATTGGCTTGTTGGAGCATCATTCTACTCAGCATACAACGAACTTTTTCACCTCCCGAGAGAACAGAAGCACTTTTAAAGACTTCTTCCCCAGAGAAGAGCATTTTACCTAAGAATCCTCTAACGAATACTTCGTCTTTATTTTCTGGGCTGTATTCTCTCAACCAGTCCATAAGGTTATCTTCGGTTTCGAAGAAAGCTGCGTTCTCGTTAGGCAGGTACGCATGTTTAATAGTCTGGCCATACGCAAACGAGCCTGCACTCGGTTGTTGTTTACCAGCCAATATTTCATAGAGTGCGGTTAGGATTCTGTGGTCGTCACATAACAACGCTACTTTATCTCCGCGGTTAAGCTTGAAGCTCAAGTTTTGAAACAGTACATTGCCTTGCTCGTCATGAGCTGCGAGATTGTCTATTTCTAGAATTTGGTCACCGGCATCACGTTCTTGGTCAAAAATGATGGCAGGGTACATTCTTGAAGACGCTTGGATCTCGTCCACATTGATCTTATCTAGCATTTTCTTTCTCGATGTAGCCTGTTTGCTTTTTGAAGCATTGGCTGCAAAACGTGAAATAAACTCTTGCAGTTCCTTACGCTTATCCTCCGCTTTTTTATTCGCTGCTTGACGCTGGCGAAGGGCCAATTGTGAGCTTTCGTACCAGAAGCTGTAGTTTCCAGTGTAGAGTTTGATTCGCTTAAAGTCAATATCTGCAATATGAGTACAAACTGTATCTAGGAAGTGACGGTCGTGACTCACAACGATTACCGTGTTTTTAAAATCGATCAAGAAATCCTCCAACCATGAAATCGTCTTCAGGTCCAAATCGTTCGTAGGCTCATCAAGAATGAGGAGGTCAGGGTTCCCGAAAAGGGCCTGTGCAAGCAGTACACGAACCTTCGCAGAGCCTTCAATGTCTTTCATTAGGGTGTAGTGAGCATCCGTAGAGATGCCTAGGCCGCTTAGCAAGTTTCCAGCATCACTTTCTGCATTCCAACCGTCCATTTCCTCGAATTGAACTTCAAGATCAGCAGCGATAAGACCGTCTTCTTCATTGAAATCTGGCTTCATGTAAATAGCATCCTTCTTTTGCATCAGATCCCAAAGAGGTTGGTTTCCTTGGATAACGGTGTTCAGTACAGTCTCTTCATCAAAAGCAAAGTGGTTCTGAGAGAGTACGGACATTCTCTTGCCGTTTTCAAGACTTACGTTTCCTGAATTTGGACTAACCTCACCACTGAGGATTTTCAAGAAAGTCGATTTACCGGCTCCGTTGGCGCCAATAAGACCATAACAACGTTCACCATGGAACTTGATATTTACATCTTCGAAAAGTACACGCTTTCCAAATTGAAGCGTAACGTTAGATACATTTAGCATGATTGGGCATTTTATGCGCGGCAAAGGTAGCTATACTTACTTGCTTATTCTTGAGGGTTGGTGTAAAAAACCACCCGAGCTACTCTTGAACTAAATCACATATAACTTGTTGATTATGAATAGAATCAAGATATGCATTTACCTGTCTTTACTTATGCATTTAGAAAGTCTCTCGGTCGAGGGATGCTCTATGCTGCCATCTTAAGTTTTATTGTCCACCTGATTTTACACGTGCTTCGCGACTACATCCCAGGAGATATCAACGCTTCTTTATTGAAAGATCCTATTAGCGCAATCTACACGCCGTTCTCCATTTTGTTGGTTTATGAGGCGTACCTGATGATCTACTATTTGAGAAGAAGTACCACTCTTTACATTGCCAAGCAGTATGAGGTTATCGCACTTATTTTGATTCGAGGATTGTTCAAGGACATGGCCGCGCTTGATTTGAAATCGGAATTTTGGCTCAGCGACCACAATGTGCACCTGTACGTAGATTTGTTCAGTGTGATTCTGCTATTCTTTTTGATTTATTCCTTTTACAGGCTTAGTGGTTCACTGCGCTATGATGCGTTCGAGGAACAGGAACAAAAGGAGCTTGGAGAAAACATTAAACGCTTTGTAAAGTCGAAGCACTACTTGAGCATCGGACTATTCTTCCTGTTTATCATATTGGGGATACAAAGTTTCGTGGAATGGGTCATTCCAACCTTCAACCATATCGAACAGGCAAATATGATTGAGATAAATGCGATTTTCTTCGAGGAGTTCTACAACTTTTTGATCATCTCCGACGTAATCATTTTATTGCTTTCCCTGCTGTATACCGACAACTTCCCTGTTATTATCAGGAATTCATCATTTGTGATTTCAACCGTCCTGTTGAAGCTTTCTTTTACAGCTGAAGGACTTCTCAGCCAAGGACTGATTATTCTCGGCGTCTCGTTTGGCGTGCTTATGCTCTTAATTCACAACAAGTTCAAAGCACTACACAAGATTAGTTGACCCTGAATTCTTTTACCCGCGATGGAGTAGGGCTGTCATTTAAATAGATGCTAGCTGTATACCATCCTGGTTCGAAGCCCATTTCCAGATCGGTCTCCAATCCTGTACTAATAAACGTTTGGCTGTTCGTGGTTTGGTCGTAGCTGCTGATATTCCAGTTCTGTACACTACTGACAGAATAGAACCAACATCCGTATTGGCAACCAAAGAACTGCTTTTCAATGACCAACTTAAGACGTACACAATCGTTCGGTCTCGTAGTCATTAAACCATAGTACTGGTATTGGTTATAAATACTGTCTGTGGTATTTAAGATACTTTTTCCATTGGGACCGTCTTCAGGGTATTCAATGACCGTGCTCGTTGCGATATGTGGACTGTTATCGATATAGTTTTGGATGTGTCCACCAAAGGCAGGGACATTGACGGTAATGCCCATACTCGCGTAACGGTCAATGATGTTTTGACGAATTTCATTGGTATCGAGTACCTGTGCGTGGGCCATCAGTTCTGAAGCGATAATAGAGCTATTTAGGGTACCGTCGGTTCTAAGGTCGGTGACAAAATTGGCCATCAAATCTGAAAATTCACTTTCGCTCCGATAGCCTTGAAGTATGGAGGTAATAGCGATTAGTATGCCGTCTGCTGCACCGGAGTTTGCGATACTCAGTGTTTCCGAAGAAGGCATTGTGCCTGTGGTGTCAATGCTAAATGTGTAGAGGACTTCCTTGAGCGCTTGTTCCTTTGCTTTAGAAAATGACGTGCCGTTAGCGACTAAATATTCAACACGGGCCTTTTCTAAATGCGTTAGGGTATTCACATTTACGGCGGGGACATTATTCAAATCCGTGATAGCGTTTAACGTGATTTGAGCATTGCTCGGTTCTCCACATACCTCGTTAAAATAAAAACCGTCGGCACGGAGGGTAACGTACGATGAGTTTAAGTTGAGTCCGTTCGCAAAGAAGTATCCCGAGTTATCGAGAATCTGGGTATTGTAAGTGATACCTACTTGGTTAAGTGAGGTGTCCAATGAGGTGATTAGTACGGAACTTCCGTTGAGAAATGGGCCTTTCTGAGCGTGTCCTTCTATGCTGAAAGATGCGCAAGGAGGGCAATCTCCGCCACAATCAACGCCCGTTTCTGTACCGTTCTGAATACCGTCTCCACACGTAGAGGGTCCGGTCGTTTCACAAGCTAAAAGGAATGCTAAGGATATGAAAGCAAAGGCGAATTTCTTCATGATTAAAGGATTTATCCTTTAACCTAAACCTGTTGTCAATTGTTCAATAAAGAAGCCTTGGGAATACGTGGATGCACGATACGCATGTACAAAGGGGGAATAAGACTCAAAATCATCATACCTGGATACCCTGTAGGCAGCTGTGGGCTGTCGTCGTGATGGTCGAGAAGGGGATATTCCTTGTTGGGTAAATAATGGTGATCACTGTGGCGGCTTAATTCAAAAAGTATGGCTCGTCCCCACATATGATTGCTGTTCCAACTGTGTACCGGACGCACATTTTCATAACGAAGATCACTAACCTTCTCTCTTGCCAAGCCGTAGTGCTCGATGTATTGAACGGTTTCCAGTAAAATCCACCCCGTTATGCTAGCACCAAAGAAGCCGATCAACCCGATGCTACCAAAATTTTCAAAGATGATGGCAATGAGCACTAGTTGGATTAAGGTGTAGTGTACCATTTCATTCTTGAGAAGATTCCCTTTACTACGTTGTATGCCAATCCTCCATGCACTTAGGTAGCTAAAGACAATGGAACGTAGCCAGAACGTATACACCCACTCGCCACGACGTGCCGTTGAAGGATCCTCAGGTGTTCCAACATTTTTATGGTGACCGAAGTTGTGCTCCAAGAAGAAGTGCGTATAAAGCGTAGTTGTGAGCAAAACTTTCGCTAAAAATTGATCTGTTTTATTTGTTTTATGACCCAATTCGTGTGCAACATTGATGCCCACAACACCACACATAATGCCGTATGAAAGAATTCTCCCAATAAGCGTTACCGTATCTAGCGGCATTGAGATTTGAACCAAAAGATAGATGCCACAAATAATCTGAAATGGAACGGTTAATCGAAGTGCCCATATGTAAAAGCCATTGCTGGCTGTCATATTTCGCTCTTCCTCAGAGAGGTTGATCTTCTTTGGATTAAAAAGGAATTCCATCACCGGTATGAAGACGAAGGCTTCAATCACAGGTAAATAGGACCAAAGGCCGGTAGAATGAAAGCTAATAAGTGCCAAGAGCGGTAAGGTGAAAACAAAGAGGTATCTAAATTTCCCCATGGTTGTTGTGTTAGTGCCCTCAAGATAAAAAAAGACCCGCGAAATGCGGGTCTTCTGCCTTGGTCAACAAGTGTTTACTTACTTACATCCAATTTTAAGGCGGTACGCCGTCCGTCCACAAAGGTTATTCCGAGATAAAAAGTCCCTGATTTATCTAATTCAAATGAATTTGATTTGAATTCAGCAATACGTTGTCCTACATCATTGACCACTAAAACGTGTTCAATTTCCAAGTTACTTTCGATTGTGATACTATTAAAAGTTCTTGCTGGATTTGGGTATACCTTGAGTTGAGGATGGTTATCCGCTTCTGGTACACTTAAATTGAAACAAGCGTCCGCGGTTACATATTGTCTCATGTTCCAAGGGACGGTACAAGGATTCATGTATCCCTGTCCTGAATTCCACGAGGCGATCATAGTCATCCAAGGCTGATCCGTTACGATTGGGCCACGCATCGCGCCCCCAGCTATCTTGGTCTGCAGCGTATCACCGTTTCCCATACATATCCTACGAGCCATAGGATCATTGTTCCATGCAGCTTCCATTAGCGCATGGAGTAGGCGAGAGCCGAGCCAATAATCTAGCGCATCGTGTTTGGTGATGTAGACATAAAATTGGCTAGAATCATTCTCCCAAGTATTGTTGGTAAAGTGGGTAGCCCAGTAGATATAATTATTGATGGTATCTCCTCTGATAATGAAGAATTCCTTGTTGCTGTCAGGGACCCCCATAAAATTGTACATATCAATGAATGTTCTTGGATCAGGGGTTTGGTCCCAATCCGATATAGTCATGAGGTAAAGAACATCGTCTGGCATAGCTGCAAGGCCACTATCCGTCTGGGTTGCGATGTCATTTGGCCAATCGTCTACCCATCCAATAAAACTTGCACCTGCATCCGGCCAAGCGAAACGTCCATTAGCGCCCCAACCGTCGTTAATGTATTTCTTAAGACTCAGCCAATTTGTAACTCCTGCTCCTTGACTCATTCCGTGGATTCCAACTCTCGTTGTATCGATGTACTGTCCATATTTCTGCGCGGCTTGTTCCAGCATATAATAAGCACAGCCGTAGTCATTCTCATTGTTCCATTGCATTGTGACACTGACATAGCCATTACTGGCTACGAATTCGCGGTAAAACTTGCTTTCGTTCCAATAGACACTGTCACTTAGTTTTCGATTTGACGACCCTGGAAATTTAAAAACAGTAGGAGTAGGACTACTGATATTCGAGGGGTAGGTGATTATGCATCGTACGGTATCATTACATTCCATGGTAGAATCAGGAATCAATTGAAAAAATTCGCTGGTGAATGCAGTAGTACCGAATGAACCATAACCGGAGGTAATAGCAGGTATGGGACCTTCATACGCAAACTGTGCACTAGAAAAGGTCGGTAATAGAATAACCCCAAGCCCAAAAATGAGCTTGAGGTTTTTCTGTGCGAGTAGTAAGCTTAACATGGTTCGAAAGTGCTTAATGCACTACTATAAATTCTTCTCGAAGCATACCTCGACCGAGATCTATAGTAATCCAATAATTTCCGCCAGGTAATGCGGATATATCAAAACCAACAGAGTTCGAGGCTTCCATATTTGGAATAACACGCACCACATTGCCGATAACATTGAAGATTTTAATTCTACTCAGAAATTCATCAGTTACAACGGCTTTATTAAAATTGATTTTTAAATAATCGTTCGCTGGATTCGGAGCGATTGACATGGCTGCAAGATCACTTTCATCAATATCCGTGTAGTCTTTAAAGACACGAACGTTATGACAAAATCCAAACGTGTCAATGGCCGGGAAACCGAACATTGTCCCTTGTACTTGATACCAACTTGTCCAAAAACCACTTTCAACACCAACTGAAGGAATCCAGTAAGTTGTATCAGCTAGATTTGGTGTTCCTGAGAGTTTAATACACGTTTTATTCGCAGGACCTGGATAAAATATAGAATCCTGTGCATCCCAAGTTAACCAGCTTGGAATCGCTGTTGTGTATAAGAATGCAGATTGAACGGTTGGTACTAAAAGCCCTCCTGAAGGAAAGGTGTCTCCTAACATTCCGGTTAAAGTTGCTTCAAAAGGTTGGCCTACAACAGCTTCAAGATTCATCATAGGTTGAGTACTATCACAAGCAAATGAGGGGGTTTCGCCGTTCACCCACATTCCTGACCACTCAAGTGTTGGATATCCAATACTTGCAAGTGATGGAACCACCGTATCTGGTGTGCAAATTTGGGATTGTGCGGTAAAGCTTAGCGCAATTCCAAGAGTTAGTAGAATTTGTTTCATAGAAGTAAATGTTTTATTGATTTTAATCGAAATTCTTGAATTGAAAATTATTTTTTGTTCCATTTTGACCCAATTATTATTATTGGCGATAATTAGGAATACTCCTTAAAAAATTGATAATCAGCAACTTTTGTAAATATTTTAACCTAACTTAGAAATACACTCTAGTAACACTTTGAAACTGTTTCATTTTGACCCAAGCCCATGTAAACGTAGGATTACTGCAGGATAAGTTGATTGATTTAGTGCATCCTGACCAGCGCGGTCTAATGCGTAATGCTCAACTTTCTCGTCATGTACACACACTTTCTTTAAAACCGGGATTGTTTCAACCTCAAGGAATTGATATACACGATTGCGCCTGTGTGTTAATCCGAGGTGTTATTGGTGTTAAACATAGTTTTGAAGGCCGTGATGCTATTACTCACTTATATGAGAAAGGTGATTTATTTCTTACGGCAGAAATAGATCCGGTCTATAATAAACAAGGCAGTTTTTGGTGGATTTATGAGGAGATTGAAATGATTTTGTTGCCTCTTAAGTCTGAGGCTTGGAAGCGTGATAACCCTCAATTAGCAAGTGCTTTAAATGTACAGGCCTCGTTAATGGCAGCTTATACCTATCAGCAGTATATCAATAATCTTGGACTAGATCGCAAGTCGCATAGTCTGGAATGGCTGAAATCAAACAAACGATTGTTGAGCTTAGTACCTAGATCTGATATTGCTGACTTTCTGGATATCTCTAAATCATCTTTAAAATCATTTATCAAAATAGCTCTTAAAGATGGCTAAAAAAGGAGATTTAGTAATTGCGAGTAGATTAGGTCAATTGACTGGTTTGCCAGAATCGACTCCGTTTTTGGAGGAGTTTTCTAGGTTATTCGAGGGACCTATCCATTTTGAGCCCAACGAATATCTCTGGAAAATGGGCGAAAAGAAAGGGTACCTTTACTACATTCATTTTGGTTATGGTTTTGACCGTATGCTTCTCGAAGACGGAAAAAAAATGCTCAATGGTATGACTGAGCCAGGAATATTTGTCTGTGATGAAAATAGCTTACTCTGGGGTGGACCTGCTAAAACAGATTCCATCATGTATACTCCAGGCACCGCATACAGAGTCTCTCATAAATCCTGGCGCAATTTTGTGGTGGAGAACGATGCTATGAGAAATGTTCTTCTTCATATTAACTCACACTTCGTTCAAATGCGAAAGCTCCGCCTACTCAAGATGAAAATGATGGATAAGGTGCAGTATTGGAAGTACATCCAAGACAGATTTCCAGGCATAGAGAAATATTGCTCTCAGACAGAGATAGCGCGGTATTTCGGTGTGAGCAAGAGCACTATGCACCGCATCATGAAAATGGCTTAATTCGAACTAGGCAATGTTCTCAAAGGATATCTTGTAAACAGACTCCAGATCTGTGACTTTATAGTAATGTCCTTGAATTTCGCTATTAATAAAGCTATTACCTAAAACCTTTTCTAATTCAAAAGGATAAATAGAAGTCTTTGAATCGTAAATGTGGTTCGTTTCACCAAAGCTTGAGATGATTCCCGCACCGTAAATCTTGGTCGGGTCTTCGCAAACGCCAAACTCGATGGTGAACCAATACAAGTTTTGTAATTGGCGAATGACATGGGACTTTTTCAAGTTGGCTACGCCGTGCTTGCCGAAATCTTCCATGAATTGGGCGTATTGCGGATCCAAGAGCAACGGAATGTGGCCAAAGATGTCGTGAAATATGTCCGGCTCTTCCAGGTAGTCGAGCTCCTCCGGTTTGCGCAACCAGGTCGATGCGGGGAATTTACGCTGGGCTAGTAGTTCGAAAAACTGCTCGACCGGAATCAACCCCGGGACTACGTGAATGCTCCAGCCAGTTGCGGCCCCGAGTGCTGCATTAAGATCGTCGTAATTCGGGATTTTGTCCGCGTTCATTACCGGAAGCAGCTGGTCCAGGCACGCCAAATATCGTGGATCCGCCTTGTCGCTGAGGTTTTCTCTTTGGCGCGAATAAAGGGCGTTCCACACCTGCCTGTCGGTGGCGGTGTAGGCGTTGTAATCTTGGACCATGCTTTAGATGTGTTGTTGTCTTACAATCCTACTAACATTTTATGAAGCAATCAAGTTTTTCTGTGGCCGATTCTCTTTGTATTTTCGGTAAGAACAAAGGAAATCCTATGCGACACCTTCTCTTTTTCGCCGCCTTATTACCAACCTTGCTCACCGCGCAGAACCATCAGACTTTCAAATTTGATGGACCAGTGATTCTCATTCATGGAGGCGCTGGCGGTATAGAGCGGAAGTATTACAACGAAGAGCAAATCGCGGAGTATGATTCTGCGCTGCAGGCTGTTCTCAAGGTGGGATTTGATATGCTGACCTATGATGCGAATGGGATGGATGTCGTCGTCGAATGTCTAACCATGCTTGAGAATGATCCTCATTTCAATGCAGGTAAAGGTGCTGTATTCAATGATCAGGGCGAAGTAGAATTGGACGCCTCTGTAATGGACGGTTCTACCAAAATGGCCGGAGCTGTGGCCGGGTTAAAACATATCAAGAACCCAGCGAAGTTAGCACGGGCGGTGATGGAGGAGACCTCACACGTCTTGCTCATTGGCGAAGGGGCAGAGGATTTTGCCAAGACGCAGAAGCATGAATTTGTGGATAACGATTACTTTTTAACACCTAAGCGCAATGAGCAATACGAGCGCTGGAAACAAATGAAGAAGAATGGTACCGTCGGGGTTGTGGTATTGGATGTACAGGGCAACTTGTACGCAGGAACCTCCACAGGCGGGATGATGGGTAAGAAATATGGCCGTGTGGGCGATGTTCCTATCATAGGCGCGGGAACCTATGCAGATAATAATGGTGCGGCAGTAAGCTGCACCGGTCATGGGGAATACTACATCCGAAACAACGTGGCGTTCCAAGTCAATGCACGCATGCAGTACCAAGGATTGACCTTGGAGCAGAGTACCCGTGAAGTCATTTTTGGTGTGCTCAACTCTGATGCTGGAAACGGAGGTTTGATTGCGCTAGATGCCAAAGGCAATGCTACTTGGACCTTCAACTCTAGCGGAATGTTCCGCGGTGCGGCTGGCGTCTTGGACGGAAGAAAAGTGCCAAGTTTTATGACTGAGATTTTTGGCGACCCTACATGGCCAGAAGATTGTGATGTTCAAGAATAATTATTGAACCAATTCCACTGAATCAATTAGCAATTCGAAAGTCTCGGCTTTTTTGTTCGCGATCAAAAAGGTGAATTCAGTTAGGCTGTTATGATTGAAATTTGGCATGTCCAATACACGGCCTCGAAAAGACGGATACAATTTACTCAAGGGAATCTCAATCGTTTCCCATTCTCTCGATGTTGAGAAGGTTGTGATATAGCTCTGGTAATCACGAGCTTTATGCTTGACTCTGAACTGATAGTTTTTACCGTCTCCTTTCACTCGCATTCTAACGATTGCTCCTTCCGGCGTCTCAATCTTGCCTGTAGCGCATCGGATGGAGGTAAATCCACCGTAGTTTTCTAGTCGTACTTGGCCCGTGAAAGACCCGTGCCCTTCGGAAGTTAATTCAAGTGCGCCTTCACTTAGGCCACCCATAACTCCGTCGTTGACAACAAACCAATTCGATAATGAGCTTTCCTTCGAAAAATCGAAGAGTACAGGGTTGTTAGAGACCAAAATGAGACTGAGCAATAGAGCAATCATAATAGATGAACACTGCTGCCGGTCAATAGTTTAGTTTTGATTGTAAGTCTTAAAATGGCTTTCTTCGTGGTATTAAAATGATTCTGTTAGAATAGTCGTAATTTGGGACGAAATGCGGGTTAAGAAACTTATTGTTTTAAGCGTTATAGCAGCCTTGATGTCTTCTTGTGCGGCGCATTTACCGGAATTCCAAGAGATTGAATCTTTAGGTAAAGGATCGCATCGAGGTGCAGCAGGAATTTTTGGCGGTGCACCATGGGGCGAACTAGGCGCAAGTGCCTTTCATTCTGTGGGTGTTTCAAAGACTACGGATTGGTCAACTCAGTGTACTTATATGTATGCTTTGAGTTCAGACTTTAATAGCGGTATGTCGTTACTTACTGGACCGAAAGTACAGTTGAATGATGGACTGGCCTTGTCTATACCGGCTGGCACCTTCGTACAAAGAGACTATGGCGCTAATTACGTAGCTTTTCTGGCCACTCCAACGCTTTACATTGCATTGCCCTCTAAAAATCCAAGCCTTGAACAATTATTTTTTGTTCGATCTGAATTGACTAATGATTCGGATGGAGATTGGTATGGCTGGGCTACCATTGGATATAAGCGTTCTTTGCAAGGAGTGAATGACCTGCGGACAGCCCTGAATATTAACGTTACCTATTTAGGGTTTTACGGGGGGCTGACTTTCGATTTATTCCGTTAGAATACCGATTATTCCAGATGTTATTACGCATTTGTCCAAAAATTCATACTAAACCGTGAATGAAAAAAGCCACCTACTTGCGTAGATGGCTTTTTTAGTGTTGTGGGCGATACTGGATTCGAACCAGTGACCCCCTGCTTGTAAGGCAGGTGCTCTGAACCAGCTGAGCTAATCGCCCTGAGCGGGTGCAAATATAGTACTCGGATTTACTTTTACAACGGGTTTTTTGAAAAAAGTTGTGGTGGGGTGTAATTATTTTTTATCCTCCTTAAAGTCAATGCTTAAGCTATTCACGCAGTAGCGCAATCCAGTGGCTGTAGGGCCGTCGTTAAAGACATGGCCAAGGTGTCCGCCGCATTTTGCACACAGAATTTCTGTACGAATCATGCCGTGGGTTTTGTCGAGTTTCTCGACAATGGCGCCATTTTCGATACCGGCATCAAACGAAGGCCAGCCGCAGTGAGAATCGAATTTAGAATCGGACGTGAATAATGGTGCATCACAAGCTCTACAGTTGTAGGTACCTTCTTCAAAATGCATGTTGTATTCTCCGGTGAATGGACGCTCGGTGCCTTTTTGTCTGAGAACGTAGTATTCTTCTGGCGACAACTGTTCTTGCCATTCTTTTTCCGATTTAGTGATTTCGTAAGTCCCTTTGTCAATGTTCATGTCAGACTTGTTTTGCGCATTACACGATGCGGCCAAGATTAATAAGGTGGAAAGTAGAAAGAAGTTCTTCATGTCGTTATAACGGCAAATGTCGCTCCAAGGTTTTCGCTAGGAAAGGTTAAAACCCCATTTCATGATTTGCTCGATGACTTTAGCATCTCGAAGTATGCGTCTGTGCCCCAATCCGGAAGTTTCGATGTACGTACCATTTGCCATTTTTTCACCCACCTCACGACCAAAAGAGATAGGTGTGTCCTTATCATCGACGTCATGAAACACCAGGGTAGGAATACCGTTGCTTGGGGCCAATTCAGGTGCGCTAAACAGGTCAAAGTCTTCACCAAATTTAGCTTTGAGATTGTCTACGATTTGGGCATGTACTGCCGTATTAAATCCAATGGCATTGCAAAACAAACCAACCATTGCTGAGATGCGGCCTGGAGGGGCAATTAAAACTTGACGCTTGATGGGTGCACCTAAACGCTGAACGGCATACATGGTTGCATTCGAACCTAGGCTGTGTGCCAATGCGAGATCGACCTCACCAAGGTGCTGAGTTACTTGATGAATACAAGCGGCAATTTCAGGCATCAAAGTGCGTTTCCCTTCTGCGCCTCGGTGTGATACAGCATTAAATCCGGTAATGGTGTATTCTTCGAGCAGAGAAGGGTATTGGGTCTCCATAGCCTCAATCATTGCGCCGAACTGGGTGAACCTACCCGCCCAACCGTGGATGAGTAAGATGTTTTTTGCTCCCGTACCCATCTGGTAGACCGGATATCTATTACCGTTATCGTGGGTAAACATCGTTGGTGAGCCAAAGCGCTGCTCAAAGGGTACTTCACGTTTTGGAATCTTGAAAGGATGGGGTGTTAGAAACCAGCGCCATGCAATATTGGCTGCCCAACGAGTGCTGATAAACTGTGAAGTTTTAGCCATTCTTGTCATGGCCTTAGGAGGCGTAAAAGACAAGGGTTCTTTTGGGGTGCTTTGCTGGTCTGTCATAACGAGTACGCAAGGTAGAAAAAGAAAACCCCGACCGCGTACGGTCGGGGTTTTTTCTGTGCCCAGAACAAGATTCGAACTTGCACGCGAATACTCGCACCACCCCCTCAAGATGGCGTGTCTACCAATTCCACCACCTGGGCAAAGGACTGCAAATTTAATGGGAAAAGTTTGACTAGCTAATAAGGTCGAAACTTTTTTCTGTGCCCTCTTGCACTCATAAAAAAAGCCCCCTCTGTGAAGAGGAGGCTTTCTAAGTGATCCCTCAGGGGCTCGAACCCTGGACCCATACATTAAAAGTGTATTGCTCTACCAACTGAGCTAAGAGATCAACCCTTATCCGCTTTGCGGGCTGCAAATATACAGCTGATTT
>Ga0213865_10000206_pt1 | contig 39110 bp, 44 predicted proteins | sample PICome_6_FD_160100 | JGI IMG/M metagenome (GOLD analysis project Ga0213865, IMG submission 160100) | Coastal seawater microbial communities near Pivers Island, North Carolina, United States - PICO282 | ecosystem: Environmental > Aquatic > Marine > Coastal | place: USA: North Carolina...
AGGAGGTAGCAACTCAACAGGCACTGGTGGCACGGAGAAATTCTCAGTCGATAATGATGGCAGAACGTGGTCGCGCAACACGGTCGTCGTCGGCGACGTAACAAGCGTCAACTCTGGTTTTGTAGGCGCAGATGAAACCGATGCCTTTATTATTGCTGACGGCACTAAGGTGCGCCAATACATTTTAACCGACAGCAATGACGGCAATGCATGGCACCAGTGGGTGCGCTATCGCAACGGCGTAAATACTTGGCGTGTTGGTACTTATGACGGGGGTTTTCAAACAGGCGCGTCATTCTGGCGTCTTGCTGGGCTTAATCAGGCGGGTGGCGAACTCAACTATATCGTCGCAGGACCAAGAGCAGGCAACATTTCAGGTACAGGCTGGTCAAACCGCACGGTGATTTATGAGCCGTATGCGCGTTACGGTAGTGATCACGATGCTTATGGCAGCGGTACGCTCTACAAGGTACTAAGCACCAACACGACAGGCGAGTCCGATATCACGTTTCAGCACACTGGAACAATGGACATTAACCTTATCGGTAATCCGCCTGAGCTTAACTTTGAGGATACAAGCTCTACCACTGGATTGAAGCGAGCACGGTGGACACTAGATAGTAACAACTTTAGCGCGGAGGGTTTAGCAGATAACGACGGATCTGTTACTCAGTATCTTTTAAGGTTCCCACTGAGTAATGGCAACGGTATTTTTGGCAACGATGTTTATGTTGAAGGCGGTCAGCTTTATCTAGGCAAGCCCGATGTCGCCTCGGGTCACTTAAACGCTTACGAGGCGATGACCTTCAACATTGACGGCGATAACGACGACGCTGATACACGCTACTTTAGATGGTACAAAAACGGCAACTCAGGCAGCGGTAATCAGCTAATGGCTTTGACCGAGGGCGGATTGCTCGGAATCGGTACAAACCCAAGCTCCTTCCGCTTGCACGTCGAAGCAGTAGTAGGCGGCAACGCTTTCAAAGTAACCCGAGGCGCAGGCACTCAGTTTAGGTTGTTCCAATCTGGTGACGGCACGACCCACATGGGAACAAGCGGCACCAATGGTCACCTTATTTTCAGAACAGGAACTACGGTCGGATCTGACGACGAGAGACTACGCATCACAAAAGACGGCTTAGTCAAACAAACCATTGCGGGTAACGTACAAGACGGCAGTTATTACTCTGGCTACACGATGAACATTACGGGCGCATCTACCTTCGGAGGTATGCGCTTTGATCGTAACGGCACGCCGGCGTATCGCGTCGGTATGCGTGACGACGATAAGTTCCAGATTGCAAACTTCAACTTGTCCAGCGGCGTGGATGACCAGTTTGTTATCGACTCTTCGGGTCGCGTCTATATTGGTCAAAGCAGCAATAATGCAGGCGTCAATGCGGACAACCTAATAGTAGGTACGGCGGCAGGCAACAATGGACTAACTATCCTTTCTGGCACAGGTCATGGTGGGACGTTAGCTTTTGCCGATTCTACTGCGGACGAAGACGGTTTCATTTCTTTCAACCACCCAAGCCAATTCATGCAGTTTGGTACAGGCTCAACGGAGCGGATGCGAATTACCTCGAATGGGCGTGTTCGCATAAATACTCAGGTCGGTTCAAGTTGGGATTCACTAGGCACGTTAGTCGTAAAGCAAGTCGCTGACGGCATAGGCATCGGCGTCGTGGACGACCTTTCCACGAATACGTTCATGATGCGTAACAACGGCACCTACGCCGAAATACACTACAACGTAAACGTTCCGATTCTTTTCTCGCAAAGCGGTGGCGAGAGAATGCGTATTCATGCCAACGGTAGCGATGCACAGCTTGCACTTGGAACTGTAAGCCCGCAAGACGTTGGATCAGGTTATGGCGCGTTTACTGTAGGCGGCTCAACAGGCGGCGGAATTATTTTTGCCAGCACAGGCTCAGGCTTTGCGGGTACGTGGGCGAATACAAACGGCTACGTCATGTCGGCGTTTGGTGCTCGCCACATTGAGATGAAAACTAATGATCAACTGCGCTTACGAATAGACAGTGACGGGAATGTCAACATTGGTGACTATACGAGTGCAAACGTCCTCAAATTTAGAGCGCCGCAAAACAGCACCTCAATCATCCGCTTCAATGATAACAACGATACCGAAGGTACTTACATCAAAGGTGTTGGCGTTGCAGGAGGCGGCGATATCCGTCTCGGCGCTCGCTGGAACGATGATGAAGACAAAATATACATCAAGATGCGTCAAAGCTCTGATGGGTATTCTCCTGACCTTTCTGTTGGTTTGGGAACAGACCCCAAGGTTTGGTCTAACTCATACACACCAGTGCAGTTTGGTACAGCAGGTTCACTGTTTGCACAAAACGGGGACTCCTCAACGTGGCTTACCTCAAACGTCTATATAAACAGTTCTGGCAGTTTTGCTCGTGTACAGACTGACTTTGCTGGCACTTACGATATAAGCAACGGTAACCATCGTTGGGGTGTGCAAGGTTCGGGTAACGCCAACTCAACATTTACGTTGTACCGAGCAATGTATCTTGATAACGCAGGCAAGCTGTTGCTTGGACCAAATACTACTGGCGTTGGTATCAGCGGGGGCGATTTCCGTGCAGTTAGCAAGATAGATCTTCATGACACAACGACAGGCGCGTTCCGAATCTACAACGGCTCAACCTTCCGTGGTGGTTTAGGTACTGGTCAGTGGGCGTCAGGCGATACAGCCAATGTCAACAAAATGGCGTTGTATTCTGCGCACGACATTCAGTTTTACAATAATAACGCTAGCGCCCCGTCCGCTCATTTCACACTCGCTAAGCTGATAAAAACCCGTGCGTCTGAAGCTACAACAGGACAGCTAGAGCTTCGAAATGAGGGCGGCATTACTAACGGTAACTTTGACGGAATTTACTTCACTCAAGGTTCTGCTGGTGCGACCCCATTAGCAAGTATCCGATGTGCGTATTTAAGTAACGGATACCCTGAACTTAAGTTTTACACTCGTAGCGGATCAGCACAAGAAAGCGAAAGGCTTGTAATAAAAAATGACGGGAAAGTAGAGCTTACAAAGCAATTACAAGTCGGCACTTTTACAAACGGTCAAACTAACTCTGGCGAGGCATGGATAGGCAGGGCAACAGACAGAGAAGACGGGACTTTAACCGTCCAGCTTGGTGGAAACAGCGCAAGCAACACGTTCTTTGAAATTGTTGACAGAGCATGGACTAAGGTCATATATCGCTTCGCTGGTGATGCACCCGAAAACTCCATGTACGTCACAAGCGCAGGCAGGACAGGCTTGGGTCACGCCTCGCCACAGACACGCCTGCACATAACAGAGACAGGCGGCAACGCTTATAGCAGTACCATCACGCGAGGCAGTAATCACAAAGGCTTGACCATTACCGAGCAGAGTAATGGTGACGATATGACGGGAATCTACTTTGCGACGGGTAGCAGCTCGCAAGGTACACATTGGAGCGGCATCACGGGTTCGCGTAGTGACAACGCGGCGCACTGGGGAACTCAGCTCAACTTCTACACTCATGCTAATGATGTAGCAAATCTTAATGACGCCACCCAAAAAATGGTCATCAAAGGCGATGGCAAGGTCGGTATAAACAACAACTCCCCGACTTATATGCTGGATGTGAAAGGTCTAGCTACTGAGGCAGAGCCTTACGCGACTATTCGAGCGCAAGCCGCTACGAATTTCGGCGGTTTCTTAGCGGACGCACCTGCGCAGTCACACATTCGTTTTGCCATTGGCGGCAACACGAAATGGCAGTGGCGCACAGGCACTAATGTCAGTGGAGATCTTCGCGCCTACTCGTGGGATGGCGCTGCCGACGTATTCCAGCTAACCACGGCTGGCTATCTTACCCTTAGCAATGGCATAACGCTCGGCGGTAATTTCCAAATGTCTGGTAGCCAGCAAATTTTCACGAATGAGGCAACAGTCCGATTTAACCATAACTCCAACACTACTCCCGTTGCGTTCCAAATGGACAAGGGCGGCAATTACGCAGGTACTACACGTAGTTTCGGCGTACTGAATCTTTCAAGAACTAACGGCTCAACTGCCAACGGCAATGGCTCTAGCTTGTTTTTCATGCTCAAGGCAGACGGCGGTACGCTGCAAGAGTACGCAGGCATTACTGGCGTAAGAGAAACCAACACCACAGGTTCTTTAGACTTCCACAGCTACCATCGCAATGTGCAAATGCGGATGGACAACTCGGGCAACCTTACTTGCGCGGGTAACGTCACTGCTTATAGCGACCCATCTGATCGCAAGCTAAAAGAAAACATCGAAACCATCCCTAATGCAGTTGAAAAGGTTAAGGCACTCAATGGTGTGACCTTTAACTATAAAAAGGATGGCAACCGATCTACCGGTTTGATTGCACAAGATGTGCAAGAGGTACTGCCAGAGGCTGTCTATGAGTCTAAAGACCTAGATGGCAATGAGTTCTTAGCTCTTAACTATGGAAACACTGTCGGACTTTTGGTTGAAGCAATCAAAGAGCAACAGTCAGAAATCGACGCCCTTAAGCAAATCATCGAGGAGATGAAAAATGTCAATCACTAAAACTGAAGCCATCGAGCGAATTACAGTTGTCTTAAAAACCCCTGCGGATACTAGCGATGTGATAGTGCAAAGCAGAGTTACATGGGACGACCCAGACGACGATCAGCTTCCGATCACGCGCGAAAACGTTCATACCGTTCAGAAGTACGAAACTAGCTATGATGAAAATCAACAGGAAGTTACTACTGAAAACGATATTACTGACGAAGACCAACTCGTACAGGACATCTGCGCGGCAGTCTGGGCTGACTAATGACTCTCCAAACCTCTGGCGCTATGTCGCTGAATGACATCCACGTTGAGGCTGGCGGGTCTACGGGCACGTCGGCTTCGATGAATGATGCGGACATTCGGGGTCTTATTAGTAAGGCTTCGGGTGCCACTATGTCTTTTAGTGAGTGGTATGGGGCTAGTGCTGGTCAGGACATTGTTGTTACGCAGGGTTCTGCTACGACGGCGTACTACAGCGTTTACGGCTGGAATAGCTCTGGTCCTACGGGGTCCAGAAGCCCAACGACGTACACAAACTCAAGCAACAACGCTCGTGGAATCGAGGGGATATATAGACTGACATCGTCTGCTGGCACGTTTTTCTATGTAACTCTTAACTGGTCAACTGCTAACAGCATTCCAGACAACGATTTCACCAGCATCAGCATGGTTTGTAATGGCACAACAACAACGCTCCTATCCTCTGAGGCGTCCACAACTTACTTAGCTGGTGGATATCAAAAAAGGTGGGGGTGGAGTAGCTCCAATGGCTTGGACTCGACTGAGCTTTCCAACATCAATAATGAGTGGGACGGTTCAGGAAACGTGACAGTGACATTTACGACATGAGCAGAACTATTAACTATGACACACCGGCGGCGGATGCGATTTATCTAGAGGGGACTATAACGTCGCCTTCGATTACGCAGGAAACGCCAGTGACGTTTAGGGTTCCAATGATCAGAACCAACGGCGTAAACGACATAGAAGCGACAGTTGCTCACCTAAACCTGATGGAGGATCTCATCGATCGAGAGATCGAACTGAACCCCTCGCTTGCACGGGTTCCAATGGACCCTCCGGTGATTGAGTGATGAAGCGACTGTTGACCTTGTTACTTGTCCCCGGTCTCGCCCTGGGGCAGGTTCGAACTGAGCCGGAACCAGACATGGATCCGCGTGGTGGAGACAGCACCGAGATTGAGGGGGATCTGTCAGAGATCAACATCAACAGTCCGCGCACGACCAAGACATATCAAGGTGCGGGTGCTGGTAGATCGATGCCGGTATCGAGTGCGATTAGCCCGTCGCTAATGTCGTCAGGAACCGTGTCCTGCTTGATATCGAAGTCAGAGGGATTGCAGCTCGTGGGCATTGGCGTCAGTCGTGGTCAATATGAAATTGACTACCACTGCGAGAGGCGGCTTAACAGTCAAGCCTTGGCATCGGCGGGGATGCGAGTGGCGGCAGTGGCTTTGCTCTGCCAAGAGGCGACCATTTGGCGAAGCATGCTCGTAAGCGCGACTCCATGCCCGGTACTTAAAAACGGCAAGCTGCTTGTTGGTAAGCGGGCGCTGCAAGAAATCAAAAGCAATCCCAATTTATGGATTCCTGACTGGGAGGGAAATGAAGACTGGTACACACAAGTTTTAGCGGGAGAAGACAATGTTGAGGAAAACACTTCAGGCTCTATCTCTGATCGTTATCGCACCTCTAAGCGTAGCGGACGAACTGGGCGACCTAATAACGACCAGTGAGGACATCAGAGCAACATTTCGTTACGGTATCTCCGCAGTTGGGGGTATGGCTCACTACGCCCGTAATAATGGCATTGCCAACTCTGGCGTCGTCGATCCCGGACTAATCGATAAAGCAAAGCAAGACGCATACAACAACGCACTTCAAAACTTCAAAAACGCCACTTACACATGGGATCCTAACGCTGAGGATTACTTCACAGAGCAAAGTAATAACAGCCTAAACACCATGTCAGAGGCAATCGATGCGTATGTCGATGCCGCCACTGCCGTCATCATGGTTACTACCATTGGGACCATGGCTGAGGAAGCAGCACAAGCACCTGATGCCAGAGAGACAATCGCCCTCCAAGAGTACGCAGAAGCAAACGACGTTTACCTAGATGACACTGAGGTAGAAGACTACAACTCCGCTCTGGAAAGCGTAGAGGTGGCAGCACAGGCGGCTGCTGCTTATACGACAGTGGCAAACGATGCCTCCCTCCTAGAGAGCGCGAACGATGCGGCATATGCCATGAACGTCACGTTCGAGGAATCTAACAACACGTTCTTTGACGCAGCCACAGGAACATTAACGGTCGAGTGGGAAGGCGAATCACAGTCGATCGCCCTCGACCTCAACGCATATTTTATGCAGGACACAGACATCATAACTACCGGCGCGGATACGCTCTTCTATCGCAGTAGTCCCGAAGGCGGTTGCTGGTTCCTCGAAGATCAAACAGAACGCGAGACTTGTATGTATGGCTCTTAGTGACTTGGAAATTTCCGTAGCTGGCGTCTCATTTAAGGGCGTCTATCTCGCAATAACGTTCACGGCGGCGTCAACACTGGCAGGTGGCATCTGGACTGCGAGCCAGTTTTTCGCTCAGCTCAATGAGCAATCTGAGGCAGTTATTGCGGCAACAGCACAGGCTGAGGGTCTGTCGAAAAGGTTCGACGATCTGCGGGAAGGCAACGTGCTTCGGCTTCAGGACATGGACAAGAAGCTCAGCAACATGGAGCAAGCCATGAGTGCTGCTGACGTTGAAAACCTGCAAGGTAAGTTGAGCGAGTTAGGTGCCAACCTAGAGCAGATTATGGACGCACAGAAAGAGCTTTTAGATATCCGGGACCGCATCGCTAGTGCAGAGAAGATCTCTTCAGAGAGTGAAATCAAGGTCAACGCCAGACTAGAAAGTCTTGCCAATCTGGATGCTCGCTTGGCTAGATTAAGTCAGGATATGGATGACCTCTGGGCAGCGATTGATGACATGTCGCCGCTGGGAGGCTAATAGTCTACAGACCGCGTCAATGGTAGAATGACGTGACAATTTAACCGCACGGACCGCAAAACTACGGAGAGGATCATGAGTATTCTCGGGTCTGTGCTGGGCAATCTAGGCGGCAAGGTTGTTGAGGCAATCGACAGTCGCGGTCAACGAAAGCACGAGCAGAAAGTACAAGCGCTTGAGCTAGAAAAGCTACGCCATTCGAAACAGATTGAGCTGATCCAGCAGGGTCAGCAGATGGATAATGCGTGGGAGCTAGAGCAGATCAAGAACTCGGGATGGAAAGACGAGTTCGTTTTGCTTTTGCTGTCGATTCCTCTGGTCATGTCATTCATCCCCAAGATGCAGCCTTATGTTGTTGAAGGCTTTGCCGCGCTGTCTACAACTCCAGAGTGGTATCAGTGGCTCATCCTCGCTGTATTCACTGCGGTCTACGGCATCCGCGTCTGGAGACGCAAATGACCGGCTTCAAACTACAAACCTTCGGGGGCAAGGCTCCCAAGGTATTTGCGCGTCTTCTGCCTGAGGACATGGCACAAACAGCAACTAACGTAAGGCTCGACTCCGGGAGGCTGGAGCCGTGGAAAGATAATGCGACTACGACGATCACTCCAGTTGCGAGCTACTCTATATCTGGAAGCACTAAGACGCTGTTTAAGTACAGTGACTCTATTTGGATTGGGCGAAATGAAGAAGTTGATTTTGTCCGCTCACCGCTTGCTGAAGACCAACACGAACGGATATATGCTACTGGCATTGGGGGTGGTTCTGGCTATCCTCGGATGACCCTGGCATCGATCGTTGGGAACGGTACTTTTTATGCGTTAGGAATACCGAAACCTTCACAATTTTCATCGGTCGCACTATCTCCTGCAACATCTACCAAGCAAGATGAAGAGATTCCGCAAAGCAGAGCTTATTCCTTCACGTACGTTAGTGCGTACGGCGAGGAAGGACAGCCCTGTGATGTACCGGCTAGCCAGATCGTCGATGTTTACTCAGATCAGAGCGTGGTTTTGACGTTCCCCTCGAACCCTTCTGGCAACCACAACCTCAGCAAGAAGCGAATCTATCGCACGGATACCGGCGGTACGTTCCGGTTTGTTGCGGAAGTAACTCTAGCAACCACAACACATACTGACAGTAAGGAAGAGGCAGACCTTGGTGAAGCTGTACCCACCACAACATTCGATCCACCACCTGACAATGTGTCCGCTGACCATCCTGATGGTCCTATGTTGGGTCTGGTCTCTCTGCCTAACGGAATACTGGCGGGATTCGCCGGTCAGACAGTATGTTTCTCCGAGGCATTCCAGCCACATGCTTTTCCAGACGAGTACAAGCTTACGGTCAAGTCGGACATCGTTGCTCTTGCCCCAATGCCCTCAGGTGTACTGGTCTTAACCAAAGAAAAGCCAGCCATCATTTCAGGTCTTGATCCGTCAGCGATGGCGCTGTCTGAGATCGACTCAAACCAAGCGTGTGTTTCCAAGCGATCAGTGGTCGATATGGGTTCTGCTGTCATGTACGCAAGCCCAGACGGACTGGTTATGGCTACCGAGACTGGCGGTCTCAAGGTGGTAACAGAACAGTTGCTCACCCGAGACCAATGGCAGGAGCTAGTACCTAGCTCAATCGTAGGCTTCAACTGGGAGGGGCACTATATTGGTTTTTACAACACCGGATCAGCACAGAAAGGCTTCATTTTCGATCCCCGTGGAGGAAAAGATTCATTTGTTGATCTTAGCTTCCACGCGAGCGCGGGGTTTAATGACCTCGAGGAAGATGAGCTATATCTGGTAATTGGCGGTGCGGTGAAAAAATTTGCGGCGGGAACAAATCTTTCCTACACATGGAAATCCAAGAAGTTCTACGCACAGCGACCAATCAATCCGGGGGTTGCCAAAGTTCAGGCAGACGCCTACGGATCAGGCATTACATTCAAGCTGTATGCAGACGGATCTCTGAAGCACACAGAGACAGTTACCAACGACAGCTTGTTCCGACTGCCATCCGGCTACAAAGGACATGAGTTTGAGATTGAGTTGAGCGGTAGTGATCCGATCAATGAGGTCTGCGTCTACGAGTCTGCCCGAGAAATCTATGGCTAAGCGCAAGGCTAATTTAAGTGTCCCCATCAAGTGGGGCGCACCGGAGAAACGTTTCGGCGAGTCAATCAAGGAGAACCTCGATATCCTCATTGGACATCGGGGTAACCCTATTGATCGTGCGGTTACTTTTAAAGACCTACTCGATACGAAAGTGTTGTCTCTGGCGGGAAACGCCTCGCTGAGTACCGCCGGGGACAACCCCGCAAACTACATCGTTCCAAGTCAAGGCGATACGACCGTTCAGTTTCCACCCGCACCAACAAGCTTGGCTGCAAGCGGTGCGTTTCAGAACGTGGTGCTTACTTGGGACTTAGACACCTACGTCGGTCACTCTCACGTTGAGATTCACCGGCATACGTCCGACAGTATTTCAAACGCAACATTAGTGGCTCAGGTTTCTGGCTTTACTGGGATCTACTCGGACGCTGTTGGATCGAACGCTAACTTTTACTACTGGGTTCGAGCGGTCAATATCAACAACGAGATTGGTCCGTTCAACAGCTCAACCGGTGTCAATGGCACAACTCAGCCAGACCTCACAGTTATCATGGATTTGCTGGCTAACCAGATCACGTCGAGCGAGCTGGCTCAAAGTCTTGCATCGCCCATAGCTCAGATTCCGACCATCGATTCCTTGCTTGGCTCGATTGAGACCTATACCGGCTACACAAGCTCGTACTCTGGTAACAACCTGCTGAGCAGGATATCGACCACTGAAACGACCGCAACACTTGCCAATACTCTTGCAGGCAACCTTGAGACGTTTACGGGCTACCTGTCCAGTTACTCTGGAAACAGCTTGCTGTCGCGCATCGGATCTGCCGAAACTACGGTTTCAGGGCACACAACTAGCATTGGTACGATCAACTCATCGATCACCTCGATTAACAGCTCGATAACGTTGCTGAACACGGCGACCAGTAACTTACAGACCTCACTATCTGATCTGTCTGCAAACACCGCCGACGTATACATTCAGGCGACAGCCCCAACCGGTACGATTGCGGCGAACTCTCGATGGTATGACACATCTGACAACAACGAGCTGCACATCTATTTCGACAGTGATGGCAACGGCACTAGCGAGTGGGTAGAGGTGAGCGATCCTCGTGTTGAGTCAAACGAGACAGACATTGCTGCACTCGAAACCGAGGTGTTCAACACTGACGGGTCAAGCAGACTGGCAACGGCATCAGCGTTTTCGACCCTCAACACGACCGTGGTGAATCAGGGCAGTAGCATCACCAGTCTTACCACCGATGTGACTAGCCTTAAAAACGAGGTGTTTGATAGCAATGGTGGAAGTCTGCTTGCGACTGCCGCCGCACTTGGAACGACCAATACAACGGTATCTAACCAAGGCACCAGTATCAGCTCGTTACAGACCGACGTTACGGCTCTAGATGGCGCTGTATTCAATGCTGACAACAGTCTGAAGTTAGCCTCCACCTCTGCGTTAAACACGCTTACGAGCGACGTGAGAGCGATCTACGACGGCACTAACCCGAGCATCGTAAAAACCATACAGGCAGACGTAACTTCGCTAGAGGGTCAGGTATTCAACAGCGATGGCACCGCTAGACTTGCCACGGGATCAGCACTCAATACCCTGACCAACACGGTCACAACACAGGGCAACAGCTTAGGTACGGCTCAGGGCGACATTACAACACTCGAGGGAGCTGTATTTAACTCGGACGGTACGGTCAAGCTTGCGACAACTACGTCGGTCACCGCGCTGACCAATACAGTCAACACCCAAGGCGGAAACATCACGACGTTACAGGGCGATGTTACTGATCTTGAGGCTGAGGTTTTCAACAGTGACGGTACTGGTCGCTTGGCTACTGGATCAGCGCTGACAGCCCTGAGCAACACGGTCACTACGCAAGGCAGCTCGATATCTACCGTGCAAAACGACGTGACCAGCCTAGAGGGAGCCGTCTTTGATTCTTCCGGCAACGTAAAGCTAGCAACGACCACGGCGCTTGGGGGTCTTACAAATACAGTCGAGGCTATTTACGATGGCACCAATCCTTCTGTTGTTAAAACAATTCAGACAGACGTTACCTCGCTTGAGTCGGAGGTCTTCAACTCAGATGGTACTGGTCGCCTAGCAACGGCGTCTGCGCTTTCCGGGTTATCGAGCACCGTAAGCTCCCAAGGTGGCAGCATCACAACCCTCCAGACCGACGTAACAGATCTTGAGTCACAGGTCTTCAACAGTGACGGGACAGCGCGTTTGGCTACGGCTAGTGCCCTGAGCGGCGTTAGTAGTAGTGTCAGCACCAACTCGGGCAGCATAACCACCATACAGGGTGACGTGACCAGCCTTGAGGCAGAGGTATTTAATTCAGACGGTACATCCCGTCTAGCTACTGGGTCTGCTCTTACGTCGCTTAGTAATGATGTTTCGGCAATCTACGATTCAAGCAGTAACAGCACGATCGTTGGCAGTATTCAGTCAGACGTGACCTCGCTACAGGGCGCAGTGTTTGACTCGAACGGAGCGGTCCAGCTTGCTAGCTCTTCGGCTGTAACACTACTCAACAACGAGGTATGGGGTAACGGTGTCACTCCATCAGGCGCAGCATCCTCAAGAATCGACTCCCTAAACAGCGCAATTACCAACCCATCGACAGGTTTGACTGCTCTGTCTGGTGCGCTCTCTACACTCAATACAGAAGTGTTCCCAAATGGCACTGCAAGCGCCAGCAGAATAGATACCCTGGACACGGCAGTTTTTGACTCTAACGGAACGGTCAAGCTTGCTACAGCTCAGGCTGTCAGTGCTTTAGAAACTGAGGTATATGGCTCTTCTGGAGCGTCTGCTAGCCGCATCGATGGTTTATATACTGCGATCTACGACAGCAACGGCAACTTCGAGTTTGCGACTGCATCGGCGTTCAATACTTTAAATACAGCCGTAACCGGCACGGGTGCTATTGCTGACAAGGTAGATAACATCGCCGCATCCATGTTCGTAAACGGCGACACCACCGGCACACTGCAACTAGCTACGTCCTCAGCTCTCAATACTGTGACTACTGAGGTGTTCCCCAACGGCACCACATCAGCAAGCTCAATCGATACGCTACAAAGCGCGGTGTTCGACTCAAATGGAGCGGTCAAACTAGCCAGTGCTACAGCGCTTAACAATTTAGAGACCGAGGTGTTCGGTTCGGGCGGTGCATCTGCCAGTAGAATCGACGGCTTGGTCACCGAAGTTTTCAATGGCGATGGCTCCTCCAGACTTGCTACCGCAGCAGCTCTTACTACGCTCAATACAGAAGTAAACGGTAGCGGAGCAATCAGTGACAAGGTGGACAACATTGCCGCCGCAATGTTTGTTTCTGGTAACACTGAAGGCACACTGAATCTAGCAACCGCTGCGGCTGTCAATACACTCACGTCCGAGGTATTCCCTGACGGAACTACAAGCGCAAGCAGACTAGATACTCTCGATGCTAGCGTCTTCAACTCTGACGGCACGGTAAAGCTAGCAAGCGCCACTTCAGTTTCAGACCTACAAACAGAGGTCTATGGCTCTGGTGGTGCGGGAGCTAGTCGCATTGATGGGCTGTTCTCAGAGGTGTTCAACTCAGACGGTTCTGGGCGACTCGCTACAGCCGCAAACCTAAATACCGTCACCACAGAAGTGTTCCCGGACGGGACGGCAAACGCTAGTCGCATCGACAATCTAGCGACCGCTGTTTTCGACAGTTCCGGCAACGTGCAGTTGGCATCGGCTCAGGTAGTTAGTGACCTCACGACAGAGGTGTTTCCGAACGGATCGGCTAATGCCTCATCAATCGATACCGTTACTGCCACAGTTGCGGGGCAAACCAGTTCCATTCAGACACTGCAAACTGTTGTGGGTGACGCTAATGGCGGTCTTTCCAGCCAGTACTCGGTCAAGCTTGACAACAATGGGCACATAGCCGGGTTCGGTATTTCAACCACTGATAACGATGGGACGCCAACATCTGCGTTCATCATCAGAGCAGACAAGTTTTCGATCGTCGCCCCCACTGCCAGCAACCAGCAGACAAATAGCCCAAGCAACTCCTCGGACCTCATAGTCCCGTTTGTTGTTCAGGCGGCTCAGACCACAATCAATGGCGAAACTGTCCCGGCTGGTGTCTACATGGACACTGCGTTCATCAAGAACGGCTCAATCACCAATGCGCTTATCGGTGATGCAGTAATCGATGATGCGAAGATCTCAAACCTGTCGGCAACAAAAATTACGGCGGGAACAATTTCGACATCACGCCTAAACATTGATAACGCCACGCTTACAGCAGGTCCGAACGGTGAGTTAGTTGTAGGCTCAATTAACGCGCAAGCAATCACCGCTGGCGCGATCGGCGCGAATGTGATGATAGGCACGAGTGTTTACGCTGATAAACTTATAGGTGATGTTGCTGTTCTCAACCCGTTTAGGTCTACCTCTACAGTGGTTATTAGGGGTAACGCGGCTTCTGGCGGGGGCACTGTACAAGTTACTTCTCAGCAGCTACCAGCGACAACGCATTTGACTAATGGTCACAAGCCCTTTGCTTCTGTTACTGGCTGGTACGACTCCACAAGCAACAAAACGTACCGATTCAGAATGTATATGAAAGACAATGCAGGCGGTCAAAGTTCGCTTGGTCAGCCTGTATCCGCATCGTCTTATTACGGTACGCACATTATTCAGTTCAACGGAAACATTACTGGCTCTGTAAGCTCTGGGAATACACTTTATGCAACTGGCAAACAGCATACCGTCACCTCAGTAACTTACATCAGTAGCAGCAACAACACTTCTATACAGTACACCCTCTCCTCCGGTGGAGCGTTCACGACAAGCGACACAGTGTCAGTTGGCAGCGGCAGTAGCTGGCAGCTTGTCGGAGAGACTCGATTTAAAGCCAACACAAATCTGTACGCTCAATTTGCAGTTAGCGGGTCGTTGTCAAATAAGACCACGGGGACGGTCGATATGAAAGTCGAAGTGACGCGGACAGGATCTTCTGGAATTACGGACACCGACACCAGCACTAACGCTGATTACTTGTACGAGATTTCCGGTTTCATGATGGGAGCTAGGTAATGCAGCTTTACGTTAAGTGGGACCCTGATACTGAGTCTATTGTTTTTGGTCCTCAAGGGCTAAAGGGTGACGGTGATAACTGGTATCCCTACGTTGACAGCGGCGACATAGAAAACCCTCGAACGCAGACCAGACGGTTTGTTTTTGTCGATGAAATCCAAACTGTGATGGGCGTGGTTGAAGGCAGCTCAGAGTTGCAGTGGGATCAAAACCGAAAGAACCAGTATGAAGCGCTCGAGGAGCAGCTAGACATGATTTTTCATGATATTGCCGCAGGGACCCTTGACCAAACAGGACGTTTTTATAACCACAGACTGGCGGTTAAACAGGCTAATCCAAAGCCTGAATAGCAACATAGTCTGATAGAGATTTGACAACAAAAAAGGTACACTTGTGGCTCTAGAATTTGTTGACATTCGAAAAGTTTGGGATGTCATTCGACCGGGCTTAGAACTAATCCATTCTGAGAATAACCCGGACTGGAGAATCGAGGATGTTTACGCCGCGTGTGTAAACCAGCGCTCGTTTCTTCTCATGGATTCCGCACGGACCGCCTCAGGCTTCATCGTTCTTCAGACGAAGTCTCACCCTTTCAGGGACAGCAAGATAATGCTGATCTGGATCGCCTACGATCCTGTCCCCGGAAGCTTGATGACTTATGCCGACGAGCTGGAAGCCTTAGCCCTGAACACAGGGCACTCAGAAATAGAGTTTTTAACGCCTCATCGTGGGCTATGGGATCTGGGACAGCAGTACGGATACCGACTCCGATGGGCGACTTTGACAAAGAAGCTTGAGGGCGAGAAATGGGCGGCGGCGATACCCGAGTCAGGGAACCAGAATCACAAGCAGCGTTAGCTGAGCAAGCGGCGATTATGTACAACAACTACAGGAGAGACTTTCTCCCTGTAGAGATGGGCTTTTTAGACAGCGTTGATCGTACATTCGAAGATCAGGCATATGCTGATGCCGGCGGCAGGGCTTCTACCCAGATTGCGGGGCTGTATGAGCAGCAAATGCCCGAGTTCAAGCGATCTTTAAATAACGCCGGTTTCGATCCCAGTTCAGGAATGTATCAAGGTCGATCCAAGGCTTTGGAGGCAGCTCAGTTCCGGGGCATGGGCACAGGCGCAGCAGACGCCATGATGTCAAACACTGATCAGGGAATCGCAGGACTCACAAACTTTGTTCGCGGTGGTCAGAACCTCGAAACGCAGGTAATGCAAGGAAATATAGACCTAGCTCAAAACCAGCTCAGTAGAGCTGGCAACATCGCTCGCCGTGACTTCGCTTCTGCAAGCGGGACTGCCGGTGCTCTAGGAACCGGAGTAGGAATGGCTGCTGCCTATGGGCTCGGAGGTCGTTACTCATGAATTTTGATGCCTATATGTCGATGCTTAACCCAGAAATGCAAGCACAGGTTGGCTCCTACTATGGTCGCGGCGGTTACGGCGGACCGTTTGGTGGCTCAACTCAAAACTACGGTAACGGGTTCATTAACCCATATCGATACAGCGGGTTGAACGTCAAGGAGTCTCCAGGTGACAAGCTTTACGCAGATATCATCCGTCAATCTACCCGGGACTATGAAGAGTTTTATGCGCCACAAGAGCGCCGGCTTCTCGGGATGATCACCAGCACTGGAACAACTTTCCTGCCTGAAGAGTTGGAGCGCACTCGAGGTGCGATATTGGGTGCGGCAGAAAATGTTCAGGGAACTAGTGACCGAAATGCAGCAAGACTGGGCATTCGCAACACCGCAATGGACCAAAACAACATCACCTCGACGCTTGTTGGCGGTGCCAATGAGACCCGAATGCGCGACGTTGATAGACGATTGCAGATGATTACAGGCGGGCTGTCCGGCGTATCAGGCAAGGCAAGGAGTATCGGTTAATGAGTGGATTAATTAGTTCAGGTCACGCAAAACGCGGTATCGCGATGAAAGGCTTTGCAAAAGTTGCAGAGCTAGACACTCAGCGAGCGAACATGCAGGACCAGCTTGATGCCGCAAAAGACCAGCAAGAAAAAGCCCTGCTCGGAACCGGTGCCGGCATAGGAGCGCAGTACGGAATTAGCAAGGCAATTGCTGCTAAGGGTGCTACGGCGGCAGGAAGCATGTCTCCGGCGATAGCAGCGCCTGTGACTAAGACGACTGCAGCTCTTGGCAGTGCTGTACCGGGAGTCAATACAGCAGCTACCGGTAAGGCTGGCTTGGCGTTAGCAAAAGCCGTTCCCGGAGCACAGGCTGCGGCGGGTGGAGGTCTTGCTGCCGGCGGTACCGGAGCAGCGGCAGCTAGCTCAAGTGCGGCAGCGGGAACCGGCGCAGCTGCGGCAGGATCGACTGCTGCTGGTGCTGCAGGAGCTGGTTCAGCGGCGTCTGGCGCAATGGCTGCGCTTGGCACGATCGCAGCCCCTATCGCGATTGGGATTGGTGCCGCATTTCTCCTAAACAAATTATTCGGTTGAGGTAAGCCATGTCATTTGCAGACGGCGTTGTAAAGGGTTACGGGCTAGTTCAAAACACGATGAACGCTGCGGAGGATCGTGCGTTTAGAAAAGAACAGCAAGGCGACCTAAAAAACTACAGGGCTCAAACCCTCGGAATACAGCAGCAGCAAGCTGACGACTTGGCAACGTATCGCGATCAAAATCTTTCGCTGCAGCGCGACCTCAAGACGATGGACCATCAATATAAAGTTCTTAAGGCGACGTTTGATGCTCAAAATCAGGAGCGAGATGACGGCAATGCGGCAATAACTGCTCAAGCAGCTCTCGTTCGAGCCGAGACGGATGCCGGCGAATCGGCGCGGGACCTTGCTGATGCCAAGGATATTACTGACGGAAAGATCCTCAACAATATTTTTGAGATAGCTCAGAGCGGTGACACTCAAAGACGCCAAAATCGTGACTTGGTGTCAAGCTATTTTGATCAGCTCGAGGGGAGCCGGCTGTTTCCAATCGACACGATAATGTCCACCGACTTTAACGTTCACTCACAAGAGCTCTCTGGACTAATCGAGTCAATGGCGACTGGGCAAAACGTTCAAATCAATCAGCCTCAGCTTGCTGCACTAACTGACATCATGAGCATCAATAACACCAAGGCAATCGGATCCAAGGTTGATAGCCAAACGTTTCCAAATGCTCCCGCGGAGTATGAGGGCTACACCATTCGCGATATTAACCTTGCCGATTTAGAAGCCGCTGGTGGAAAGATCCGGGGATCAGTATCGGTTGAGCTGGAAGACCCCAATGGTGGGTCCGTTTTTTATTACCCGACCCTTACCGAGTTCCGAGGCGGAAATACAGCCCAGCTCGAGATGGAACCCGGTGAAGCTATGCAAGCCATGTATGGCAGGACAATGATGTACAACAACCTTCTTTCTAACACCGTGTTTAAAGAGGAAGTAAACAACTACAAGGTCGATAAGCGCGGCGGTGCAGATAAGGTCAAGGCTAGAACTGCGTCTGAGGTTAAGCGAGTTACGGACCTATTAGCGAAAAACGACTCAAACCAAGCCAACGCTCTGTTTATTGAAAACAACGATCTTCAGGGCTTGGTTATGCCGGGAGAAAACCCTGCAGACTTGCAAAACAAGCTGGCTCTTTTGGAAGAGCGAGCCGAACGCAGATACTTATACGGCACCCCAACAGAGTCAAAAGTCAGTCGAGCGCAAGACTATGCTGCCCAGCTTCGAGGTCTTATGCCTCAAGTTAATGTGGATACTGGTGACCGATCCCTCAAATCATCAGGTGCCAACAGCCGACAGACGGTTAGAGGTAACGGCATTGTCTCCTTGAGCGAGCTGATTGGTGACGTTAACGAACTAAATCCAAATCAAATGGCGCACATTAACGCCATGATCAATAACCCGGATGACATGACCATTCCGGCAGCTAAGTTTGAACGGCTACAACAATATTTGATCAACCAAGGCTTGATGGCTCGACCATAAGGGGAACCGAATGGCTGGCATAGTACTGGGTCGCAAAACTCCATTTGCCCCCGAACTTCCCGAACAAAAAACTGAGGACCTTGGTGACAAGCTGACTGAGGGTGGAATCCTTGCGGACACTCAGTTCGGTAAAGGCTTAGATGCAGGTATCGACCAAACCCAAGGTCTTGGCGGTGCGCTCAAAGCCACGGTCGGTAGCGCTATTGGCAATGAGGAGTGGGTCGATTCAGGTCTCGCTTACTACCGCAAGAAAATGCAGGACGCTGCCAACGTAGGCGCAAATGTCACCTCCGTAGAAGAGATAGATTCATTCGGTGATTTCACTGATTGGGCTGGCTACACCCTCGGAACGCTGGTGCCTGATGTGGTTGGTGGCGGCGTTGCAGGTGTTGCGGCAAAAGCTGGTACTAAAAAACTGCTAAAAAACAAGCTCGAGCAGGAAGCTGATACGATCGGCAAGCGTCTTGCAGAAAAGGTCACTCAAAAGAACTACGACGCTGCTGCCGGATTTGTTGGTTATAGCGCAGCACAGAACACCGCCTCTAACTTTGCTGAAATCTATGAAGAAACCGGTCTTGAGGCTCCCGGCAAAGCCCTAGCTGTTGGTGTGGCTCAGGGAGCGCTCGATCGTTTTGGCGTTCCACAGCGAGCATTCAAGCGAATGTTTGGATCGGACGGATTAGAGCAGTTTAACGACGACATTGCTGAGCGAGTCTTTATGAGTAAGGACTACGTCTTGGCGGTGGGTCGTGAGGCGGTCAAAGCTGCTGGCGTAGAAGGCTTCACAGAATTTACTCAGGAGTTTTTGGGCAGAGCCGCAGTGGCATGGGCAGAAGAAAACCTGCCTGAAGACCAGCAGCGTGAGTTCTTGGAGATCGTCGCAGATGAACGATCCAAGTCCATGTACATCAACTCCTTTGCATCCGGTGTTCTTGCCGGAACTGCTGGCGGTGCCGCAATACAGGCGACAAAGGTGGGCGGCAGACGCCCAGACCAGCCCGGTCCCGAGGGTCCCGAACCGTTCAGCGAAGAGGCTGAGCAAGCTCGCATCAATCGTATGCCTGAGGCTCGTCGTAAAGTTATTGAGCTGACCCAAGCAGAGACAACTATCGACCCAGAGGGGGGTCCGACACCAGAGCCGACGCCCGGTACGGTCGCGCTTACCCCTGAGGAAACAACAATACAGCCCGGTCAGGACCCCAGCATGGACATTTTGCTGGAGGGGTACGACAGACCGCCGGCAGAGCCGATGCTGTACTGGGGCAACATGCCTGTGCCGCTACAAAAGCAGCTCATTGTTGACGGCATGGAAGACGATATAGCTACAGAGGCTGACCTGAGAGCAGCGGCTGAAAAGCTCGAGGGCACAGAAAGATCTTCTGCGCTGAACGCTATCAATGCGTCGGTAAATCGTGGCACTCGTCGTGCAGTACCACTGGAAACGCAGCAAACAGATGAGTTCGGCGGCGAGATCTTTATGGTCAGCACACCAGAAACTCTAAGCCAAAAAATCGAGTCGTTTAACGATGCTGCTGCGCGTGGACCAATTCCCAAAACAACGGGCGAAGGAGAGTTTGCATCTCAAGGCGTTACTGAAGCGGACATAAACTTCAATATCACACCGTCTCGGGGTCCTGTGTCCATGCTCACCGAGGACGGCAGAACAGTTCAACTACCCGGTCTCACCGACTTTGTAGGAAGCACCGACCCAACAGCCAACCCAGCCCTCGAGGAAGCGGCGTCTATCTACCTTGACCTCGCAATGCGTGGCGTACCAAAAGAGTTTCGTGATCTTGTGAAAGGCACTCACGTCCTTTCAACTGAGGACATACCTCACGACGCAGAGGCGGCTTTCCTCGACAGGTCTAGTGTGATCGGCATGAGGTTCGATCACCTGCTAGAGGGAGCAGATGACGAGCAGAGAGCTCGCCGCAATCGCTTCAATACAGCGCATGAAGTAATGCATGCAGCTGACTTTAGAAACGGCTACTCATCTGCTATCGATCACTTCAAAATGAAGGTAGAAGACATCGACGGCGATGGTCAGCCTGATATCTCTATGGGTAGAGCCATCGAGGAAATCTTTGACCTATGGGAGTCTGACGCAGAAGGAGCTGGCTTCTTTTCGTACCCACTAGACGCCCTTTACGACAACATCGCTAAGCAAAATGGCGACCCAGAGAAGATCCAAGGTGTACTCGATGGCGCACGAGAGGAGCTGTTCGCTCAACTTGGTGCAGCCTACGTGGCTAACGAGGGATCGATACAGAAGAGTTTGCCGTTTGGGCATAGTATAATCGAGGACATATTCGCTAACCCTGTTCCGGCAGAGCAGTTAGTAACTAACGACGTAAGAGGTTTGTATGGGAATCAGGAAGCTAACCAAGAAACCCCTGTCTCCGAAGGTGCAGGAGTACCTCGAGACGTTCGGACACCTGCCGAGTCAGGAGGCGTTCAAGTTCAAGACGAAGGAGGAGCTGGAGGAACTGGCGGACCTAGCCTTGTCGAGGAACAAGCCAGTGAAAGCGTGGGCGGAACGCCCGAACCTGAAGCTGGGGACAGTGCAGGACAAGTATTACCAGTAGAAATCGATAGCGTTAAACGCGCTGAAGACTTCGACCTAAACGGCACAATGAACGTCACCATGGCTGATGGTGATGTGTACCAGATATCCAGAGACCCGGTTGCTAGAGGCTGGGTACTCGACCCTCAACATCAAGAAGAGCTTAAGCTTGATATGTTCCATCCTTACACTGTCGGTACGTTTGCTGACAACAGGAAGGAAGCTGAAGCTACGCTTACCCAGCTGCACAATGAGAAACTCCAGCGCAATGCTCCCGCTGCTGAACCAGCACCACGTCAGGAGCTGCGTGACAATCTGCTACAGAACATCCCCGAAGACGGCATATCTGCTGCACAACTGTCCGAGCAGGTGGGACAGGAAGAAGCAAACTTCCGTGATCTTCTAGATCAGATGGAGGAAGACGGAGAAATTACCTCCGAGCTAACAGCTGACGGCGAGCTTTACCTGCCCGCATCCTCCGAGCCTAAGTTCATCAAGAAAGGCGCGGAGTATTTGCTGCAGAACTCCCGGGGCAAGACCACCGGAAAAGCATCCGTAACAAAGGCGATCAATCCCAAGAATGCAGCCAAGCAAATACCTGCTCTTCAGGCTCTGAGCGATCGACACGACGATCCGCTGTCCTCACCTGCCGCATGGCTGAGGTTCGAAAGAGATCTTACGGGAAGTAACACTACGATCCGACCGCCTCACGGACTAATCTCTCTGTACAACGACATAGATACGTGGGTCGCTACTCATTCGCGCCTGTCTGATCAACAAGTACAGGCAGCTAGGGAGGGGCTAGAAACCGCTCGAGAGATGGGCGAGGTCTATGCCTCAGGGGAAGCAACGCCCGACATAACCGGAAAGCTCATGCTTTGGGGCATCATGTCGAGAATGCTCACCGCCTCGGCTCAAGAGGCTGGCTTTGTTGATCTGCTAACAAAAATGCCCGGGGCAAAAGATGACCCCGCAGGTGACATCATTCAGAAAACGCTTGATGGCACCATGACAGGGCAGGACGTGAAGAGCTGGGAGAAGGCAGTAAAACGCCTCATACCAGAGGGTTCGTTCGGTCGATCTGGCACAAGCAATGCTAACGATTGGGCAAAGTTTATGCTCAAGATGTCTGAGCGCACTGAAGACGGCAGAAGCAGGCTGGAGGAGCTGCACGATCTTGTAGGTAATCGATCAATCTCCACCGTAGATGTTCGTCGTCAGTTCCAGGGGATGATTAACAACCCCGGAATCGGCAACAAAGTATTCTCGTTCTTAATGTTAATGACCGGGCGTGACGACGTAGTCATCCTCGACCGGATTCAGCTCAACTCAATGTGGGATGCGGGGCGTTACGGCAAGCTTATCTACGACGACATTGCAGATGAGTTCGACAAGGGGCACGGTCTGGCTCGATACGAAGCGCTTGAGAAATCTCTCAACCAGCGCATCAAAGAGCTTTATCGGAGGCTTGGTCGAGAAGATGAAGGCTCAGTAGGCAGATACCATTGGGAGAGCTGGGTTCTGAACTCAGGTCAGGTCGTTGCACACCCAACGATGAAGGGGCTGTTAGACGACGCAAGAGGTGCAGACACACCTTATGCCGACATGGGTGCGCCTGAAGGCAAGATGAACCTGTTTAGGTACGGCGCGATCTACGCCCGAGACCCTGACGGCAACCCGTATTTCCTGTATGCTGATCAGTCAAACAAGCCGTACCGCTTCACCCCAAAAAAGTTCTCCGAATTCTTGGATCAAGTCAAACTTCGGAAGCGCAACATTATCCCGAAAGGGTTCAAGGTAAGTGAATATGACAAAGGATTCCCTTGGTACGAAGCCGATGGCGTCAACAGAGACAACCTCGATGCCCTCATCCGCGAGTACGCAGAAAGAGAAGCAGTTGAAAGCGACTATGCTGTTGAAGAAACTGATGTCCAAGACGACGCCGATGTCGGCGGACAGCCCGAGGCAGAACGCCCAAGATACATAAAGGGCAAGCGAACACCGGACAATAGTCCACCCCACGAAGTCACATTCAACCTCGATGACGAGTACCTTGTAGATAGGGACCTTTCGCAGCGCCTAAACAGGCTAATGCCAAAGAGCTTTAGCAAGGCTCTTGTCGATCGTTACGGAAGACTCAAAGAGCTCGAGGATCGTCTCGCCGCCAGTGTCGGTATGGACCGCATGCCGGCATCAGTATCTGCTTACGACGCAGAAAACCTTATGCACTCCAAGGTGCAGAATCAGATCGAAGAATTTGAGAACGACTACATCAAGCCAATAGCGGCAATGATGAAGGCGGCAGATCTCGATGGTGAGCAGGTAGGTCTGTACTTGTTGGCTAAGCATGCCCCGGAGCGCAACAGGGTTATTGCTGAGCGCGAACAAGCCATGAGAGCTGAGCAGATAGAGCGCCTTAACAAAGCCCTAGAGGATTCTATGGGTGCCCTCGATCGCCCGGTCGAATCTGTTACCGAACGACTAGACAAGCTTGAGAACGAGCCTCTCCGATTCCAAGACACCGGTTCGGGCATGACCGACTCTGAGGCAGAGTCTGTGATCGCCACGGCAAAGCTCGAAGACAAGTATGACGCGCTCGAGGAGATCTCAAGCAAGGTCTACGAAATGCTGACCGACATGCGTCAGAACATGGTCGATAAGGGCTTGCTGGATGACGAGACAAAAGAGGACTGGCAAGACACGTACGAATTCTATGTGCCGCTGAAGGGCTTTGCCGCCCTAGAGCAAGACGGCGACATGGTTGCGGGTACTGGGGCGAAAGGCTTCAGCGTTACAGGCAAGGAGTCCTTTAAGGCGAAGGGTCGTGTAACCATGCCAGCCAATCCACTGCTAAATGCGTTTGTGGACGGCGAGACAAAAATTATTAGGGCGGAAAAAAATGTAATCGCCCAACGTCTACTGAAGATGCTCAGCAAGTTTAAGTCTGACCAGTGGAGCGTTTATCCGCCAACACAGTATCCGTTCAAGACCTCGCCAGACGATATCAGTCTGCGTAAAAGCAAAAGCGAAATGATCAGCGAGCTTCGCCCTGACGATAACCGCGTAAAGCGTTACATACAGGTAAAGCGCAATGGGCAAGACCACTTTATTGAGATTCGCGATAAGGAGCTGAACAGAAACCTGCAGGCTGGCAGTGTGGGCATATTCAATTCCGAGGTTGAGTCATTCAACCAAGTAATGACTTTTATGCGCGGATTCCAGAACTTCCGACGCAACATGATCATCAACTACAACCCAAGCTGGGGACTGGTTAACCCGATCAGAGATCTGCAGACAGGTCTCGGCTACATACTGGCTGAGCAAGGCTCTAGAGCCGGAAGGCTTACCGACAAGGAGCTTATCGGTGAGGTGGTGAAAGGATGGGGACCATCGTGGAAAGCGTTGTGGCGTGATGCTCGAGGCTGGGAGCCCAAGACAGATGAAGCCAAAGAGCTGGCGCAATTTGTCAAGGACTACAAAGACGACGGCGCTCCTACCGGCATTGCTTATAGCAAAAGCCTTGACGAGCAAGCGAGTCGAATCGAGAAGCTAATCAAGCGAGGCAGCATCAAAGAGGCGTTTGCCTACATGGGCAAGCTTGTTGAGGACTTTAATCAGGTAATGGAGAACGTTACCCGATTGTCTACCTATGTTGCCGCCCGAAAATCTGGGGTCGAGAGAACAACTGCTGCGACCGTAGCTAAAGACCTGACAGTTAACTTCAATCGCAAAGGGGAGCTCAGCTCCGCAACAGACACCTTCTACCTATTCTTCAACGCTGCAATACAGGGCAACGTCAATACTGCAGATGCTGCATTGAAGGGTGGCGCGGCTGGCAAAATTATTACCTCAGCCAGAGTGCTTGCTGCCGGGCTGGTACTTAGCGGTTTTGTAAGAACGCTGATGAATATTTGGATGTCGGGCGAGGATGAAGATGGTGAGTCTACTTACCTCGACTTTAATGAGTACGCCCTGAAAGCAGGGATGTTGTTCCGTATTAACGATGAGCAGGGCTTTGCATTACCCAAGGCTTATGGGTGGGGCTTCTACGATGACGTGGGTCGCTTAGGTGCTGAGTTGGCTATGGACCTCAAGGGTCCCGATCAGGTTGGTGTGGATCTGCTGACATCGATGGACCGACACTTCAACCCCCAGGGTATCCATGCTGTATCGGATGACCGCGATGCGGCAGAAGCAATGATGCTGAAACTAGGGTTCTTGGTGTTCCCCGACGTTGCAGATTTCGGGTTAGAGCAAGCTGCAAATATCAACTACTTCGGAGAGAACATCACGATCCCTCAGAACCCGTTCTTGGTGCAGAAGCCAAAGTCACAAAAGACACGCAGAAGTACGTCTGACTGGATCGAAAGCACGACCAAGACTATTGGTGAGCTGACTGGTGGCGATGACTATATCCCGGGAAGCGTTGAGGTCAACCCAGATAGAGTTCAGCACGGATTAGATTTCCTGCTCGGAGGTGTTGGTAGGTTCTTCAATGATGCAGCCGACACTGCGACCAAGTCTCTGAATGACAGACCCGGAGACCTGAAGGCTGACGACGTACCAATCATCCGCACGTTCTTCCCTAGAGTCAGTCAATACAAGGATCGAGTTACTTATTACGACTCTCGCAACGAGTGGCTCCAGTATCGAACGCAGATCAGAGACGCTGACGCAGAGGAAAGCAAGACACTTGTAGAGCGTTACGGCAAAGAGCTGTACCAGTTCGAGACCTTCCACAGTCAAGCAGAGAAGCAGCTCAGAAAACTGTCCAAGCAGAAGAAGCTACTCGAGGATAACGGTGTCATCGATCCAATGGTGCGATATGAAAAGCTGGACGAGATCACGGCTCAACAGGAGCTGATCTTCGACCGGTACAACAAAAAGTGGAACGAAGTTAAACCCTAAGGAGTTAGTCATGCACGGAAAAAAGTGTGCCAAGTGTGGCAAGGCAAAGCGTAAGTCATGTCCTAAGTGCAAGGGCAAGAAGTCTTATGGCAAATGAGCCTACAGACAAAGCCCTTTACGCCCGGGTTAAAGCCGCAGCAAAGAAGAAGTTCAAGGTCTATCCATCAGCCTACGCCAACGCTTGGCTTGTGCGTGAATACAAGAAGCGTGGCGGTAAGTACAAGACGGTGAAGAAGCGTGGCAAAAAGTGACGGCGGTCTGACACGCTGGTTCAAAGAAGACTGGCGCGATATCAAGACGGGTAAGAAGTGTGGACGGTCAGGGAAGGACAAGAAGAAGCGTCCTTATCCTGCTTGTCGTCCCTCGAAACGTGTTTCGTCGAAGACACCAAAGACAAGTGGGGAAATGTCTTCCGCTGAAAAGGCTCGCATGAAGAAGGCGAAGACAAGCTCGAAGAAGATACCGTATTCTCATCAGAGAAAGCGAACTGCGGCGAAGCGCTAACGCAGTTAAGAAAATCCACCACGTCCGTTTTGGTGCGTTGCACCACGACGATATCGATGTCCACGAGCGACAGATCCTTACCCGACTTACGCAGCTCCTTTAAGAAGTCATGCCTGTGCTTGGACGTATCATAAAACGTCGTTACCGGCGGACATTCGTTGTGATCTACAATGCGATAGATGTTCCAAGTGGTCATGATTTACCTCCAAATAAAGCGGGTATCTCACCCCCCGCAAAGGCGGGTCGGATGGGGTGAGAACCCAAATAAGGGTTGGAGTCCATGGGGCAGAATGCAGCTATCGAGCGCATCTCATAAGTGCTTTGTAAGTTATTGATATGATGAAAAAAGACAGAAATAACAAGGGGTTCCACCTTGCCAAGGTTGAGGTCGCGAGTTCGAACCTCGTTTCCCGCTCCAATTTCTGTTTCGTCAACAGCATCAACAAGTTACGTCTGCCCCTATGGGGTCCAACCTAACCGTAAGGGACTCGACGTGTTCAACGAACCCGGGATCCCTCGTTTTTTCAAGGTTGGAGTACCCCTTCCAACCTGTTAATTACCACTCTCTTATGCTCGGTTCCCAAGTGGGTGTACCGGGCAATCGAGTTCAGGCTACTCCAGTTGCCAAGCTCTTTGAGCTCGACGGCTTGAGTGCCGTTCTTTATGTGCAGACTGGCGAACGTGTGGCGCAGAGTGTGGAACGTTGTTCCGGCAGGTAGACCTGCATTCCGCACCGCTTTTCTCCATGTCTTATTGCACACCGCTTTTACCGATAGCGGGTTACCACACTGCTGGTAAAACACGTATGCAATCTCACCTACCCGGGGGCGGTTGAACTGCAGATCCAGCTTGTCGTTGTGACGCCGCCTCAGTAAAGCTTGAAGCGTTTTGCCGACGGGAATACACAACGGTTTGTTGTTCTTCATCTCGGCTGCAGGTATGACGATCTCTTTGAAATCATCCGAAACATACCGCCACCGTAGGAGTCTGACATTGTTGTTTCGCATCCCGGTGTGGACTGCGAACTTCGCCATGTCAGCTCTCAGCGGATCTAGGTTTTGGAGTAACCGTTGTATCTGGTCGGGCTCCAAATAGTTAGTCCGCTTGTTCTCCTCGAGCAGCTTAATTTTTGGTGGGACAAACTGTAGGTCCAGCTCCTCGACACCGAAGTTAAGCATCGCTCTCAGATAGGTCAGGTAACAATTGACGGTAGCCTGTGCGAGACCGCGTTCCTCGACCAGTTCCTGCTGCATCATATAGATGTCAGCTTTCTTGACCTCGTCGATTGGTCGGTCGCCCCACCGGGCTTTCATCTCTCCGATGACCCTACGTGCGACTTCGTTTCGTTCCTTGCCTCGAGAGCTTTTGCTCTTGAGATAGACACCTGCAAGTTCATTAAACGTCCATTGCTTCATTTCATCTCTCCATGAATGTGGAGATGCGCTCGAAGCTTTGGCGATCATATGATGTTCTTTCTGCACAGTCCAACCTCTTAATCCGACTTAAAAGAGCCCCCCGAAGGGGGCAAGCACACTATGAAAGATCAGCTCGTAACGTGAGCCACCCGGAATTTAGTGAGGCGTTTTGGACACCGGTGCCTCTAGCCAGCTTTCACGGGAGCGGAATCCCTGTCCTATCTCATGGAGTGAGAATTAGTTAATCACTTCGCCCTCGGCGATTTCAGTTTCGCCATCGTCCGTGGGTAGAAGTTTTTGCAGGTCAATGTTGATAACCTCCAGCCCAATTCGAGCAAGCTCCAGGGTCGTGCCCATAACAGCCAGTGCGTTCTGACCGTTCTGTGCGCGAACCAAAAGCTCTTTGCAGGGTTGGCTTAGATCATCAACGTTGTAAGTTTGACCGTTGACTTGGATTTGTTGCTGTTCGCTCATCGCGTCTTTCTCCTAGCGTTGTCGCGTATCAATCGATAAGAGCGTGGCGCGTGAAGCGACAGCTCTGCTTGGGGTGAATGTCGATCCGTGAATGAATGCCCTCTGCCACATACCTCGCAGTACGGTTCAGCTTGGGCAATCCTGTCGCGGACACCAACCATCTCAATCGCCACTTCTGGATTAAGCTCCAGTGGATCATCGCCAACCCGGATGACGTGCTCTTCAACACCCAACTCTGATTTGACATTGATGATCCCTTCCTGACGGTCTCGATAATTTCTGACGCCGCGAATCCATATGCGGTGGTCGAAGGATGCGTTTGGATTTTTGTCATCTAACTCATAGCCTCCGTAAACCACCGTATTTACAGCTCTGGTGATTCGCAGTCCCATACATTGGTGTCCTTAGATTGCGAACGGGTCCTCTCCGAAGGGGTCGCTCGCTGGTTGTGATGCTGCCGGGGCAGACTGCTGAGGCGGCTGCTTAGCTCTGATTCTCAAAGAGAGCTGAGGCTTTCCGCCTGCACTTACCTCTTTGCAGATATCCACGTAAGCATCTGAACCGGGCGGTATATCGACCTTGTTCAGTACTCCGCTGTAAACAGGAATCATGAACTGCTTCTGCTCATCCGACTTGCTCTGAAACCAGTCGTACTGCATCAGCCTTTCCATGGACTGCTGCTTATCTTCCACAGACGTTTGCCATGCCTTTCCCTCGTTGGGTTTAAAATCGCTCATTACAAAGCTCCATATTTGATGTTGATTTGACGGGTGTTATTCACCCGGCGGAATGACTCCGGTGAGCCACCCCGATCGAGGACGGCTTGATCGCCGCCTAAGTATTCGTAGGCTTTTCGGTAGTCGATAGTGGGGGTTCGGTTGATCAGCTGAACAGTGACAAGCCCGTCCGTTACGGAACAGTTGTACTGGTCAGCTATGCTCTTCTTGAGCGCATCAGATTTCTTTTTGATCTCGGCAATCTCTTCGAGGTCATCGCGATGAGTTTCCTCGAGGTCAGCCAGTCTTCGCTGTAGAGAGCTGAGCTCTTCCATTTCCTGCGTGGGCTGGACTGTGATCACCTCACCCTGTGCCGGTTCGAGAAACTCCTGCCGCAGCTCTTCGTCCTGAGCAATCATATGCATGTGCTCGTACCACGCTTCGTACAGGCTAATTCTTTGCACGGTGCCTGCCGCAGGTTCCGGCAACAGCTTCCCCGGCACTGGCTCGTACAACCAGCCGTCGATGCGCTCGACTCTCTCGAGAACAAACGCTGGCGGTGTAACCTCATCCTTTGCGAGGTAGCAAAAAAAGTCACACCAGCTCACGTCTAGGCATTCCATCTGCACGTAGACCTGCCATAGGTACATCTTCTTCTTCTCGTCAAAGACGCTGTATGGCTTCTTGTTGTACTTGGGGTATGGGCACTTGATCTCGATGCAGCCATCTAACCCAACCAGACCGTCGGGGCTGGCGGCGAGGAACGAATACGTTGGATGAACAATCAGCCCTGTCTCAGTTACCTCATTGCCGGTGTGATACTCGTAGTAGTCACGAGCCAGGTCTTCCATGTCAGAGCCATGTTGCACTGCCGGGCTCATCACAAACTCACTAGGCTTGCCGCACAAGTCTCTGACTTTCTTTCTCAGATACTCCTGAGAGGTCTCATAAGGGTTGTTCCCTTCGAGAGAAGAGCACCCGGTCGCAGTGATATAGGGCTTGCGTTCCTCGAGCCATGCATCATCTTGAGTACTAGACAATTCGATTACCCTCCGCATCAAAGTGGTTGCCGAGGTAGCTCTCAAAAACGTCTGGCATAGGATCTAATTTTCTGTTGCGACAGCCCTTCTCGTAAAGCTTGTAAAGTTCTTTTGCTTCTTCCGCGGTGCCCACGGTCTTTAGACCTGCAGCCTTCCAAAGCTCACTGCGCTGCTTGTCTTCATCGGTGCCGACTGTGTTGGGGGTAGCTTTCTTTGGCGCGGCTCTCTTAGCTGGCGCTTTCTTCGGTGCTGCTTGTTCTTTTGCCTCAACAACGGTTGGCAAGTTTTCTTCGGTTAAGCTCTCGATAAGGTCCTCATCACCGCCCAGCCCGAGGGCAAGCATTAGCGAGTATCGCTTTGCATAGGTGATGGCTCCTCCATATTTGTGCTCGTCTTGCTTGCTGGCAGGTATACGGACAATGCCGGAAGAGAGGCACCCGCCGTGACCGTAGATAACAGTCTCGACTGCGGCTCCACCTTGGGCGGGATGAGATATGTGCTGAAAGAAAAGACCCTCTTTGTGCATAAGGGGTCGAATAGTTTTTAAGATCTGCTCGTAGGTCGCGAACTTACCGTAACCGCCTTTCTCATCTTTGAGGACGATGATTTCTTTTTGGTGGAACTTGACAAGAGCGTCTTGCAGACCGGCAGACATTTGCGTCTGCACCGTTTGTGGCAATTCCATGTTGACAATCCATGATTAGGTTTTCAACACGGAGATTATGGAATGATTCCCGATATGTCAACACTGAATATAGAATTGACATGCCGGGATGGGATTTACCTCATCAGTTTGTTTTCTTCAAGGTACTCTGCGACCTCAGGTCCCCAGTGTGTAACGGTGGTCGAGGATAGCTTCGCAACATTGATCGTGGTCCACATGATTCGATCTTTACCGGCAGGAGCCATCTTGAGTAGATAAATTTCGGGCAACGGTGTGTACTCTGTTAAGAAGCTGAGCACCGGCTCGTTGGTTGCTTGTACGGCGAGGACGGAGTCCTTGATTGCCTTGTACATTCCGGGAAGCTTGAATCTGAGCTGCTCCATTTGATTGTGGTCAGGGTCGTAACCCCGCTCAATCATCGCTGCAGTAGTGCCCTCATCACGAGCGACGATCCCCAGATCAGTGGTCATAATGCCCATGTAAATACCGTCTTCACCGCCAACAGCCGGCGTCGTATCAGAGCCCGAGTAATTACGGTTTAAATTAACGTTAAGAATCCCCCGCTGTTTCTTGAGCAGCTCTGCTGCTTTGGCTTTCCAATACGCTCGGTCATTTCGTCGTTCCATTCCTGTCTTTTGCACCTCTACTTCTTATATCCGCAATTACAGCTAGCGAGTCCAGTACCGCTGCTCCCTGAATTTTATCTTCGTAAGCCTCAATTGCGATTTCCGCAAACAGTTGTGGGCTCATGGTGTTTTCGTCCTCGACCTCAAGTGTCTTTACAAACGCGATGGCATCCACCAGCTTTTTCGTGTTGAGGCTTGATGAGCCTCTACCAAACACCCATTCCATGATGTCGATTCCAAGATGATCAGCGACTCGGATTATCTCACCATGCTCCCGGGGTACCGCACCTGTTAGCCAATTTGAAGCTTGACTATGTGAAACGCCCAGCTCTTCCGATAGCCGCTGAGCTCTACCCCAGTTGGGATATTCTTGCTCAGACAGTTTTTTCGCGAAGTATTCTGCGCGTTGGTTCTTCGTCCATTCCATGGTTATCTCATTTTGTCTCCGTTTTGCGAGTGAGACCTGGAGTTTACCGATTCAATCGGGAAGTTGTATCTGTTGATTTATACAGTATATTTCTAGACTGAACCTTGACATTACAGTTTAGCCAGTCGTAAAGTTTGCAGTCACCACGGACTGGGGCAACGACTGGATGGAAAATTCAGCAACCGATTACACGATCATCGTCAACGATGTAATTCGTGACAATCGACTAAGCGCAAGTGACTTAGGTTTGTTGGTCTATCTCCTCCACCTACCCGAGACGTGGAAGATCCAGCCCATACAGCTAGCTGATCGTTTCGACTGCAACAGACAAACGATTTACAGCCAGCTCAACCGACTCAAAGAGCTCGAATACGTCGAGCATCAACAGAGCAGAAAGGGTGGATCATTCAGCGGAGCTGAGTGGAAAGTGTCTAAATCACCGTATACGAAAAAACCGGATACGGTAAATCGAACACTACTAAGTACTAATAATTTACAAAATACGAATAGTACTAAAGAGCCTTCAACGAATTGGCGCGACAAGCTGTACGACGATCGCCCTGACTGTGTCCTAGCGGAAGCTTGGAAGCGCTGGATCGATTACAAGATCGAGCAAAACAAGAACCGCCCAATCTCACAACGCACTGTCAGCATGTCGAAGAATCGACTCATCGCTCTCGACAAGAAGGGCTTCGATACCTCCGGGGTCATCGAGGTCACCATCAACCGCAACTGGAAAGGGATCGGTGACGATAGCTACAGCGCATATGACCGCTGCAAGCGCGACCTCGCCGAGCAGCTAATAATCTAATGGATATACGAGAACTGAAAGTCGAGCTGGGCAGTCGTGCCCTGTCTCTTTGCAACACACTACTTCCCGACGGCAGAGTCGAGGGTCAAGATTGGAAGGTGGGATCAGTTACCGGGGAACCCGGTCGGTCCCTCAGCGTTCACCTCAACGGAGAGAAGCAGGGTCAGTGGATTGACTTCGCTACCGGTGAAGGTGGCGACATGATCGACCTCATCATGCATGTCAGGCGCGTCGATATTAAAGACGCAATGGAATGGGGTCGGCGCGAGTGCAACATCAGAGAGAAGCACCACGCCAAAATCAAATCAGCACAACCCCGGGCGTACAACACTGCTCGATTACCTGAACCTTTCGGTGACAACGATGTATTGGAAAAGGTCATGCTCGACCGGGGCTTCCAGAACTGCTCTGCGGTTATCGAGCGTCACGGTCTGTTCAGCTACAAAACCAGTAAGGGGCTCGACGTTGTCTTCCCTTACTACAGCCCAGACGGTGCGCTTGAGTTTGTAAAGAACAAAGCACTGGATCATGACGGTCACCCCGGGATGTGTGGACAGAGCAATCTCAAGCCCATTCTTTTCGGCTGGCACACCATGCCGCCGGCGTGTCGTCAGGTCTGGATCACCGAGGGCGAGTGGGATGCCTGTGCAGCCTCGGAACTAGGATTCCCCGCCTTGAGCGTCCCGATGGGCGGCGGCAAAGGCGCGAAGCAAACCAAGTGGATTGCGAACGAATACGAAAACCTATCCCGATTCGATGAGATCGTCATCGCTACCGATATGGATGAACAGGGAGAGCTGGCGGCAAAAGAGATTGAGCAGCGGCTGGGTGACCGGTGTATCCGGGTCAAGCTCCCGGTCAAGGACATCAATGAACTGCTGCAGCTCCAGGGTGCTGAACAAGCCAAGTTTGTGCTGCAGAAATGCTATGAAGACGCCAAGTGGCAGGACCCCGAAACCCTGCGCTCAGTTGCTGAGTTTTCTGACGACATTACCGACTACTTCGAGGACAAGGACAGCCGTACCGGCGGGTTCTCGATGGGCTGGGACAAAACAGAGGAGATCGACTATCGATTCAGACCCAGCGAGCTCATTGGTTGTGTCGGCTTTTCTGGTTCAGGCAAGACGATGTTTCTGGGTCAGCTGTCGCTCAACGCAATCGCTCAGGACCAAAAGATTCTTGTCGCATCGATGGAGATGTCACCAAAGAACCTTCTGGGTCGAATGTTTCAACAGGCATGTGCCACGCCTGCCCCGACGCTCGAGTACCGCACCAAGATCATGGAGTGGATGGCTCAGAACCTTTGGCTCTACATCGACAACCTGAACCCGAAGATTAAAGACCTGCTGAAGTGCTTCGAGTACGCCTACCGTCGTTACGGTGTGAACGTGTTCATCATCGACAGCTTGACCTGTATGTGCTCACACGAGGACTACCGGAAGCAGCAGGAGATCGTTGAGCAGATAGTCCAGTTCAAGAACGCATTCAACTGCACGGTGTTCCTTGTCACCCACTCTCGCAAACAAGAGGACGAGTCCCGGGCTCCCGGTAAGTTCGATGTGAAGGGCTCGGGTGCGATCACCGATCTAGCGGACAGCTTCTTTTCAATTTGGAAGAACAAGAAGAAGACAGAGCACATGCAGATCTGCCGGCTGACCGGGGAAGAACCCAACCCGGACGTGGCAAAGCAGTGGGACGTTCAAGTCAACATTTTGAAAAACAGAAACGGACAGTACGAGGGTCGCATCGGCTTCGAGTTCCATGATGAGACCTGCCAGTACTTAGACAGCCGCGGGGCTAGACCTCGCAAGTACATCCAATGGAGTAAGGGAGCGTGATGATTGAGCAAGAACAGTTCGCACAAAACATACGGAAAGCAGGGACGGCAGTTACGGAGGCTGAAAAGAAGGCATGCGAAATGGAAGCAGAAGAGAAAAAGCAGTTCGCCCTGCTGCAAGTAGAGGCGCTGGGCGAGGGGTACAAAACCGTGGCGTCTCAAACTACCTACGCAGACAGCAGCGAGAAAATGTTCATAGCGAGGGTCAATCGCGGAGTCGCCAAGGCAGAAATCGCGGCAGCGAAAGCGAACCTTCTAGCAGCTGAGGTCGAGTTCAAGGTCTGGCAAACCCAGATGGCAACACTGAGACAGGAGAAGCGTGTGTATGGCAGCTGAACGAGTCATGCCCGACTGGATAGAGCTAGCCCGCCAGTCCATCGAGGCGCAGCAAAGCGAAAAGGTCCGCAAACAAATCGATCATTTTCAGTGGCTGATCGAACAACGAAAAGCCGAAATCAAGCGAGACATGGAAGCCATGCAGAGAGGAGCCAATGACAGAGGATGAAGTCAAGGAATCCAACCCGTGCGGAACGGGAGTGGATGGATGCCATTGTGAAGCACGGATGTGTCGTGTGTCGAAAGGAGTTTGGGATCTTCACGGAGACGGAGATTCATCATTTAGATGGCAAGACCAAACCGGGGGCGCACTTAAAGACGATCCCCCTGTGTTATCGCCATCACAGAGACGGAGAAGACTGCAGTGTTTATACCTCGAGACATCCCTTCAAAAAGAGGTTTGAAGAAAGATATGGAACAGAACAAGAGCTACTCGAATCCCTCCAGCGCAAGCTTGGATTCTGCTACACCTGAACAGTGGGACCGGGTGTCGAAACCCCGGCACTATCGCTCTCATCACGATGAGTACCCAGAGCTGGAGTGCATCGATGCCATTCAGGCGTCCATGCCCCCGGAGCAGTTCGCTGCTTACCTCAAGGGCTCAGCCATGAAGTACCTGTGGCGCTACGAAAACAAGGGCGAGCCGCTGAATGATTTAAGGAAGGCAAAGACCTTCCTCGAGTTCCTGATTGCCCATGTCAATCAACAGTAGGAACAAAGGAGCCACCTTCGAGCGCGAGGTGTGCCGTTGGATAGAGGATGAGTTCGGTGTGAAGGTTCGGAGAAACCTCGAGCAGTATCAGGTCGTCGATTTAGGCGACATCTTGCTGTCACCGTTCACCATCGAGTGCAAGCGCTACGGGTCGGGTAACTGGCACAAGCCAGATTGGTGGGAACAAGTTTGTCGCGCTGCTCGCGATGACAGTATCCCGTTACTCATCTATCGGTTCGACCGACAGCCTACGCGGTTGGTGTTCCCCTTGTACGCCTTGGGGGACTACCCAACCAATAACGATATGACCTGCACGGTCGGGCTCGAGGAAGGGGCGATGATCATTCGCGAGGCATTGAATGCGACCCGGAGACTTCAGGCACCAAGTGAGCCAGTCAGCCAAGAAGCTGTATTGGGATCAAGTACTAGCTGACATCCACGACAGGTTCGAACCACAATTTTACAACCTAGCAGTCGAGACCGTCATCTACTACCTACCGGGAGAGATATGTGAGCTCGCTGATGCACAGGCGCGTCGAGACGTTATCGATTCCATCCCGGACGACTGCGAACCAGCACATGCAAAGCAGCTGATCATCTCAGGCACCAAGGTGCTATGGAGGAAGCGCAATGTTCGCTCATGATCTAGCCATCGGCATTGAGAGAGAGCTGAAGGTGTTGCGCGACCTGCAGCACAAGTACCCGGACGCTCACCGCATTGAGGGAAAACACTCAGAGTATGACATCGAGGTGCCCGGTAAATTTACTGTCGAGGTGAAGTATGACCCGGCTTCGCAACGCACCGGGAACATTGTGGTGGAGTACTACCATCGGGAGGTGTCGGGATTACACCGAAGCACGGCAGACTGGTGGGTGTTCGATACTGGAGAGAGGTGTATCTGGCTCACCAGACCTGCCGTACATGAGTGCATTTTTAACGGGTCTTTTCAGCCGGTAAAAATTCAAGGTCCGGGAGATCGGTATCCGAAGTGGGTGTTTCTTGTTCCGGTTGAGGAAGTTGTTCGGTACTCATCAGAAGGACCCTAAGCGCAAGGTCAGGCATTTTCCTGAACCCCTTGCTGAGACTGGGACGCACCCAGTTTTTGACCGTCCATGGACTCATGTCGAGGATCTCAGCCACTTGTGTGACGGTAAGTTGATACTGCTGCATGAGCTGCACCAAGGCTTGGTTGTTTGTCATCGTTGAACTCCAGGTGATTGACATACAAAAAAAGGACGACCAGCACTAGCAGATACCGGCGCTCAGACCTGCTCACTAACGATCTGCGTCAGCTCTCTGAGCAGCTCCTGCTGTCGTCGAATTCTGATTACGTCAGGCTGCACCAGTGCGGTGATGATCTGGTTTGCTTCCAGCGGGGTGAGCACCAGTGGTGCCTTGTATCCTTGAGCCGTTAACTCGAGGGACTTTCGCTGCTTCTGTTGCAGCATGTTGATGACTTGCTGTTTGTTCATTGGTAGGTCTCCAGAACATAAGTTTTAAATTGAGACAGGGCATCCCCGTCCAGTTCGATTGCTTCACCCATCCAGACCAGTCCATCCCAGTCCACATAGGTCTCAGTTACTTGATAACGAGACCCCCAGAACTCGCAGGGGTCGCGCTCCTGCCAGATCTGGAGGTTGTCGATTTCGATCTCGCTTGGATCGATTTGCACAGACGCAGTGATCATCTAGTGACGCCACTCCTTTGCCATGAACTCGCCGACCGTTAGGTCGCTGGCTTCCACGTCTCGAACGAACTGCTCAGCCTCCGCCACAGTCACGAGCTCCTCGTGCCCGAAGTAGTGATCCCGGATGGCGTGAACGACCTGATAGTTTCCTCCCTCTTGCCGGAGGATGTAGCGCACCTTGCGATGGGCGTACTCGTTGATGTCGAACGGTTTAATGTGTGGACGCATTGGTGTGCTCCTTGTGCCGCTGTTCGGCAACGTAAATGGTGTGGTGTAGGTGCCACAGAGTTCGCTCTAGGCTGCGGTAGGCGCTGTCGAACTCATCGAACCCCTCGCAGTCCTCGTCGGCAGCTTCGAGCTCTTTCATTGCGACCAGTGCAAGCGAATAAGCCTCGATGAGCTTGTTCAAGCTGCGCTTCTTGATGCCTCTCATGACGGGTCCTCCGCTAGCGGTGGCGGTGACTTTCTTTTCCCTCGATCCTGCAGCATTTCATGAGCCCGGATCTCAGCAAGATATGGGACTAGCTCTCTTCTGAGGTGGGCGCTTTCCCGCTCTTGGGCTCTGAGATCAAGCCGCAGGTCTTTTATGTTGCGATCAATTTCCAGAAGACGTTCGCGAATGGTTGCCGTGTCTTTTCGAAGCTTCTGGACGTGCTCGGCATCAGCGAGTGAGCGACTAAAAAGTAAGTTCATGACTGTGCCTCCAGTAGGTTGCTGTACTCAGGCTGCTGCGTGACGTTGACCACAAGGACGATTTCCCCGGAGCTGGTCACCTTGAATGTGAGCGCGATGGTGTCCCCGATCACTGCGTTGGCTTTGATGCCCTTGATCGAGAACCGTCGGTCTCCCCGGTTGTTGGTTCGATAGAACGCGAGGGTCGTGGCAGTGCCATCGGTAAACTCAGCGTCCACCGTGACCTTCTGACCGGGGACCATGTCCACGTAGTCGATACCCAACAGTTTGGCGAAGCCGCGGATGCTGGCGTTCGCGTCGATGATGTGCTTCTCGACCATTGTGCGAGTAAGCGTCAGGGTTGCTGGAGCGTGGCTCCGAAGTGCTGCGATAGTCATTACGAGACCTCCTTGTGTAAAAATTTTGGCGCGGGAAAAAGTTCGAGCACCCCATTTCTTGATGCTTCATGATTTTTCTTGATGGCATCACCAGTAAGGTAGGCATAACCCTTTGAGCAGCTCTCGATACACTCGAGCCACTTACCCTCGTCGTATTGAAGGTGAGCCGTAGTGAGGTGAATCCCTGCAAGTGCTCGCAGGGGATGTTTAGGTTGAGCCACGATGTCGTCGTTGAGCTCACGCATGGCGAGCTTTGCGTCGTCGTGGGGATCACGTAGCTTGATCATTAGATGTCTCCATTCCTTAGGTCGTGCAGCTCTGCCTCGTTGCACTCAAAGTCCGTGACGCATTCCCGGCAAACCACTACCGGGTCAACGACAGATATCTCGTCCGCCTCGACCTCGTAGTCGCAGCTCGCGCATAGGTAGGTTGGGTTTCTCATGACAACCACTCCTTATTGGCTGATTGAACAGCCCACATGTCGTAGACGTTTAGGTTGCAGTAGCGAGGGACCCGGTCGGTTTCGATCCAGA
>Ga0213865_10000209_pt1 | contig 38779 bp, 25 predicted proteins | sample PICome_6_FD_160100 | JGI IMG/M metagenome (GOLD analysis project Ga0213865, IMG submission 160100) | Coastal seawater microbial communities near Pivers Island, North Carolina, United States - PICO282 | ecosystem: Environmental > Aquatic > Marine > Coastal | place: USA: North Carolina...
TAAGTTTAGAGGGCTTTATATCAAAGTCATTTTCATACAGATAATTGACAAGTACATTAACGTGCCTTCTTGTTGTATTAAAGCTGGTATTGTTACGATACTTTAAAGACAAAGAATCCACATATTCAGGGGAGATATGACCTTTAGAAATCAACTGCTCACGTAAACATCTCGCTATAGCTTTAAGTGCTTTTATATAAGATACAGACAGGTTTTCTGAAAGTTTTCTTTCAATCAAATAATCAAAGAACTCTAACTTGTTTTTAGGTCGTTTAGTAAAGCTATAATTATTAGATACGAGATAATCGTAAACCTCCTTTGCAAGATTAATGGTTTCATTTCTTCTAAACTTTAATTGAAACGTATTTGGATTGGTTGAAGAACCTATCTTTTTACCACTAAACATCCTTATTCTTTTGTTGTTTAGCTTAAAATCAATGTAATATAAACCGTCGTAACGTTTACAAACTTTTGGATATGAAATACTTTTTTTTGGCACTTATTTGGCAATTAATTAAACATCTATTAAATGCTTAACATCACCGTTTGTGAAATACCAGATAGAAATGTGTTGTGGAGAAGATGGGACTCGAACCCACGACCTCTTGACTGCCAGTCAAGCGCTCTAGCCAGCTGAGCTACATCCCCATTAATTCCTTAATCTTTTCAATTTTCTCTGAATTTTTTTTATTGCGTTCTGTATTGTGTTTTCAGGCTCAATAATATTCTCAGTTCCCCAAAATTCAGAATCATTAAACCCTAACTTAGAATCTGTTAAAATTACTGATGGATTAAGAAACTCTTTTCTTTTGGGGTAATCTAAATTTATATTTTCTTTCCAATCAGTTATTACCATTTCAGACGATAATGAATATGTTGTGTTAAAAATCTTTTTATTCCAATTTACTTTAAAATCTAAAGATAAGTTACTGTAGTTATAATACCATTTACCATCTTTTTCTGTATAATCAACTCTAAAGTTTGCCTTTGTAGGCCAAACATCAGCTTTTTTAGGTTTTTTGGCTACAAAAAGTTTTGAAGATTTTTCTCTATTGCTAACGTTGAGAGAATAATTAGCAGATAGCAATACTTTATTTTTTCCATCTATAAATAGCTCTCCAAAAAACAAAGGTTCATCAAAATCTTCTTTTTGTTTGAATCTAATTACAAATACTGGAGTTTTATTAATCTCAGACGTTCTATGAACCCAGAAAGTATAATTAGAAACATAAAAAAGAGGGATAAAATAGTTAGGATATTTAATAATATCTTGAAAAAGTGTATTGTATGGGCCGCCTGAAAGTTTCAATGCAAGTGTATCTAACCTTGAATAGTCAGTATCTTTTCTAATTTTTAGGACTTTTATCAACTCTTTTTTTTGATATTTCTCATATGGTGATTTATAAATATCAATTACAGCTTCCGAGAGGGAAACATTTCTTCTCTTTTTTTTAATTGTTTCTCTGTAGAAAGCAGTCATCACATTGTGATTATCTAAATAATTATCTCCATAATTAGTTAAAGTTTCTTCTACTAATTGTTTGACATTTTTTGGAATAGCAATTATGGTTTCACTTAGAGGAGATACAAACACATCAAGTGAAATTGGCTTATCTAATTTTTCATAAGAGTTAAGATCTATTATTTTAGTTTTAAATCCAATAAATGAAATTTTAATTTTTTTTGATTTGTAAGAATCAGGAATTTTTAAACTAAAATTTCCATCACTATTACTAATTGTACTAATGTTAGAATCTATTAAGTTAATATTGGCAAAAATAAGCGGTTCCTTATTTTCAGAGTTAATGACTGTCCCTTTGAATTCTAAATAACTTAAATTATCTATTTCAATGTTTTGTGCATTGTGGATATTGAATGTCAGCAAAACAATAAGAGTTGTAAGATAATTTCTAACAATTTTCATTTCTTAAATATAATTAAAATCCTATTTGCCAATTTATTAATTGTATCTTATACTTATATGGCTAGATCGATAACAAAAAATAAATTTTTTGTTTTAATATTATTAATTCTTTCGGGTGAATTTATCTATTTTCTTCCCTATGTTTTGTCAAGAGTTTTTAGGCCAACATTCTTAGATGTTTTTCAATTAACCAACTTTCAGTTGGGGAGCTTATTTTCAGTTTATGGTATTGTTGCCTTATTGTCCTATGTTTATGGAGGAATTATTACTGATAAATTTTCACCTAGAAAGCTAATGTCATCTGCACTTTTTTTAACAGCTCTTGGCGGTATTGTTTTATCTACTTATCCTTCATTCAGTACTCTTAAAATTTTATATGGATATTGGGGTTTTACAAGTGTTTTCTTGTTTTGGGGAGCAATGATTAAAGCGACAAGAGTGTGGGGTGGAGACAATAATCAAGGAAAAGCTTTTGGATTTTTGGATGGTGGAAGAGGTATTGTAGCTGCATTTATGGGAAGTATCGGAGTATTTATTTTCTCAATAATATTAACAACAGAGATTGAGTCATCAACAGTAATTGAAAGACAAGAAGCGTTCAAATATGTCATCCTATTTTCATCTTTTATGGTTGCCTTTATTGGACTGTTAGTTTGGATTTTTCTCAGTGATAATGATCAAGAGCAAGATCATAGTTCTAAAAATCATAACTCATTAGTCAACATAAAACATGTTTTAAAAAATGAATCAATATGGCTTTTAATGATTATAATAATGTGCGCTTATGTTGGATATAAAGTTACGGATATCTATTCTTTGTATGCATCCGAAGTCATGCTTTTTGATCAAATCGAATCAGCTAAAGTAGGGTCCATACAATTATATTTAAGACCAATTGTATGTATAGTTATTGGATTACTTGCAGATAAAACAAAAAACACATTCTGGATTATTTTTGGATTTTCTATAATGCTATTTGGTGCATTAATTTTTTCATTAGGCTATATAAGTTCTGGCATGAATTATATTTTTTTCTTGTCTTTATTAGTTCTAGCTGTTGGGACTTATTCTGTTAGAGCATTATATTTTGCAGTTTTAAAACAAGCTAATGTCCCACTAGCTTTAACAGGCACAGCTGTTGGATTAATTTCAGTAGTTGGGTATAGCCCTGATATTTTTGCGGGTCCAGTAATGGGCTATTTATTAGATACTTACAGTGGAATACTCGGTCATCAATATGTCTATGTTATGTTGACTGTATTTTCTTTTATAGGGTTAATCGCTTCGTTAAGGTTTGCGTTTATAACAAAAAAATATCTCTAAAATAATTAGGGAATTTTATAAAACACACTAAATAAACATATTTATTATCTTTAAAACTTATTCAATTAGTTATGAAATTATTACAAGAATTTAAGGAGTTTGCCGTAAAAGGAAACATGATGGATATGGCAATAGGAATTATAATTGGTGCGTCATTTAATCAGGTAATTGATGTTTTAGTTAAACAAGTATTACTTCCACCTTTATCATTATTGTCGGATGGGATAAATTTAGATAATAAGAAGTTTATTTTAAGAGAATCTCAAACCAATACATTGGGGGAGGTTTCAGTTCAAGAAGTTGCAATAAGCTATGGACAATTCATAGAAACATTTCTAGATTTTTTAATAGTTGGTTTCACAATTTTTATAGTTGTTAAATTTATTAATAGGCTTAATAAAAAAGCCGAAGACCCCTCGGATACAACCATTTCAACCCCTAAAAATATTCAGTTATTGATGGATATGAATGAACTGCTTAAAGAGCAGAATAAAATATTAAAACAGAAAAAATAAATTACTTGATTATAGACTGGTAAACTAGAGCTCTAAATTTATCAGCTAACTTTAGTTTATAGGTTTCAAATGATTGAGTCATGTATATAAAAACCATGTTTTCTTTTGGGTCTACCCTAAAATAGGTTCCAAACATTCCACCCCATCCAAAAGTTCCTTTAGAGCCAAACTTAGTTCCATCTTCTTTAACAACTTCAAAACCAAGTCCAAATCCTTTCTTTTTACCAAAAGCTAATTTTTTATACTTAAGCCCTAAAGAGTGGTCTTCTTTCATTAAATCAAGAGTTTCTTTTTTGATAATCTGTTTTTCATTGTAAAGGCCATTGTTTAGTAACATGAAAGAAAACTTTAAATAATCATCGGTTGTTGAAAGCAGACCTCCAGATCCATTTAAAAGAATTACTTTGTCTTTAAATGGCGTATTAGTTTTATTATCAAATGATACAAGCTCCTTGTTTTCATCAACGACATAGAGAGTTGTAAGTCTATCTAATTTGCTGTTAGGAAGTTCAAAAAAGGTATCGTTCATTTCAAGTGGGTCGAAAATTCTACTTTTTAAGAAAATATCTAATTTTTCTTGAGATAATACTTCAATTAGATAACCACATATATCAGTTGCATAACTGTACCACCATGTTGTGCCTGGCTCAAATTTTAAAGGAGATTTGATACTTTCTTTAGTGTATTCTTCTAGGGATAAATCAATTACTTTTCTGTAATCATCAGGCCCCTTAAAATTTAATCCAGCAGAATGCCTTAGTAAATCAATTATTTTAACATGATTTTTTACAGGCTTAGTCTTTTTTCTTTTTTTAACGGTGAGATTTTTAAACTCAGGAATGTATTTGTAGACAGGGTCATTCAACTTAAACTTACCTTCTTCGTGAAGCATCATCAGAGCAACCGAAACTATAGGTTTTGTCATAGATGCAATTCTAAAAATATCGTCACTTTCAAGGGCATCTTTTTCAGAAATATCTGAATTGCCATAACTATCAAAGTGTATGAGTTTTCCGTTTCTAATTATTGCAGTTTGTATAGCTGAAATATCTTTATTATCAACAAAAGAGTGCATTTCAGCATTTAATATTTCTAATTTTTCTTTAGAAAACCCCTCCAGCTCAGGAGATGAAGTTTCAAAACCTGATTGAGCATTTAGTAGAAATCCAAACAGAAATAGAATTGTTTTTAAAGATAATTTTAAAGAGTTTTTATGTAACAAAATGGAGGGTTTTAATTTCCATAAAAATTATGAAAAAAAAATGAAACGATTTCAATATTTTATATAAATTTGCCGGAATTTTTAAATAAATATTAAAGATGAAAAGACAAGATAACGGAAACGAACATTTAAATTCCATTAGAAACGAATTTAATGGTAGAGTTGAAATGAAATCTTATTTAGGTCGTACAAAAAGAATTGCTTGGTCTGGAAACAGAAGATATAGAACTATCTAATTTTTAGCTAACCAGCTTTTCGGAATTCGCACAAATACATTTTTTGTGTAGTTGTCTTTTTCAAAAAAAACTCCAATATCACCATTTTTTAGTTTTGTCATTGAAGAATAAGCTGATTCTCCTGTATATATTGTTTGATTTTTAGCCCAAGTTTTACCCTGGTCTTCACTTATACTCAAGCTTAGATTTTTTCTATATTTAGAATTAAAGGCATTAGTAAACAGTAAGAATTCATCATAATTTATTAGGCTTGCATTGCAACCTGGATCTTTAAGGTCTGTATTTTTATAAGTTACCCAAGTTTGTCCATTATCCTTTGAAATGTGAGAATATCTACTATCATTAGAGTTAACTCTTGAATTTACCAACCAATTACCGTTTAAAAGTTCAACTATTTTAGATTCATCTCCAGGGCTAAGAGGTGTGTCAATTAAAAACCAAGATTTTCCATGGTCTTTACTACCAAAAACATGAGTTCCTTTGTTTAAATTCACTAGACAATGAAGTAAAGTTCCGTCTTTGGTCTGAATGCCACGTCCAGATGTGATAAACATAAAATCTTTTTCCCAACCCTTCTTAATTATATTATTTGTTATCTCAACTGGTTCTGACCAATTTTCTCCGTGGTCTGAACTTTTGATAACCATGAAACGATAAATATCTTTTGCATTATCAAGGTCCATATAATTAAAAAATAGAAAAATTTCATTGGTTTTTTTATCTACAATCATTGATGGATCAGAAGCAGACTTTCCTAAAGGATAATCAATTATTTTTTCAATTTTTGTCCAAGTTTTCCCATCATCAAAACTTTTTCTTATTACAATATTTATGTCTCGATTCCATTTTAAATCTCCACAAGAATTATTTCTTTCATCAATTGCAGCTATTAATGTTCCATTTGTAGTAGTCACTAATGACGGAATTCTGTAACAAAACACTTCATTGTTCATTGAATTATCAAAGAGATCAACATATTCAAAGTTTTGAGAATAAAAAGTGAACGAAGTGAAGATTAAAAAATATTTAATTAGTATTCTCATTTTAATTTATTTTCAGTTAAAATATCAATCAATTTCCCCCTAATATTATCATCATAAAAAGATTCGTTAAGCCTAGTTGGATAAACCCTGTTGGTTAAAAAAACAATTGTTAATTGTTTTTCAGGATCTACCCAAAACATTGTTCCTGTAAAACCAGTATGTCCATAAGTTTTTGTTGATAAATTTGGACTAGGATAGGTCCCATATTCCTTTTTTTGATAGGGTTTATCAAAACCAAGCCCTCTTCTAATTGGTGTGTTTTCATATGCATATGAGGTAAACCTGTCGATAGTACTTAATTTAAAAGCTGAACTGTCAGTCTCTAGGTCAGCTAGCAAAACTCCGATACTTTCCGCATTCCCAAAAAGTCCGGCATTACCAGAAATTCCTCCCATAAAACTTGCAGCTTCGTCATGTACAAATCCATGAACTAATGTTTGTCTGAAAATTGAATCATATTCTGTTGGGACAATAAACTCTTTGTTGAAGTTTTTTGTGGGATTAAAAAGAAGGGTAATATTTTTATCCTTCAAAATTTTTTCATTAAAAAATCTATCCAACTTTAGGCCTGAAATTTTATTAATAAGAGAAGGAACATAAAAGAAAAATAATCCAGAATAATTATAATTATTTTTAGAATTAACCTTTGAATTTTTAATTCTTTTAAAAACTTTTTTTAAATGGGTATTTTTTAAAAATAATTCTTCATTTATTTGAGTTGAAAACCTTTTACTTTTAACGTCTCTAACTATAGATTTTTTTATTTTTCCATTTCTTTTTTTAATGAAATTTTGATGGCTGATGTATGGAATCCATCCACTAGTATGACTTAAACTTTCATAAAGTGTAGTATTTTTTTTATTTGACCTTTCCAGTTCTTTAAGGTAAAATGATAATTTTTCGTTTAAATCTAATTGGCCATCATCGTATAACCTCATTATTGAAAATGTAGATGCTAATACTTTTGTTAATGAAGCAAGGTCATAAAGATGAGTGTTTTTTACAGCAATTAATGAATCATAAGTATGAAAACCGTAAGATCTATTTATTATTATTGAATCTTTAATTTTTACGTACAGTTGAGCCCCAGGAAAATTTTTATTTTGGATACTAGTTTTTATTAAACTATCAATTTTTGTATTTAATTCAATTTGTGCACTAGACTGAGTGTAAATCAAAAAAAACAGTATGATAATCTTATATTTTAGTAATTTCTGGTACAATTGTTTCTTGATCTTTTATTGAATTTTTAATTTTAACTAATTCTTCTCTTAATGAGATGATTTCATTTTTATACAAAGGATTATTAAATTCATTTTTTAATTCAAAAGGGTCTTTCCCCAAATCGTAAAATTCCCAAGCCTTAGCTGTTTTTGCAGTGCTAGTATTTTTTTTACCTAAGTCTTCACCATAAAAATAAATTAACTTTCTTTTGCTGCTTCTTATTCCTAAATGAGCAGGTCTAACAGGGCTATGCTCCCAATATCTATAATAAATAAATTCTCTTGATTGATATGGTTTTGATTCAATAGCGTTCCTAAAGCTTTTGCCCTGAAATGATTTAGGAGATGAAATTCCCGCATAATCTAGAATTAATGAGGGTATATCTATATTTAAGATAAGGTCATCAATTCTTTTAGACTTAGGGATTGATTTAGGATAACTGATCACAAAGGGCATTCTTGAAGATTCTTCATACATCATTCTTTTGTCAAAAAAACCATGCTCCCCCAAAAAATAACCTTGATCTGATGTGTAAATAATAATTGTATTTTCTATTTGGTTTGTTTCTTTTAGGTAGCTTATGATCTTTTCAAGGTTATCGTCAATTGATGCGGCACATCTTAAAAAGTCTTTTACAAATTTTTGGTAGGAAACAGATCGTATTTGTTTTTTTGATAGTCCGTCAACTGAAAAGGGCATACCAGGATATTTTACGTCTGTATCGTAGTTTTCTTTTTTAGAAAAATTTAGCCATCTATTTGTAAGAATCTCTAACTGCTGGCCACTAAAACTTCTTCCAGATTTAGAGGGTAAAAAATCATAAAGAGATTTAGGCTCAGGGATAGATGTATTTTTTAAGAATTCATTATGTCTTTCGGGATAATCAAATGGTTCATGAGTCGCCTTAAAATGAGTCATTAAAAAAAAAGGTTTTTTTGATTTTCTTTTTTTTAGCCATTCAATTGATGAGTCTCCAATTACATCCGCTGAAAAACCAGGCTCTTGTTTTCCTCCCTTATATCCATCTTCCCAATTTTCCTTTGTTTTAAAAACAGGATTGTTATATTTGCCTTGACCTGGCAGTACTTTATAAAAATCAAACCCAGAGGGTTCCTTTTTTAAATGCCATTTACCAACCAGGGCTGTTTGATATCCATTATTTTTTAGAATTTTAGCAACATTTAGACTGTCAGGATTCAAGTTGTCTGCCAAAGTATATACTCCATTTAAGTGACTGTATTGTCCAGTTAATATTGAAGCTCTACTAGGAACACATATTGAATTAGTGCAAAACATGTTATTTAAAACAGTTCCGTTATCTGCTAGATATTTAATCCCATTATTTTTTACATACTCGTCTAATACTCCGTTGTAAATACCCCAAGCTTGTGATGTGTGATCATCGGCCATAATAAATAGGATATTGGGCGGGGATTTATCTTGTTGTAAATTACATGAGCCAAATACAAATAAGGCTATCAAAAAGCTTGGAAAATTTTTAAAAGACCTAATAAATGTATGAAACATGAAAAAATTGCGTAATAAATATTTAATTTAGGAAAAAAAATTGATCCGCTTTTTACATGAATAATTTTAAACTTTTTTTTATTGTTTTTTTATTTGGATCTAACCATTTATTATCTCAAGTCATGGAAAATAAACTCGTAAATGAAAAAAGTTTGTATTTAAAGCAACATGCTACTAATCCTGTCGATTGGTTTCCTTGGAGTGATGAAGCTCTTGAAACTGCCCAAAAATCTGATAAGCTACTTTTAATTAGCGTTGGTTATTCATCCTGTCACTGGTGTCATGTAATGGAAGAGGAAAGCTTTACTGATGATGAAGTAGCTAATGTAATGAACGGTAATTTTATAAATATTAAGGTTGACAGGGAAGAAAGGCCTGACTTGGATGAAATTTACATGAAAGCTTTAGTTCTTATGACTGGAAGTGGAGGATGGCCGATGAACATAATAGCTCTTCCTGATGGAACTCCAATTTGGGGAGGAACATATGTACCTAAAAATCAATGGATTCAGGTCTTAAATCAAGTAAGTGGTTTTTACAATACTAGAAAAGATGATGTTTTAGAATATGCTAAAAGTGTTAAAGAAGGCGTACAAAAGGAAGGTCTTGTCAAGGCAGTCCCACGAGATGATGTTTATAACTCAGAGCTTCAAAAGGATTTAGCCAAAAAAGCATTTAAATACGCTGATAAAGTAAATGGTGGAATTGGCTCGGGACAAAAATTTCCACTACCATCCATGTTAAATTTTTTCATGAGATATTCAAACGAATACAAGAGTAAAGAAATGAAAGAATTTGTTTTCAGCTCTTTAATTCAAATTTCAAGAGGAGGAATAAATGATAGAATTGATGGAGGTTTCCATAGATATACAGTTGATAATTCTTGGCACATTCCTCATTTTGAAAAAATGCTTTATGATAATGCTCAGCTTTTAAGCGTCTATTCTAATGGATATAAAGTATTTAAAGAGGACCGTTTTTTAAAAGAACTGTATAATATTTATAATTTTTTAGATGCAAAAATGACAGGAGATAATGGTCTAATATTTTCTAGTATCTCTGCCGATACAAATTATAGCGATGGCACTAAAAGTGAGGGTGATTTTTATGTTTGGAAAGCAGATGAACTTAAAAACATTTTAAAAAAAGATTTTGATTGGGTATCAGAATATTATAATATTAATCAAAAAGGTTATTGGGAAAAAGATAACTATGTTTTTTATCAAACGGTTTCTGATGCTGAGTTTGCATCAAAATTGGGAATTAGTTTAGCTGAATTTGAAAAAAAACTTTCTAAAGTTAATTTATCCATTAGAAAAGAAAGAGAAAAAAGAGTTCACCCAATTATAGACAATAAAATTATATTTTCTTGGAATGCACTTACTATTAGAGGGTTAGTAGATAGTTATAAGATTACCAAGGATCAAAAGTTTTTAACTAAAGCTTTAGCAATTAATAATTCATTGTTTAAAAACATGATTAATAAAAATATTATTCAGCACACTAACAGCAGCTTTTCATCTGTTTTATTTTTGGAAGATTACAGTTATTACATTGATGCACTGATTGGTCTTTATGAAGTTACTTTTGATCAAAAGTTTTTAAATTTTGCTGATCAATTGACCGTGTTTACTAATGAAAAGTTTAAAGAATCAAACGGGTTCTACAGATTCTCAACTAATCAACAGACTCTTTTTGCAGACTCACTTATTGATTTGGTAGATGGAGTAACACCATCAGCAAATTCAGTTATGAATTTCAACCTATTTAGATTAGGACATTATTATGGAAATAAAGAATATCTATTACAGTCTAAAGAGATGATTAATAATATTAGCGATAATTTGAATGATAGAGTAACGGATCATTTATTGTGGTTAAATAATTCTCACAATTATTCTCAGAAATTTTACGAATTGGCCATTAGTGGGAAAAATGCAACCTCAAAAGCTAACGAGCTTATGGAAAAATATTTGCCAAATGCTTTAATAGCAGCTTCAAACACGAAATCTGATCTTTATCTTTTAAAAGATAGATATTTTGATGATGAAACATACATATATGTGTGTGTAGATAATACTTGTAAATTTCCCGTTACAACTGCTCTAGAAGCGATAAAACTAATGAGTGACTAATTGAAATTTACTACCAAATTTTTAAAGGATTCTTTATAGCTTCCTCCAATTTTATATGGAGTTTTATTTATGTAGGCATTACTTCCATCAATAACATCAATTTTATTAATTGCTGCTGTTGTAGAACGATGAATTCTAATAAACTTATTTCTAGGAAGAGATTCTGTAAATGATGTTAATGTAGTATGAACTATAAAGTTTTTGTTTTTTGTAACAATTTTAATGTAATCTTTAAGACTTTCAATAACTAATATGTCATCGAAATTTATTTTCACATTTAATTTATTGACTCTAACAAACACAAAATCAAGGTCTAAACTTTTTTCACTTCTTAGTCCTGTAATTGTTTTGTAAGCTTTGTTAACTGCAATGTCAAATCTTTCAAAAGGAATAGGCTTCATTAAATAATCAACAACATTCAAATCGTATCCGTCAAGAGCGTAGTCGGAGTGGGCGCTAGTGATAATTGTTTTTGGAGGATTTTCTAATTTTTTTAAAAAACTAATGCCATCAATAAAAGGCATATTAATATCTAAAAACATTAATTCCACTTTTTCTTTTTTTAAAATACCCATTGCATCATTAGCGTTTGGGAAGGTTCCAATACAATTCAAGAAATCTATTTTTTTGATGAAATTTTCGATTACTTTAATCGCCAAAGGCTCATCGTCTAGAATGATACAGTTGATCATAGTTTAATTTTAAGATGTGCAATATATTTATTTTTTTCCTTAATTGTTTTCAAATTGTAATATTCTGGCCCATAATTAATTTCAAGCCTTTTCTTAAGGTTTGTAAGTCCAATTCCTCCAATTTGTTCTTTAATTTTTTTAGTTGGTTTTTGAAAAGAATTTTCAACTTTAAAATCTAAATAACTTTTTGTGGTTATTAGATTAATATTTATGTATGGATTTTTCTTTGAATTTCTTGCCCCATGTTTAAAGGCATTCTCAACAAGAGGAATTAACATGAGAGGCTTAATCATTGTTTTTTTTGTATTTCCTTTAATATTAAAATTAACTTTTAATGTTTCATCATATCTTAATTTTTCAATTTCAATATAGTCTTTAATATGTGAAATTTCATTTTCTAAAATTTGGAACTCTTTACCAGTTTCATATAAAAAGTATTTCATTAAATCTGAAAGCTTTAAAATTAAATCAGGAGCCTTATCTGATTTGTCAATAGTTAACGAATAAAGGTTATTTAATGTATTGAAAAAAAAGTGGGGTTGAATTTGAGATCTTAAATACTTTAATTCATTCTCTAAAAGCACTTCATTAGTTTCATTTAGATATTCCTTTTGTTTGATCCAGTCAATTGCCAATTTAATAGCTGTAACAAATGAGACAACATAAACTTCTCCAAGAATTACACTTGTAGCATATTGAAAGTCAATATTCGATGTTATTCCAGCATATTCTGGCATAACATCTCCACTTGTAAAATAATAAGTTAATTGAAATTTTAAGACTAGAGTAAGACCCAAACTAATAAAGAGAAGGGTAAAGCATTCGATAATTTTACCATTGAAAAGCTTTGGAAGTAAATAAAAAATAAAAAGATATGATAGCGCAATATGAAATGGGAATTCAATGATATTTGATTTAAATGAATATGCGTAATCTGAGTAAAAACTTCCCCAACGTATTGTATTAAATGAAAAATAGCCTAGCCAAAAAAAAACTTGAGTAGAAATTGGAATAGAACTAATCTTATTATATGTTGGGTTGGTGAATAAGGCTCTTTTACTAATCTTCATTTTTTAAACTATAAATTTTGACGCATTAACTATAAATTAAGTTATGTCATATAAATCTTTATGATTTTTATTTATAAATCACTAATTTAAAAAATGAATTTTTAAAAATTCTATTAAAACAATGAAATTTACTAGCCCTAATTTTTTTATAATACTTTTCATTCTTATTTTATTTTCATCTTGTAAAAAAGATGACACAGTTAATTCACCAAACGTAATATTTGTTTTAACAGATGATCTAGGATTTGCTGACTTAAGTTCTTATGGTTCCAAAATGATTAATACACCAAACTTAGATTCAATGGCAAGTGAAGGAGCTTTATTAACTTCTTATTATTCAACCCAAGCGGTTTGTTCTGCTTCTAGGGCATCCATATTGACTGGAAGCTATCCAAATAGAATTGGATTTAGTGGGGCTTTAGGGCCAAATTCTAAAAAAGGAATTAACCCTAATGAATTTTTAATGTCAGAGATGTTTAAACAAGAAGGGTACAACACCGCTATATATGGTAAATGGCATCTAGGAGATAACGAAAAGTTTTTACCAACAAATCATGGATTTGATGATTTTTTTGGAATATTATATTCTAATGATATGTGGCCTTTTCACGCAGAATATCCAAACAGCTACCCTGATTTAATGCTTTACGATTACGATAAGCCAGTTGAGGTTTTAACAGATCAATCTGATTTAACCATGGAATTAACAAGAAAAAGCATTTCTTTTATTGAAGAGAATAAAGAGACTCCTTTCTTTTTATATTTAGCTCATCCTCAGCCTCATGTTCCTTTGTTTGCTTCATCAAAATTTAATGGGAGGTCTGATTATGGACTTTATACTGATGTAATTGAGGAGATAGATCACTCCATGGGTTTAATAATGAATACTTTAAAAGAAAATAACCTTGAAAAAAATACAATTGTTGTTTTTACCTCTGATAATGGCCCTTGGCTTTCTTATGGCGAACATGCTGGTTCAACTGGAATATATAGAGAAGGGAAAGGTACTACGTGGGAAGGTGGACAGAGAGTTCCTTGTATTGTTTGGTATCCTAACGAAATTAAATCTAATATAAAAATTTCAACACCACTCATGGGAATTGATTGGTTACCCACTTTTGCCAATGTAACGAAAGCAAATCTTTCAGAAAATAAAATCGACGGTAAAAACATATGGGATGTTTTAACAAGTAAAACAAAAAAAGATCCACACGAAGCACTCTTTTTCTATTATCACAGAAATAGTTTACATGCTGTTAGATATGGAGATTATAAAATGTATTTTCCTCACAGATATAGAACATTAAATGGAAGAGAGGGAAGAGATGACGGAGTACCTATTAAGTACGAATATGTTGATCTTAAACAAAACGAGCTTTATAATTTAAAGACAGACCCTTCAGAATCTACAAACATAATTCAGGATTTCCCTGAAATAGTAAAACAAATTCAACATCTTGCAAATAAAAAAAGACAAGAAATAGGAGATGATTTATATGGAATTACTGGAAGTGAGATAAGAGAAGTTGGATTGATTGATTAAACTATATTTATGAATAATAGAAGAAACTTTATAAAAAAAACTACTCTTGGAACGCTTGGTGTTTCGTCTATTCTTGGCTGTGAAAATCAGTCCAAAACAATTGTCAAGCCTATTTACCCAAGAATAATTTCAACTTGGAATCATGGCCTTGAAGCAAACCAAAAGGCTTGGGATGTTTTAAAAAATGGACAAGGTGGATTGTCAGCTGTTGAAAAGGGCGTAATGGTTTCTGAAGCAGATCCAAAAATAAGATCAGTAGGTTTTGGAGGATATCCAGATAGAGATGGGATTGTAACCTTGGATGCATGTATTATGGATAAGAATAGTAATTGTGGATCAGTAAGTTTTTTACAAAACATTAAACATCCTATATCTGTTGCAAGACATGTTATGGAAGACACGCAACACGATATGCTTTCAGGTAAAGGTGCTTTAGATTTTGCAATTTCAAAAGGGTTTGTCCAAGAAAATTTACTAACAGAGGCATCAAAAAAAGATTGGATAAAGTGGAGAGAACAATCAAATTATAAACCTGTAATTAACATTGAAAACCATGATACAATAAGTATGCTTTTAATTGATGAGAATGGTGATCTTTTTGGAGCTTGCACCACTAGTGGCGCGGCATGGAAAATGCATGGAAGAGTTGGGGATTCTCCAATTATTGGAGCAGGATTATTTTTAGACAATGAAGTGGGTGCAGCTGCGGCTACTGGACTTGGAGAAGCTATCATAAAGACATCTGGAAGTGCAATGGTTGTTGAACTTATGAGGCAAGGCTATTCACCAATGGAAGCTTGTAAAACAATCGTTGAAAGAATTTCAAAATTACACAAAAACGGGCCAGAGTGGGATTACCTGCAGGTAGGCTTTATTGCTTTAAATAAAAATGGTGAGTATGCTGGATACAGTTTGAGAAAGGGGTTTAATTACTCTTTATATGATGAAAAAAATAAGGATTTATTGATTGATGCTAAATATGAATTAGGTTAATGGAAGTTTTAGAATATTTAGGAAGGTTTCACCCAGTAGTTTTACATCTGCCCATAGGAGCACTGTATCTTACGTTTTGTTTAGTGTTATTGGAAAAGTTTTTTAATACTAAATACACTATACCAATTAGATTTGGGTTATTGTTTTCATTTACTTTTTCTGTTTTAAGCGCTTCCTTAGGTTATTTTCTTTATTTAGGTGACGATTTTTCTGGAGATTTAATTGACAGACATATGTGGCTTGGGATATCTACAACTCTTTTTATAGGAGGTTTATTGTGGATTCATAAAACATCAAAATATTTAAATTATTTCACCCCTTCATTTGTAGTTACTATTATTTTATTGTCAATCACTGGTCATTTCGGTGGACAAATTACACATGGAAGTGAGTATTTGAAATTGCCTGATTTTAGTCAAACAACAAAGCTGACAAGCATAGATAGTATTTCTTTATATAAGACAATAGTAATGCCAATTTTAGACAACAAGTGTGTTAAATGTCATAACCAAAATAAATCTAAGGGAGATTTAATGATGAATTCTAAAGAGGCAATTTTGAAAGGTGGTGAATCAGGCGCTATACTTGTTTCTTTTGATGCAAGCTCAAGTCATTTATATAATTATCCAAACCTCCCTATTGATGATAAGATGCACATGCCACCTGAGGGTAATGTGCAATTAACTGAAAATGAAATTAAAATTCTAAAAATTTGGATTGATAAGGGAGCTAATTTTGAAGAATATTCTTCTTTGGAAAGTTTTGATGAAGATCAGAGAGAAGTTGTTATGTCATTTATTCCAGCTGATTTGCCAATTGTAGATCCACCAAGAAAAAAAGATTTAGAGGGTCTACTGGAGCTGAATTTTAGGCTTGAAAGAAATAGCATAACTAACAACTATGTAGAAGCTAAGTTTTTAGGAAAGAATTTAAAATTAAAGCACCTAAATGCCTTGTTGAAGATAAAGGACCAATTGATTAAGCTAGATCTTAGTAACTCTAATTTGAATGATAATTTAGTATCAAAACTCAATTCTCTTAAAAATTTAAAGTATTTAAAAATTAATAATACTAAAATTACAGGTAAGGCACTTTCTTCAATAAGCAGTTCAGTTGAAAGTTTAAATTTAAACGAGAACAAAGTTAGTTTTGATGGTCTTCAAAAGTTTCTTTCAGACAGAACACTACAAACTGTTTATCTTTGGAACACCAATATTAGCGATGAAAATCAAAAGAAGTTACTAAGCCTTTCTACTGCTGAATTAAATTTTGGAGTTAGAGATTTTTCTAAAGGGGTTCCCCTTTCTGCTCCAAAACCCATTTCAGAACAAACTATGTTCTCAGATTCCTTATTAATAGAGTTTTTTAAACCTCTAGGAAACCCAACAATACGATATACCCTTGATGGTACAGAGCCTGATTCATTATCAATACTTTATTCTAAGCCCTTCTCAATTTCTAATTCATTAACCTTAAAAACAAAAGCTTTCAAAGAAGGTTGGTTGGATAGTAAAGTTGGAGTAATGGATTTTATAAAAGTGGAAGGAATTTTAAAAAATTATGTTTTAAAAACAACACCCGATAATAGATACAGGCATCCAAAAAAATTATTTGACGGAGTAATAGGAGGCATAAATTTTAGAGATGGTCATTGGAACGGATTTATTAGAACTAAGGATTATGTAAAGGGTGTTAACGAAAGAAATTCAGGTGATTTAGTTCTGGAAATAGACCTTAGCGATAAAAAATACAGTTCAATTGGATTTCACTCTTTAGAATCTTTACAAGAATATATAATGTTCCCAGAAAGTATAGAGTTATATGATATTTCGCAGAATACAAATAAGCTAATCTATTCTAAAAAGCTACCTAAATCTTCTCTCGGTGCCCCTAATATTACTAAGTTTTTTAAGGTTCCTATTCTTGAAAATCCATCAAAAGTTAAATTAGTTGTAAAAAGCAATAAAAAACTTCCTAAGGGTCATCCAGCAGAAGGAGAGTACGCCTGGCTATTTGTTGATGAAGTTCTTTTTTTATAGCTCTAGCTTGTTAAAACATTCTTTTACAAATGTTTAGCAAATTTTTCTCGATTTCCTCCTTGTTTTTTGATTAAATATTGATCGTATTAAATTACGCTTTTGTCGAAATATTTCAAATAAATTACGAATATGTTAAAAAAGTGTTAACGATTTTATTAAATTAGTACTGATTTAAACAAAACTAATTATTTATGAAAACAAAATTTCTACGATTTTTGTCTTCTTTTTTATTGGTGTTTGCATTCGGATTTTCGGTGCAAGCCCAATCGATTAGTGGGACAGTAAGTGACGAGAATGGTGTACCTCTTCCAGGTGCAACTGTACTTGTCGAAGGAACTCAAAATGGAGTTTCCACTGATTTTGACGGTAATTATTCAATTGATGCTTCAAGCGGGGACACCCTTGTTTTTAGCTTTGTTGGATATTCCTCTCAATCAGTAGTTGTTGGATCTTCTGCAACTGTTAATGTTTCTCTGCAACCAGATAATGCATTATCTGAGGTTGTTGTTACAGCACTTGGTGTAAAGAGAAATGTAAAAGCTGTTGGATATTCGATAACACAAGTTGACGGTGGTGAACTTAGTGATAACAAAACTACAAACGCTATTAATGCCCTACAAGGTAAAGTTGCCGGAGTTATGGTAACTGGTTCTGCAATGGGTGCTAAGGGTTCAAGTAGAGTCGTTATTCGAGGTACTAGTTCATTGACTGGAAACAACCAACCTCTTTATGTTGTTGATGGTATTACAATTAACAACAGTAACTTAGGTTCTGCTGGTGTTTGGGGTGGTGCCGATTACGGAGATGGTATTTCAAGTATTAACCCAGATGAGATTGAATCTGTTTCTGTTCTTAAAGGTGGAGCTGCTGCTGCACTTTATGGATCTAGAGCTTCTAATGGTGTAATCATTATTAACACTAAAAGTGGTGCTGGAACCGAAGGAATTGGAGTAGAATTTAATAGTTCAACTCAATTTGATATGTTAAATCTTAGCCTTAGAGACACTCAAACGACTTATGGTCAAGGTAGAGACGCTTCAAAGGTTTCGGATGCAATTGATACTTATCAAGCATGGGGACCTAAAATAGATGGTTCTTTGGTTGCTCAATGGGATGGTGTTTCAAGACCTTATACAAATAAGGGAAGTAACTTAGATAAGTTTTACCAAACTGGGGAAACTTACACAAACACAATTGCTATTTCACACTCAGATGAAAGAGGAAGCACAAGATTTTCTGTAACCAATTTAGACAATCTTGATATTGTTCCTAATTCAACCTTAAAAAGAAATTCTTTTGGATTAAACTCTTCACGTAGATACGGTGATAAATTTTCTGTTGATGTTAATATGAAGTACATTCTGGAAGATCAAGAAGGTAATCCAAGATTATCTGACTCACCTGGTAACGGTAACTTTGCTGTTAATCTATTTGCACCAACTGTTGATGTAAATGATATGCTTGGTGAAGGTGGTTTAGGTAGAAATGCAGATTTGACGGAATTCAGAATTAGTGATAATACTTATTCTCAAAACCCTTGGTTTGCTGCTTACAACTATATCAATTCTTCAGAAAAAGCAAGATTTATTGGAGCATTAAACGCTAGATATGATATTACTGACTATCTATATTTGAGAGGAAGACTAGGAGGAGATCGTTATGATTTACATAAAACTAGCTCTGAGCCTTGGGGGACTGCATACAAGCCTAGAGGAGGAATAAGTGAAAACAAAAGTACATTTATGCAGTATGATGCTGATGCGTTTTTAGGAACAGATAACTTACAACTTGTTGATGACCTTTCTGTAAATGCATTTGTTGGTATTGGAACAAACGTTCAAGAATATAATGCAGTATCAAAATCTGGTAATGACTTTATTGTTCCATTTTTAATTAATGTTCAAAATACTAAAAACCAAGGTGGTGGATACAGTTATTGGAAAAAACAAATTAGCTCCGTTTACGGATCTGCTGAATTTGGATACCAAGACTGGGCTTTCTTGACATTAACTGCTAGAAATGACTGGTTCTCAACTCTATCTTTAAAAGATAAAGAATCTCCGAACAATGATTTATATACTTCGGCTTCTGTTTCATTAGTTCTTTCTGATGTGATGGATCTTGGAGATACCGTTTCTTTCTTGAAATTAAGAGGAGGTTACTCACAAGTAGCTGGTGGTGCCGACAGCCCATATGCCCTTAGTTTATCTTATGGAATTTATGGTCAAGGTCACTTAGGTGCATCTCTTGGTAATATTTCAGGAGGTACGATTCCTAACTCAGAAATTACTCCTTTTGAGAAAAATGAGACTGAGTTTGGTGTTGATTTAAGAATGTTTGACAATAAACTTTCTATTGATGCTACAATTTATGACAATGAAACTTTAGGTGATATTGTTGGGGTTAGTGCTTCTGCAACATCAGGTTTTGGAAGTGCACTTGCAAACCTTGGTAATATCTCCAACAAAGGAGTTGAATTACTTATAAAAGGTGAGATAATGAGAACAGAAGATTTCGCTTGGAATGCTTCAATTAACTACACGAACAATACAAGTGAAGTTGTTGCAACAAACGACACAGGAGGTAATATTTCAATGGACGAACCTCGTTCAAGAAACTTGAGAGTTACGCATATTGTAGGTGAAAAATATGGTGCATTATATGGTTCTTCATATGTAAGAAACGATGCAGGTCATATTGTTCATGAAATGGTAAATGGAATTCCGATTCCAAAAATTGGTGCAAGAAAAATTTTAGGATTTGGTGTAGCTCCAACTGCACTTGGACTTGGATCTTCATTTAGATACAAAGACTTCAATGCTTCTATATTGATTGAAGGTAAATCTGGAGGACAAATTTACTCTGGTACTAATGCCTTTTTAATTAGAAACGGTCATCATAAGAAAACAATTCCTGCTGGAGGTCGTGAAGCTGGATTTGTTCCTGAAGGTGTGATGGAAGATGGAAGTACGATTACAACTTCTATTCCTCAAGCTCAACAAGAAGACTACTACAGAAGAACATACAGTATCGCTGAAGAGGCTATACAGGATTCTGATTACATGAGACTTCGTCAGTTAAGTATTGGGTATACTGTTCCATCTAGCATGCTAGAAGGATCCTTTATTAGTAAAGCTACTATATCTCTTATTGGAAGAAACTTATTCTTCTTAAGTAATAGTACTGATAATATTGACCCTGAGTCTGCATATAACAATGGAAACTCTGCTGGTTTAGAATGGTTTGGTCTTCCTGTTCCAAGAACAGTTGGACTTAACGTAAATCTTAAATTTTAAACTTATATAATTATGAAAAAAATAGTATTAACAATATTTGCTTTAAGTTTAGTTTTTTCCTCGTGTGAGTTTGACAAAGGATTTGAGGAAATGAATGTAAACCCTGCTAAAGCATCTCAAATTGATGTAGGTAATAAATTTGCATCAGTTATTTTGCAAACATCAGGTGGTAGATACGAAAACTGGAGAGCCAGTTTAATCTATCAATCTGTAATGATTCAACATTTCTCCTCAACAGCTGGTTACTGGTCTGGTGATAGATATTTTAGAAATGATGGATATGCAACTTCTCTTTGGGATCGTTATTACCCATCAGCTGTTAAAGAAATTGAAGACATTAAAGCTCAATTAACTGCTGAAGGAAATAGTGGATCTGAAATGGGAATGACGCGTATATTAAGAGTATTTATTTACTCTAGGCTTACTGATCTACATGGGGACATCCCTTACAGTGAAGCTGGTCAAGGATATACTAATGGAATTTTAAAACCTAAGTATGATGCTCAAAAAGATATCTATATGGATATGCTTAAAGAGCTTGAAGAAGCTGTTGCTCAAATAACGTCTTCAACAACTATGGGAGTTTCTGATGTAATGTTCCAAGGTGATACTGCAAAGTGGAAAGCTTGGGGTAATTCAATGATGCTTAGATTAGCAATGAGACTAACAAAAGCTGATTCGGCTACTGCAAAAGCTTGGGCTGAAAAAGCTGTTGCTGGTGGAACAATGACTTCTAATGATCATATCGCTATGGTTCCTCACACTGATGGACCAGAAGGAATTAATAAAAATGGTCACGGTGAAGTGTTTGATGCAGATGGTAATCCAAGAATGAGTAAAACATTCGTTGATTGGTTAAAAGACGATCCAAGATTACCAATTTTAGCTGCGAGAAGATCAGATGGTAGTACTGCTGTTGCAGATTTAATGGGTATGCCAAATGGAAGTACAGGTGCTACAGTTCCTGATACTTCGATTTATGCAGAACCTAATAGAAACGTAATCACTAAAAGAGACGTTCCTATGGTTTTCCAGACCTATGCTGAAGTTAGACTTTTAAAAGCTGAAATGGCATTTAGAGGTTGGTCAGTTCCTGGAGATGCTAAAACTCATTATGAAGCTGGAGTAAAAGCTGCTATGCAGATGCTTAGTAGTATATATCCAAATGCAGCTGCAATTTCAGACGCTGAGGTAGATGCTTATTTAGCATTAAAACCTTATGACGCATCAAAAGGATGGGAAATGATCAGTGAACAATACTGGGCTGCAACTCTTTTAAATGAGTATGAAGCTTTCTCTAACTGGAGAAGAACTGGATTCCCAACTCTAACTCCTACAAATGATCCTGGTAATGTAACAGGTGGAACTATTCCTAGAAGGTTAATTTACCCAACTGGTGAAGAGTCTACTAATGCAGAAAACTTTGCTGCAGCAATTGCAAGACAAGGACCAAATGATTTTGTAACAAGAGTTTGGTGGGATAAATAAGAAAATTTTTGTTTTTTATATATTCAAAAAAGGGGGATTAATTTCCCTCTTTTTTTTTATGGTATGTAATTAAATTTTCTGAAGAATTTTTTTTTAGTTTGATTGCTGTTTTATTGTTATTTATAAAGACTTTAGCATCAAAGAAAAAGACACTCCCAATCGATACAGTAATTAAAGACCTATCATAATATCTTGAAGTCAACACTAAAGGGATAGTATCATTGATGCTAATTTTCATTTCTTCAGTATTTATGTAAAATGTTTCCTCGTCTGAAACCCACACCCCCTCTAGATCATTTACTTTTTCTAATTCACTAAAACTTTCTTGACATGAAAAAAAGGTAAACAAAAGAGTTATGTAAACTAATTTTTTCATTTCTATGAGTATTTAATTAAGATATTTTTTAATATCAGACATATATTTACCTCCTATGGTGTAATGGTTTCTTTCAAGGTTAACAGTACTTCCTTCAAAGGATGTTATAAAATCTACATTTATTACTGTCGATCTATGGATTCTTACAAATTTATCTTTTGGGAACTTTTTAATAAAGCTTGAAATATTTCCATGAACCATATATGAGTTTTCTTTTACAACTATTTTAGTGTAATCTTTCATTGCTTCTAATGCAATTATTTTATCAAAAAACAATTTAACATCACTTCGATCGCTTCTTACAAAAATGTAATCTTTTTTAGATTCACTTTTTAAAGAAATTATGGGTTTTCTATTAAATATTACAATCAATATAATAATTAGGATAATTATCAAACCAACTATCATCCATTTTGAATTCATAAAGGATTGTGATAACTCAATTTTTTCATTAATCGATGAGTTTATTGAAAAGGGCTCCATTTCAATGGAATAAAAACTAACAATATTTTTTTCTAATTTGTTGTCGAAAAATTCAACTGTATAAGCATAAAGTTTGTTATTTTTCTTCTCATAAAAAAGGTTAAAATCATTTGCAATAATTGAACTATCAAAATTTATTGATTTTCCTAAAGAAACACGATTGCCATCATTTACTGAAACTTTTTTTAAACTAATAGCTCCATTGTCTCCATTATTGACTAAACAATAAAAAAACTCTTGAGTTTTGTCAAAAATTAAATTTTTAGAAATAGAATTTTGAGCATAATCGTATTCTTTTTCCCAAACGAGATTAATAGAATTGTTTTTTAAGTCAATTTTGTACAAATCGTTAAAAGGTATTTTTCCAATACTTTGGTCTCCAGATAGATTTCCATCACCACCATATAAAAATAGTGTACTGTCATCAAGATTTCCCATCCCCGATTTGAATCTGGGGGATATATTATCTCCTTCCATTAAAACTTCATTTATCGAATTGGAGTTAATATTGTATTTTAAAAATTTATTTTGGTATTTGAAATCTGAGTATCCTCCAAAAATTAGAATATTTTGAGAAGAATTTTCATAATATGTATTAAAATGGAATAGAGGATTCTTTAAAATGACTTTATAAAATAAACCTTGCCAATTACCTGTTGATGAACTAAATGAAGCTAATGAATAGCTATTATTAGCATTAGATTGATTTGTGTTATTAATTGATTCTAAGCCTAATTTTTTATTTAAAAATTTATTTTGAGAGGCATTAGGTCCACCAGTTTGTAACATTAATATATTTTTGGTTTTAGGTTCAATAAATGCCTTTCCGCTAGTGTAAGAATGAAATTCAGAAGGTTTTTTAAGAGTTATTTTATCTAATAAATAGGAAACAATATCAAAACTATAATTGTTGTCTTGTCCTAGTAAAACAAACTGCATATCCTCAGTGTCGTAAGCCATAGTATGATTTGATTCCAATTCAACTTGCCTAAGTAATTTCCAGTTAAAAAAATCATCTATAAACCAAGAAGGGTTAATAACTTGACCATTATAAACTCCGTTAGAAGACCTAACCGTAGTTCCTTGTTTTTCGTCTAAAGGGAAATTGGCAATCAAATTATCGGCTTTTATTTCTAAGTTTTTTAAATTAAAAGCGGGAATATCTTCGTTAAATTCATTTTTTCCGAATATAATTTCAATTTCATCTAAGGAACTGTTCTTTTCATATCCAAAGAAGAAAGCAGCTAAGTTTACAGTTGAGTAAGTTTTATTTAAAAGTTTTAGTTCAGCTTCGTTTAGATTAAAATCAATTTTCAATTTCACATCTATCCATTTTTGGTACTGAACAAAATTTTCAGGGATTTGAATTTTCACAAGATTTTTTATTCCTTTTATATTTAAATTTATAAAGGGCTTATTGTCCTCAGAATATGTAAAATTATAGGAAAGTGAAAGGGACGAATTATTTTTACTATTTCGAATGTTTAATATATCACCAATAAAAAGTTTATTATAAATTGAAAATTTAAAGTTTATAACAAGACTGTCTTTAGCATTAAATTTATCTTCAAAGATTAGTTGAGATCTATTTTCTATTGGCTGATTATTTGAAATAAACTTTAACCCATCTTGAGCATTAACAAGAGTGAAACTAAAAATAAATAATAAAGTGAAAAAAAATCTCATTGTAAGTTTAATATTAAAAAGAATTTAAATATATGTAATTAAAAAGTTAATTAATAGGGCATATCTAAAATAATATTTTGATAAACCTCATCATAATCAACCAAATTTTTTAAATCATAAACTTGTTTAAATACAAGTCCAATTGTACCATCTTCAAGATTTATAAAATAACTACACCCAAACATTCCTGACCAAAATAGTATAGAAATTTCTTTTTGACTTACACTGCTTAGCCTTCTCTTATTTTTTTTAACTGAAATCCCCGATGCAATTCCGTGACTTAATTTTTTTTCTTTAGTAGTTATATTACGTATCGATGTTTTATCCATTAACTGTATAGTTTCTTCTTTTAAAATCCTCTTGTTTTTATATTTCCCCTTATTTACAATCATTGTTAGAAAATTTGAGTAATCTGAAATAGTCCCGCTGAGCCCAGCCCCACCTGAATAATAAGATTTAGCTCCCTTTACGGGATAGTTGATGTCATAATTTTCAGCTTTATAATTTGCCCAGTATCCATTTTTATTTGTCAATACAGGAATCAAAAGGTTGGTCTTTTCTTCAGGGATATAAAAAAAAGTATTCTCCATTTCTAAAGGAATAAAGAATGTTTCATTAAAAAAATTGTTCAAAGATTTTCCGGATACAAGCTCAATTACATAGCCTAAAATATCGTAGGACATTCCATATTCAAAGCCAGTTCCAGGATGAGAAACCAAAGGTACTCTTGATAATCTAGTGATATTTTCCTTTAAGAATATTTTTTTTGTTGTATAAAGCTCAACCACACTGTCCTTTACAAATGTGTTATACATTTCATTATACTTTTTGTTGTCGGTATATCTTCCATAACCAACCCCTGAATAATGAGTTAATAAGTCAAGAATAGTTATTTTCCTATTTGCAGGAGTTGTTGTATAGGTATAATTTTCGGAATCAAAATATGTTAAAACCTCCAGGTTTTTAAATTCAGGGATATATTTTTCAATTTCATCGTCAAGATTTAATTCCCCATTTTCCATTAGCTTTAAAATCCCCAGTGCAGTAATTGTTTTTGTTATCGATGCAATTCTAAAAATTGCATTTTTGTCTAATTCTATTTTTTTTTCTTCATCAGAGTATCCATATGATTTATGAAAAATCTGTTTATCCCCCTTTTTAACCATAACAACTAATCCAGGTAATTCATTCTTATCTATTAGGCTATTAGAATACCTGTCTATCTCTTTTACCCATTTTTCTGAGAAGACATTAAATTTTTGTAATTCATTATCCTTACAGGAACAAAATAAAAGTATAGTAAATAACAACAGGGTATTTTTCATATTTACATTAATATTTATGGATTTTAAATTTTTTATTTTATTTATAAAAATTACAAAAAGATCGTATTTAATTATAAATTTTGAACTAAAAATATCATTTTAAGGTAATTAGTATAAAAAATAATGGGTTTTGTATTATTTAATATTAACAACAAGTACAATTTTCAATATTTGAACCGGTTTTCATAAAGTTTTGTTTAAATCGCTTATCTTTAAAAAACTAATAATCGGGGCAATTTATTGCCCCTTTTTTTTTAATAGATATACAGTTTAGATTTTCTTCATTATTTAGTAAAAAAGTGAATTATGAAATTATCAATAATTTATCGATGAAATAAATATATTCGTCGAATTTTAATTTTTATTATCGTTTTTTGACAATAAGAATTTAATTTTTTTAAGGTATTAATAATTTTTATTCTACCCTTTTTAGTATAAATTTTAGGTCATTTCGTATAATTTCCCCCCAGATCCTCCCACATTAAAGATAAGTTTAAGTGTAAAACAAAATTATTAATTAATCAAAAAATTAAATTTTATGAAAACAAAGTTATTTAAGTATTTGTCTTCTTTTTTATTGTTGTTTGCATTTGGATTTTCGGTGCAAGCCCAATCGATTAGTGGGACAGTAAGCGATGAGAATGGTGTACCTCTTCCAGGTGCAACTGTACTTGTTGAGGGAACTCAAAATGGAGTTTCCACTGATTTTGACGGTAATTATTCAATTGATGCTTCAAGCGGGGACACCCTTGTTTTTAGCTTTGTTGGATATACTTCACAATCAGTAGTTGTTGGATCTTCTGCAACTGTTAATGTTTCTCTACAACCCGATAATGCATTATCTGAGGTTGTTGTAACTGCACTTGGTGTAAAGAGAAATACTAAAGCTGTTGGATATTCGATAACACAGGTTGAAGGTGATGCAATTAGCGCTAACCCTTCAACAAATGCTATTAATGCCTTACAAGGTAAAGTTGCTGGTGTTATGATTACAGGTTCTGCAATGGGTGCTAAGGGTTCAAGTAGGGTTGTTATTAGAGGAGCGAGTTCTCTAAGTGGAAACAACCAACCTCTTTATGTTGTAGATGGTATCACAATCAATAATAATAATTTAGGTGCTGCTGGTATGTGGGGTGGTACTGATTTTGGTGATGGTATTTCAAGTATTAATCCAGACGATGTTGAGTCTGTAACTGTTCTTAAAGGTGGAGCTGCTGCTGCACTTTATGGATCTAGAGCTTCTAATGGTGTAATTATTATTACTACCAAAAGTGGTCTAGGTAGCGAAGGAATAGGAATTGAAATCAACAGTACTTCTCAATTTGACATGTTAAATAACAGTCTTTGGGATGCACAAACAACTTACGGATCAGGTACTTTAGGTGCTGCTCCTACTAGTGCAGCTTCAGCAGTTGATAACTTATATACCTCATGGGGTGCTAAAATGGAAGGTCAGACTGTAATGAATTTTGATGGTATTAGTAGACCATACTCTTATCAGGGTAATAACCAAGATCGATTCTACAGAACTGGTACTACTTTTAGTAACACAGTTTCTTTATCAACTTCAAGTGAAAAAGGTAATACTAGATTCTCATTTACTAATATGGACAATGATGATATTTCTCCTGAATCAAGTTTAGATAGAAATTCATTAAGTATTAATACTAGCCAAAAATTAGGTAAGAATATTACTTTAGATGCTAGTATCAAATACATAGTTGAAGATCAGTCAGGAAACCCGAATGTTTCGGATGGTCCTGGAAATGCTAACTGGATAACTAAGCAATATGCTCCTTCTATTGATGTAATGTGGGGTGTTGGTCCAAACGGAAACGGAACTCAAGCTGATGGATTAAATGAATACGTGTTTAGTCAAGGTGTTTATTTAACAAACCCATGGTTTGCTCAAAATATGAACGTTAAAGATTTAGAAAAAGAACGTTTTATTGGAGCAATGAATATAAGATGGGATTTAGCTGATTACCTATACGTAAGAGGTCGAGTTGGTGTAGATAGATTCGATGCACATAGAACTACCTCAGAAGCATATGGGATAAGATATAAGCCTTTGGGTGGTATTAGTGAATATAAATTAGCTACTAAATCAATTGATGCGGATTTATTTTTGGGAACAGATAACTTGCAACTTGTTGATGATTTAAGTTTAACTGCTTTTGTTGGATTAAGTTCTTACAGAAACGAAAACTCTTCCATTAACATAACTGGTAATGATTTTATTGTTCCAGGATTAGTTTCTTACGCAAACACTAAGAATAAAAGTGCTAGCTATGGATTTTCTGAAAAGCAAATAAATTCTGCTTATGGATCTGCTGAAATAGGTTATAAAGACTATGCATTTTTATCTTTAACTGCTAGAAATGACTGGTTCTCAACTCTATCTTTAAAAGATAAAGTAGCTCCAAACAATGATTTATATACTTCAGCTTCTTTGTCTTTAGTGCTTTCTGATGCTATGGACTTAGGTGACGATGTTGATTTCCTTAAATTTAGAGCAGGTTATTCACAGGTTGCTGGTGGTGCTGATGACCCATACAAATTAAATTTATCTTACTCAATTCTTGGTAATCCACACTTAGGAAATCCAATGGGTCAAATTAATGGTGGCCAAATTCCTAACTCTGAAATTACTCCTTTTGAGAAAAATGAGACTGAGTTTGGTGTAGACTTAAGAATGTTTGATAATAAATTTTCTATAGACGCTACATACTATGATAACGAAACTGCTGGAGATATTGTTGGAGTTTCTGCTTCAAATACTTCAGGTTATAGTAGTGCACTTGCAAATCTTGGTAAAGTAAGCAATAAAGGTATTGAGCTTTTACTTAAAGTTAAACCAATTGTTACTGATGATTTCGCAATGGAACTTTCTTTAAACTACACAAATAACGATAGTGAAGTTGTAGCTACTAACGACACAGACGGAATGGTTTCACTTGATGAGCCAAGAGGTGTTAATGGTAACAGAAATATGAGAGTTATGCATATAGTTGGTGAAAGATATGGTGCTTTATTTGGAACTTCTTTTAAAAGAGATGCAAATGGACACATTCTTCACGAAAACAGTGCTGGATATCCTCAACCTGTTATTGATAATAACAGAAAAATCTTAGGATTTGGTGTTGCTCCAGAACAAATTGGTTTAGGTGCATCATTTAGATATAAAGATTGGAACGCAAGTTTACTTGTCGAGGGTAAAGTAGGAGGACAAATAATGTCTGGTAGTAATGCTGAGATGTTAGGTAGAGGTCTTCATAAAATGACTGTTCCAGCTGGTGGTAGACACGCAGGTTGGACACCTGAGGGTGTTATGGAAGATGGTTCTGCTATTTCGCAATCTTTAACTGTTGCTCAACAACAAAATTACTGGGAAAGATATAATGATGCTGCTGAAGCTGGTATATACGATGCAGATTACATGAGATTAAGAAATGTAAGTATTGGATATAACTTACCATCAAGTATTCTTGAAGGTACATCTATTCAAGCTGCAAGTATTTCTCTAATTGGAAAGAATTTATTTTTCTTATCTAATAGTGTTGACAACATCGACCCAGAGTCTGCTTATAACAGTAATAACTCACAGGGTCTTGAGTACTGGGGAATGCCAGTTCCAAGAACTGTTGGTGTTAACGTAAACCTTAAATTTTAATAAATTAGAAACATGAAAAAAATATTAATTACATTTTTAGCTTTAGGCGTCTTAGCTTCGTGCGAGTTCGATAAGGGGTTTGAAGAAATGAACGTAAACCCAAATTCTGCATCGCAGGTTGGGGTTGCAACTAAAATTACTAAACTTCAGACAGACATTTCTGGTAGTAGATACGAGAACTGGAGAAACAGTCTGATTTATAGTTCTACAATTGTTCAGCATCATGCTGAAAACAACTGGTGGGCTGGTGATACTTACAATAGAAACGACGATTGGTCATTTGCACAGTGGAATCAAGCCTATGGAGGAATGGTAAAAGGTGTTCAAGATATTATTGCACAACTTGAATCAGATGGTGATACCGGTACTCACATGGGAATTGCTAGAATCTTAAGAGTATTTATATTCCACAGGGTAACTGATTTATATGGAGATTGTCCATATTCTGAAGCTGGTCAGGGATATATTAGTGGAATTTTAACTCCAAAATACGATTCTCAACAAGATATTTACATGGACATGCTTAAAGAATTAGAGGAAGCTGTAGCTCAAATAAGTGGTGATGGTGCTCTTGGTGCTGCTGATGTTATGTTTGGAGGAAGCGCTGCTCACTGGAAGGCATTTGGAAATTCTATGATGCTTAGATTAGCTATGAGGTTAACTCAAGCTGATGCTGCAACTGCTCAAGCTTGGGCTGTTAAAGCTATCGGAGCTGGAACGATGACTTCAAACGATCATATTGCATCTGTTAAACATGGAGACGGTAGTTCTGGAAGAAAAAATGGTCATGGAGAAGTTTTTGATGTTGATCAAGGATCTAGAATAAGTACTTCATTTATGAGTAGAATGAATGGTGATCCAAGAAAAACTAGATTGTTTATGAGAGCTGGAGATAAAAATCAAGATGCCGCAAATCTTATTGGGATGAAAAATGGACTCAAAAACGATCCTTACACAGATTTAGATGGTAATGATATACCAGCTGCTGGAGACACAACCGTGTATGCAATGGCTGCAACGGAATTACAATCTATAACTGCTCCAATGGTTTTTCAAACTTATGCAGAAGTAGAGTTTTTAAAAGCTGAGGCTGCAATAAGAGGATGGATATCAACTAGTGATAAAGACCATTATGAAGCTGGAGTTACTGCAGCTATGAAAATGCTCGAAGGTATCTATGGAACTACACCAATAGCCGATGCTGACATCGCTGCTTTCTTAGCAGGTGACGGGGCATACAAAGCTGGTGGATCAGTTGCAGAAAGATGGGAACAAGTTATGGACCAGTATTTCATAGCTACATATTTAAATGAATATGAAGCTTATGCTAACTGGAGAAGATCTGGATTCCCTAACATAACCGCTACAAGACACCCTGGTAGTTATACTAACGGACAGTTTATGGTAAGAATGATTTACCCTACAGCTGAATCTGGATCAAATGCTGCAAATTATGCAGCTGCTGTTGCTAACCAAGGTGCAGATAGTTATACAACACCAGTATGGTGGGATAAATAATAAATTTTTGTTTTTTATATATTCGAAAAAGAGGGATTAATTTCCCTCTTTTTTTTTATTTTTATTTAATGAAAAAATACCTTTTTATTCTTCTTTTTCTGAACCTTTCATTTTCTCAGAGCCAAGTTTTTGAACTTCTTGATTCAAGCCAGACCGGAGTTGAATTTAACAATCTTATTGAAGATAAAAAGGAACATAATATCCTCCTTTATGCGAATTACTATGGTGGTGGTGGCGTAGGAATTGCAGATTTTGACAATGATGGTCTACAGGATATTTATTTTGGAGGTAACTTAGTTTCAGATAAAATATATAGAAACCTAGGAGATTTTAAATTTGAAGATAAAACTATAAATTCAGGAATTAATGATAATGGTTCATGGTCTTCTGGTGTTACAATAGCTGATGTAAATAATGATGGACTTGTAGACGTATATGTAAGCAAGGAATTATATGATGATAAGCCTGAACTTAGAAGAAATAAGTTATATATAAATCAAGGAAACTTTACTTTTCAAGAATCCTCAAAATCCTGGGGAGTTGATGTTTCAGCCAGAACTAGACATGCTGTTTTTTTTGATTACAATAATGATGGTCACTTAGATCTTTATTTACTTAATCAACCCCCTAACCCTGGAAGTTATTCAAAATTTTTTGGTTCTGATTTGACACTTCCAGAATATTCTTTACAATTATTTAGAAATACGGGTTCAAATAGTTTTATTGATGTAACTGAAGAAGCAGGTCTCAAACGAACAGGGTTTCCTAACAGCGTAGTGGCATCAGATTTAAATAATGATGGGTTAGTTGACCTATATGTTGCTAATGACTTTGAAGCTCCTGATTTTTTATATTTTAATAATGGAGACGGTACGTTCTCCTATGAAACAGAATCTTCTCTTAAACACACCTCTTTTTACAGTATGGGTGTTGACTCTGCTGACATAAATAATGATGGAGAGCTCGATATTATGGTTGTAGATATGACTGCTGAGGATAATTTTCGTCTAAAATCCAATATGAGTGGAATGAACCCCTCTGCGTTTTGGAAAGTAGTTGAAGACGGAGGGCATTTTCAGTATATGTTTAATACACTACAAATTAATAATGGAGACAAAACTTTTAGCGATGTAGCTCAGTACACTAAAACTTCATCTACAGATTGGAGTTGGGCAAATTTAATTGCAGATTTCGATAACGATGGTTTGAAGGACATATACGTTACAAATGGTCTCTTAAGAGACATTAGAAATACGGATGCTGATAAAAAAGTTGGAGAGTTTGTACTTAAAATAGCAGACGATTATGTTAAGAAAAATAAAACGTTTGATTATAATCTATGGGACATATTACCCTTAGATAAAGCATTAGAATTTGTACCTAGTGTAAAAATTAAAAATTATTTATATAAAAATTACGGAGATCTAGATTTTAAAAATGAAGCTAAATCTTGGGGAGTAGATCAGCTAAGTTTTTCTAATGGAGCATCTTATGCTGATCTTGACAATGATGGTGATTTAGACTTAGTGGTTAGTAATGTTAATGAAACAGCATTTATTTATAAGAATAATTCAAAAAATAATTTTTTAAGACTTAAACTTTCAAATGATTTAAATAAACCAGTTTTAGGATCTAAAGTCAGACTTTATAATAATGGTGATATTCAATTATTTGAGACATCTAATGTTAGAGGAATTTACTCAACAAGTGAAGATTTAATACACTTTGGACTTGGAAATAAAAATAAAATAGATAGTTTAATAATTACATGGCCTAATTCATTAAAAACAAAGCTATATGATATTGATGTCAATCAAGTTTTAAATGTTAATTCAAAGTCAGCTAAAGATTTTAAAGAAATTAAAAACAATAATAAATTGTTTTTTGAAGAATTACGAACAAAAATAAATTACACTCATATTGAAAATAACTTTGATGATTTTAAAAAACAAGTTCTACTTCCTCATAAACTTTCTCAATTAGGCCCTGCTTTAGCTGTTGCTGATGTGAACGGTGATGATCTGGAGGATGTCTTTATAGGCTCTGCAACTGGAAAAACTTCTAAACTGTTTCTGCAAAGAATCAATGGAGAATTTATAGAATCCCAAAATGATATTTGGAATCGTCATAAAGTTTTGGAAGATATTGACGCCATATTTTTGGATTTTGATAAAGATGGGGATAATGATCTTTATGTGGTAAGCGGTGGTAACGAATTTTCTCCAAATTCTAGTACTTATTTGGACAGGCTATATGTAAATGATGGAAAAGGAAATTTTAAATTTCAAAGAGAGTTATTGCCAAACTTATACGAGTCGGGATCTGTAGTAAGACCTTATGATTTTGATGGAGATGGTGATTTAGATTTGTTTATTGGCTCTAGAATGATTCCTTGGAATTATCCAGAACCTGCCACTAGTTATCTTTTAATCAATGACAATGGATCCTATGTTAGGTATGAAGATCCTAATAATAGTTTTACAGACCTTGGTTTAGTTACAGATGCAGTTTGGTCAGATTTTGATAATGATGGAGATAAGGATTTATTTGTTGTTGGAGAATGGATGCCTTTAACTTTAATAAAAAATAATGATGGTAATTTATTTAAAGAAAAACTAAACGATAGTTGTGATGAAAAGTTTGGATGGTGGTATTCAATTGAGGCAGGAGATTTTAATAATGATGGACAGGAAGATTTGGTTTTAGGAAATCTTGGAAAAAACTACAAATACCAAGCAAATGATGATGAACCTTTTGAAGTATTTTATGATGATTTTGATGATAATGGTAGTAAAGATATTGTTTTAGCTTATTATAATTATGGAATTCAATTTCCTCTTAGAGGTTTCTCATGTTCATCCCAACAAGTCCCAGAACTTAAAAATAAATTTCAGAAATATGATCTTTTCGCCTCTTTGGATGTAAAAGATGTTTATGGAGAAGTTAATCTAGATAATGCTTTGAGATTGCATGCTAATACATTTGAAAGCATGGTTTTAATAAATAATAACTCAAGTTTTGAGCCCATTGATTTGCCTTATCAAGCCCAGATTTCCTCAATTAATGACTTTTTAATTGACGATTATAATAATGATGGTAATAAAGATATTTTAATAGTAGGTAATTTATTCACTTCCGAAGTTGAGACCACTAGAAATGATGCAAGTTATGGACTGATTTTAACTGGTAATGGAGATGGTACATTTAAAGCCATGTCAAGAAAAGAAACAGGGTTTTATGCTCCTAGTGATGCAAAAAAACTTCATGTAGTTAATTTAAAGAACGAACAAGGAATCATTGTTGGAAATAATAATGACTTAATTCAGTATTTCAAAAGAATAGAGTAAATTGTAGAACTATCTTATGAGTAACAAAACCTTCCTAAATATATTAATAGCTGGATTTTTTCTTTTAGTTCTTGGCTTTATTTTTAGAGTATTTGGTGGAGATTTTCAAAATGAAAAAAAAATAAATCAGAGCCCTAAACTTGTAGTTGGAATTGTTGTTGATCAGATGAAATATCAGTACTTAACTAAATACTGGAAACATTACTCAGAAGGTGGTTTTAAAAGACTAATAAATAAGGGTTTCAATGCCAAAAGTAATCACTATGGTTATGCACAAACCTCAACTGGTCCAGGTCACACTACTGTTGCAACAGGGACTCACCCTGGAGTTCATGGGATAATTGGTAATAGTTGGTTTAATAAAAAAACAAAAAAATCAGTTTATTGCGTTGATGATATGAATTACAATACTGTTGGAAGTTCAACAGATAGAGGAAAAAAATCTCCAACTAATCTACTAACAACAACTTTAAGTGACGAAAATAGAATAGCCACCAATTTTATTGGTAAAACTATAGGTGTAGCCATAAAAGACAGGGGATCTATATTGTCCTCTGGTCATACGGCCAATGCTGCATATTGGTTTGATTCAAAAGAAGGTAGTTTTATATCAAGTACCTATTATTTACCATCTTTACCCTCATGGGCACAAGAATTTAATGATTCCAGACATATTGATAGCTATTTGAAGCCATGGGAAACTTATCATGATATTTCAACATATATTGAAAGTGGACCAGATATGAATGAATATGAATCAAATTTTAGTGGTGAAGAAAACCCTATTTTCCCACATAATTTTAAAATAAAAAACGATAAAACAGGTAAGCCGTATTATGGTTCAATATCTTCAACACCATTTGGTAATTCTTTGGTTACAGATTTTTCAATAAAGGCTATTGAGGGCGAGAAATTAGGAGAAGATAATATTACAGATTTTTTATTAATTGATTTTTCTTCAACTGACTATGTAGGGCACCAATTTGGAGCAAATTCTAAAGAAGTTCAGGATACATACATAAGGCTTGATAAAGATATAGAAAGGCTTTTAAATTATTTTGATAATAAAATTGGAAAAAATAATTATACTCTATTTTTAACTGCTGATCACGGTGCATCAGATGCTCCAGGTTTTTTAAAAGATAATAAAATTCCAATCAACTATTTTAACTCAAAAAAATTTAAACGTCATATTGAAAAAGCACTAATCAAATCATTTGGATCTAAATATGTTATTGCTAATAATTCAAACCAGCAAATTTTTCTTAATCATGAATACATAGAAAAGCTTAATCTGAATCTTGAAAGTGTTAAAAATCGTGTAATTGAAATTATTCAATCATTTCCTGGCATCGATAACGTGTATTCTTCACATCAAATTTTAAATGAAAATGATGACCATTTTGTAACACTTATTAGAAATGGGTTTAATAAGAACATTTCGGGAGACATTGTATTTACAATCATGCCTAACTGGGTTTATTACAGAAAAGGCTCAACTCATGGCAGAAGGTTTAATCACCACACTCACGTTCCTCTAATATTATTTGGAAACGGGATTAAGAAAGGATCTATAAGTAGAGAAACAGATGTTATTGATATAGCACCTACAATAGCTTCAGTTTTGGGGATTAATTCCCCAAATGCTTCAACAGGTAAGGTAATTTTCGAGGCTATAGATGATTAAAAATGTTAAAATAAGATTAATTCAGTTTTTAGCATTTATAACATTGTTAACTAACTTTTCATGTAATGATAGTTCGAGTTATGATATTATAATAGTTGGTGGTGGAACAAGTGGAGTTGTTTCAGCAATTCAATCTTCGAGAATGGGATCAAAAACTCTGCTTATTGAAGAGTCTAACTGGCTTGGAGGAATGATGACTTCAGCAGGAGTAAGTGCAATGGATGGAAATTATAAATTACCCTCAGGTTTTTTAAAAGAGTTTAGAGACAGTTTAGTTTCTCATTATGGTCATTTAGATAGCTTAAAAACTGGTTGGGTGAGTAATATGATGTTTGAACCCTCTGTTGGAAATCAGATATTAAAAAATATTGCAAACTCTCAGAAAAATTTAACTATAAAATATAATTCAATAGTTGAGGGTGTACAAAAAAAAGAAAGCTTTATTGTTAATCTTCAATCAGGTTTAAATTATGAATCTAAAGTTTTAATTGATGCAACGGAACTAGGGGACTTAATTCCAATGTTAAACCTTCCCTATTCAATTGGAATGGATTCAAACAAAAAATATGGAGAAGATATAGCGCCAGATATGTCAAATAATATTATACAAGATTTGACCTATGTTATGATTTTAAAGGATTTTCATAAAGACATGACAATTGATAAGCCAAAAAATTACGATAGAAGTGAATTTATATGTTCTTATTCCTCGGGCGAATGCCTTCAGACTGATAAAAAATTGTGGTCAAAAGATAAATTGATTAGTTACGGAAAACTGCCGAATAATAAATACATGATTAATTGGCCGATTAATGGTAACGATTATTATTCAAATTCTATTGAAATGACAGCTAAAGAACGTCTGTTAAGCTATGAAGAAGCAAAACAGAAATCATTAAGATTTTTATACTTTATTCAGACAGAAATGAATTATACTAATCTTTCAATTGATTATGATGAGTATCAAACTAAAGATGGATTTCCAGTAATTCCTTACCACAGAGAATCGAGAAGATCTGAAGGAATGGTAACATTAACATTAAATGATATTAAATCCCCATATTCAAATAAGAATTCGATTTATAGAACTGGGATTGCTGTTGGGGATTACCCAGTTGATCATCACCATGGAGCATATGATAACTATGTAAATCTTCCAAGGCTTGATTTTTATCCCGTTCCATCTTACTCTGTTCCAATCGGAAGTTTAGTCCCCAATGGAATAGATAATTTTATAATTGCAGAAAAATCAATATCTGTATCAAACTTAGTAAATGGAACTACTCGGCTTCAGCCAGTTGTTATGCAAATTGGTCAAGCCGCTGGTGTACTCGCTCATTTATCAACTAAAAATAATAAATCAACTAGAGAAGTTAGTATAAGAGAAATACAGTCAGAAATATTAAAAAGCAAAGGTTATATATTACCCTATGCAGACGTTGAAAGCGATCATCCTAATTTTTTAAGTTACCAAAAAATAGGAGCATGTGGAATTTTAAGATCTAAAGGAGTGAATATTGGATGGGAAAATAAAACGTTCTTTTACCCTAATAAAGATTTAGAGCACAATCAAATTTTTTCAGATGAATGGAATATGTTAGGATCTCCACCACAAGAACTTTCAATAATTAATGTTTTAGAGTGGTTATACGATTTAAATGGAGAAAATTTAAAAACAGAAAAGGAATTAAAAGACTATTGGGAAACACTTAACCTTGAAAATTTTAGTAAAAATAGAATTATAAAAAGAGGAGAATTTGCAGTACTTCTAGACGATATAATAAATCCCTTTTTAAATGTTAATGTAGATTTTTTAGGAAATTTAATTCCAATTGATAATGATTAGAAAAGCTGCTAAGAAAGATTTATCAAGAATTATAGAAATTACTAAATCTTGTGCAGCCTTTATGATTTCTCAAAATATTTTCCAGTGGAACGAACACTATCCAAATATTGAAACATTTGAAAACGATGTTAAAAATGACAACTTATATGTTTTAGAATTAAATAAAAAAATAATTGGCTGTATAGTTATTTCAAGTTTTATGGATGATTTTTATTCAAAAGTAAAATGGACCACACCCAACGATAAAAACTTGTATTTACATAGATTAGCGATAGATCCTGATTATCAAAAAAAAGGTTATGCAAAACAACTTATGAATTTTTCATTTGATTATGCTAGTAAGAATAATATAGTTTCTATTAGGTTAGACACGTTTAGTGGCAATCCTTACAATAATATATTTTACGCAAAACTTGGTTTTAAAAAACTGGGAAAAATATATTTTAGAAATCAAAGTGAAAAACCTTTTTATTGCTTTGAGAAGATTATGTAAAGGAATCTTTTACTTTTGTACTAAATTATTTAAATGTCTAATAATAGTTTTACAGAAATTGAATTAAAAGAAGGT
>Ga0213865_10000210_pt1 | contig 38757 bp, 53 predicted proteins | sample PICome_6_FD_160100 | JGI IMG/M metagenome (GOLD analysis project Ga0213865, IMG submission 160100) | Coastal seawater microbial communities near Pivers Island, North Carolina, United States - PICO282 | ecosystem: Environmental > Aquatic > Marine > Coastal | place: USA: North Carolina...
ATGACGAGTAAGAAGATGGGTGTATATGAATCGTTCATACACAAGAGCCGCTACGCACGTTACCTCTGGGAGGAAGGTAGACGTGAGACATGGGAGGAGACAGTGTTACGCTATGTCAACTTCTGGAAAGACAAGGGGATGATTAACGAGAAGGAAGGTATTGAGATAGCCAATGCTATTGAGAACCTAGAGGTTATGCCTAGTATGCGTAGCCTGATGACAGCTGGCCCTGCCCTTGACCGTGACAACATGGCTGGTTTCAACTGTTCGTACATAGCAGTGGATCATATACGTGTGTTCGATGAGATACTGTACGTCCTGATGTGTGGTACAGGTGTAGGGTTTAGCGTAGAGAGACAATCAGTAAGTAAACTACCAGAGGTAAGTGAAAGGTTTGAAGAAACAGATACAGTTATTAAGGTTGCGGATAGCAAGAAGGGGTGGGCTAAGGCGTTCAAAGAACTCATCAGTCTCCTCTATGCAGGACAGATCCCCAAGTGGGACTTGTCTAAAATCAGAGAGAAAGGTGCGCCTCTCAAGACCTTCGGTGGACGGTCTTCTGGGCCTGAGCCTTTGGATAGCCTGTTCCATTTCACTGTGGGTGTGTTTAAGGCAGCTGTAGGACGTAGGCTGAACAGCCTTGAGTGTCACGACATCGTGTGTAAGACAGCCGAGGTGGTGGTAGTAGGTGGGGTACGTAGGTCAGCACTCATCTCTCTGTCAAACCTCTCAGATGACCGTATGCGAGGAGCTAAGCAGGGTATGTGGTGGGAGACAACAGGTCATCGTGCTCTAGCCAACAACTCAGCTGTGTACACAGAGCAGCCTGACTTCGAGGTGTTCCTTCGTGAGATGTTAGCACTACATGAGAGCAAGGCAGGTGAGCGAGGTATCTTCTCTCGTCTGGCATCTAAGACACAGGCTGCACGTAATGGGAGGCGGGACATAGAGCATGACTTCGGCACTAACCCTTGCTCTGAGATCATACTACGCAGTGCTCAGGTTTGTAATTTGTCTGAAGTGGTGGTTAGGAGTACCGATACGTTCGAGGATTTAAACCGTAAGGTACGTGTAGCAGCTATCCTTGGTACGCTACAGTCTACACTCACTGACTTCGATTATGTACGTGCTGTGTGGAAACGTAACACTGAGGAGGAACGGCTACTGGGTGTGTCACTGACAGGTATCATGGATCATGCTATCCTCAGTGGTAAGGAGACCAAGGGTACAGCCTTTGACCACCCTAACCAGCCCAACCTAGCTAAGACATTGGAGCGTCTAAAGCAGACAGCTGTAGACACCAACAAGAAGTGGGCTAAGAAGCTGGGCATTGAGCAGAGTACAGCCATCACTTGTGTTAAGCCTAGTGGTACTGTGTCTCAGCTAGTGGACAGTGCATCAGGTATACATGCTAGGTTCAGTGACTACTACATCAGACGGGTACGTAACGACCTGAAAGACCCTGTCACCGACTTCCTGAAGGAGAGCGGTGTACCTTGGGAGCAGGATGTTATGAACCCTGAGACTGTAGTGTTCAGCTTCCCTATGAGGGCACCTGACGGAGCTGTCACAGTGGATGAGCAGACAGCATTGAGTCAGCTGGAGTTGTGGGAGGTGTATCAGGATAGCTGGTGTGAGCACAAACCATCCGTCACTGTGTACTATAGCGATGATGAGTTCCTAGCTATAGGGCAGTGGTTGTGGGATAAGCTGGACAAGTGTAGCGGTGTGAGTCTGCTACCTAGAACAGACCATGTGTACCAGCAAGCGCCATACGAAGCCATAGACAGGGATGCCTATGAGAAGCTCTGTAAGGACATGCCAGCCACGTTAGACTGGAGCCTGCTAGATGGTAGGGAGAATGGGGATAACACCGTAGGAGCGCAGACATTAGCTTGTGTGTCTGGTCAATGTGAAATATAGGAGACAGTTATGCTAGATAAGAAGTTCGAGGAACATAAGCAAGTAGAGAGCCTTTGCGAATGGTCTGAGCTAGATGAGGCTATTACAAGAACGCACGAAATGTCGATGCGCACAACGCAGGTTGAAAGGAGTGTTTACCTTGAGCACCTTCAGAAACTCCTTGAAATAGAGGAGGCGTTTTTTAGTGCAATCTGCTTACCCCGCTACTGGACCTCTACCGGACTGAACATAGCAACCTGAAGTTCTAGCTTGTGTGTCTGGTCAATGTGAACTATAGGAGACAGTTATGGAAGGATATGAGTTCAGCACTTACGATGAGATGATGACGTTTATGCAGGAGAGAGGGCCAGTGAGACAGTTTCAGGTATTGTATCTGGAGGGGGAGGAGGAGGAAGACCTCCCCCCTGTCTGGTCACTCACCATCCCTAACTCTGAGACAAGTGAGGCGTATGCAGATTAGTCCTCATCCTCATCACTAGCTTGGAACAGTGCAACCTGAAGCTCTAGCTTAACAGCTTCCAGTGCTCCCACTATATAGGTGGGATGCACTGTTTCCATAGCATCTACTACCGCAATCCTCAGTGTCTCCTCTAGGATTATCCCCGCCTCTATAGCACTCTCTTCTCTCTTACGATCTAAGAAACTATTATCTACAGCCATGATGTTCTCCTATATATTAAACCAAACAACAACACCTGTCACTGCACCAGCCACCCAATACCACTTGTGGTAGTGCTTCTTACTATTGTCGTGCAACATTGAAGCAGCGTCTACGTGTTCTCTAGCAGCAGCTAGTCCACCCGCCTGTCTAAAGAATACATTAAAGAAAGGCCCAAAGCCTAAAAGGATTGGGGCTATCTGCCACTTCAATATAAAGGCAAGCCATGTCACACCCCAGTATAGGTTGTCTAAGAAGTTAGAAACAAACCCAACCCATATGCCTCGCGCTAGTTTGCTTGACGCTGCATTGATACCTTCTGACCTAAAGCTACGCTTAAAGGCAGGCCACCAGAGGTAGGCTATCTCTATGCAGTAGCAAAGAAAAGGAATTGTAAGTGCAATAGATACTACAGTGTAGAAATCTGACCACTTGTCTAAGAACTCCATCAATCATTCCCTCTTGCTATCATTAAAGTTTCGATGTGCATACGCTCCATCATCTCTAGTTTACCCTTGAACTCACCGAGTTCTTTGTTCATCTCTGCCCTAGCTTCTGCATCCAGTAGCCTAGCATTCTCACAGGACTTCCTGTCCTTGTACACCATAACAACAACCCATCCTAATACTAACAGGCACACGACAAGGAAGCCAAGTATCCCTAGCTTCTCTGCCTCTGTTGCTACAGCGACTACGTTATCCATCAAAACAGCTTAGCCTCCGCCTTTCTTCTGCTGTCATAGGCATCTTGGAAATTGTTAAGGTTGGCCTTAGCCCCCTTCCAATCACCTGTCGTGACCTGACTCCAGTAGTTCTTAGGCCATGTGCTTTTCTCTTTGTCCATCCCATACTGGAAGAACACAGATGCCACAGCTGTCTGCTTACCTGATGGCAGGTCTTCAAACTCAGTCTTAGATTCCTTATCGAACTGTGTCTTAATCTCATCTAAGATGCTGGACTTAACCTTACTGTTCAACTCATCTGTCTCTTCTTTACTAAGGGACAAGGGGTTGGCCTTGACAAAATCTAAAGCAGCCTGCTTCTTCTTGCCGCCATAAGGGGACAGTTTGGCTATCAAGGCTTCCGAGACACCTACCTCTTTTAGCTTGTCGCTAGTCCAAGCACCTAGATCTATACCCATGCCCACGGTAGGGCCGCTAGTGCCTAGCACCTTGTTGTCCTTAGTAGGTACATACACACTTGTCTCGTTACCTTCTCGCTCAGCAATGAATCCCCAGTCAACAGAACCAGCCTCTTCCACAGGTGTGAGCTTACCTACTGGCTGAGCCTCGTCCACCACTGTCAAAGCTCCGACAGGTTGTGGGTCTTCCACTACTGTTAGCTTACCTACTGGCTGACTACTGTTCACGGACATACTTGCCACCAACAACCCTAAACTTATTACCTTCTTCATCTTGTAGTAACGTCCCTTCAGGTTCTATTAGTGGGCCTTGTCCTGCACCACCGCTCTGCTGTTCATTCTCGCTAGGCACATCTCCAAACTGAGGGGCTATATCTTGCAGGTCTTCTATGTTTGCCAGACCATACTTAGCATACTCTGAATACAGCTCAACAATACCCCTAACCATATTCTCGCTTACCTTTCTACGATAGAAAGCATTTGCATCGTTAAACACTTCGTCTGGTACAGTTTGTATAAAGACTGGAGTGATAGAACCGTCATTGTTCTCTTGCAACCTAACCTCGGGTGCTCCAACCCAGTCTGTTATTTGACCCTTTACGCGATTAAGTTGTGCTCTCAGTGTACCAGAGACAGCATCTCTAGCCTTAGCCTCGTTACCATGTTCACTCTTAGAGTCTGCTGATATTTTCCTAGCCTTGCTTTTAAGACTATCCATAGCCTCGATAAATGTACCGTCATCTTTTATCTGAGCAGACGCTCGGTACCCATCTATGAAGTCAAGCTGTGCTCTGAATGCAGCACCCGATATAGGCTCTGTACGTGCCGTACCAAGCGATGCCACCATAGTAACAAGGGATGGGTTAGTCTCACCTATGTCCTGTGTCTCCTGCAAGGTCACACCTTCCGTAGTTTGCTGGACAATAAGCTCCATTGCTTTAGCTTGCATGTCCTTCACAGCCCTTGCATTGGCACCAGCGAAAGCCTCTTCTCCCATAAGTCTTAGGAAGTTCTGAGATACCTGTGGGTCAAGGATGTCGAACGCTAGCTTCTGACCACCAACACCTAGTACACCACCTGTTGACAGACCCTGTACCTCGGCAGAGGTCAGTGGAGTCCTAAGCTCAGTGAGTTTAATTCGGAGGTCTTGAGCATCATCTGCTTGTTTCTTAGTATCAAAATCGTTTAACATATCGAAGTGAGTAACCAACCAATACTCTTGCTCAGCATCTAACTCTTCATATAAAGACTTAACTAAAGCAGGGTCTACTATCTCGCCCCTCTCACCCGCAGCGGATACCATCTTGCCTATATGACTACGTGCTTCCTGTATAGTCGCAGCAACAGTAGCCTTATACTCTAACTCTGCCTCACCCTTACGCAAACCACCTGCCTCAGCTATTGATTGACTCAATGCCCTAGCAGCAGTATCGTTTATAGCTGTACCTATTGAGGCAACATGCCCACTTATCTCAGACAAGGAGCGACTACCTTTATTAACCATCTCCTGTACGTACATCTGCTTGCCAACAAAGATGGCTTCCTCAGCAGTTCCCCAAGAACCTACTCCGTATTGTGCATCAAGAGATGCCTTCATCTCTAACCTAGCACCAGCTTGCGGGTCTTGATATGTGGCTATGCTGCTGCCAAATATCTGATTGACATTCTGCTGCAACCCTAGATGCTGTACGTTGTTAAGAGACTCCTTCCATAGAGAGTTCCGTCTTATATTATAGGCAGTCTCGTTCAACATCCCGCTTTTCTTTGCGCTGTCTAATCTATCAACATCCCTCTGTACTGTCTGTAGCCACTTTTTATCAGCTTCATCGAAACCCTCTGCATCGTTAGCCCTACTAGCTATCTGTGCCTGTAGGTCAGCATCCTCTTGGCGTAACATCATGCGCTCAGTGTCCAAGTCTATCAGAGATTGTGTAGCAGAACCTATGGCTTCACCTCTAGCAACGACCTCTTGCTCTGCTCGTACCTCTGCCTGCTTCTGTGCGGCAAAGCCAAATAGATTAGACAAAGCCCCTATGCCCTGAGCCACTGTGTTGTCTTGTACGCCACGTTCTGCTCGCATGTGTCTTACGTCTGCTTCTGGTAGATATGCCATTACCTTTCCTCGTTCAATAGTGTTCCAGCTTCAAGAGGCATAGTACCTCCGTTGCCGATATAGTCTTTAGTGAATGCTTCCGATTGCTTGGTGAACATGCTATCGCCAGACACTGTGCTTCTGTTAAAGTTTCTGTCTATTGTTCTGCCTGCTTCTGTGTTAGCATACGGCCCCATGATGGCAGCCCTACGTGCTCTCCATAGTTCAACATTCCCTGTTATCATAAAGCTCTCATACGCATGTCGTAGATCCTCTGTGGTTTGTCTAATAGAGTCCCTGCTTTCTTTGTTGTACTCATACGCTCTCCACAATGCGTTCTCAATGTCTGTCTCAAAACCAAAAGCTCTTGCCATAGCTGTCTGCCAGTTAAGACCAAGCTCTTCAGTAGTAAGTATGACAGTGCCACGCTTACTTCTCAAACCCATGCCGTAGTGTTTTGCGAACATTGCCTTACGTGCGTTACTCCATGTAGAAGTAGTAGAGGCGAGGCCGTCCAACACACCAACAAGCTCTTGACCAAGGGTAGCAGGTGAGGGGTATGTGTAGATGTTTCGAGCAGCCTCGTATGTCCTAACTACTGCATCCTTTCCTCTCATTATGCTGTTACCACCAGCACCCAGTGCTACATCTATAACATCCACATCCACATCGTTGCCTGACATGTGGTCAACAAAAGCAAGCACAAGCTGTGTTGCTAAGTTAGACTTCAAACCAGCCAGCAAGTTACCACTCTCTGAAAAGTTATTCTCAATACCTAGCGTGTCCAGCATAACTCCCCAAACACCTTCCTCAAGACCCTCCATCACTGTAGGGTTGTCCTTTTCAATCTCAAGAGGTGTTGTGCCTAAAGCCTCTGCACCAGCAGCTAGGAAATCTTCAGCAAGAGGTACACCTACAGTGCCATACAAAACTATCTGACCTGCAAGTACGCTAAGCTTCTCCTTGTCTGTCCACTTACCTGTCCCACCTTTTGTAGCTGGAAGCATGTTCTCTGCAAACTTAGCGAACACCTGTTGGAACTGGGTAGGAACACCGAGTACATTGGTCTGCCATACAGCAGCGTTCTCAGCCTGTAGGTTCATGTGCATACGCAGTGTCTCTTCAGACAAGGACTTAGGTGTTACCTCTTTACCCTCATCTCTTAGGTTCCTCTTGGCTATGTTCCAAGCAATCAATCGGCCAGACATCTCACCTTCTTCGTAGAAGATACGACCAGCCTTAGCTGCCTTCCTAAAACCTTGGAAGGTACTGCTACCTATACCAGCTACGTTAGCATCAAAGTCAGCAGTACGCACAATAGCGTCAAGAATACCGCTATCCTTTATGCTCTTTATGTTCTCTACGAACTTGGCCTCATCCATCTTAGCTCGTCTGGCAACCTCTCTCCATACATCTGGGTTGTCACTAAGGATAGCAGCCCTTGTTGGTAGGTATTCTGCTACGGCCTTAGCACCATTGATAGGGTGCATACTTAAAGCTAACGAAGCATTCTGTGCCTGTACCCATAACTGTCTTACGTTAAACCAACCCAAGTGCAGGTTGAAAGTCAAACCTTTCAGCGCCCTAACTGGGTCTTTGTGTATCTGGTTAAGCACCCAATCGCCCCCTTTGTTCAAGGAACTTGAGCTGCTTCCTTCCATTATGTTACCGATGTCTCGCATAGTGTTGGAGAAAAAGGTTTCTTGTTCAGAAGGTATGTTCAAAGACCTGCGTAGGTATTCCCTAGCATCGTTCATCAGCTTTGTAGAGTGTGGCGATAGGTTTAGCTTAGCATCGAAACCGTCTGCCTTAGACAGGCTCCAGTCCCGACCTTCCATCTTAGCTATCTGGTTTACTGTATTCCTCCACTGCTCCACCATAGACATACGGTAGGTATTGGTAGGCATTATATCACTGATACCTTGTATGTACCGTTGTGTTGCCTGAGCAGCACTCAGCCTCTCTGGTCGGAAGTCCTCTGCTCCGTCTATACCCTTAACCATGAGAGGGGATGTCTTACGGTGGCTAGTGTACAACCCTCCATAAGAGTCAGCATTGTTGTTCAGCTTCTCAAACTCACTAAACTCTCTGTCCTCTCTTACCTGTAGCTTCTCGTATCCAGAGTTAGGATCAGCATGTAGTTCGTCTACGTACTTCTGAGCATCCGCTTTCTTCTGGAAGGCATACAGTGTTTCGTTGTGTACCCCGTCCATGTTCTTAACAAAGTAGTAACCAGATCGGTAGATACGTGGGACATATCCTGCACTGTAGTTAAGCACCTGTTTAGGCAAGGCAGTCACTCTTTCCTCACGAACCAAAGCCCACGTAGCTCTGCCTTTCTCCCCCTTCTTAATAAGCATAGGTTCTGCTAACTTTACAGCCTTGTACCCTGCATCTGTTAGCTTCTTCTTGCTGTGCTCATTCTTAGAACCAAGAAACCTAGCCTCTTTGTTGAACATGTTGTCTATTACAAACACATCAGCATCGTTAAGCTGCTTAGCTATACCACGAGTGTCCTCGTAGACTTTACCCATCATCTGTAAAGAAGCGCCACTCTTGCCATTGTAGTTTATGTTCTTAAAACCCATGAACTTGAACTGGTTGTACATCATGTCATTTCTGAACATGTGCAGCTCGTCATAGAAGGCTCGCTTCTTGTAGTATGCTCTTATCACATCATCGCTATACTCTTTCTTTATACCCTGCTTGTCGAGGTGTATCTCTTTCATACCGTAACGAAGTTCTTTGTATGTAAATACCGTAGACTCCTCATCACCTAGCTGCATCAATGTATCTACATCAATACCGTCCTGCTTAGACAAACCCTTCTCAATATCTTTATACTTCTTAGACAAGGTGTTAGCCAGCTTAGCTGACTGCTGACCTGCATAAGTTATATTGCTTATGAACTCACCTAGCATCTCTCTCCACACTACGTCAGGAGAGAACACCTTACGCAGCGCAGGTATTACATTACTCTTAGCTAATTCGGGGTCGCTTACAAGAGAGCCGCTGTCAGACAGCTTGTAGTCATACTCAAAAGTAGAATCAAGACCATCATCTGTCACAGCCTTTATCTTGAAACCAGTAGGTGTACTGTCTGTTAACTCAATAGACTTGAACACCTTACCAGTGTTAGTCATTCTCTTCTTCAGAGACTCTACTGCCTCCTTCTGAGCTACACGCTGCATCTCAGGAGACAATGCTTGTATTGACTCCCTCTCTGCTATCTCAGCAGCTTCCCTCATTGGCTTTCTTACAGAGTCTACAAGTGTATCTACAAACTGAGGAGTCAATCCGTACAGCTCAGGGCTGTCTAATACAGAGGGGTTAGCTAAAGCCTCTACTATATCTTCTTTAGCAGAGTCAGGTGTACCGTTACGCGAAGCACCCACCTCAGCCTTCAGGCTATCTGCCTCTCTTGTCTTAATAGGTCGAGCAAGCTTAGCAGCTTCAGCTGATACCATCTGGTCGAACGTACTCTTGAGGTTCTCAGGTACGATACCTTGCTGTAGCCTAGATATGTCAGCAGCTGCCTGAGCAGATGCTTTGTTACTAGCTGTCAGTGCATCTACGCTTTCAAGTTGCCCCACCAACAGACGCTTACGGTCTTCGAGGGATGTAATCTGCCTAGTAGACAAAGCCTTCTCACCCAGCTTGGCACCTTCAAGGTTCTTCAGCTGTCGGTTTATCTTCTCGATGTCGTACTCAATACCTTGCTTCTTTGCCCGAAGCCTTTTAGCAGCACCCTTGCTTATCTTATTACCAGCTGAAGGCAGTAAGTCTTCTATGATGCGGTCGAGTACAGCCTTCCTTGTTTCTTGTGCAGGAGCAGATACACCATCTACAGCACCATTAGGTAACTCATCAATCCCTTTTGTTGGGCTGGCTGTAGTGCCTGCGTCTACTGTGTTCATGTCCATTGTCTTAACAGCTTCACCAGTCTTATCAGCACCTGTTAGTAATGTCTCAGCACCTGCTTGATCGACATTACCTATGGCTACATCTCTTGATACAGAAGACCTACCTGCCTTGACTCTTTTACCTAGCTTCAGTAAACCACCAAGTATAGGGCCGACATCAAACAAAAGGACTGAAGCATCAAGTGCTCCCTTCACTGTCATATCCTGAACGATGTCATCGCTGTAGTACATCTCAATCATAGAGCGAACAACGAAAGGGTTGTTGTCTGCTGCTTTAGCAATAAGAGGAAGGCGCTCTTCCATTACTACCTTTTGCTCTTCAGCATCTAGTGACTGGAAGTAGGACATCTCAGCAAGCATACCGTTCCAATCAGTACCTATCATCTTAGCGTAATCAAAGAAGTCCTTGATCTCATCAGGCGCAAGCAGGTCTGCTACAAAGTTACCAGCAGTTTCTGCTACGTTGTTTTCCTCAAACAAATCCTCGGCTAAATCATAGACGTAAGACTTAGTTACCTCTTGTCGTTTACGGTAGTCGCTTATGTCCTCACTAGCAAACAGTTCACTATATAGGAGGTTGGTTCCGTCATCTGGGTCAGAGATAGCCTCGTTCTCTAGCTCATTCATCTTTATATAATTTGCTGCTGTCTCTTGATAGTCAGGACTAGAGGCACCATTAAGCAAATAATCAAACTTTTCTTTATTCTTCTTATCTAAATAGTCTTGCTTCTCCGTGTCTTCCAATGCTTTAATGTCAGCACCGTTCTCAGTAGCTGCCATTACATCGTTGAACTCATTAAGGAGGTCGCTGCCCCTGTTTTTCGAGCGTATCTTAGCCAGCTGTAGGGCATCCTTCCTTCTCTTTCTATCAGAAGAAACAATTTGCTTTATACCAAACACACCTTCTACCGAGGGAGTAGGGCTTGAATCAAACATGTTATCAGGCATTTATAAGAATCCTAATTATTTAATAGTGAAGCGTTGTGAAGGAGCAGGGCTTGAGACAGCTCCTGTATTAGGATCGACAACCCCTTTAGGTGCAGACGTACCCCCGTCAAACAGCCCTGACTGAGCACCCTGCATAGCTAAGCCAGCCAAGGCACTGTATGTACCAGCTTGGCTCTGCGCTCTAGCAGCCTTGATATTCTGCTGACCTATGGCACTGGTGAATGCAGAGGATTGATCTATGAAGTTCAGGTTCTCTGCCCTCTCTTGCGCTATGTTCCCACTGATACCAGCTGTCCTAGATGTCTGTGCTGTACCCTGAGCAAAGGCTGTAGCACGTAGCTCAGCCTGTGACTGTCGAGCAGCACGTATCTGCTTACGTCTTTCACGAGCTGTCTGCATAGCCTGTTGCTTCTGCTGTATCTTCTGTGCTCGCTCTTGAGCCTTGTTAGCCTTCTGACCCTGCACTACGCTGGCTGTTGTTCCAACTGCTGAGATAATAAGGGCCGTAGTTACTGGATCACCCATTACAATACCCTCCGATACAATGTACTGTCTTGAAACTCTAACAACGGTGTTAGTCCGAACATATCCTGAAACCTCTCTATCTTATCATCTTTAGGTATTAGTGAGAACACTTCATCAATCCCTCTCTTCTTAAACTCTTCTAGTATCCCCACCCATACACCCTTCATATCCTTGTACATCTTGACATTCCACATGTAGGGCTGTACATCCATGTGCAGCATGACTGATCCAGTGCTGGCTACCTCTACTGAGAACACCCAGCCATCACCTTCAGCCATAACCAGCCTCTCATCAGACACTTTGTACTCCAGTAATGGGCATACCCCATCCTAATATCTGACAATCCTTAGCTGCTGTTGTCTCGAATTTAAAACTTACGGCTACCCCGCTACCTCTTATCTTAGTTTTAGTAGTCACCACAGAGTAGCCGTAATCGAAGCCATCCTCTACGTCTGAAGGAATATAATTCCTACGTAGACGGTACGCCTCAAACTGTGTACCCCACTTACCGCTAGTGGCACTGTCTGCAAAGTCCCATTGTGCCTGTACTTTACAGCTAGATGGATTAACTGCCTCCATCTCCCCATCTACTTCTTCAAAGCCTGTCTCAGAACGATTGAAGTGCATGGTTAGGTATGGGACTTGCTTGTTACGCTGTGTGTCACCACCTAGCTCGTAGCCTGTGATTAAGTAAGCGGGACTGTCTACCTCACCCCAATCCAAATAATCTACCTGACCGTATAGGGAGAAGCTAAACTCATACGTACTGCCTACACCTGTAGGTGCTAGTGTCAGGTATTTAGTTACGCTATTACCACGCCCTCTTGTAGGTGTAGTTATTACAACATCTTCACCGTTCACCTGTACCTGCTCACCATCCACCACTACACTCTGTACATCATTCACCACGATGAAGTTCTCTGTCTCTACATAAGCAGCCAGATACTTACCTTCAGATGAATCACCTATAGCGTGTACGTAGAATGCCTGTAACACTGTGTCGTACACCAGCTCTTTGTTATACTTGTTCTGGAATGTAACACCGTTGTAGCTGTCTTCATCGTTATACAACCATGTGATCTTACGGTTGACTGAATCAAACCTACCCTTAACAAATGTCTTAGCTACATTCGAGATGTCATTGTAGAATGTCTGGATGGTAGTCTCTGTAATGTTCTGAGCATTCAGCTTGCCACTAACCTGATCTGCTGTGAGTGCATAGATGCCGCCCTCAGCCCAGTATATCACTGTGTCCTCTGCCACAACTACGCTGTCAGGGCTAGAGCACCCGATGTTAGTGACCTGTGAGATGCTGTACTCGTCTGCCTTGAACACACCATCTGGGCCTGTGATCTCCCATACACCGTTCTCTGCTATAACAACAAGAGATGCACGAGCTACCACTAGCTTAACAATGTTAGCAGCTTCAGCTATCTTAATGAAGCCACCATCTGTAGCTACAAGAGCGAAGTCATCCTCAGATGTAGGATCTGCTGTTTGATAACACTTCTCGAACTGTTGGAAGTTATCTATGCTCTGAGTAAAGAACAGACACCCTGTATAGTCAGGGCTTTGATCTTGAGGTTCATCTATATCGCTATCTACTCCAGCGTAGAACAACCTGTTAGCATAAGACACAACCTGAGAGATGTTGGATTTTTCAGAGTCTGCTCGTAGGTCGGTTACTGAGCCTTCGCTTACCCTGCTTGCTCCTCTGTCAAAAGCATCTATTATGTACCGACCTCTAGGAGCAAACGAGGTTGTAACACCTTGCAAATCAAGAAGGTCGGCATCCCAGATAGGGTCGCCACTGCTGTTAGTGCTGTTACCTGTGAACCTTATATCGCAGTTGGCAGGGTATCCTAGATCACCAGATGTGACGGTAACTAAGGTCGCTCCAGTGTAACCTCCCACCCCGTATTTGCTATCCAGTTCAGCTTTTTGCTCATACTGTCTTTTGGTGCCGCCTAGGTATGCCGATCCTTTATACCTCGTAACGGAGTTAGGCTGACCAGCTGGGCCGTTTTTAGTAAACAAACCGGGGTATAGATCGGCAAGTGTCTTAGAGCCTACAACTATGTCTAATCTTTTGAGTGCTTTAGGAATACCTATACTTGCGCCAGCCCATCCTTGGTTCTTCAGGTTGTATTCATGGGCCGGTGTTAGTTCTGTAGGTCTTTCATCTACAGGCAGTCCGTCCTCTACACCCCATAGATCCCTGACTTTAATACGGATAGCAGACGCATTAACTGCACCTACTCCATCTTCCTCCCCTAAGTATTCTAAGTAGACTGGGTAATCCATTTCTTTACTGGCTACAACAAGCACACCGCCTATAGAGGCGAATGACATAGGCTCGTTACCAGAGATAGAGACAGGTAGAATGCTTGTATCAAACACTACAGGCTGTATATTACCTGAAGCATCTGTACCCTTCATCGCTGTCGATAGTGTGTCAGAAAACAGGTCAGTGAACCACAACCGATTACCTATCTGTATCACACCAATAGATAAAGTGGGATCATTATTAACATTAGTCCACTTGTAAGTCTGTATGGCATAGTTACCCACTGAGGTAGCTGTACGCTCAGTGTCTATAGTTGTACCTGTGCCCTCAATAGCCATCCCCAATCTACGCTTAATACTGCCATCCCTATTCAACTCAAAGTTCTGTAGGTCAATGGCAGCATTCTCTGGGAATGTTAGGGCTGTAGCTTCTGTAATCAAACCTCTTACAAAAGAATTACGCTCTATACTACTCTTCGCTATAGGCATTGTTAGATTTTCTCACACGTTTCTTAGGAATGTATGCAGCTATGGCAGCCTGTGCTCTTGCTTTCGAGGTGTAGTATCCACCTAGTTCCTTTGGCATCTGACCGCCTCCCTCGTAGTGTACGAAGAAGCCATATGGCCCTTGCTTTACCTGTAACTGTTTACTCATCATAGATCCTGAATGTCAACTAGGTTAGTGAATGAAGGGTTCCTACCACTACGACCTTTACGGCTAGACCTTGCATAGTTTGGCATACGTATCCCGCCAGCTGCTCTCCAGCTCTTACGTGACATGGCATTACGCTGACGTATAGCTTGTTGCTCTGCCTTGTTGTCTGTCAACTGCTTTAGCCGTGAGAAGCAAGCAGCCTTCGCCTCAGCGAGAAGACGAGAGAACGCCTCATCGGGTAGGTCTGGTATGAAATCGTTGCTGAGAGTCCATGAGGGGCTTCTGTAGGCCACACACTGACTCTTGCTAGACTGTAGTGTACTGTCCACTGCACTGTCGAAGCTGTTGAACACCACCCACTCGTCATCGAAGCTAGTCCAATAGGTAGGGGCTTGGTCATTCTTAACAGCTATAGCCACACCTGAGTAGTCAGTCACTGCTTGTACAGCAGCATCGTCTATGTTGTAGCCATTCACTATGTGTAAGAACTCATCAGGATATTTATACTGTACATCCTGAAACTTAGTGCGTGTCTCACCTGTCTTAACCTTGTTATACTTTAACACCTGTAAGCTCTTAACGTTATCAGGGAGCTTCATGTGTGTAGGCTTAGCCGTATCACCACTGGCATCTAATGACATCAGTGTACGTAGGTGAGGCCAGCTGTCCTTGCTGTCGATCATATCGTAGAACGAGCTACGTATAATCTGTACTACCTGTAGACTATCGGGTGTATCGTTTATATCATTGATTTCATCGCTATCCATGTCGGACATGATGTCTTGAGTCATCTCAAGCAGCGTCATCTTAGGCATTATATATATTCCGGAGTTCGTTTATTTGTTCGGACATACCAACCGTTAGTATCTATTGAATCTGCGTTTGTTCCACAAAGAATGTACACCTCTGCTGGGTTGTCTCTTGTGTTAGTGTCCCCCATATAGACACTGTACCACGCAGTAAACTGATACGTTCCTGCATCTCTCCACTCCAACCTCTTAACAAGAAGGTCGTAAGGACTTGCCCCTACTCCGGGTCGAAATATAATACTAACATCGTCGTTAGCGCCGCTTGTAGTGACAATAAAGTCAAAGCGTATATCTACAGAGTCACCTAAATCTAAATGACTAAAATCAAACTGGTTTGTAGAAGTATTCCATATGTCGGGGTAGGCAGGTATCTTATAGGTTTTGTTTGTAAAAGAACCGTTGCCATCGTTTAATACTTTCTCTGCGACACCTGTTGCTGGTGTAAGAGTTGGAGAAGACAGGTCGTTATAATCCTCTACACCTGTGGCATAGGGTGTTTTCCAAGAGCCACTTCCAGCACCATCGGCTACATACACCTGATCGGCTGTAGCTGAAGCAACACCTTTAGGCTCATGTAGGTTGCCTGTGCTTATTGTACTATGCTCTATAGCGATTTTGCTATCCTCCCACTGGCATATCTGGCCAGTATCTGTTACTTTTGCTTCTGTTGAGTTCTGAAGGAATACACCGCAGGTTAGCAGGCACATGTAGTCCAGAAACTATGTTACTTACTAGAGGTACTATGTGGTCTACTTCTAAACCTTTTTCTCTAGCAAGCTCGTATATATGATCTATCTCTTTCAAATCAGCCCAAGGCGGGGTTGCGTTCTTTTTACTAGCCCTCCTTCTGCCCTCGTTAGCTGTTCTTTTAGCTCTGTGTTTCTTATTGTACTCAGATGCGTGGTATGCAAGCCGGTCTTTGTTATCAGCAGCCCACTCTCTACACATCCTTCTGTGAGAAGCTCTGTTGTTTTCTCTCCATCTGGCAGTCTGCTCTCTGTCACAAGGCTTGCACCTATAAGACAAGCCATCTTTGGCACTCTTTAACCTACCAAAAGACTCTGTTGGTTTCTGTTCCTTACACTGAGAACATACCTTCATTTTACTTTCCTATGTTAAAAGGATTGGGAGGCCCGAAGACCTCCCTCCCCTAATGGTTTTTAACTACCGTCTTGTGCTGAGCTGAATCGTGAGTAACGAATTACAACTCGTGCTCGACCGCTACCAGCAGTAACCGCAGCATCTGTACCTGATACAAGAACAGATACAGCACTGTCAGCTGCTAATGCAGCAGTAGGTACGTAAGTACCGCTACCTGTTGCATCGATTTCGATAGCAGCTACGTCTGGTTGTGCTACAGCAAAGCCATTTGCAGCTGGGTCAGCAGAATCACCGATGCTGAAAATGTTATCAGCATTGCCTACAGTAAAGGCTTCAGTAATTTCTGTAACACAGTTAACAACTATGCTGCCAGCAGGGAGTACAAGGTCAGTGGCAAAAGAAGTAGTACCGTTGAAGTCGTCGCCAGTGATATACACTACCGCTTCCTTAACTGTACCACCGTTACCAGCAACCTTACCACCTGATACAACACCAGCTTCGGTATCACGAACACCGTAGTGATTGTTCGAGCTTCCACTTGTTAATGGAAATGCGTTATTTTCGTATGACATTATAATTTCTCCTATTACGCGTTAGATTCAGTTAAGGTACCATCGACGTAGATAACACCCAGCGAATCTAAACGCTGAACACCATCACCCCAACGAGTCTTAGTTACAAACTCATCACGACCTTTGCTGATGTCACGGTCTGTTTCAGTAGAAGGAGTTTGTCTCCAAGCTACCATTCCGGGCTTGCACTGGTCGTCAGCTACACACATAAAGATGTTAGCAACACCAGCACGAGTGATAGTGTTACCATCAATGTCAGTGCCAGCAGCTGCTGTAGGTAGACGGTTAGAAGTCCAGATAGACCAACCGTGGATGTCAGTAACAAACTTGTGATCCTTGTCAAAACCATCTTTAACAAGCTGTTGGAACAACGGGCCTGAAGAACCGATACCAGCGTTAGAAGTCAACTGGATAGTTTTCGAGAATGTTGCAGCAACAATAGGATCAACCAAAGCAATACGACCGTTCATAGGTACGTTAGCTTTGTCGAATGCTAAACGCATGTCGATCAAGTCAGATTCCAACATTACTTGGTTAGTACCACCAGATCCGATAGATCGGTGAGCAAAACCGTTGATGTTGTTAGGATCACCAGCAGTCTGAGCAGCATCTAGTGTAGCAAGGAAGCGTGATTCAAAAGTTTCTTGAATAGCACGAGTACCTTCTGATGCTCGCATTGACAACAGCTGCTCTACTTGAGCACCGTCTTGACGCATGATGTCAGTCACATAGAAACCATCACCGATGTAGTCACTGATTTGAAGCTGGACATTACCAGACTCAATCGGGTTGTAAGTGATGTCTTCGTCTTCAGTGATTTCCTGAATGGTTGCACTACCAATGGTCTTGATGTTGAGAGTGGTTCCGTTAGGGAAGTCAGTTACGTTACGATATAGGGTATTTGGTAACAACCCGTCATGCAGATTCTGCAAGATGAAGGTCGAATACTGTGTCGCCTCGATGAAGGCGGGGTTACTTGAGCTAGTGATAGCCATTGTATTTCTCCGTTAAGTTAATTTAGACATTGCTTCAGCTTTAGCTGCTGCCCACTTGTCTGCTGTTGTAGTATCACCTTGCGAGAACTTACGCATGTAATCTGGTTGAGGCTTCTCTACAGGTCGGGCCGAGATGTTTACACTACTACCTGTAGTGGGTTGTGGATCTCGGACAGACGGTGCATTGAATAGCTCCATTACCAGTTGAGGTGATGACTTCGCTAGTTCAGTCAGTTGGCCAACGGACATGTTTAGTTGTTTAGCTCTGCCTTCAAACTCAGCAGAAGCTCCTTCCCCAAACTTACCCGATAGTGCATTACGCACTTGTGCAGCATTAGTTTCAGCTACGTCCTGTTGGGCTTTAGATTGTAGCATGTTCGCTACTACGTTTTCTATAGCAGTCTCATCTAGCCCTGCAACGGAGGGTTGTTCCGTAACTTGCTGTTGTGACTGTTGTAGACTAGCAAGTAGTTCTTCAGCACCTTGACGCTTAGCCACTTCTTCCTCTAGCTGCTTAACCTTATTAGTGAGTTCACTGATATGGCCTTGTGCATGAGGGATAGAAGCCAACGCTGTTGGTACATCCGAATACTTCTGCCTACCATCGTCGGTCGTAATGCTTGAGAGCTGGTCAGCAAACAAACTATTAGGATCAACTTGCACACTTTGTTCAACTGGTGCTTCAGTTGGTGCTGCTTGGTCGGCTGGCACTTGTTGATTTGCTTCACCGTTAGGGTTACTAACTTGGTCATTCATTTTACTTTTCCTCTATGTCTATAAGACTTATGATAGAACGAAGAGCGGTCTGCTCTCCTAGATAGTGCGCCATCTTGTCTTCCCAACTATTGCTCTCAAAGTGTTTACGAGATGACATCTCTTTTATACTTTGGTCTAAGTCTTCCTGAACTAGGACGGCTAACTGTTCAAGCACCAGCTTAGCATTTTTTACTTGCTGCTTCACTGCTGCTCTCTCAGATTCTTTGTAGGCTTTAAGCCAACGTGTGTTCATACTGGTGGTTCCTCACCCTCGATTGGTGTCTGGGCTTCCACTTGTAGGTCTTCTTGTGCTTGCTGTACGAAGCGTTGGGTCTCAACCTCCTCGAACACCTGAGCATTGTCACTGAATAAGTCAAAGCGTTGCAGCTGTAGGCTGTCCTCGATGAGCTTAGCCAGTGCTTTGTTAGACACATGCTTAGAGATACCAGCCCAGATGCCGCTGTTGGCTACGCCTGACAGGTTCTGTAGCAGCTGTGCTCTAGCACTGAAGTGTCTAGCACCAACAGGACGCAGCTTACCTTTAGCTGTGATGTCCTCTTTAGTGATCTTCATAAACTCTGTTACACCTAGATCATCGTCCATAATACGGACAACGTCTGCACCATTGAAGTGTCGCTTAGCTACCTCTAGCATATTGTTAAGCAGCTTCTCCAATAGCTCTATCTCGAACTGTGTGGTCTTCTCTTGGAAGATACGACCTGCTGCATTCTCTAGGCTCTGCACCTCAAAGGCTGTCTTTTCGCCCGGAGTACGTATACCCATAGCTTGCTTAGGAGCACCCGCCATCTCTTCCATTAAGTTGAGGATGCGGTCTATCTCGAAGTTAGCAGAGAATGCCTGAGCTGCTGGAGCAAGAGGTTGTACATCCCCACCCTCTCCTACGTATATCTCTGAGAACGGTGCCCACTCAAACTCATCTACATCCCCAATGATCTTAATAGGGGGTGCTAATATCATATCACCGATGTCAGCCTTGAGGTTCTCAAGATGGTCGATGCGATACTGTAAGCCCACTAGGTTGTCCAGTGGCCCCATACCGTACAGGTTGTCTGGTCGCTTACGCCATGTAGTCATAACCTTGTAGCCGCCACGCTTCCACGCAGGGATAGGCTCTTTACGGATAACGCTGGTACGATCCATGATGGTGATGATGTAGTCGTCTAGCAACTCACCTGTGTTCTTGTCGTACATTGTTCCTTCAAACTCTAGCAGCTCTACGTAGCCACTGCCGAAGTATTCATACAGATCCCCGAAGCCATCTACGCTGAATGCTTGTGCTTTGTTGAAATCATCTGAGCTGTAGTAGCCATTGTGGTTGGCTCGTATCTCAGCTGATGCACGTACAGCATCCTGAAACTGCTTGTCTTCACTGTGCAACGCTTGCATCTCAATCTCACCGAAGGTCTTAATGCTTCGTGTGATCTTAGGACTCTTAGCGAAGTCTGTAGCTAGTGGATCAAATACAATATCCTCTGGGCTAACACGTACAGCACGTGGGCCTACGTATCCAGCAATCACTTCCTCTGTCTCTGGGTCAGTCTTAGTCTCATCTACCCAGATGACATCAGCGATAGCAATGCCGTAGTCTATGTAGTCTAGCACTAGCTTGCTGGCTACAGTGCGTAGGTCGCTTTCACGTACCTTGTTGCTCATGTATGCTTGGATAGCTTTCTTCTTCTGTAGCTCCTCAGCGTCTAGTGTATACCCTTCCCACTTCATCCAGTCATCGTTAGGGAACAATGCACTGTTGTAATTGGCGTGTAGGTTGTCCCTGATCTGGCACAACTTAGGCAGCGTAGTCTTGTTCTTCCAAGGTAGGGAAGAGTTAGTAGTAGTAGCTGTATCTGTAGCGAACACATAGTTACGAATCTCCTGCTTCTCATCCAACCATGTACGTCTTTGATTGTTCCAGTTGTCCCACTGCTGTGTAATGTTAGCAGCCAGATCCTCTGGATCAAGTACGCCTTCTAGTTCTAATACGCGATCTTCAATCATCTAAATGAAACCCCACCGAAACGTCCATCAAATTTAACCACATTACTTCTCTCTCTATTCAGCCCTGTACGTTGCTTAGGCTTCACACTTATTTCGATACAAGAGGCTAGACAGTCTTTTATATCATCGTGCTGTGGTCGTGCTAATAGTAATTCTTCTTCTAGTGCTGGGATGTACCCGCCCTTGTAGTGCCACACCGAGAGGTTCTCATAGCGTGGCTCTAATACAGCAGCCATCCTTTCAATCTTGCTACCTTGATGACGGTTAGGACGGTGGTCGTCTATCGACAAGCTGTCCCCGTTCTCCCGCACCTTATCCTTCAGATCCCCTACGATGATACTCTGTGCTGCTGTTACCTCAGCTCGCATCTTACGGAATCCCCATCTTGTGTGCATCTCACTGATCTTGTCGTAGTACACACTGATCTTGTCAGTCTTAAACCTATCTATGTCTAGAACGTAGATGTGTCCATCTGATGCCATACCGATCACTACGATAGCTGTGTAGTCAGCTCGTGCATTCATAGTGTATGCAAAGTCAATAGCTGCATAGACGTTTAACACACGTTCTTTATAGAACCATTTGCCACTCTGATTAGTTAGGTGGCGCTTGTCGTAGTATTGAAACCTTGAATGGTCTAAGCGATTAGACTCAGGATCATTAGGGTCGTTGTAATACTGTGCAAAGAACTGTGTACGGTCTGAATACATGGCACTGATACGTGCAAGCTCTCGCTTATCAAAGCCAAAAGTCTTACCGTCATCCCTTGATGCTCGTGGCCACAGGTACACCCCGTCTACTTCTACCACTTCCTCCATGATCTCCCATAGAGGCTCTTCTTCTAGTACCTCTCCAGCGTCATCGAACACTGGTATTACTTGTCCTTTCCAAATACTGTACTGGTCAGCTGCATGGTAACGTGTACCACATGCCTTAATCATCCCACCTGTATTCAGGATAGATGCCATCTGGCTCATAGCTGCTGCTGTCTTCCTACGTCCGTCTGCTGTGTAAGCATTGTCAGGAACAACAACGTCATCCGGTACAATGATGTCTGCGTGCCAACCAGTAGTGTTAGTGGTTAGGCCAGCAGTGCGTATAGTGTAGTCCCTTACGCCTTCTTCCTTCCTCGTCGGGTGATCTACGGCAATAGCAGTTGTAGCCCACTTCTCTCGCTTACCTTCTTCTGGGACTATCATCTCAGGCCAGTATCTCTGGTACACTGGTGAGGCTATCATGTTCTTTATTGCATAGAGCTGTGTCTCTGCTAGGTCAGCAGTTGCTGATAGGTACAGGATGGTAGTCTCAGGGTGCTTAGTCACCCACCATGCTGCCCATACAGCTAGACAATGGCTCTTCAAGTGTCCACGAGGCAGCAGCAACAGCTGATTAGGATGGTCTGTCTTCATCAACCACTTAAATACCACCCGATGTACGTCCCCGTACAGGTATTTAGGATTAACCAAGGCTGCAAACGTAGCTAAGTCCTGCTCAGCCAGCTCTCTGATCTCTTGTTTAGTGCTCATCGTTTACCACCAAGCTGCCAAAGTCATAGCTTTCTATCTTCCCTGCCTCTTTCTCGGCCTCAGCAAGTATTGCTTTCTTCACAAACTCGTAAGGTAGGTCGGGATTATCTTCCATGATTTCTTTTTCAGTGGACACCACGTATCCTTGCTAGGTCATCGTCAATAGTTTGCTTAATGTTAGCGTGTGCCTTACGTTCTCGCAACACTTCTTCCTTGGTAGGCCTACCTGCTGTACGCTTCTCTACCCAGCCTTTGTCAGCCAGCCACTTGGCAGCCTGTAGTGCCCCCTTACCTTCACTGTATGCTTCCATCATAACGCCTCTCACGCCCTGTGAGCGTAGCATTACCTCAAGCTCCTCTCTCCATGCGTTAATGTAGGGATGCAGACGAGTGGTGCTGTCGCATAGACGCTTCCAATGTGACCATCCACCTAGATGTTTAGTAGCAAACTCATATTCAGTAGGGTCTGCTGTCTCTAGGTAGAGGCGCTTGATGGAGATGTACGTCTTACCATTGTGCTCGTGGTCATCATCCTTCAATGTGAACACAGCGTTCTTAGGGTTTTCATAACAGAACTCTAGGAATAAAGATTGTGTTAAGAAGTTACCTGTTACCTTGTCTCGAAATATACTCATTTAATATCCTATGGCTATGTATGTAAACTCATATGTGCCAGAAAAGCCCCCATCAGGGTCAACAGTGAACTGAGAAGTAGTTACAGGTGTAGCTTGAGAAACCGCTAAGACCGAGGTTGGGCCTTCATCTAGCCTAGTTAGCTGGATGCTGCCCACAGCTGTAGGAAAAGTCTCTGAGAATGTTACATTTAAAGGAGAAGATCCTGTGAATTGTACAGAACCCCACTGTACTAATAAAGGCCCGACATACGCATGTCCTTTTGCATAACCACCTGATGTAGCTGCTGGTGTTGTAAGAATGTCACCAGTTAAGCTGTCAGCTGTATCATTCACTACTACCTTAGTAACACCTGATCCGAACTTAGCCATTAACTCATACGTGCTGTCATTAGAGTAGAGCTGTGTTACATCTGTAACAGTAGATGGGTTAGATGCCGTTTCGTCTATCAAAACCCCACCCGCTTCTGGTGCAAGCAGCACACCAGACAGGTCGATAATACTGCCTGCTGTGTTGTATTCAAAGTCAACAGTGTTGCCAGATGTTGTACCGCCATCTGTGTCTATAAAGCTACCTTCTATTGCGGAGAAACCTGTCACACAGTTTTTGACATCTGTACCTGCAGCAATTATTGTAGCTGAGCTTGCACTCCAAGCTCTTACACCGTACTGGTACCCGTCTACCTCAGCAGACCCTTTTATGACAGAGGACTCCAAGTAGTATCCTTCCGAAGAAAGAGTGTTATCGTGATATTTTGCAATAACATTTACATTCCCCTGCGCCCTTTGTCCCCAAAACACTCTTGCGTTAGTACAGTAAACACTTCCAAGAAACGTGCTATCAATAGCGAGAACGCCACGACCACCTCCTGCTATATAAACATTACCTGAAGCATAACAGTTCTCTCCTAAAGACAAGCCATCAAACTGACACCCTCCGGTTACAACAGTCCCTAGTGCGAGCGTAGAAGCATCAGCAGTAACAGCACTTAGGTTCATATTTGCTACATACAGCAGTTCGGAGGTGAACACTGTGTTCTTACCACAGACTATGCCGTAGAAAGGGCTGCTACCTACACTCACACCTGTCGTGTGGTTGTAATCACCAATGATTGCTATGTTGCCAAAAGTTATGTCTCCACCTTCTATGTAGAAGCAAGCATTCTTATCGCCAGATGCTGTGTAGCCATCATCAAACTGTAACTGTAAGCCTGTACGAACAACAGTCATGGATGTAACAGTCATTGTAGGCCAAGCTGCTGCATCACTTGTGTTCTTTATGGTGATAGACACGTTCGGAACTATTGCTGTAATCTCCCAACAGCCTCGCATGTATTCGTAATCACCAGTGCCTGCTACAGACCATATTGACACAAACTCCCCAACATTGAGGTTGGCTGTATCGTCAGAAGACATATCAACAGTTACTGACCAGTTCTTAGTAGCACCTACAGCACCTGTTATCAGGCTGCCTCCAGTCAATCCTTTATTCTCTGTAGCCCCAGTGCCTTGTATAGTAAGCTCACCAACAAGGGACTTGATAGAAACGCCCGTAAGCCCTGTGTACAAGCCTGTATCTATATCTATAACAGCAGCGTTACCTACGATGTGTGCATCCGCAAAAGAAGGCAAACCTGTTACACGATAAGTCTTACCTGAACCAAACTCTACAGTCTTACCTGTAGCTAAAGCAGCGTTGATTGCGGCAAGATCATCCGTAGAGTTATCACCCGCAGCTCCGAAGTCTTCAGGGGATACAGTTTCTCTTAGCTTATCGCCAATAGTACGTCTTGTGCTGCTTGCTGCATTCTGATCGAAAGAGAGGACATCTCCGTCCCTAAGTACAAAAGTGTTACCACTAGAGTCTACACTTAAAGCCTGATCGTCTGTGCCAGTGCTAGGTGTAGGCAATACAGTACCAGTAGTGGTAACACCTGCCAGTACATCTGACAACCTAGCAGCGTCTGTACTCGAAGCAGGAGCTGGTAAGTTACGGATACGGTTGGAGTTCATATCCAACTCGTTCTGCATCTGATTCGGCTCACCCTCAGGGTTATCCCGATACAACACCTTATTGTTTAGGTCGTCTTCTATCTTATCAAAGTTAGTGATAAGTTTAGTTACAGACTTAAAGCCTGAAACAATACTGTCAAGTGTGATTTTCATATGCTACCTATGCGTCGTAGTTCAAAGCAGTGGTTACTTCTGTTGCTGACATTACAAACTTGAACCGTCCCGGCCCTGAGATGATGGCTGAAGGCTCACCCTCGCTGAGTGCTCGGCCTACAAAGACATCTACTGTATCGTCGTCTGTACGATAGACATCGACAGTCTCACGAAAGCCTAGATTGGGTACGGTGTATATCTGAATGCTTGCACCTGCCGCTACGCTGATGTAGCCAGATGGCCCACCTGCGGTTGTAGTTGGTATTGCTTCTGTTGACATTGTTTTTTCCTCTAGTGTTTGATAATGTTGTGAGAGATGATGGACTGCTCTCCTGTGCCGCCTGTTAAGCCCCCTTGCCAAACTGCTTCTATTTCTATCAACGAGCCTACTGCGTAAACATCTCCAGATGTATGGGCAATAGTCGCTCCTAAAACTGGCTCTGTCAGAGACAAAGTGCCACTAGCGTCTGTTGTGTCTTCTATTAAGGATATAGACCCTGTGGTCAAGTTATAAAGGGCTTTTCCGTTGTGCTGGTCATCCACCCAAGAAGATGCCGTATCTATCAGAAGGAGGCCATCTGCGGTTGTAGTTGTGACAGTCCCTCCTTCCCCGTTTGTAACCATAGCTGTAAGACAACCAAGCTCTGTTCCTGCGCCCAACTGAAAGATTACAAAATTAGGTCGAATATTAGGTTCAGATATTTGACTTTTAGTCGCTGCCTGTAAATCAGAAGCGCTTAGGGTTCTTGTTGTAGCTCCATCCACCTTAAAAGAAAGGCTTATGCTGTCAGGCCAGTCGTTTATACTGTCATCAGCTATAAGAGCGCTTCTGTCTGTATCAATAACTATGTAAGGAACATCGTTTTTTAAATCTCTGTCCCCAAACCCTACAATACATAAGTCCTCTGTTGCCCCATCTGAGTTAACTAGTATTAAATCTAAACCATAAGAAGATAAAGCACCCTCATAATTAAAGCCTACAAACATAGATGCCTGACCAGTCACTACGTTACCGCTTGCGTCAAAAGCTCCATCATTAAAACCTATAATACTTTTGTGTTTTACCGTTGCATTTCCTGCCATTGTGCTCACCCATTCGTAAAAATTATACTCTCTTTGATCCGCAAAAAGAATGCCAGCCCTCTCGTAGTGGTTGCTTCCGTCTATAGGCTGCCCGCTTAGATCAATATAGACCCTGTTTTTATTTTCTAAGGCAAACTTTTTCAGACCGTCTGTTACATTAGTGTAGCCGCTTTCAGTTCTTGCGGCTGGCTGCAAAAGAGCAAAAGGAATGTTATCGTTTAACTCTGGTATGTCAGCCTTCATCTGCTGCCAGTAGTAACTGAGGTCTGTGTAGTACGTAGTAGAACCCTCTACTGAGTCTTTCTCCCCATGCCAAAAGCTAATAAGAACAATCCTGTTACCACTGTCTGTTGCTATTGCAGTGTTAATTGTATCTTTTGCCAATTCGTAATTAGAGTTATTAGGGTACAAAGTCCCAACTCCATCCTGAAAACCAGAACCACCAAAGGCGGCACACACAAACAGCAGCTTTCTACCAGCCTCAAGGTTGTTGGCTTCGTAGTTTTCCGCAAATACTTTCCACTTACCCATTGATGTTGGCAAAGCTGCTACATGCTCAAGGGGGTGCGTAGCAGCTTTTATGGACTGCGTTTGGTAGGAGAATTGGTAAGTGTTGGGTATTGCCGAGTAGTCCTCATCATCTACCAATCTTGTTGCTCTGCCCTTATTGTTGCTCTGGCCTATCAACAAAACAATATCATAATTTGACATATCAAATTATCCCAAATCTGTTTAGAAGTTTATCTGCCCTCTCGCTGTAACAGTGTGTCGTACCGTAAAGCTCGTAGGAATCAGTCTTGTACACAATATTTCCACCACGAGCACTGTGGTTTGACATGCTAATCAAAGGTGCTATATAGTCTCCCTCCATTGCGTGTGCTAGATAAAAAGACCTATCTATAGTTCTTCCTAGCGCCTTATGTGGTGCAACCCAGCTCTCTAAAGATTTAGGTATTACAAGAGAAAGTTCTTTGTTACTAACGCCTTCTAGCCTGAACGCGCCATAAGGGTGTTTTCTGTCGCAGTAGAATTCAAGGGAGGGGTGTACAAAACCCCCCGCCTCTATTACATCTTTAATAGTATCCTTTAGTATCTTTTCAACAACACCGCAGTCACTCTTTATTACTGGAGTGCTTGCCATTCTTATCTACCTATGTATGTTTATCGACGCTTCTTCTTGTCATCCCACTTCATTTTAACCTTCTTCTTAGGAGCAGCTGCTGGGAGACCCTGACCTGATCCATTGAACAAGAGGTTGTCTGTAGTGGCTGTCAACTGGACAACAGTTTCCTGCAAGTTCGGTACGCTATCCTCTGCTACGATGTAGTAGTCGTATGTGGTGTTCTTAGCACCAGAGCTGAATATAAAAGAACACGACTGTCCAGCCACTGCTGCTACACTCTTAGCCTCTGGCGCTGCTGCTCCTAGTGAGTCAGTACCTGCCTTGACTTGAAAAGGCTCAGGGTAGCCTGACCCTTCTGGCAACCTAACACCGTACACAGTCCCGTTCTCGTTAATTGTTTGACGGATAGTGTGGCCTGAGATTGTTGTCTTAGCTTTATCAGGAGCAGCTGTGAATACAGGAGGCTCGTTGTCGGTAGATGATGTGTTATTAACTACAGCATCTGTAAACGTAGCAAGCTCTATACCCGTTGTGCCATCTGTGAATGTACCACCTGCCTGCGTGAAGCTAAGCGACAATACATCGTTATACTCAACAGCTGGGCTTACTGTAAAGACCCCAGTGTTAGCAGGGATAGCTGCGTTAGTGAATGTATACACCCCGCCTAGTGTACCTGTCAATGTAAAAGGAGAGTGTGCAGGGGTTGTCTGGTTTGCAAGACTAGCTGATGAGAACACAACCGTCAATAGCGTACCTGTTTCATCTACTGTAGGATCACCCACCACTACAGGAGCTGTCGCTGTAGATTGGCTAGACACTAGAGCATCAGAGAAAGCCTCTACGTCTGTACCACCAACCGTTGCCTCTATTACGTTAGCTCCACCTGCAAAGTTTAGAATCTCTCCACCACCACCTGCTTGTGCATATGGAGATATTGTGTAAACGATTGTGTCTGTAGTAGAACCGCTAGAGTAGGTGAGAGTTTCGCCTGTACTGAGCGTCAACCCTGTGGCTGCTGATGTTGTAACAGCTTCGCTAAATGTCAACGTCAAAGTGCTACCTGTAGAGTCGATAACAGGTAGGTTAGGATTCATGGCTCCTTGTTCAAGAGTAGGTGCCGTTAGGGACTGTGTAGTGAATTGTGCTGACGTAGCTATGTTTGATTCGCTTGAATCTGCGCTTACATGTAAGAAATGAATGTAGTATGACGTAGCAGGAGACAAACCTGTAGCCGACACAATCTGACTACCTGTAGCTGATACAGCCTGTGTATCACCAGCAGATGTAGCGTCTGATATGAATGTTGCATTAGGCGATGTAGGTGTAGCGCTTGCTGCTACTTCCCAGTACAGCGTACCGTCACTTTTATCCGTAGTGACAGTGCCTGTAGCTGTTGTGTTGCCTGTCGGAGTACCGATAGGGCTGGTCAGTGTTGGCGACCCCCCTGTTGTGCTTGTTGGGAAAACATCTGTTGATGCTATGTATTTATTACCAGAAGCATCTGTTCCCAGATCCGCTTCATTAGTGTGAACTACAACACTGTCTATGTTTAATGCTTGATCCTGATAAGGCTCCGTTCCTCTGGTTGAAGGCCACTGGCTAGTGTCTTTACCACCGTTCCAATAGGTGAAAAGGTACATAGATGTCACGGTATCAGTAGCACTGTTAAGTGTTCTAAAATCACCATTGGCTGTAGTTGCACTAAAGTTAGCTGTCTGCCACCCGCTGTCGTACCACCTCGCCGTTATCGTGCCGTTAGTCTCTCCTATTTGTTCGTAGGCTAGTTCATCATTGACCCAAAGTCTTTTTCTAAGCTCTGACGAGACATCACTGAGGTAGGCCGAGAATGCAATAAAATTCCACTGGCCTCTTATTAAAACTCTCGATGAATCGCGTAGGGTATCTGATTGCTGAGAAGTCTGGAAACGCTCATCTTGTAAGTTCCAACCTGTCTGTGAACCATCGCCGCCTGCTGGTGAACCAACCTGAACTTCCATCAGTTGTCCGCTATTCACACTGCGGTTAAAACGAAGCGTCTTTAAAAAACCGGGTGCTGCTCTGAAATCAAAATCCGCAGGGACATACATCCACACCCCAGCGTGCATTGTTTTCCCTTTGTCCAAAGGTGTATCAAAGGTGAGTATACCACCAAACTGCCCTGATGTCGGTCTGGCCACAGGGTCAGTCCAAGGTGCAAATTGCAACCCTAATCCATCCCAACCTTGTGCTATAGCTAGGCGAGCAGAGCTGTCTCTTAGCCCGCCACGGGTGATGCCTGTATCGCCCTCTGTTCCGTAACCCGCTAAGTCACCCCTACCCTTCTCACCCCACGAGGTAAACCTTTTAGCCGCAGGGGTAATAGGGTCTTGTATATCTGTGGAGCCTGAGTAACTGCCAATGTTCTGCCCGTCTGTTAAGCCAGAAAAGTCTTTGTCTAGTGTATCCCAGTTAATCGCCATTCTCTATACCTGTGTTTGTTGGTGGGAGGAAGTCCCTTAGCTATCTTGCTGAGAGGGACTAGCCTCCCCCCATTCTTATCTGACTTGACTTGATCCGAAGTAGAACCCTAACAATGCTAACATACCTTGTCTAACTTCTGGCAAGAGAACAAACCCTTTCATCTCTGTCACCAATGGCTTAGTAAACCCTAAGAAGCCTAACAGCCCACCCCTAGCCTCGTCTATCACTGTAACAGGTATATCAAAGAACGCTACAATGAATGGGGCTACAATCATAGCAAAGAGGATGGTGAAGGCTATGACACGCCTAACTAATACACCACCCCTAGCGGCTGCCTTCTCAGCTGAGGCATCTGCTACCTCCTGCTTACGAATCATCATATCCACTTGGCGCTGTTGAGCCTCAGCCTGTGATGCTATCAACTTCATCAAGAAGCCTGATACACCACCACCAAGCATAGCAAGAAGTTCGATACTCATATCTTCTTCTTCACTGATTTCTTCTTAGCCACAGCTTTCTTCTTGGGGGCTGCTTTCTTAACCTTAGCCTTCTTACCGTATCCGCTCTTCATAATATCACCACTTAGTTTTATCAGCCCAATATGCTGCTGACATCTTACCCTTCTTAATGTTCTTAGCATGTCTGGCTTTAAAACTAGCCCTCTTCTTCTTAGCTGCTTCACTCTCACCCTTCTTAGGCTTACCAGCTGTCTTAGCCCCCTGCTCTCCAAACCTAATAGTCTTAACCTTATCCCCTTCCTTAGCTACAACTACATGACTCTTCTTAGGATGGTTGGGTGTACGCTTAGGCTTGTTGTAGCCGCTAACACCTGCTCTCTCTAATCTTGGATCTTTAGGCATACTATTTCCTCTTACCCTTACGACCACCAGCTGCCTTCCCTGCCTTACTGCCAATCTTACCACCGTGGCTTCTATTGGAGGAACGACTCTGTACCTTTGTATTCTTAGTAGACTTAGAACCCCCTGACTTCAGAGACTTCTTATGTCCTACATCCTTACCATCACCCTTCTTCACCTTCCCTGCCTTAATAGCAGCTCTCCTAGCCTTGTTCCTAGCAGCCCTATTCTTCTTCTGCTTCTCTGAGGAATGATATTTATATTCTTGATTATAGTTTCTAGTAGGCATACCTCTACCCCCTGATATGTGGATGTATACAAATATGTATACTTGATATGTATACTGCTCCGCAGCCAGCTACTGCTGAGAGTGCTCATTCGGGAAACACCTGCGAGGTACGAGCGTGTTTTCCAGCCAGATGAATGACTAAGTAATGATAACTACCTGAATCAGTGTTATCGATATCAACCCCCGAATAGCTCATAGCTACCATTACTTAATCATTCTCCTGCGGAGCAGCTACTCCTTGCGGAGCAATACTAAGGTGTTAAAAAACTATACCTTATATTAATAGATGTCCAAAAATGAGTGTTTTTGGGTACTAAATTAGGAAAATAATTTAAATTAATTTTTGGTGTGTAAGCACTCCTTAGTAATATCAAGCATTTATCTGAAATGTCAAAATTTCTCATAGATTTTTTTAGGTTGTAATGCATACAAGAACACACCCCCAACCCCCCTAGCCACCCCTAGACAATATTCCCCTACATACTTGGCACATTCTTTGCATATGTACAGCTATTTCTAGACTCATGAGTCCACTTGACATCTGGTGACAGGGGTGTCTTATACATCCCGTACATTCCCACTTGTATATGATGAGCATATACATTGCATATCAACCACTTAGACTCCTTAGTCTAGTGACCATTGTTGTCACATTGTGCCGTATATTGTCACTTATGTCTGTAAGCTCCTGTAAGGCCTTGTACGGGACGATAGCCATACCCTTACTATTGGCATTGGCACAACTTTATTATTGTTTTAGCCTATATTGTGAACAGCTCATGCATAGTTGGCATGGTAGTTGCTTGTTGTGTTCTTACTTCTACTTATACGTAATTGCTTAGGAATCATTCTCGTTTAACTTTACATACCTTTACATAACTATTTGTTGACAATGGTTTGGTATGCTGTAAACTTGTTACCAAGTCGAGGCAATACAGCCAAAGCGAAAAAGATTTAAATAAAGTGTTGACAGGTAGTGAATAGGGTGTATACTGTTAACAAGTCGGGGCAAACAGGGTGTTTAGCCAAAGCGACTAAAGAAGTGTGGGACTGATAGCGGGCTGCTGAAAAGATAGGCAGCTACTTAAACGCGAGAGCAGCTGGTAGGGGACTCTATAAAATCTTTACCATACCATGCGGGAGTGGTACTAAATCATCCGCAGCCACCGACAGGGGCAGAGTAGCTACACTCACGAGACAATCAAACAAAACTCGGGAAGTAGTAAGGGACGTAAGCAATCCCGCAATGATTAGTTAGGGTGCTCTAGATATAAGGTTTGGTAGCAGTGCTGCGACACTTCACTGGATACGCTAGAGCATCTTATAGTGATCATTAACTAACTAGTATGGGGTGGTATCATGAACAGACAGCAAATGGAATACAGGCAGAAAGTCATAGCGGCTAGGAACAAAGCACCAGTTAAACGTGGAAGTCACAAACCAGCACCATTAGAGTGTACGCAGCTGGGTTTGGGTGTAGCCTCTTTATTCAAAACAGGTAACAGTCGGCCATTGTTTGGGGCGGGACGTGGGCTACCATTACATTAAATGAGGTGATATTATGAGAATAGAAGTCATTAGCGAGTTTATGGGCACTGTTGACAGTGAGCTGGTAAGAGGTGATAAATTCCTCGTTAGGTTTTCGGACGGTTCAGAGCAGACTTTTAATTGTTGTAGCTTTTCGTCATTGGTGAGTCTTTTAAAGTACGAAAATAGGCTTTCAGAGGTAACATACCTGTCCGATTGTTAAAAGGACGGCCAACAATCAATTAAATAGAGGTGACACAATGACTATCAATGAGAAACATACACACTTGCAACATGCGGTAGAGTATTGTAAGCTGTCGCTATGGATACTACTAATGTGTAGTCCTGCCTTTGTGATAGCACTGGCAACAACAGAGAGATTTTAAACAACCAATCAAATAGAGGTGATATTGTGATTATTTTTGATGGCATTTTAGAAGGTTGGGAAGTAGATAAGGAGCAAGGCGCTTTAGATTATGCTCGCGGCATGGTATGGAGTGAGGTAGAAACAAACGAGCAGGATATTAGCCATAAGCGTTACATAGGTACGGTTGACGGCATAGGCGTGTATTATGATTATGGGGCTGATTATTATTTCTTCACTGACGAAACAATTAAATAGAGGGTAACACCATGAAAATTGCACTAAGTAACAATGCAGAGCTGATTATACAAGCCAATGTAAAAAAAGAAGGCGACTATAAAAAAGCAATGCAAATAGCTGAAAGAATGGAGGAGCTTGGTTATGTCGATTGTGTTGTAGCAGCATGTTGTCACTACGAGCAATGGATTCACGTGTCTGCCGTTTGGCGTGAATCTCAAGCAGAATGGCTAAGAGCGGCATATTACGCTGCAAAAAAACACGTACAATCAATCAATTAGAGGGTGATATTGTGAACCATTTACAGAAAGAACTACAGGAAAAGACCGAGCGCCTAGCGCACGACATCATAAGCCGCGACACTGGCAAGGATATTAGCGATTTTGGTGGGGAGTTTGGTTTGTTAGAGTGGCTTATTGCGGAGGGCTGCCAAGACCATGCAAGGCTGCTGCTGTCCCTGCCGAATAGAGAACACTTAGCCGTAATACTTTTATAATCAATCAATTAAATAGAGGGTAACAAAATGAAAACGACACTAAGCACAACACAAGCAACTGACCTGCTAATGGAGTTCGAGGCATTCGGTACAGGTAGCGACGCATACACACTGTGCTACCATATGGTGCATTACCTTGAGCAATTCGAGGATGAGACAGGGGAGGAGATATATCTTGACCCCGTGGCCATTCGCTGCGAGTATAGGGCCATTACACTGGATGAAGCGGTAAGTGACTACCAAATACCGCCACACTTTGACGGCCATGAGGGGGTGCTTCAATGGTTGCAGGACAGAACAGAGGTGATCGAGACAGACTTCAAAAACACTTACATTATACAGGAGTTTTGAGCATGAGATTGTACGTTATTGGAACAGCTTGTATTGTATTGTTCTATAGTTTAGTTATCAACGAGATGTTTTTTAATAGCATAATGCTATAACACAGAGAGAGGATAGAGAGATGGACTTGATTATATTCACAATGGCAGCGGTAGTAATGGGCTTTATTAGTTGGCTAGTTGTACCGATAGTGCTGGGGCTAGTGGTGACAGCGTTTGTACTAGTATTTTGGAGCATACGATTCTTACTTGAACTAATCAGAGGTGACGACAATGGATAGCGAATACATGGCATACTTGTACCTGCAAGGGTACACTGGCAGCGATAACAGCAACCAATACCCCATAGAAGAGGGCGACATTGATGATAGTAGTACGTGGGAGCTATTACCTGTACGTCCACCTAAGGAGGGAGAAGGGGAGGCAGTAGGGTAGCTAGGGTAGAGGGTGTAACGTGGCGTGTGCGTCCATACAGGAGCACACAGGACATAATACAGAGAGGGTGAGGTATGTATCAAGTAATCTGGAGCAGAGAGGTAGAAGGGGAGGACTTCCCCATTCATGAGGTGGTGTATGAGGCGAGTGAATGGCAGCAATGTTATGAGAAATTAGTTGACAATGCGAAGGCTGACATCCATACTGTTGGCTGGTACTCTATACTTGAGAAGGAGGAACGGCTATGATAGAATATACAGTAAGGGTTTATGACGATGGTACTAAGTATTGGTATCTGAATGGTAAGAAACACCGAGAAGATGGGCCAGCTATTGAACGGGCTAGTGGTTATAAGGCTTGGTATTTGAATGGGGTACACCTAACAGAAACAGAGTTTAACAACCGTATGGACAAGTCTTGTAGTGGTAAAGTGGTAGAGATAGAAGGTGTTAAATATAAACTAGTGGAGGTGGTATGAAACACGATCAAGAAGTGTACGACAAGGCACGTGATGAAATGCTGGCAGACATGCTAGATTATATATCCGAAGGCTTACTGGCTGAGGTGTTAGCAGATGAATGGGTGTTAAGCAAGCACCCCGTGGCTTTCGCAGCGGCCCTTCATAACGCCCTGTGTGATTGTCTGGAGGACAGTACAGTAGAGCAGTACATACGGTATGGTATGGACATCGAAACGCCTGAGGAGACACGAGAGAGACTAGAGGGAGATAGATTGGACGCACTAAGAAAGGAGGGCATTGCTAATGGTAACTAAAGAAGAAGTAGAGAGAGCTAAGGCTGCTGCTGTTGCTGCTTATGATGCTGCTGTTGCTGCTTATGATGCTGCTGATGCTGCTTATGATGCTGATACTGTTGAGGCTGCTGATGCTGCTTTTGATAAATACCGTAAACTGAAAGAGGCATTCGAAAATGGTAACTAAAGAACAAGTAGAGAAGGCTAAGGCTATTTATGCTAAAGCTGCTGATGCTGATACTATTGCTGCTGCTGCTACTATTGAAGCTGCTATTGCAGCTGCTGACGAGGCTTGGGATAAATATCTTAAACTAAAACAAGAGTTTGAAAATGGTAACTAAAGAAGAAGTTGAGAAGGCTAAGGCTGCTGCTAAAGCTGCTGAAGCTGTTTATGAGGCTGCTACTTTTGCTGTTGATGCTATTTATGCTAAGGCTAAGGCTAAGGCTGCTGCTTTGGATAAGGCTGCTGACAAGGCTTTTGATAAATACGTTAAACTGTATCGGGAGTATGACAATGAAAAGGGTAACTAAAGAAGACGTTGATAAGGCTGAAGCTGAATGGCACACTGCTTTTGATGATGATGATGTTGAGAAGGCTGATGCTCGTGCGGCTTGGGATGAATACGTTAAACTCTGGCAGGAGTTTGAAGATGGAAGTGGAGAGTGAACTACTAGAACTGGGTTATAAATTAGAGTATGGTAAGGGGTGGATGGCCTGCGACAGAGGAGAGAAGCCACCAGCAGATGCTAACCACATATATCTTAATGGGTACGCTGACAGGTATGCAAGAGAGCAAGCACTAACCAATCAATCACTAATGAACGAGGTATGACATGAACAATTCAATAGATCCAATCAATAAAGATGCAGCTAAGGCATGTGCTAAGCCTATCACTGAGCCGCAAGGTTATAACTTCGAGCAGTGGTATGCGACAATAGGTTGGAAGCTACGGCCTGATGACGATGATGAAGAGGGTTTAAAGTGTAAAGATAGTGTAAAGATATGTTAAGTAGTACCCAAAAACGTGTCAATTTGGACACCTAATATATACAGGGTATGTATTTCTACGGAGTAGTAGTGGTATTTCGGACAATTCTTACCAAGCGTTAGCGCAGGTGAATTCGTCCAGCCATATATAACTAAGAGGGTACAACATGAAGACGGACAACAACGGTAAGGTAATTGATTTTAGAGACTATGAAGGTAAGGTAATGAATCTCACTTACGACTATGCCACTACCAAAGAGTATGAACTAGATCATAGTGTAGAGTTTGATGATGTACATCAAGAGGTTATGATTAGTTTCTTCAATGCAGTTGAGCAGTACGATAGCAGTAAGGGTAGCTTCCCTAGTTTCTTCGAGCTAGTAGCTAACAACCATATGAAGAAGTTTCTAAGATCAATCAGAGCTAGATACACAGAGAGTTATGATGTACCGATAGAGGAAGCAGTGTTTGAACTAGCACCTGATACGATAGACAACCTAGAAAGAGAGGAAGCAATCAAGAGTGCTGTATTTAGCACACTATCAGAGAGGGATGGTAATATACTGCTAGAATACTTTGGGGTTGGTGTGCTAGGCGATAAGGGTTTGACACAGCAAGAGTTAGCACCCAAGTATAAGCTATCAAGAGAGGGCGTAACTAAGGTGATACAGAAAGCGTTAGCTAACCCTGAACTCAAAGCAATACTTCAATCATCGTTCACCAGTTAGGAGGCAGTATGTACATTGAGCTATTCGAGAAGGTACTAGAGGCAGTGCATGACATACAATCAGAGACAACCAACCACACAGAGCAAGCACTAGCCTCTGAGATACAGGTGCTAGTCGATGAACTACTAGAGCATTACATACAGGAGGAAAGGGCGTGAGCTGCATAGAGAAACTACCTCATAGCTGTGGCAGCAGTGATGCACTACAGACATTCGAGGATGAAGGGGGAGGATACACAGGCTACTGCTTCGCATGTCACACTTACGTACCCGACCCATACGAGGAAGGCTACACACCACCAACAGCTAGGGTTGGAAGGTCAGTGGATGAGATCATGCGGGATGTCCATGAGATACAGGCTGATTGGGGCTGTATGGATCTCTCAGGGCGATGGCTTGAGGCTAAGGCATTGGACTACTTCGGTGTTAAAGTTGCTGTGAGTGAGACTGATGGCGTTACACCCACACTGGCAGCACTGCCCATCCATAGAGATGGTAAGTTGGTGAGCTATAAGCTGCGTGATCTGCAAGAGAAACGCATGTTCAGCCTTGGCAATGGTAAGCAACCCGATATGTTCGGATGGGCGCAAGCCGTAGCTAGTGGAGCACCACGCCTCATCATTACAGAGGGCGAGATGGATGCTGTAGCTGTATACCAAGCACTCAAGAACCTGAGCAAGCCTGAGTATGCAGCATTCAACCCTGCTGTCGTGTCTCTCACTAATGGCAGTGGTGGTGCTAAGAAGGAGATCATGCGTCACCTGCCTGAGATCAAGCGTAGCTTCCGTGATGTGGTGTTAGCTTTTGACATGGACTCAGCAGGTGACAAGGCAGCAGAGGAAGTGTGCAAGATACTGCCCTCAGCTATGCGAGCACACCTGCCAGCTAAGGATGCTAACGCATGTCTTGATCCAGCCCACTACTTAGGTAAGGCATTAAAGAATGCGGTGATGTTCAAGGCAGCAGTGGCTAAGAACAGCAAGCTAGTGTACGGGAGCAGCCTCAGAGAGGCAGCACAGCAAGAAGCAGAGTATGGCAAGAGCTACCCTTGGCCTCAGCTAACAGCTCTCACAAGAGGTGAGAGGAAGGGTGAGGTGTGCTACTGGGGTGCAGCTACTAAGATGGGTAAGAGTGAGATACTCAACGCACTATCAGCTCACAACATACTAGAGCATGGGCAGAAGGTGTTTATGGCTAAGCCAGAGGAGGCTAATGCCAAGACATACAAGCTATTGGTAGGTAAGGCGGCGGGTAAGATATTCCATGACCCCACTGTACCCTTCGATCACGAGGCATTCGAGAAGTATGAGCCTATGATTGGGGATAACGTAGCAATGCTTGATCTGTACCAACACTTGACATGGGACTCAGTGAAGCAGGACATGCTACATGCAGCAGGAGAGGGGTACACTACCGTCTACCTTGATCCTATAACTAACTTCACCAATCAGGTGAGTGCATCAGAGGCTAACGAGATGCTGATAGCGATAGCAGCAGAGGCAAGTGCAATGGCACATGACCACAAGCTATCCATTCACTTCTTCTGTCACCTACTGAAGCCACCATCAGGCAGTAAGCCACATGAGAGGGGAGGTAAGGTGCTGTCCAATCAGTTTAGCGGTAGTAGGGCTATGATGCGGAGCTGTAATTACATGTTCGGTATCGAAGGCGATAAGTCACCAGAGCTGGATGAAGACGAGAGAAACATGAGACAGATCGTACTACTAGAAGATAGGGAGTTTGGACAGGTTGGTAGTGTACCCCTGTTCTGGGACAAAAATACTGGTTTATTTACGGAGGTATCACGATGAAGTATTCAACTAAGAAACCTAAACCGCTGCCATCACTTGAGTATCTAAAAGAGTGCTTTGATTACAACAGCGAGACAGGTGTCTTAACTTGGAGGGTGCGCCCTCTCGATCACTTCAGTAAGGGCAGCACAGAAAAGATGTGGAACAGCAAGAACAGTGGCAAGGTGGCAGGTAGTTTAAACCAAGGCTACTTTAAGGTGGGGCTGGATGGCATCAAGTATCAGGTTCACCGACTGTGCTACTACTTAGGGTCTGGGTGTGAGCCACACAATATCGACCACATCAATGGATACACAAAGGACAACAGGTTGTCTAATCTTAGGGACGTTGTTCACAAGGACAACATGAGGAACGTGGCCAAGAGAAAGGATAACAAGACAGGGTGTGTGGGGGTAGGTCGTCACAAACTGACAGGCAGGTGGTATGCAGAACTAGGTAACACACAGTTGGGTACTTACACCGACAAGATAGGCGCTATCTATGCAAGGTATTGGGCTGAGCGAGATGCAGGCTTTCACGAGAATCATGGGAGAGAGTGATGG